>CDZB01057522.1_pt1 | contig 81716 bp, 93 predicted proteins | sample 554961 | NCBI WGS metagenome assembly CDZB01 (sample SAMEA3182106, study PRJEB8094) | gut metagenome | biome: human; feature: gut; material: Stool; isolation source: human stools | place: Canada | collected 2013-02-26 | reverse complement strand
TGGAGTAAGGGCCCAGAAAGACGATCTGGTTGATAGGCCGGAGGTGGAAGTACAGTAATGTATGCAGCTGACCGGTACTAATAGCCCGAGGGCTTGACCTACAATAATGCAGGCAATCTAAGCCTTCTCCCATCTGACTTCTTTGTTCGGTTTTCAGGGTACAAGTGAAATAGGAAGTTGGTGCTGATTAGGGCGAGGGTCCACCCGTTCCCATCCCGAACACGGAAGTTAAGCTCGCTTCTGCTGACAATACTTGGCTGGAGACGGCCCGGGAAGATAGGTAGCGCCAACACAAAGCCCACGACAAAAGTCGTGGGCTTTGTCTTGTTTTATGATGCCTTTGCTACGCGAAGATGGCGCGGCGCGCTGTACTTCGTCTCGTGTGAGATATACTGTACTGCTGCACGGGACATGCTGCTGCGAGCAAGAGAAAAATAGCTTCTATTCCATGTGCCTTGTTGTATGCAGGCCGTGCAGAAATTTGACCCACGAAGAGAACTGTAACCTTGCGACTGCGATTGCCTGGCTCTGAGGTGAGCCGGTTATTTGAGCGCAATTTCTGGATACGTTCCTTCATGGCTTAGTCGGGCGTATACTTTAGCACACAAGGAGTATTTTAGAAACCAACTACATTACGCAAACTGCGTTATGCTGTTGGCCTAAGTTATAGGCGTTGTTGCGGATGGTAAACGTGGACTCGGCAGTAATGCGCTCGCTCTTGGCGGCGTTGTACTGGGCGGTCATGGCCAGCTCCTTCAGGCTCATCAGTACCTTGCCGTCGGTGCTGCGGATGATGTTGCCGTCCACGATATCCATGTTGTATACCGCCTGACGGGTCAGAGAGGTGGAGAGTGCAGCTCAAGCTGTGTTCTTCCCATCAACACGCAGTGCAAAACAAGCTGCACTGTACATTTTGCGGCCACGGGGGGATGGCTCCTCTTTTGAGACCGGTCGAGGTGAGCATTGGTTTTCGGATGTGGTTTCGGGATACGTACACCGCTGGCTCGAAGTACATACTTAAAGCGGCAAGAACTTCCTTTATGTTGTGATCGAAATGAAGCAATAAAAAAGGCAGATGTAACCGCCGAGCCGCTCTCTGATAATCAGAGCACAACACCGACTGCATCTGCCAGTATCAGTATAGTGAAGGTCTTGGCAAAGATCAATAGTCCGGATGTTTTTAAATATGTTCCGGTTGTAGGCGATACGCCATTGTCGGTTCTTGCGTTTCTGTTGCGGGTGTGGTAGGATAAACCAAATATACGTTGGGGGGCGCGAAGGATGGACATCACAATACGAAGGATGCGCAGCGGCGATGGCGATGAGCTGTATCGGCTGCTGTCAGATCCCGTGGTGATGCGCTATCTGGAGCCGCCCTATGACCGTGTGCAGACGGAAGCATTCCTGCACGATGCGGGGCTGTCCGAACCGCCTCTTGTGTACGCCGTCCAGGAGGACGAGCGCTTTATCGGATATGTCATCTATCACGAATATGATGCGGACAGTATGGAGATCGGCTGGGTACTGTTTCCGGAGTACTGGGGGCGCGGCTACGCGTCGGAGCTGACGGACCGGCTCATTGACCGGGCGCGGCAGGCACAGAAGGGCGTTGTCATCGAGTGTGTGCCGGAGCAGACGGCGACGATGCACATTGCCGGCAAGAAGGGCTTCCGCAGCGACGGAGTTTCCGATGGGCTGGCGGTATACCGGCTTGCAGACCGGCGCTGAATGTGGAAAGGAGCGCGGTATGGCGTTTGATTTTAAGAAGGAGTATCGGGAGTTTTATCTGCCGAAGGATCGGCCGGAGATCGTGGCGGTGCCCGCCATGCACTACATGGCGGTGCGGGGACAGGGTGACCCGAATCAGCCGGAGGGTGCGTACCAGCAGGCGATACAGATGCTGTATACCGTGGCGTACACGCTGAAAATGAGCGGGCGGGCCGGTCATGAGATCGACGGCTTCTTCGACTATGTGGTGCCGCCGCTGGAGGGCTTCTGGCAGCAGGGGCAGACCGGCACTGCGGACAAGGCGGCGTTCCGGTGGGTCTCGGTCATCCGGCTGCCGGATTTCGTGACAGAGGAGGAGCTGTGCTGGGCGAAGCATGCCGCGTGGGAGAAGAAAAAGCTGGACTGCGGCTCGATGGAGTTCCTGACGGTGGAGGAGGGGCTGTGCGTGCAGTGCATGCACCTGGGACCCTTCGACACGGAGGCGGAGACGGTGGCAAGGATGGACAGCTTTCTGGCGGAAAAAGGATATGTGAACGACCTGTCAGAGACACGTATGCACCACGAGATCTACTTGTCGGACGCGCGGCGCGTGATACCGGAGAAGTGGAAAACGGTGATACGGCACCCCATCCGCAGGGGATGAGATACATAAGCAGCCATATACAAAGGAGAACCGGAACATGACAGAAAAATGCGGAGAAGTGGTGATCCGTGACGCGGTGCCGGCGGATGTGGAGCGGATACGGGAGATATACGACCACTACGTGCGGCACACGGCCATCAGCTTCGAGTACGAGACGCCGACGCGGGAGGAGATGCGGGAGCGGATGCACCGGACCATGGCGCGGTTTCCCTATCTGGCGGCGGAGCGGGACGGTGTGGTGCAAGGCTACGCCTACGCGGGGCCCTTCAAGGAGAGGGCGGCCTATGACTGGTGCTGCGAGCTGTCCATTTATCTGGCGCAGGACGCCCGGAAGTGCGGCATGGGGCGGCGTCTCTACGCCGCCATGGAGGAGCGGCTGCGGGACATGGGTGTGCTGAACCTCTACGCCTGCATTACCTGTCCGGACCGGGAGGATGAGTACGTGACGCGGAACAGCATGGAGTTCCACAGTCATCTGGGCTTCCGGCAGGTGGCGGAGTTCCGCAGCTGCGGCTACAAGTTCGGGCGTTGGTACAACATGATCTGGATGGAGAAAATGATCGGAGAGCACCGGCCGGATCAGCCGCCGGTGGTGCCGTATCCGGAGACAAGGGGCGGGACGGTCCGGACGGTGCGCGGCTGGAGCTGATGCTGGCCGATGCAGGCAGCGCGGCTACGCCCATACGGCGTTTTCTCCGGAGAGCCGCGAGGCGGTGGATGCGTTGACCCAGTGACTCCGCAGAGACGGCTATGCGGTGGCCAGCATTAGCCGCAGGTCACGGGGGACGGCTATTATGAGGGCTGTGTCGCCGGACCGGAGGGACTCCTTGTGGAACTGACGGTGTAAGAAAAAGAGCTGTATATAACCGCGAAAGCGGTCATATACAGCTCTTTCTGCATCAATGAGGGCCATGAGACGGCGGGGGGCATCAGGCGTGACGGCGCAGGGAGAGAATACCGGCACAGGGGGAGAGCGGTTCGAACTGCATTTGTGGGAAGAAGCATTTCATTTCATCGAAAACGAAATAGGTCTCATCGGCATCCCACAGGTCACCAGCATGGAGACGGCACACCTCCAGCGCGGCTCTGGAAGGGAAAGCCACATCACCGATATAGAGGCAGCCGCCCTCCCGCAGCAGGGAAAGAAGGCTGCGGATAAAATCCACTTTTTGCCGGTCCGTCAGGTGGTGCAGCGAGTAGGTGGCAACGATGGCATCGTAGGTGCGCTGTGTCAGTGGTGTGGACAGCCCCTGTGAGAAGTCGCCGCAGAAAAGAGTGGCCTTCGGCATTCTGTCTTGCGCCAGGCGGAGCATCTGCGCGGAAAAGTCCTGCCCATAGATGCGGCAGCCCTGGGCATAGAGCGCGGCGCTCAGTGTGCCGGTGCCAAAGCCAATGTCCAACACATCCTTTGCACCCTGAGAGAGAACATTGCGGCAGATCGTATCCAGAATGTCACGATATCCCGCGAAGGGATAGCGATCGTCGGCATCTGAGAGAGCAACGCTCTGCTCGTAGTCCTCTGCCCATTGGTCAAAGCCTTTTTCGTTCAGCATGGTTTCTCCTTTTTCAGATGGGTCATTCCGCAGAAAGCGGCATGCCGCCGTTAGCGTCGATCTTGGCCTTCGTCTCATCGCGGACCGCCTCCCGCAGGGCGGTGAGGTAGGGGGAAAAGACCACATTTTCGTCGGCATAGGTCAGGTTCAGGGCGTACTCGCGGGGCAGCCAGGTGGAGATAGGGGCCTCGTTGTGCTGGATGACCGCCTCCAGTTTGTCCAGCGCCTTGTAGAGACGGGCTTCGTCGGTCTCCAGGGCGTCCATCTCGGCGTACAGCGCCGCCATCTCGGCGCAGTAGGGGGCGGGGAGGGAGGATACCCACTGAGCCAGCAGGGAATCCTCACGGGTCGTATCGGCATCGGTTTTCAGGAAGGAGGGGATGTCGCCGGTGAAGCACTCGCCCAGATCGTGGATCAGGCACATTTGCAGCACCTTGTCCATGTCCAGCCGGGGGAACTCATCCCGCAGGAAAAATGCCATCAGCGCGATGCGCCAGCTGTGTTCCGCCACGCTTTCGCGGCGACCGCCGGAGGTGTCGCAGTGACGGGTGGTGTCCTTCAGCTTTTCCGCGGTGTGCAGGATATTCAGAAGCTCGGTGGGGTGCATGGTACGTGTCCTCCTGTGCTGTTTTCTTCAGTATAGCAAAACCGCGGCGGAGGGTCAACGGTTGCGCAGAAAAAGAAAAGCGTGTATAATAGCGGCACAGGCCGCTCTGGCGGCGGAAAGGACGGGACAGCATGAAGCTACTATACGCGCTGGAGTCCATTCGGACGCCGCTGCTGGACACGATACTGGGCGCTGTGACCCACATGGGCGGAGAGCTTTTCTTCATGGTCATCGCCGTGACGGTGTTCTGGTGCGTCAGCAAGCGGATGGGCTACTACCTCATGACGGTGGGCTTTTTCGGCACCATTCTCAATCAATTTCTGAAGATCCTGTGCTGCGTGCCGCGGCCATGGGTGAAGGACCCTGACTTTACCATCGTGGAGAGCGCGCGGGCCGAGGCCACGGGATACTCCTTTCCCAGCGGCCACACCCAGAACGCGGTGGCCACCTACGGCGGCATCGCACGGTACACCAGGCGGCGGTGGCTGCGGGTGGTGTGCATCGCGCTGACGCTGGTCATCTGCTTCAGCCGCATGTATCTGGGTGTCCACACGCCGCTGGACGTGGGGGTGTCCTTCGTTATCGCTGCGGCGCTGGTGCTGCTGGTGTACCCGCTGATGGAGGAGGCGGACCGCCGCCCCCGTGTGCTGACGGCGATGATCGGCGTCATGGTGCTGTGCAGTGCGGCGTTCATCGTTTATCTGTACCTGCGGGGCGACACGGGGACCACGGCGGAGGACACCGCCAACTATGTCAGCGCTTTGCAGAACGCCTGGAAGCTGACGGGCGCTACGCTGGGAATGCTGGCGGCCAACATTCTGGACCGGCGGTACATCCGCTTCGAGACGCAGGCAGTGTGGTGGGCCCAGATCATCAAGCTGGTGGTGGGCTTCGGGCTGCTGCTGGCCATCCGGGCGGGGCTGAAAGCGCCGCTCATCGCGCTGTGCGGCGGGGCGGCGGAGATCGCCGGCGGTATCCGCTATCTGCTGGTGGTGCTGTTCGCCGGATGCGTATGGCCCCTGACGTTCTGGGGCTTCAGCCGGTTAGGGAAGAAATAAGACGATAAAAAACACCCTCCGTGCAGACGCACGGAGGGTGTTTTTTATCGGGCGGCGAGGTTACACATCCGCCGCTTTTTCGCCGGCAGGCTTTTTCAGAGCCACAATGACGCCGGCGGTGATAAGTACGGCGCCCACCACGCTCATGACGGTGATCTGCTCGTCCAGCAGCAGGAAGCCCACCACCAGCGTGACGAAGGGGGAGGCGTACAGGTAGTTGTTGGTGATGACAACGCCCAGACGCTGGAAAGCAATGTTCCAGATGGCAAAGCACACGGCGTTGCCGAACACGCCCAGAAACAGCCAGCTCAGCAGCATGGACGGCGTGGTGAACAGAGGGCGCAGGTCGGGCATGCCGTCCGTCAGCAGCATCAGGGGCAGGGAGGTCAGGAACGCCCAGAGCATGACGCGGCGGGTCACCAGGAAGTTGTCGTACTGCTCGGTGTACTTCTTGATGAGGATGGAGTACACGGCCCACATCAGGGCGGCGGCCAGTGCGATCAGGTCGCCCAGCGGGTTCAGATGGAAGGACATCTGGCCGTTGAGCACCACCAGCACCACACCGGCGATGGCGATGGCCGCGCCGATGTAGACGTACTTGCCCAGGCGCTCCCCGCTGCGGGAGAACAGCTGGGCCAGGATCACCGTCAGGATGGGGGACAGGGCTACGATGATGCTGACGTTGGCGGCGTAGGTGTAGGTCAGGGCGGTGTTCTGCAGGAAGAAGTAGAAGCTGCCGCCGGTGATGCCGATGAGGATGAACATCAGCTCATCCCGCCAGGGGAGCTTCAATGTCCTGGGGCGCAGGGCCCACAGGGCCACGTAGGCCAGGCCCATGCGCAGGGGGATGATCTGAATGGCGGTGTAGCCTTTCAGAAGCTCCTTGGTCAGTACGAAGCAGCTGCCCCACACGAGAATGGTGAAGATGGCGTAGACATGCCCCATCACCTTCTGGGATGTTTTCATATGCTTTCTCTCCTTAAACATGGATTTCCGGCCTCCGCAGCGGGAGGCCGGAGCTTGTCCCAAACATACTATATTATAGGGGACAACGGCAGAAAAATCCAGAGGGAGCTGCAAAAGAAATTTTGCGGCGAAATTAGGCAAATCTTAAAGTCCGGCGGAGCGAAAGCGGTTGAAGCGGGGCGAAAACTGTGCTATACTGTGCGTTGTGGCCGTCAGGTCTGACGGCGGACGTTTCGGGGGACAATACAGGAGGAACACCATGAAAACAACCTTAGTCATTATGGCGGCGGGCCTGGGCTCCCGCTATGGCGGCAATAAGCAGACGGACGGCGTGGGTCCTAACGGAGAGATCCTCATGGAGTACGGCGTCTACGATGCGGTGCGGGCCGGTTTCGATAAGATCGTGTTCATCATCAAGCCGGATATGCTGGAGCTGATGAAGCGGCTGTGCGGCGACATGGCCTCGCGTCTGCGGACGCCGGAGGGCCAGCCGGTGGAGGTGTGCTACGCCTTTCAGGATTTCTCCTCCGTGCCGGCGTTCTACCGGATACCGGAGGGGCGCACCAAGCCCTTCGGTACCACCCACGCGGTGCTGTGTACCAGGGAATTCGTCCACGAGCCGTTCTGCGTCATCAATGCCGATGACTACTACGGTGTGGATGCCTACCGCACCATCTATGAGGAGCTGCAGCGCCTGCCGGAGCAGGGCGCGGCCACCATGGTGGGGTATCTGCTGAAGAACACCGTCACCAGATACGGCACGGTGTCCCGCGGCGTGTGTCACGCGCGGGACGGCTATCTCACGGACATCCATGAGACGCTGAAGATCCGTCTGCATGACGACGGCACCATCGGCGATGAGGACAGCGGCGTGCTGCTGGAGCCGGACACGGTGGTATCCATGAACTTCTGGGGCTTCATGCCGTCGGTGTTCGATGAGATGGAGCGGTACTTTGAGGATTTCCTGCGCCGCGACGCGGGGGAGAATGCGAAGGCAGAGTGCCTGCTGCCCAACATGGTGGGCAAGCTGCTGAAGGAGGGCAGGCTGTCGGTATCCGTATTGCAGTCCAAGGACCGGTGGTTCGGCATGACGTACCACGAGGACCGGGCGCGGGTGGCGGCGGAGCTGCTGGAGCTGCACAGAGAGGGGGTCTACCCCCGGGAATTGAGGTAAGGAGCTATGGACGAAAGAGAACGGAGACGGCAGCGCCGGTACAGAGAGGCCATGCGCAACCGCGCTATTGCGGCGGTGTTCCTGGCGGTGCTGATCGTGGGCATCATCTTCATCGTGAAGGGGTGCAGGAATAAGAAGCAGGAGCAGGACCAGCAGCAACAGCAGGCGGCGGAGGCGCTGGCCCGTCAGGACGACCAGCAGGAGCCGGCCGCCAAGCCGTCGGCGGCGGACAACGAGCTGCTGACGCTGGTGAACCCCTGGAACCCGCTGCCGTCGGACTGGAAAGTGGATCTGGTGGACCTGAGCAATGGCTCCCAGATCGACCGGCGGTGCTATGACGCACTGCAGGAGATGATGGACGCCTGCCGCGACGCAGGCTACGAGCCACTGATCTGCTCGGCCTACCGGACTCAGGAGACGCAGCAGGAGCTGTTCGACAAGAAAGTGGCCGCCTTTGAAGCCGAGGGCAAGAGCCACGACCAGGCGGTGCAGGAGGCCGGCACGGTGGTGGCCGTACCGGGCACCAGCGAGCATCAGCTGGGTCTTACGGTGGACGTGGTGGACATCAACAACCAGAACCTGACGGAGGAGCAGGAAAAGACCCCCACCCAGAAGTGGCTGATGGCCAACTCCTGGCGCTACGGGTTCATCCACCGCTATCCCAACGGAAAGAGCGCTGTCACCGGCATCATCTATGAGCCTTGGCACTATCGCTATGTGGGCAAGGACGTGGCCCAGGAGATCTTCAACCGCGGCATCACGCTGGAGGAGTATCTGGGCGTGACCCATTAAAATGCAGCAAAAGAGCCGCGGCAGAAGCCGCGGCTCTCCGTCTGTGCATGGGATTATTTGCAGTTCTTGGCGTTTTTCGTGTTCTTGGCGTTCTTGTTGGCGTTCTGGGTATTCTGCTCGTTCGTGTTCTGCTCGGTCTTGGCGTTTTTGCGCTCCTCCATGTGAGGCACCTCCTTTTTAACAGTTACAGCGTCAGTATGGCCGGAAAAATCGGTACTATGCGTCAGAAATCAAAAAAATGTAGTTGACAGCGGGGGCAAAGTGCGGTACAATACTCAGGAAAACAAAGAAGGTCGGTGCATCCGCCTCACCTCACGCGCAGAGCAAAGAGGTCAACAGCGTCAGCAAGTGTCCCATGGGCAGCTTGTGTTGTTGCGCGGATGCGGAGAGCATTCGCGTTTTTATTTTGGATTGGAGGTGCTTCGGTATTAGCAAGGTACAGCATCAACTGAATGAAGAGATCAACGACAAGGAGATCCGTTTGATCGGCGAAGGCGGAGAGCAGATGGGCATTGTGTCCGGTGAAGAAGCCCTGCGCATCGCGGAGGAGCACGGGCTGGATCTGGTAAAGATCTCCCCGCAGGCGACGCCCCCTGTGTGCAAGCTGATGAACTACGGCAAGTACAAATTCGAGCAGAGCAAGCGCGAGAAGGAAGCCAGAAAGAACCAGCACGTGGTGGAGATCAAGGAGATCCGGATGTCCCCGGGCATCGACGTGGGCGATTTTAACACCAAGCTGAAGAACGCCCAGAAGTTCCTGTCCGACGGCAACCGCGTCAAGGTATCCGTCCGCTTCCGCGGCCGTGAGATGGCGCACACCGACATCGGCCGCGATCTTCTCAATAAGTTTGCAGACCTGTGCACCGAAGTGGCTACCCTCGACAAGGCCGCCAAGCTGGAGGGACGGAACATGTCCATCTTCCTGTCCCCCAAGGCCGGCAAGTAACCGCGTTTCCCCACAGAGGATCATATTGGAAGGAGTAATATTATGCCTAAACTGAAGACCCATAGCGGCGCAAAGAAGCGCTTCAACCTGACGAAATCCGGCAAGGTCAAGAGAGCTCATGCGTTCAAGAGCCACATCCTGACCAAGAAGGACACCAAGCGTGGCCGTCGTCTGCGCAGCACCACCTATGCTGACTGCACCACCGAGGCGACCATCCGCAAGATGATCCCCTACAAATAAGAGACGGAATCGTTAGAATAGGAGGCAATTGAAATATGGCACGTGTAAAAGGCGCGATGATGGCGCGTAAAAGAAGAAACAAGACTCTGAAGCTGGCCAAGGGCTACTGGGGCGCGAAGTCCAAGCACTTCAAGATGGCCAACGAGCAGGTCATGAAGTCCCTGACCTACGCCTATGTGGGCCGCCGTCTGAAGAAGCGGGACTTCCGTCAGCTGTGGATCACCCGTATCTCCGCGGCTGTCAAGGCCCAGGGCATGAACTATTCCAGCTTCATGCACGGTCTGAAGGTCGCCGGCATCCAGATCAACCGCAAGATGCTGTCCGAGATGGCGATCAACGACACCGTGGCGTTCGCCGCCCTGTGCGACATCGCCAAGAAGGCCATCTGAATACCCGCACAGCGCCCTGTTCACGGGGCGCTGTGTTTTTTTGTAGAAATGTGCAAAAAATGGTAGAAAATGCCGCGCGGGTTTGGTATAATAAATTATATTAGTTGAGACGACACTCTTTTGTATTTGAATTTACCAAATTAGAGAAAGAGGTGTTTCCAATGTATTGATGTAAGTAACAAGCTGGATTTATACCACGAAAGGACAATCGACACCAAAAATTCTGTATCAATCATAAGAACTATAAGAGGAGGACATATGAAAACAAAAAAATGTGTATCGGCGCTTCTCCTGAGTATTCTGATGATTCTTTCGTTAGTGCCGACTGCATCTGCAACCGAAAGTGGGACCGCAACTGTTATTACGGAAAATGAAAAAGCAATTATTACAGTTGACGGAACAGTTATTGAGATACCGGTCGATGATTCTACCTGCGAATATATAGCCGAAACGAGCGTGGTGAATGACGCAGGGGTTGACTGGGTTCGCGTAGATTTATATTCTGTTGATGAAAATGGAACAAGAGCTGCGATTGGATTTGCTACGTATAGTTGGTTTGTTTCAAACCGAACAGGTGGCATGGATGGATACTATACGCTGATATTTCAATGGAAAGCGTCTCTTTTGCTGGATAGAATATATGTGACAGACTACTGCCTAACGACACCGACTGGAAAAGTGGTGGCAAGTGGAAGCCCTAGGATTCCTGCCCATGGAAAAGCAAATGGAAATTACACTGTGGGGACATATTGGAGCGACGCTGGGGTCGAAACAATGTACATGGATACTACGCGCATTGAGGGAGTTCCGATGGATGAATCCTATCAATCGGTCTTTACAGTACCAGTTCGGCAAGTTATTGATGTGAATTGACGACGTGAGGTGTGAAAACTTGATTATTGGTGCATTGGCGTATTTCACCCGCAATATGCGGGAGGTGCAGCCCAGAGTACAGAAGCTGCCCCCCTGCAATGGGCGGGTATTCTGGTCCATCGGCTTTATCCTGGAGCAGAGCGGCCGCACGAAGCTCCTGATGGTATGCGAGCCGGGGCAATCTGCCGCGTTTCGCCCAGGGGATACCGATCCGGATCGGCTGGAGGCGGACGGTGCAGAGTACTTGGTAGCCGGCATCAACGCCGGTACGCTCTGGATGAACATGGAGGAGCGGTTCGACGCGCGGCCCTTTGAGCTGGCAGCCCTGTTGGGGAAAGTGCCTGAGATCCCAGAGGAGCTGGGGAAGATGCCGCTGCCGAACCTGCCGATCTGCGAGATCGTGCTGCTGGGCAGCCTTGACGCGCTTCCGACGGGGCCTGTGGACGTGGTGCTGAGCAGCGGGGAGCGCTGGCACCTGGCGCCGTAACTGAATACCCGCACAGCGCCCTGTTCACGGGGCGCTGTGTTTTTTTGCGCGAACGGGCAAGAAACAGTGGAAAATGGCGGAAAGCTCTGCTATAATGTTTCCGCTGAAATGGGCGCGGCGGTACGGCGCGCCAAAATGGAGATCACACCGGCACAGGCCGCGGAAAGGATGATACGATGTACTGCACGAGAAAGATCAACGACGATTATACATGGGTGGGCGCCGACTGCCGGCGTCTGGCGATGTTTGAGGGCGTGTACGATGTACCTCAGGGCATCAGCTTCAACAGCTATCTGCTGACAGACGAAAAGACTGTGCTGTTCGACACGGTGGACAGCGCGGTGCGCCATACGTTTCGGGAGAACCTGACCCACGCGCTGGCGGGACGGGAGCTGGACTACGTGGTGGTGCACCACATGGAGCCGGACCACGCAGCGGAGCTGGCTGACCTGCTGCGGGACTATCCCCGGACGCAGGTGCTGTGCAGCGCCATGGCCAAGACCATGATCGGCCAGTTCTTCGGGCCGGAGCTGGCGGGGCGCATCACCGTTATCAAGGAGGGGGAGACGCTGTCCACCGGACGGCACACCCTGCACTTTGTGGCGGCGCCCATGGTCCACTGGCCGGAGGTGATGCTGACCTACGATGCCACGGACAAGCTGCTGCTGTCGGCGGACGCCTTCGGCTGCTTCGGAGCCCTGAACGGCGCGCTGTTCGCCGATGAGGTGAACTTCGACCGCGACTATCTGGACGAGGCGCGGCGCTACTACACCAACATTGTGGGCAAGTACGGCCCCCAGGTGCAGGCGGTGCTGAAGAAGGCGGAGACGCTGGACATCCAGATGCTGCTGCCGCTCCACGGCTTCGTGTGGCGGGAGGAGCTGGGCTATCTGCTGGGCAAGTATGACCTGTGGAGCCGGTACGAGCCGGAGGTGCGGGGCGTCATGATCGCCTACGCCTCGGTGTACGGCGGCACGGAGAACGCCGCCAACGTGCTGGCCTGCCGTCTGGCAGAGCAGGGCGTGCAGGTGAAGATGTTCGACGTGTCGGTGACGCCGGCACCCTATGTCGTGTCCGACGCCTTCAAGTACAGCCATCTGGTGTTCGCGTCCGCCACGTATAACATGGGCATCTTTGTGACCATGGAGGACCTGCTCCACGACATCGCGGCCCACGCCCTGGCGGACCGGCGGTACGCCCTGATCGAGAACGGCACCTGGTCGCCGGCCAGCGGTAAGAAGATGGATGCGCTGCTGTCCCCGCTGAAGGGCTGGTCCGCGGTGGAACCGGTGCTGACGGTGAAGTCGGCGCTGCGGCCGGATCAGGCGGCCCAGATGCAGCGTCTGGCCGATGCCATTGCCGCCGACGTGAAGGCGGAGCAGACGGAGGAGGACGCCTCCGGCGAGGGAAAGCACCGCTACGTGTGCAAGGTGTGCGGCTACGTTTACGAGGGCGACGAGTTGCCGGCAGACTACAAATGCCCGCTGTGCGGCGCCGGTCCGGAGTATTTCCGGCAGGAGGCCTGATCTGCGGCGAAAAAAGTGGGAAAATTCCGGTGAAAAACCGGAATTTCTCCTTGCAAAATGGAAAAAGCCGTGCTATCATATTTTGGTGAATCCGCACAGCTTCGGATCTCCGGTCGGTGCCGCAAGGTTGGCCGGAGGGAGGAGGAGGCTGGAGGTACAAACTAAAACAAAAGGAGAAACAACAAAATGGCAAATCAGAACGTCGTATCCATGAAGGCTCTGCTGGAGGCCGGTGTGCATTTCGGTCATCAGACCCGTCGCTGGAACCCCAAGATGGCTCCCTATATCTACACCGAGCGCAACGGCATCTATATCATCGACCTGCAGAAGACCGTGAAGAAGCTGGAGGAGGCTTATGCCTTCGTGCGTCAGCTGTCCGAGAGCGGCCAGTCCCTGCTGTTCGTGGGCACCAAGAAGCAGGCGCAGGAGGCCATCAAGGATGAGGCTACCCGCTGCGGCATGTACTACGTCAACGCCCGCTGGCTGGGCGGTATGATGACCAACTTCAAGACCATGCGTACCCGTATCGACCGTCTGAACCAGCTGAAGACCATGCAGGCCGACGGCACCTTCGATATGCTGCCCAAGAAGGAAGTCATCAAGCACCTGGGCGAGATCGAGAAGCTGGAGAAGTATCTGGGCGGCGTGAAGGAAATGAAGAAGCTGCCCGGCGCTCTGTTCATCGTGGACACCCGCAAGGAGCGCAACGCCATCGCCGAGGCGCACCGTCTGGGCATTCCCGTTGTGGCCATCGCCGATACCAACTGCGATCCCGACGAGATTGACTATCCCATCCCCGGCAACGATGACGCCATCCGCGCCATTAAGCTGATCGCCTCCGTGATGGCCAACGCCATGATCGAGGGCCGTCAGGGCGAGCAGAACGAGGAGGCCGCCGAGGCCAAGGACGCTGAGTAAGTCCGGAATCACACCGCGTATCTCACGGGGCAGGGAAGTGTCCCTGCCCCTTTTTCAATCATATTTTACAGGAGGATATAAAAATGGCTTTTACTGCCGCTGATGTAAAGACCCTGCGCGAAATGACCAGCGTGGGCATGATGGACTGCAAGAAGGCGCTCGTCGAGTGCGATGGCGATATGGATAAGGCTGTTGAGTGGCTGCGCGAGAAGGGTCTGGCCAAGGCTGCCAAGAAGGCCGGCCGTATCGCCGCCGAGGGCATGTCCTATGCACTCACCGAGAATGGCGTGGGCGTCGTGGTGGAGGTCAACTGCGAGACCGACTTCTGCGCCAAGAGCGACCTGTTCGTGGCCTTTGTGAAGGACATCGCCAAGGTCATCGCCGAGCAGAATCCCGCCGATGTGGATGCTCTGATGAACTGCAAGTACTTGAACAGCGATCTGAGCGTCTCCGAGACCATGCCCGAGAAGGTCATGTCCATCGGTGAGAACCTGCAGATCCGCCGCTTCGTCCGCTTCGCCGAGAACACCAGCGTGGGCTATGTCCATGCCGGCGGCAAGATCGGCGTGCTGGTGAATCTGGCCGTGGAGGGCGATATCGACGCCACCGAGATCGGCAAGAACATCGCCATGCAGATCGCGGCCCTGAACCCCCGCTTCTGGGATAAGGCTCAGGTCACCGACGAGGTGCTGGCTGAGGAGAAGAAGATCGCTCTGGCCCTGATGGACACCGATCCCAAGATGGCCTCCAAGCCCGAGGCCGTGAAGGAAAAGATCGTCATGGGCAAGATGAACAAGTTCTACGAGGAGAACTGCCTGATGCAGATGGAGTTCGTCCGCAGCGACATCTTCCAGGGTTCCGTGGAAAAGTACGTGGCCGACGCTGCCAAGAAGCTGGGCGGCTCCGTGAAGTTCGTGGACGCCGTGCGCTTCCAGACCGGCGAGGGCATCGAGAAGAAGCAGGAGGACTTCGCCGCTGAGGTCGCTGCTCAGATGAACATGGGCAAGTAAGCACAAGATACTGAAAAGAACAAACCACCCTCCGGCGCAATTGCCGGAGGGTGGTTTTTCATAGCCGCCCCATGAAAAGAGCCGCCCGCAGGCGGCTCTTTTTCGTATGTAGCAGCTGCCCGCGATCCCGTCAGGAAACGGTGATGCGGCCTGCGGGCTGGCCGTACTTGTCGGCGGTGATGGTGCCGCCCAGCACGGTCTTGACGTAGTCCATGACCACCTCATCCATGGCGATGCCCAGATCGTAGTTGGCGGTGGCGTTGATGAAGCGGTAGTAGGTATCGCCGCCGCTGGCCATAAAGTCGTTGGTGGCGATGGTGTAGGTAGCCGCCGGGTCAAAGTCCTTGCCGCCCACGGAGGTGATGGTCACGCGGTTGATGCTCTTGGGGGCGGCGTAGGTGGTGCCGGGATACTCGTCGCCGGCGTCGTAGGCCTTGCTGGTGTCCACGGTGAACTCGATGCCGGACACCTGCGGGAAGCCGCCGATGGCCTCGGGTGTGCAGAAGGTGGACGCCTCCAGCACCTCCAGCAGCTCGCTGCCGGTGATCTTGATGATGCTCAGAGTGTTGCCGAAGGGCAGCACGGTGTTGATGTCCTTCTTGGTGATGTCGCCGGCCTCGATGGTGGCGCGGATGCCGCCGCCGTTGGTGATGGCCGCGTCAACAGTCTCGCCGGTTTCAGTGGCCTTCCAGACCAGCGCGTCGGTGATCAGGTCGCCCAGATTGGTCTCCTCGGTACGGTTACCGGGGGCCTTCTCGCCGTTGAGGGTGACCTCCGTCTTGGCGAATACGGTGCCGTACTCGGCCTCCACCTCGGCTGCGATGGCGGCGGCGCGGGCGGCGATCTCGTTGTCAGCGGGGACTTCAATGCCCTCGGTGGGTACGCACTCGGTGGTGATGGCGCTGTCCTTGATGGTCACGACGCCGATGTTCTCCAGCTTGGTGCCGGTGGAGGTAACCACGGTGTCGCCCACCTTGCGGTCGGCGTTGGTCTTTTCGGCGATCTCCTCCTCGGTGGAGTGGGAGTGGCCGTCGATAAACACATCGATGCCGGTGACCTTGGCCAGCAGGTCGATGGAACGGTTGGCGGTGACGGCGGTCTCATCGTCAATGCCCAGATGGCCGATGCAGATCACGTAGTTACAGCCTTCCTCCTCGCGCAGCATGGTGACCATGTCCTGCGCGATCTGGTACATCTCCTCGCCGCCGGCGAAGGTCACGCCCGCGATCTTGCCGGGGTGGGCCTTGGTGGCGGTCTCCGGGGTATCCAGACCGAACACGCCGATCTTGGTGCCGCCGGGGGTGGTGAACACGGCGGCGTCGTCAAAGGCCAGCTCACCGTTGTACTTCACGTTGGCAGCCAGCACGGGGAAGTTGGCGGACGCCATGTTCTGCTTCAGCACCTCGTAGCCGTAGTCGAACTCGTGGTTGCCCAGCGCCACGGCGTCATAGCCCACCATATTCATCAGCTCGATGGCGGTGGCGCCCTGGGACAGGCTTACAGAGGTGGTGCCTTGGCTGAAGTCACCGGCGTCCAGCACAAGGACGTAGGCGCCCTCCGCGGCATATTGGTCGGCCAGAACGGCGACCTTTGCATAATTCTCAATCGCTCCGTGGACATCGTTGGTGTGGAGGACGACCACCGGTTCTGTTGCGGTAGCGTCCTTGCCCATGACGGGCTTCTTCTCACCGCAGGCGCCCAGTGTAAACACCATGGCGACGGCGAGAAGGAGGGTCAAAAGCTTTTTCTTCATACTCCGATTCCTTTCTGACAGCCTATTTTACACAGTGCCGCCGATCAGAGAGAAAATAGACGGCAAAGTGCGCGCTGTGGGGACATTGTACCATACCGGGCGGGAAAAGGCAATTCTCGGAAAAGCGACGCTTTACTTGGATTTTACAAAGGTGTGATTTTTTGCTTTACATACGCTTCCTACAATAAGAGACGTACACAGGAGATATCAAACAATACGTGAAACGAGGTACGAATATGAAAAAGATCCTTGCATTTGCACTGAGCGCTGTCATGGCGCTGGCTCTGCTGGCCGGCTGCGGCAATCAGACCGATAACAACAACAGCAGCAACGACAACGGCGGCGACGCCAGCGATACCCCTGCCGCCTCCGTCAGCGGCACCGTCTCCACCGACGGTTCCACCTCCATGGAGAAGGTCATCGGCGCACTGAGCGAGTCCTACATGGCGGCCAACAAGGACGTTACCGTCAACTACAATCCCACCGGCTCCGGCGCAGGCATCACCGCCGTGCAGGAGGGCACCTGTGACATCGGCCTTTCCTCCCGCGCCCTGAAGGACGAGGAGAAGGCGGCCGGCCTGAAGGAAACCGTGCTGGCCTACGATGGCATCGCCATCATCGTCCACCCCGACAACCCCGTCAGCGACCTGAGCATCGAGCAGATCGCCAAGCTGTACACCGGCGAGATCACCAACTGGAAGGACGTGGGCGGCAGCGATGCCGAGGTGGTTCTGATCGGCCGCGAGGCGGCCAGCGGTACCCGCGACGGCTTCGAGTCCATCACCGGCACCAAGGATAAGTGCCAGTACCGTCAGGAGCTGACCTCCACCGGCGATGTCATCACCGCCGTGAGCCAGAACCCCGACGCCATCGGCTACGCCTCTCTGGCGGCCATCAAGGACAGCGTGAAGGCCCTGAGTGTGGACGGCGTCACCCCCAGCGAGACCACCGTCAAGGACGGCAGCTATCAGGTGCAGCGTCCCTTCGTGCTGGTGACGGTGGAGGGCAAGGCCCTCTCCGCTGCGGCACAGTCCTTCTTCGACTACGCCACCTCCGCTGATGCGGCAGACATCATCGCCAAGGCAGGCGCAGTAGCGGCCAACTGAAAGTAAGGCGCGGCAGGCGACGCTCGGCGACGGGCGCCGCCTTGCCCCGTATGCGGAGGTACGCACATGAAAGTAAAACGAGTTCTGGAGAACGCCATACACGGCTGGTTCCTGCTGATGGGTCTGGTAACGGTGGGCTGTGTGCTGCTGATCTCAGTCTACCTCATCATTTCCGGCATCCCCGCCATTCGGGAGATCGGACTGGTGAAGTTCCTGTTCGGCAAGGTGTGGGATTCCAACGCGGCCACGCCCCAGTTCGGCATCCTGCCTTTCATCCTCACCAGCGTGTACGGCACGGCAGGGGCCATCCTGCTGGGCGTACCGGTGGGATTCATGACAGCCGTGTTTCTGGCGAAAATGGCGCCGCCGCGTCTGAAAGCAGTGGTGTCCTCGGCGGTGAGCCTGCTGGCGGGTATCCCGTCGGTGGTGTACGGCCTGGTGGGCATGCTGGTGCTGGTGCCGGGCATCCGGAAGCTATTCCACATTCCTGACGGCTCCGGTCTGCTGGCGGCCATCATCGTGCTGGCCATCATGATCCTGCCATCCGTCATCAACGTGGCCATGACGGCACTGGAGGCGGTGCCGCGGGAGTACGAGGACGCATCGCTGGCGTTGGGCGCCACGGCCACGGAGACATGGTTCAAGGTGTCCGTCCCCGCCGCCCGCAGCGGTATCGCGGCAGCGGTGGTGCTGGGTGTGGGCCGCGCCATCGGCGAGGCCATGGCCGTGATGATGGTGTCCGGCAACGTACCCAATATGCCGAAGCTGTTTGAGAGCGTGCGGTTCCTGACCACTGCCGTGGCCAGCGAGATGGGGTACGCGGCGGCGGGCCTGCAGCGGCAGGCGCTGTTTTCCATCGCACTGGTGCTGTTCCTGTTCATCATGCTCATCAACGCGGCGCTGAATTTTTTCCTGAAGCGCAGTAAGGAGAAGTAAGACATGGACAAGACGAATTTTACCGCCCGCCGCAGGGTCTGGGGCGCTGTGATGCGGGGACTGATGGTGCTGTGCGCGGTCATCACCTGCGCGCTGGCGGCGTTCCTCATCATCTACGTGCTGGCCAAGGGTGTGCCAAACCTGTCGTGGCAGCTGCTGAGCACCAAGCCCAGCTATCTGGACGACACCATCGGCATCCTGCCGGACATCATCAGCACCGTCTGCATGGTGCTGACCACGCTGCTGATCGTCCTGCCGGTAGGTGTGTGCGCGGCGGTGTACCTGACGGAGTACGCGGGCAACCGGAAGCTGGTGGCGGTCATTGAGTACGCGGCGGAGACGCTGTCCGGCATCCCGTCCATCATCTACGGACTGGTGGGCCAGATGTTCTTCTGTCAGTTTCTGGGTATGAAGAAATCCCTGATCGCCGGCGCGATGACGCTGGTGATCATGAACCTGCCCACCATCATGCGCACCACGCAGGAGAGCCTGAAGACCGTACCCCAGAGCTACCGCGAGGGCGCATTCGGCCTGGGAGCAGGGAAGTGGCGTACCATCCGGACGGTGGTGCTGCCGGGCTGCGTGGACGGCGTCATCACCGGCTGCATCCTGGCGGTGGGCCGCATTCTGGGCGAGACGGCGGCGCTTCTCTATACCGCAGGCTTCGCCCACGCGCTGTACGGCAGTCTGAGCGAAACGCTGCAAGGCGCAGGCGCTACGCTGTCGGTGGCACTGTACGTCTACGCCAAGGAGCAGGGTGAGTTCGATGTGGCCTTCGCCATCGCCGCCATCCTGATGGCGCTGGCGCTGCTCATCAATCTGGCGGCCAGCCTGACGGGACGCTATTTCAAGAAACGGAGGAGCCTATGAGCAATATCATCACGGTGGAGGATCTGAACCTGTGGTACGGCAGTACCCAGGCGCTGCACCATGTGAGCATGGAGATACCGGAAAAGAGCATCACGGCTCTGATCGGGCCGTCCGGCTGCGGCAAGTCCACGTTTCTCAAGACGCTGGACCGCATGAACGATCTGGTGCCGGGCGTGCGCATCGAGGGTACGGTACGCTACGATGGCAGGGACATCTTTGCCCCCGATGTGGATGTCAATGAGCTGCGGCGGCAGGTGGGCATGGTGTTCCAGAAGCCCAACCCGTTCCCCATGAGTATCTACGACAATGTGGCCTACGGGCCCCGTACCCACGGCGTGCGCAACCGCGCCAAGCTGGACGAGATCGTGGAGCAGTCCCTGCGTTCGGCGGCCATCTGGGACGAGGTGAAGGACCGACTGAAGAAAAACGCACTGGGCCTCTCCGGCGGCCAGCAGCAGCGCCTGTGTATCGCCCGGGCGCTGGCGGTGGAGCCGCAGGTACTGCTGATGGATGAGCCCACGTCGGCGCTGGACCCCATCTCCACATCGAAAATAGAGGAGCTTGCAATTGAGCTGAAAAAACAGTACACTATTGTTATCGTCACACACAATATGCAGCAGGCGCTGCGTATTTCGGACCGTACCGCGTTTTTCCTGCTGGGTGAGCTGATCGAGTACGACGACACGGAGCGCATATTCTCCACGCCGTCCCAGAAAAAGACCGAGGATTACATTACGGGGAGGTTTGGCTGATGAGGAGCCGCTTTGATGAGCAGCTGGCCCAGCTGCATCGGGAGCTGATCGAGATGGGCGCGCTGTGCGAGCGCGTGATCGCGCTGGCCGCCAAGGCCCTGACCACAGGGGATAAGGCGCTGGCCCAGCAGGTGCCGCCGCTGGATCGGGAGATCGACCGGAAGGAGCGAGACATCGAGAACCTGTGTCTGCGGCTGCTGCTGCATCAGCAGCCGGTGGCCGGCGACCTGCGCCGCATCTCCGCGGCCCTGAAGATGATCACGGACATGGAGCGCATCGGCGATCAGGCCGACGACATCGCCGAGATCGTGCTGTATCTGGCGGACGTACCGGCGGAGAGCCACGTGCTGCTGCAGAAGATGGCGGAGGCCGCCATCGGCATGGTCAGCGACAGCGTGGACGCCTACGTGCGGCAGGATGTGGAGCTGGCGGAGCAGGTCATCGCCCACGACGACACGGTGGACGACTACTTCGAACAGGTCAAGCAGGCGCTGATCCACCGCATTGCCAACGATCCGGCGGAGGGCGGCACGGCCCTGGATCTGCTGATGATCGCCAAGTATCTGGAGCGCATCGGCGACCATGCCACAAATATCGCCGAGTGGGTGGAGTTTTCCGTCACCGGCGTACACAAGGAGGGATGACCCATGATCTGGTGCGTGGAGGACGACGCCAGTATTCGGGATATCGAAGTATACGCACTGAACTCCACGGGCTTTTCCGCGGAGGGCTTTGCCGATGGCGCGGCCTTCTGGGCGGCGCTGGAGAAGGACCGGCCGGAGCTGGTGGTGCTGGACGTGATGCTGCCGGAGATCGACGGCATCCAGCTGCTGCGCCGCATGAAGGCCGACCCCGCCCTGCGGGATATCCCCGTCATCATGGCCACGGCCAAGGGCGCGGAGTATGACAAAATACTGGGGCTGGATCTGGGAGCGGACGACTACCTGACCAAGCCCTTCGGCGTCATGGAGCTGGTGTCCCGTGTCAAGGCGGTGCTGCGCCGGTGCAGGCCGGTACAGCAGCAGGTACTGCGCTGCGGCGGCCTTGCCGTGGACACCCAGGAGCACACCGTCACCGCTGACGGCGTGCGGGTGGAGCTGACGTACAAGGAGTTCCAACTGCTGCGGCTGTTCCTGTCCCACATGGGTACGGCCTTTACCCGCGACCAGCTGATGGAGCAGGTGTGGGGCATGGACTTCTGCGGCGAGAGCCGCACCATCGACATGCACATCCGCACCCTGCGGCAGAAGCTGGGGGCCTATGGCGAGCATATTGAAACGGTGCGCAGCGTGGGCTACCGATGGAGGGCGCAGCTGTGAACAATACCATGACAAGACGTATTTTCCGGTCCACGCTGCTGGTGGGCGTGGTGGTGCTGCTGGCGGCGCTGGCACTGGTGATGGGCGTGCTGTACAGCTACTTTGGCCGCGTACAGGAGTCCCAGCTGCGGGACGAGCTGAGCCTGGCGGCAGTGGGCGTGACCCAGAGCGGTGAGGACTACCTCCGCCAGCTGAAGTCCGACCAGTACCGTATTACCTGGGTGGCGGCGGACGGCAGCGTGCTGTACGACACCCAGGCGGATGCCTCCGCCATGGAGAACCACGCCCAGCGTCAGGAGGTGCGGCAGGCCCTGGCCTACGGCGAGGGAGAGAGCAGCCGGTACAGCAGTACCCTGCTGCAAAAGACGGTATACTACGCCAAGCTGCTGCCGGATGGCACGGTGCTGCGCCTGTCCTCCGTCCGCGTGACGGCGGGTGTGCTGATGCTGAATATGCTGCAGCCGCTGCTGCTGCTGGTCATCGCGGTGCTGATCCTGTCCGGCGTGCTGGCCGGACGGCTGGCCAAGCGGATCACCGAGCCTCTGAACCGCCTGGATCTGGAGAACCCTCTGGAGAACGATACCTATGAGGAGCTGGCGCCCCTGCTGCGGCGGATGGAGCACCAGCGCCGCCAGATCGACCTGCAGATGGACGAACTGAAGCAGCGGGCCGAGGAATTCCAGCAGATCACCGGCAGCATGAACGAGGGCCTGGTGCTGCTGGACGAGAACGGCGCCATCCTCAGCATCAACCCGGCGGCCCAGCGCCTGCTGGGCACCGACAACGCCTGTGTGGGTCAGGATATCCTGACGGTGGACCGCGATGTATCCCTCAGCGACGGTCTGCGCACTGCGGCGCAGGAGGGCCACAGCGAGTTCCGCGGCCGGCGCGGCGGCAGAGAGTATCAATTCGACATCAGCCGCATCCAGACGGAGGGCCGTACAGCGGGCACGGTGCTGCTGGTGTTCGACGTGACGGAGCGCGCCTTTGCCGAGCAGAACCGGCGGGAGTTCACCGCCAACGTTTCCCACGAGCTGAAAACGCCCTTGCAGGGCATCATCGGCAGCGCGGAGCTGCTGGAAAACGGCATGGTGAAGCAGGAGGACGTGCCCCGCTTTGTGGGACATATCCGCTCCGAGGCCCAGCGTCTGGTGACGCTGATCGGCGACATCATCCGCCTGTCCCAGCTGGACGAGGGCGAGCCCATGCCAACGGAGACCGTGGACCTGCTGGAGGTGACGCGGGAGGCTGCGGAGAATCTCCAGACTGCGGCGGCGGCCCGTGACGTGACCGTCACGGTGGAGGGTCAGCCGGCGGAGCTGGAGGGCGTACGCCGCCTGCTGTACGAGATCGTGTATAACCTGTGCGACAATGCCATTAAGTACAACGTTACCGGCGGCCGCGTGGACTTGTCGGTATCGTGTACCGGCGGTACCGCCGCCGTCATGGTGCGGGATACGGGCATCGGCATCCCCGCCGACCAGCAGGATCGTGTGTTCGAGCGGTTCTACCGCGTGGACAAGAGCCATTCCAAGGCATCCGGCGGCACGGGCCTGGGGCTGTCCATCGTGAAGCACGCCGTCCAGTATCACCACGGCGTCATCGAACTGAAAAGCGAGCTGGGGAAAGGCACGGAGATCCGCGTCACGTTCCCCGTCAAGGCATAACGCGGCGGTGCGCTTCCGTTTTCAGGGAGCGCACCGCTCTTCCTGCCCGCTGTGTTGACAGGGCAGGGGGCAGCCCGTATAATAAACTCGTATGCGACCACCCATTGGACCGTCCGCGCCCGTTGGCGGCGCGGCACAGAGGAGAGTATTATGCTGAAGATCCAGCACCTGACCAAAACTTACGGCGATAAGAAAGCCGTAGATGATCTGAGCCTGCACATCCAGGCGGGGGAGATCTACGGCTTCATCGGCCACAACGGCGCCGGTAAGACCACCACGCTGAAGGCAGCGGTGGGCATCCTGCCCTTCGATGAGGGGACCATCACCATCAACGGCCGCTCCATCCAGACTGAGCCGCTGGCCTGCAAGCGGGAACTGGCGTATATCCCCGACAATCCCGACCTCTACGAGTTCATGAGCGGCATCAGATACCTGAACTTTATCGCCGACATCTTCGGCGTCAGCGCGGCAGACCGGCAGGCCCGCATCCGCGACTACGCGGCGCGGTTCGAGCTGACAGACGACCTGGCCCAGCCCATTGCTGCCTATTCCCACGGCATGAAGCAGAAGCTGGCTATTATCGCCGCCTGGCTGCACCGGCCCAGACTCGTTATTATGGATGAGCCCTTTGTGGGTCTGGATCCCAAGGCGTCCCACCTGCTGAAGGGCATGATGCGGGAACTGTGCGATCAGGGCGGGGCCATCTTCTTCTCCACCCACGTGCTGGAGGTGGCGGAGAAGCTGTGCGACAAGGTGGCCATCATCAAGGGCGGCCGCCTCATCCGCTCCGGCACCATGGAGGAGGTCAAGGGTGACGACTCTCTGGAGCAGGTGTTCCTGGAACTGGAGGACGAGACATGCTGAGCGTCCTTCTGAAAAAGCAGCTGACGGAGATCTTCCGCAACTATTTCTATAACCCCAAGACCAACAAGGCCCGTTCCAAGGCGGCAGTGGCCGCCTACATCGTGCTGTTCGCGGTGCTGATGGTGGTGATCCTGGGCGGCATGTTCACGGTCCTGTCCGCGGCTCTGTGTACGCCGCTGACCGCCGCGGGTCTGGACTGGCTGTACTTCGCGCTGATGGCCCTGCTGGCCACGCTGCTGGGCGCCTTCGGCAGCGTGTTCAACACCTACTCCGGGCTGTATCTGGCCAAGGACAACGACCTGCTGTTGAGCATGCCCATCCCCGTCAACACCCTGATGGCATCCCGCCTGCTGGGCGTGTACCTGATGGGCCTGATGTACAGCGGCGTGGTGATGCTGCCGGCGGTCATCGTCTACTGGGCGGCCACGCCTGCACCGACCGCCGCCGTGATCGGCGGCGTGCTGCTGGTATTCCTGCTGTCCGTGTTCGTATTGGCGCTGTCCTGTGCGCTGGGCTGGCTGGTGGCCAAGATCAGCCAGAAGCTGAAAAATAAGAGCTTCATCACTGTGGTGCTGTCGCTGGTGTTCTTCGGCGCTTACTACTTCTTCTATTTTAAAGCCGAGGACCTGCTGCAGGAGCTGCTGCGCAGCGCCGCCGTCTACGGCGCACGGATCAAGGGCGCGGCCTATCCGCTGTACCTGCTGGGCAGGGTGGGCACCGGCGACATTACGGCCATGCTGACGGTCTCGGCGGTGATACTGGCACTGTTTGCGGCACTGTGGATCCTGCTGCGCCGCAGCTTCGTCCGGATCGCCACCGCCACCGGCCAGTCGGCCAAACGGGCCTATCGGGAGAGGGCGGCGGTGCGCCGCTCCGTGTCGTCGGCGCTGCTGAGCAAGGAGCTGCGCCGCTTCACCGCCAGCCCCAACTACATGCTCAACTGCGGGATGGGCGTCCTGCTGATGCCGCTGGCGGGCTTCACCCTGCTGTGGAAAGGGCCCGACATCCGCGCCGCTTTGGGCGCGGCTCTGGGAGCCGAGGCGGGAGCGTACCTGTCGGTGATGCTGACGGCGGCGCTGTGTATGCTGGCGGCCATGAACGACATGGCGGCGCCCTCCGTGTCCCTGGAGGGAAAGAGCCTGTGGCTGCTCCAGTCTCTGCCGGTGACGCCGTGGCAGGTGCTGCGGACCAAGCTGCGGTTCCAGCTGCTGCTGACGGCTATACCGATGCTGGTATGCCTGGTATGCGCGGTCATCGCGCTGCCCATGGCGGCGGCGGAGACAGCGCTGATGGCGGTACTGACCCTGCTGTTCGTGGTGTTTTCAGCCCTGCTGGGACTGACGCTGGGCCTGAAGATGCCCCACCTCCACTGGACCAGCGAGCTGGCGCCCATCAAGCAGAGCGCCTGCGTGGCCATCACCCTTCTGGGCGGCTGGGGCTACGCGCTGGTGCTGCTGTTCGGCTTCCTGCTGGCGGGGCAGCGTCTGGGCGCGGCGGCGTACATGGGCATCTTTGCCGTGCTGACACTGCTGGCCTGTGTGTGGCTGTACCGCTGGCTGAAAAAGAAGGGCGTCGTGGTGTTCGCGGCCCTGTAAACGCAAAAAAAGACGCCTTTGCACGTGCAAAGGCGTCTTTTCGCATCTCTTACAGGTGGTCCCGCGCATGGCGGCAGATGGCCTCGAAGCTGGTCTGGCTGATGTCGTGCTCCATTTTGCAGGCATCGGCCTCCGCCGTCTCCCGATCCACGCCCAGCGCCATCAGGAAGCGGGTCAGCGTCTGGTGCCGGTCCAGCATGCTGGAGGCGATGGACATCCCCTGTTCCGTCAGGGTGATGAGCCCGTCCTTATCCATGGTGATGTACCCGTTCTCCCGCAGCCGCTTGGTGGCATACGTCACGCTGGGCTTCGTCACGCCCAGCTTCTCTGCGATGTCGATGGAGCGGACATACCCGTGCTCCTTCTGCATCATCAGCATGGCCTCCAGGTAATCCTCAGACGCCCTCAGTATCTGCATAAAATTCACCAACGTTCCGTTTCAGAGTACCTATACGCTAACACACTTTAACCAAATTTGCAAGGGGCGAAAAAAATTGATAACAGGGGCTTGACAAAAACGGTTAGATGTACTAAACTATCTCCGCTGGTTAGATATGGCTAACCTCCTGCATAAATGGCGGCAGTGACAGCCATTCTTTTTCAGACACAGGTTAGTGCAGACTAACCGTAGAAAACGGAGGGAATAACATGATGCCTTTGGCTTTGGCAGATGTGGGAACGGAGAATCTGATCCTCAAGGTGGGCGGTTCTCCGGAGGTCAAGAAGCATCTGGAGGATCTGGGCTTTGTGGCCGGCGGGACCGCCACGGTGGTGGCGTCCATGAGCGGCAACATCATCGTCAAGGTGAAGGAGGCCCGTGTGGCCATCAGCGAGGAAATGGCCCGCAAGATCATGGTATGAATCAGTTCATAAAAAACACATAGAAGGAGAGAACAACAATGAAAACGTTACGTGAAGTGAAGATCGGCGAGACTGCCAAAGTCGTAAAGCTCCACGGCGAAGGCCCCGTCAAGCGCCGGATCATGGACATGGGCATTACCAAGGGCGTGGAAGTTTACGTCCGCAAGGTAGCGCCTCTGGGCGACCCTATGGAGGTCACTGTCCGCGGCTATGAGCTGAGCCTGCGCAAGGCGGATACCGAGATGATCGAGGTCGAGTGATTTTTGTGAGTCATGGTTAAGTTAAACTAACCGAAAGGAGAGACATATGGAAAAACAAATCAAGATCGCGTTGGCGGGCAACCCCAACTGCGGTAAGACCACGCTGTTCAATGCGCTGACCGGCTCCAACCAGTTCGTTGGTAACTGGCCCGGCGTCACCGTGGAGAAGAAAGAGGGCCGTCTGAAGAAGCACGAGGACGTGGTCATCATGGACCTGCCCGGCATCTACTCCCTGTCCCCCTACACGCTGGAGGAAGTGGTTGCCCGTAACTATCTGATCAATGAGCGCCCCGATGCCATCCTGAACATCATTGACGGTACCAACCTGGAGCGCAACCTCTACCTGACCACTCAGCTGACCGAGCTGGGTATCCCCGTTGTCATCGCCATCAATATGATGGACGTGGTCCGCAAGAACGGCGACCAGATCAACGTGGCTGAGCTCAGCCGCGAGCTGGGCTGCAAGGTGATGGAGATCTCCGCCCTGAAGGGTGACGGCGTCATGGCCGCCGCAGAGGCTGCTGTGGAGGCTGCCGGCAACACCAAGACCATCCCCATGCACACCTTCTCCGGCCCCGTGGAGCACGCCATCGCCCACATTGAGGAGGCCGCCGTACATAACATGCCCGAGGAGCAGCAGCGCTGGTACGCCATCAAGATCTTCGAGCGTGACGACAAGGTGCTGGAGCAGCTGAAGATCGACGCCACCGTCATGGGCCACATCGAGGAGGACATCAAAGCCGCCGAAAAGGAGCTGGATGACGACGCGGAGAGCATCATCACCAACGAGCGCTATGTCTATATTGCCCAGATCATCAAGGGCTGCTACAAGCAGAAAAAGGCCAAAGGCGAGCTGTCCGCTTCCGATAAGATCGACCGCATCGTGACCAACCGCTGGCTGGGCCTGCCCATCTTCGCACTGGTCATGTTCCTGGTGTACTGGATCGCCATGGTGGCCGTGGGCGCCCCCGCTACCGATTGGGCCAACGACGGCGTGTTCGGCGACGGCTGGCACCTGCTGGGCATCGGCTCCAGCGCCTACAACGATGCCAGCGATGAGTACACCGCCTCTGTGCAGGCTGTGGAAGCTTTCCTGGGCATTGAGAGCGACACCGAGGCGGAAGACTTCGATGCTGATGCCATTCTGGCTCAGGTGAATGCCTTCACCTCCGACAGCAACGCCACCGCTGCGGTGGACGTGGAGGACGAGGAGACTCTGGCGATCAATACCATGACCGCCTACTACGACGCCATCCCTGACGGCGCCGATGAGGACACCACCATTGGCGTCACCTACGTGGACGCTGCGGCTTACCTCAATGAGAACGGCTTTGACGAGCCCGACCCCGCCGACTACGGCGTGTGGGTCCCTGGTATCCCTGTCCTGATCGGCGACGCGCTGGAGTCCTCCGGTACGGCTGACTGGCTGAGCGGTCTGATCCTTGACGGTATCGTGGCCGGTGTCGGCGCCGTTCTGGGCTTTGTTCCCCAGATGCTGGTGCTGTTCCTGATGCTGGCTTTCCTGGAGGCCTGCGGCTATATGGCCCGTATCGCCTTCGTTCTGGATCGTATCTTCCGCAAGTTCGGCCTGTCCGGTAAGTCCTTCATCCCCATGCTCATCGGTGTGGGCTGCGGTGTGCCCGGTGTTATGGCCTCCCGTACCATTGAAAATGAGCGTGACCGTCGTATGACCATTATGACCACCACGTTCATCCCCTGCGGCGCGAAGGTGCCCTTCATCGCCATGATCGCCGGCGCCCTGTTCAACGGCAGCGCCATCGTGTCCACCTCCGCTTACTTCATCGGCATGGCTGCCATCATCATCTCCGGCATCATGCTGAAGAAGACCAGAATGTTTGCCGGCGACCCCGCTCCCTTCGTTATGGAGCTGCCCGCCTACCACTGGCCCACTCTTGGCAACGTGCTCCGCTCCATGTGGGAGCGCGGCTGGTCCTTCATCAAGAAGGCCGGTACCATCATCCTTCTGTCTACCATCTTCGTGTGGTTCACCACCTACTTTGGCTGGGTGGACGGTACGTTCCGCATGCTGGATGAGTCCGAGATCGACTCCTCCATTCTGGCTGCCATCGGCGGCGCCATCGCTTGGATTTTTGCGCCTCTGGGCTGGGGCAACTGGCAGGCTACCGTGGCCTCCATCACCGGTCTGGTGGCCAAGGAGAACATCGTCGGCACTCTGGGCATCCTGTACGGCGGCGGCGACGGCAGCGTCTACGACGCTATGGCTGCGGCGTTTACCGGTATCACCGGTTACAGCTTCCTGGTGTTCAACCTGCTGTGCGCTCCCTGCTTCGCGGCGATCGGCGCTATCAAGCGTGAGATGAACAACGCCAAGTGGACCTGGTTCGCCATCGGCTATCAGTGCGGCTTCGCCTATGTCATCGCCCTGATGATCAACCAGTTCGGCAACCTCTTCACCGGCAGCGCCAACGTTCTGGGCGTGATCGTGGCGGTCATCCTGCTGGCCGGCCTGATCTACATGCTGGTCCGCCCCTACAAGGAGGCCACCAAGCTCAGCGCCAGAGTCTGATGACCTGAGCGACCCTGATTTACAAGCAAAGGAGTGATTTTCATGCTGGATTGGATCGCGGCAAACCTTGCCACCATATTGATTTGTGCCTTACTGATCGTCATCGTATTCCTCATCGTCAGATACCTGCTGCGTCAGAAGAAGGCGGGAAAAAACTCCTGCGGTGCCGGCTGCGCGCACTGTGCCATGCACGGTGAGTGCCATGGCGGGCACAAGGGATAACCGTGCAAGACCTCCGGCTGCCGCCGGAGGTCTTGACACATTTCAAATTGGAGGTATCATCATGATCGAAACGATTCTGAAGATCGACGGTATGGCCTGCGGCATGTGCGAGAGCCACATCAACGATGTGGTGCGCCGCACCTGCAGCGTGAAGAAGGTCACGTCCTCCCACACCAGAGGTGAGACGGTGATCCTGTCGGAGCAGCCGGTGGACGAGGCGGCGCTGCGTGCCGCCATCAAGGATACGGGTTACGAGGTGAAGGAAGTCTCCTCCGCGCCCTACGAGAAGAAGGGACTGTTCGGCGTGTTCAAGCGCTGACGTCCTCTTGCGCCGCCATGCGCGGTGTGCTATCCTGTGTATAGAGGAAAAGACCCCCGTGCCGCTGAGGCGGCACGGGGGTCTCACGATAATAGAGGAGGGACTGCCATGAGAATGACCGTACTGTTCGGAAGCCCGCGTGGCGCCGAGAGCAACACCCGCGCACTGCTGATGCCGCTGCTGGAGACGTGGCGTCAGGCGGGCCACGCGGCGGAGATCTACGACCTGAAAATCGAGGGCTGCCGCGCCTGTCTGGGCTGTCAGCAGGACTGGGAGGCGCCCGCCTGCGTTCTGGACGACGACATGCCGCCCATATTTGACAGCATCCTCCGAAGCGACTTGACGCTGCTGGCCACGCCCATCTACTCCTGGTACTGCACCGCCCCCGTGAAGGCGGCGCTGGACCGGCTGGTCTACGCTATGGACAAGTACTACGGCCCGCGGGGCAAGGGTCCTGCGCTGCTGGCGGGCAAGCCCATGGCGGCGGTGCTGACCTGCGGCTACCGGCCGGAGAAGGGGACAGACCTCTTTGCGGAGGGGATGCGCCGCTGGTGCCGCCATACCGGTATGCGCTGGCTGGGCAGTCTGGAGGAGCGCCACATGGGCTGCGGCACCGTGTTCATGGACAGCGAAAAGGCGTCTCACGCCAGAGCCTTCGCCCAGACGCTTATGACGCAGCTGACAGACGCTTCTGCAGCAGGGGGGCCAGCAGCGCGGTGACGGCGATCTTCAGCATGTCCCCGGGCAGGAACGGCAGCATACCGGCCCACAGGATGGCGGAGACATCCATGCCCTTGCCCATGTACCCGTTGAGGATCACCGCCATGTAGGGCAGGCCCACGGCATACAGCATGGCGAGGCCCGCCAGACACGCCGCCGCCGTCCGCAGGGGCCGCAGCTCCCGCTTGGCCGTCAGCAGGCCGATGAGCCACGCCGTGGGGATGAGCCCGATGAGGAAGCCGCAGGTGGGCTGCATCAGGTACGACAGCCCGCCGCCTTGGGTGAAGATGGGCAGGCCGATGAGCCCCAGCGCCACATACACCGCCTGACTGGCCGCGCCGTAGGCGGGGCCCAGCAGGCATCCGGCCATAGCGGTGCAGAGGAATTGCAGCGTGATGGAGGAGTATCCCAGCGGAATGCGGATAAACGCGCCTGCGGCGGTGAGTGCGGCAAACAGCGCGGTACGGGTGAGCTTACGGGTATTCATAGGCGTGGGTCCTTTCCGTTTTTTTCCATTGTACCCTGCCGCCCCACCGCCGTGCAATAGGCAGGAAGCATAAAAAAGCCGCCATTGCGGAGCGGCTTTTTTACCGCGGACGCAGGCGGCACTTGCGGTTTCCGCGGCGGTATAGTACAATCAGAAAAACGACACGACAGGAGGGACGACCATGGAGACGGCACGGTGCAGAGCCTTTGTGGTGGCAGCGGATACCGGCAGCTTTTCCAAAGCGGCGGAGGCCCTGAGCTACACGCCCTCCGGCGTGAACCAACTGGTGACGGCGCTGGAGAAGGAGCTCGGCTTTCCGCTGTTCCGCCGGAATACCAAGGGCGTAAGCCTGACGGAGAACGGACGTCTGCTGTTGCCTGCCATCCGCAAGTTCCTGCGGCAGGAGGACCGCATCTTCGAGCTGTCGGCGGAGATGAACGGCCTGCTCATCGGCAGCGTCAACATCGCGGCCTATTCCAGCATCGCCACCCACTGGCTGCCGGCGGTGATCGGCGCGTTCCAGCGGGACTACCCGCAGATACATGTGAACCTGCTGGAGGGCATCTGGCAGGAGGTGGCCCAGTGGCTGGACGACCGCACGGCGGATATCGGCTTCCTCAGCTATCAGGAGGACATGCCCTACGACTGGATACCCCTGGCGGAGGACCCCATGCTGGCCCTGCTGCCAAAGGACCATCCGCTTGCCCGCGCCAAAGCCTATCCACTGGCCAACTGCGCCGTGGACCGGTTCATCATGCCTGCCAAGGGCTGCGACGACGACCTGATGGCCCTGTTCCACCGGACGGGTATCGTACCCAACGTGCAGTTCACCACGCTGGAGAGCCTCTCCGCCATGTCCATGGTAGAGCAGGGGCTGGGTATGAGCGTCATGAATAAGCTCATCACCGAGAGGCGCGTCTGCGACATCGTGATGCTGCCGGTGGACCCGCCCGCCTCCATCACACTGGGCATCGCCCTCCACTCCAAAGCAGACCTGTCCCCCGCAGTGCGGATGTTCCTGAAATACGCGGTGCGGATGCTGACGCGGCAGAAAAAAACGTAAAAAAAACCCCTCCTGCCGAGACAGGAGGTGTTTTTTTACGCTCAGCTGAAGAACGCTGCGGTGTCGATCTGCTGATAGCCGCCGAAGCTGGAGGGGCAGGCGAAGATCTGCTTCGCCAGCTCCTGACCCAGGAACATCCGGGTGATCTCATTGGTCTTGGCGGTCATGTCCACATCGGCGAACAGGTCGGGATACACCACCTTGGCGGCGTACCAGGCGTTGGCCAGCGCGATCTCGTGGTTGGTGTAGTAGGCGTTGTAGGCCATCTCCAGATAGACCTGCCCGTTTTTCCAGGCCTTGCAGCCGTCAAACAGGCGGGGGTCCTCCTGATACAGCGGCGCGATGTTCTTCACCGCCGCCGCGTCCAGGATCATGATGTCCATGCTGTCGCCCAGCGCCGCGAACTTCTCTTCCTCAATGGGCTGCACACCGTCCTTGCCCAGGTCCGTGGCCACATTGCGGATGTTGGCCACGCGGAACGCGGCGTAGCTCTGGGAAGTCATCAGGTGGTCCGTGGTGCCCCAGTTGCCCAGTCCGCAGATGTACACGCCGGGCCTGTCCTCATCCGCCACACCGGCAGTGCGGCTGGTGAGCTCTGCGGTCTGGCTGTCGATGAAGGCGATGAGCTCCTGTGTCCGCTCCTGCCGTCCGAACAGCTGGCCCAGCAGCTGCAGGGAGGTCCGGAAGGCATCGTCAAATACGCCGTCGGGGCCGGTACTGGTGGTGATGACCGGTACGCCCACCTGCTCCTGCAGGGCATCGGCCTTCTCCACGTCCTTGTACTCGGAGATGATGATGTCCGGCTGGCAGGCGAGGATCTTCTCCGCCTCCGCCGCCTGGGCGTTGGGGCCGCCCACGCCGCAGGAGGGCAGCTGGGCGAACACGTCGCCGTAGGCCAGCACGTAGGGCCGCGCCACGTTGTCAAACATCTTGGGCCTTTCAGAGAGCGTGGTGTTGTCAATGTCCTCCACGCCGCACAGCAGCGCCGCATCGCCCACGTAGCTGTAGATCCGCAGGGCCCCTGCGCCGATGCACACCACACGCTGATAGCTGCCGGGGATGACGGTGACCTCGCGGCCGATCATATCGGTGACGGTAACGGCGCCGTCCGTGCTTTGATCCGGCTCAGGGCCGGGCGCGGCGTCCGGCGTCTTGCCGCCGCAGCCCACGAGACCCAGCGCCATCACCATGGCCAGCAGCAGCGCGATCCATCTTTTTCGGTTCATATGGGGTCCTCCTTGTCTCATTTGCAGTAGCCCTATTATAGCGGAAATGCCGTCCGTATGCAAGCAGGGAGAGGAGCCTCCGGCTGACGGACGGCATTTTCCGCAGGACGTGACAAAGGGTCTCCGCAATGCGGAGACCCTTTATCAGAGAAGTGAAATGGTGAGGAAATGCTGTTTTACTTGGCAGCCGCTGCCTTGGCGTTGCGGCCCAGAGCACGGATGCCCTCCACCACCAGGTCGATGGCCAGGATGACCAGCAGAACACCGATGATGCCGCGGATGTAGAACCATGCCACACCGTCGCCGCCGGCCATGATGCCGACGATCTGAGCCTTGATGGTGAAGACCAGAGAGGTCAGAGTTACGATCAGCATGAAGAACATGGGGAAGTAGAACATCTTGTTGTTGCGGCCGATCTTACCCAGCCAGCAGCACACGGCCAGCAGACCCAGAGCAGCCAGCAGCTGGTTGGCAGCGCCGAACAGAGCCCAGATCTTGGCGTAACCGGTGAGGCCCAGAGCCACGCCGGCCACCACGGTGATGGCGGTAGCAACGTAGGGATTGGTGATGACGCGCTTCCAGCCGGTCAGGTCCTCGCGGGTCTTACCAGGCTCCACAAAGAACTCAGCGAACATGTAGCGGGCCAGACGGGTAGCGGTATCCACAGAGGTCAGGCAGAACGCGGACACAGCCAGGATCAGCATGGAGTATACGGCGTTGTAGCAGCCGCTGCCGAACACCTTGGAGAACATGGAGGCAAGGCCCGTGGCGAACACGACGGTAGGCGTCGTGGTGGTGCCGTCAGCATAGGAAGCCCAGATGTAACCAACAGCGCAGACGGAGATCAGAGCCAGAGCGCACTCGATCAGCATGCCGCCGTAAGCGATGGGCTTGGCGTCCTTCTCCTGATCCAGCTGCTTGGAGGTGGTGCCGGAGCCCACCAGAGAGTGGAAGCCGGACACAGCGCCGCAGGCGATGGTCACGAACAGAGCGGGGAACATGTAGCCCAGAGACGTGCCGGAGGGAGCCAGCGTGTCATAGAAGCCGGTGAAGGCGGGCATATCCACCACGGGATGAGCACCGATGATACCCACGATAGCCAGAATCATCATGCCGTACAGCAGGAAGGAACTCAGGTAGTCACGGGGCTGCAGCAGGATCCACACGGGGGTGACGGAGGCCACAGCGATGTACAGACCCACGATGATCATCCACACGGTGTAGCTCAGATAGATGGGGTGCCAGTTCAGGCCGATGACCATGCAGACCGCGATGCCGATGACGCCGATGACAGTGGAGATGCCCAGAGGCGCGTTGCGGCGATAGACAAAGAAGCCGAAGATGATGGCCATCAGGATGAACATGATGGAGATGATGGCGGTGGAGGCATTGGCGGCGGAAGCAGCCAGATCCACAGCTCCGTCAGCGGTGTAGGTAGCCTTGAAGGTGTTGGCCACGATGGAGGCGAAGGCCGCCACCACCAGAATCAGGGTCAGATAGGCGAAGATGATGAACAGCTTCTTAGCCTTGGCGCCGATAGCGTCGCCGATGACCTCGCCGATGGACTCACCCTTATGGCGGATGGAGGCGAACAGAGAACCGAAGTCATGGACGCCGCCGAAGAAGATACCGCCGATCAGGACCCACAGCATCACAGGGACCCAGCCAAACACAGCGGCCTGGATGGGGCCGTTGATGGGGCCGGCGCCGGCGATGGAGGAGAAGTGATGGCCCATCAGTACGGGAGCCTTGGCAGGGCAGTAATCCTTACCGTCCTCCATGGTATGAGCAGGCGTCGGACGGGAGTTGTCCACGCCCCACTTCTTGGCCAGCCAACCGCCGTAGAAAATATAGCCTACGACCAGGACGGCACAGCCAATGATCAGGAACAAAGCAGCATTCATAAAGCTCTCTCCTTTCTGAACAGTTTTTTCTTTTGCTTATGAAACAGGCCCTGATTCAGGACCTGCGCTGCACTGTGTCCGCTGCGGTTGGTGCTGACCTTCTCCTCGGGCAGGACCACCAGCGCGGTATGAAAATCCATCCAGCCCCAATAGGACATCCGGAAGCTCTTGTAGAGCTTACAGCGCATCAGCGCCTGCCGTGCGTCCTCATCACAGCTGTCGCACACGAACAGCGTGGTGATGTACGTATACATATGGGTGGGACCCGGCTGGATACGGGCCATGCCGTGCTCATACGCCATCTTTTCGCAGGACTCGTAGATCTCCCTGGTCAGATGGGGTACGCTGAACACGTAGACATACTCGAAACTCTTGGCCTCCCAGAGCTTCGCCTTTTTGGAGAGAACGTACTTGTCACTGAGCGCGTAAAAGTCCATGGTGACAGCCAGCGGCGTCTGCTCCGCGCTGCAGCGGTTGATGTCGAACTGACTCTGGTAGATGGTACAAAGCCGCTCAACGGCCTCCTCGCGTGTCATGGCAAAGCCTCCTCTCGCGTTAAGTTCTTAGCGCCGCGCCGATATTTCTTCACAAGATTTCGTAATGGAAATCATGAAAGAAAATACAGTTAAAAGTGACGATTTTCGCGTTTCGAAAACGTTATCACGGCATTGAACCTTCGCTACATACTATACGCTTTACGTTTTTGACTTTCAAGGGGCAAAAACTTACAATTTTTTGGTGTTAATTTTATGTAAATTTTGTGTTGATTTTAACAAAGCTCCCATGTATACTGAGAGTAATGCTGTATACCTGTCCGGCAGGTGCAATGAGAAAGGCCACCCCATTCGGGGCGGCCTTTCTCATTGCTTTCGCGGGCGTCCTGCTCGGCTCAGATAGTGCCGGAGATCGTCAGCGTGCTGGTGCCGGGACTGACGCTGTACGCGCCGGCGGTATTCTGAGTGAACGTGGCGGCGGGCACCGTGATGACGCCCGCCACTGTGGCGAACTGTCCGGTGGCGGCATCGTAGGTGTACTGCGTCGGCGCGGTCAGGGCCGTTCCGTTCAGCGTCACCGTCAGATCGCTGAGCCGCGGGTCGAAGGTATCCGTCACCACCAGACTGTCTGCCGCCTCCGCCGCGGCATTGCCGGTGTTCTGGATGACGAAGGTGTAGGTCAGCCGCCCGTTGGCCGCTACCTCCGTGGGGGACAGGGCCTTGCTGATAGTCAGCGCCGGTCCTGTGGCGGGGGACACCGTCTCCGTGGCTGTCACGGCATCGGGCAGCCCCGCGCCGGTAACGGTGACGGTGTTCACTACACTGTCCTCCGCGCCCAGGGGGGCGAAAGCGGTGGGCTCCGCCTCATAGGCGATGACGGTGCTGCCGCCTGCGGGCACGGTGATAGCGGTGATGGTCAGAGGCGGACCTGCGGTGACGGCGGGAGCCGCCTGCAAAACGCCGTTCCGGTAGTACCGCACGGAGCCTGCGGTGTAGGCCAGCGGATAGACCGTGGCGCCGTTGAAGGTGTAGCCGCCCAGATCGTCGGCCACGGCGAGACCGGTCAGGTCCGCCGTACCGGCGTTGACCAGCGTGATAAGATAGGTGATGGGACGCCCGCTGCGGTAGGTGGGCACCACCGCCGTTTTCGTGGCGGTCAGTACCTCCAGCAGCTCGCCGGTGGTGATGTTGGAGCTGGCGGTGCCGCCGTTGTAGGTGAGGGTAGCTTGATTGGTAAATGTTGCCATGAAATGACCTCCTGAGTCCAGTCTGCGGAGCACTGCCCCGCATGCCATTGTATGCGCCGCAGCCCTGTGGTGCGCAGACCGGCCCCAATAAAGGAGGGAACGCCGCAGGGCGTTCCCTCCTTTATTTATATATAGGTATCGCTCACAGGTTGTGTACCCGCAGGGCGCGGATGGCATTGAGCACCGCCAGCACCATGACGCCCACGTCGGCGAAGATGGCGGCCCACATGTCCGCCAGACCGATGGCCACCAGAGCCAGGCACGCGAACTTGATGACCAGCGCGAACACGATGTTCTGGTACACGATGCCGATGCACTTGCGGGAGATCTTGATGGCCTTGGCGATCTGCATAGGCTCATCGTCCATCAGCACGATGTCGGCGGCCTCGATGGCGGCGTCGCTGCCCATGGCGCCCATGGCGATGCCGATGTCTGCGCGGCTCAGCACGGGGGCGTCGTTGATGCCGTCGCCCACGAAGGCCAGCTTGGCCTTGCCCCGCTGCTGGCCCAGCAGCTCCTCCACCATGCTGACCTTGTCGGCGGGCAGCAGGTCGCTGCGCACCTCGTCTACGCCCAGTTCCGCCGCCACGGCCTCTGCCACGCGCTTGGTGTCGCCGGTGAGCATGACAGTCTTGTCCACGCCGGCCCTGTGCAGTGCGGCGATGGCCTCCTTGGCGTGGGGCTTCACCACGTCGGAAATCACGATGTGACCGGCGTACTGGCCGTCCACCGCCATGTGGATGATGGTGCCCACACTGTGGCAGTCGTGGTAGGGGATGCCCAACTGTTCCATGAGCTTGCTGTTGCCGGCGGCCACGGCTGCGCCGCCCACTCTGGCGGTGACGCCGTGTCCGCTGAATTCCCGGATGTCGGTGACACGGCTGCGGTCGATGGGCCTGCCGTAGGCGCGCTGCAAGCTTTTGCTGATGGGATGGGAGGAGGCGCACTCCGCCAGCGCCGCGTACTCCAGCAGCTTGGCCTCGTCCATCTCATTGTGGTGGACGGCGGTGACCTGGAACACGCCCTTGGTCAGGGTGCCGGTCTTGTCAAACACCACACACTTCACCCGGGACAGCGTCTCCAGATAGTTGGAGCCCTTGACGAGGATGCCCTCCTTGCTGGCGCCGCCGATACCGGCGAAGAAGCTCAGGGGGATGCTGACTACCAGCGCGCAGGGGCAGCTGGTAACAAGGAACGTCAGGGCGCGGTAGATCCACTGCTCCCACTGACCGTCCATGCCGCCCGCCAGCCGGATCACTGGCGGCAGGATGGCCAGCGCCAGAGCGCTGTAACACACGGCGGGGGTGTAGATGCGGGCGAACCTGGCGATAAAGTCCTCGGAGCGGGACTTGCGGGAGCTGGAGTTTTCCACCAGCTCCAAAATCTTGGACACGGTGGATTCGCCGAACTCCTTGGTGGTGCGGATCTTCAGCAGGCCGGTCATGTTGATGCAGCCGCTGATGATCTCGTCGCCCTCCTGGGCGTCACGAGGCAGGCTCTCGCCGGTGAGGGCGCTGGTGTTCAGGGTGGAGCGGCCCTCCGTGATGACGCCGTCGATGGGGACCTTCTCGCCGGGCTGCACCACGATGACGGTGCCGATGGCCACCTCATCGGGATCTACCTGCACCAGCTGGCCGTCCTGCTCGATATTGGCGTAGTCGGGGCGGATGTCCATCAGGGCGCTGATGTTCTTGCGGCTCTTGCCCACGGCGTAGCTCTGGAACAGTTCACCGATCTGGTAGAACAGCATGACGGCGATGGCCTCATTGTAGTCGCCGCTCTTTTCATAGATGGCCAGAGCGAAGGCACCGATGGTGGCCACGGCCATCAGAAAGTTCTCGTCAAACACGCGGCCGTTGAGGATGCCCTGTCCGGCCTTCTTCATAATGTCGCAGCCGATGACCACGTATGTCACCAGGTACAGCGCCAGCCGCAGCCAGCCGGTGACGGGGATAAAGTGCAGCGCTGCCAGCATGACCGCCGCGATGATGATGCGGATGAGCATCTTTTTCTGCTTTTTTGTCATGGGTCTGGGCTCCTTTCACGAAATTGCGGAAGCGATACGGCATAAGGGGGGCGTCCCGCCTGCCGTGCAGATGGGACGCCCGTCTCTGGGTGGATCAAAGCTCGATCTCGCAGTCAGGCTCCACTTTCTTACAGGCCTTCAGCACGTCCTTCATGACCTTCTTGGGATCGGCGCCCTCGGCAAATTCCACGATCATCTTCTGGGTCATAAAGTTGACCACGGCGGAGGCAACGCCCTCGGTTTTCCCGGCGGCTTCCTCCATCAGATTGGCACAGTTGGCGCAGTCGACTTCGATGGCATAGGTCTTTTTCATGGGATATGCTCCTTTCGTGTACATAAAAGATTAAGTACTTGTTTAATCATCATGACCGTAGTATAATGCGGAAAAGGGAAAAAGTCAATGGTGCCGGGGCGAAGATGCCCAAAGCGGCGAAAACCATTTCCGAACGGGCGAAAAGGAGGAAAACAAATGGAACATAGCGGCCTGCCCCACGACCACGGGGAGGAACAGAACCACACGGCGGCCATGCAGGAGCTGCTCCGAGACGGGGCGCATTTTCAGAATATCGCGGATATTTTCCGCCAGCTGGGGGACCCCAACCGTATCCGCATTTTCTGGCTGCTGTGCCACTGTGAGGAGTGCGTGGTGAACATCGCGGCCATGGTGGACATGTCCAGCCCCGCCGTATCCCACCATCTGCGGGTGCTGAAGGACAGCGGCCTGCTGTCCAGCCGCCGCGAGGGGCGGGAGGTGTACTATCGCGCCTCCGATGCGGCCCAGAGCCGCCTGCTCCACGAGATGATCGAGCAGGTGATGGACGTGGCCTGCCCCCGCTGGCGGGAAGAAGCGGAGCAGGTGAAGATCATCCGCGAGATCCACGACTATCTGGCCCAGCACATGGACCGGCGCGTCACCATCGAGGAGCTGGCCCACCGGTATCTTATCAACCCCACCACGCTGAAAACCGTGTTCAAGGAGGTCTACGGCAGCTCGCTGGCGGCCCACATGAAGGAGCACCGGATGGAGCGGGCGGCGGCGCTGCTGCGGGAGACGGACCTCAGTGTGGCGGAGATCGCGGGGCAGGTGGGCTACGAGAGCCAGAGCAAATTCACCGCGGCCTTCAAGGAGCAGTTCGGGCAGCTGCCCAAGGAATACCGGCGGAATTGACGGTTCATGATGAAGAAATAAGAGACGGACGCGGCTGCGTCCGTCTCTTTTGCGTATTTGTGGAGTTTGCGCCGTGTTTCAGCGCGAAAAGGCTGCAAATTTCCGAAGTTTACCCAACAGGGCATGCGTTCCGCGCCGCGTGACATGCGGTATCTCACTCCAGCACAATCCAACTGTCCTGTTTTTCGGTGACGTAGCCCACGGCGGCAGCGGTGGGGATAGCGTCCCGCAGCTCCCGCAGGCAGACCTCCGCGTCCTTCTCCGCCACGGCCATCAGCAGGCCGCCGCTGGTCTGGGGGTCGTACAGCAGATCCTGCATGGTGCGGCTGATGCCGCCGCGGACGGTGACGCCCGCTTCGGCATAGTCGCGGTTGCGGTAGGCGCCGGCGGGGAGGAAGCCCATGTCCGCCAGCTCCCACGCCTCGGGGTGGTACGGCACATCGGACGTCCGGATGTGGACGGTACAGCCGCTGCCCTGTGCCATCTCAAAGCTGTGGCCCAACAGGGCGAAGCCCGTTACATCGGTACAGCTGTGGACGCGGTACTTGACCATGATATCACGGGCCGTCTTGTTCAGCGTGGCCATCTGGCGGTAGATGCGCTGCATCACCGTGTCCTCCACCAGCCCCGCCTTGGCGGCGGTGGTCAGGACGCCCACGCCCAGGGGCTTCGTCAGCAGCAGCACGTCGCCGGGCTTAGCGCCGCTGTTGGTCAGGATCCTTTTGGGGTGGACAAAGCCGGACACGGCCAGGCCGTAAATGGGCTCCGCGCCGTGGATGGTGTGGCCGCCGGTGATGATGGCGCCGGCCTCGTAGGCCTTGTCGTAGCCGCCCCGCAGCAGCTCCTGCACCATCTCTCCGGTCATGGACTCCGGCAGGCACAGGATGTTCAGCGCCAGCCTGGGCTCGCCGCCCATGGCGTACACGTCGCTGATGGCGTTGGCCGCGGCGATCTGCCCGTACAGGAACGGATCGTCCACGATCGGCGGGAAGAAGTCGGTGGTCTGCACCAGCGCCGTATTCTCGTCCAGATAGTAGACGCTGGCGTCGTCGGACCGGTCATAGCCTACCAGCAGACGGGGGTCGCTGTGGGTGCGGAAGCCCTCCAGCAGGTGGACCAGCGTACCGGCCCCGACTTTTGCGCCGCAGCCGGCGCAGGATGCCAGCTTTGTCAGTTTGACTTCCGTTTCCATGGTCAGCCCTCCGTCTCGTCGATGTGATATACCGCAGTGTAGCTTTTCCCGTCCCACGCCGCCACCTGCTCCACGTCCTGCGCCGACTCGCCCTCCGGACGGAGCCAGCGTTCCTCGCAGCGGACGCAGGTGCCGCAGCTGCTGCTGAGGTCCCGGGGAACCGGCATGACGCGGCAGGAGATGCCCTGCCCGTCGCACAGGAGCTTATAGCGGGTGGCGCCGAAGTGGGAGAAAAATGTGGCAAAATAGGTCATTTGGTGAAGGTCAGCGTCCACTCACCGCCGTTTTCGGCGGTGTTGACCTTGTAGCCCATGTGCTGGGCGTAGCGGGTGGTGTTCTCGCGGGAGGCGTGGTTGTCCACAATGATCTGATAGCTGTCCTCGCCGGAGACCATGGCGGTGCGCAGCAGCACCACGGGCTCGGGGCAGGAAAGGCCGCGTGCGTCGATGGTTTTCATAGTAAGTCCTCCTTATGCTTTCTTCTGAAAGGTGTTCAGGCAGCCGATGAGAGCCACCGCCGCAAGGCCGATGACCACGGCGAGCTTACCGGCACCGGTGGGGCCGGCGGCGCTGGAGGCCAGGCCGAAGTTGTGAGCAAAGGCAGCGCCCACCACCAGACCCAGCACCGTCACGGCGCTGTCGGAGTTGCCCTCGCCGGACAGCACCAGCTGGCGCAGGGGGCAGCCGCCCAGCAGCACGCAGCCGAAGCCCACCAGCAGCATGCCCAGGCAGTTCCACAGGCCGTCGGTGTGCGCCACGGGTTGATCGGCGAAGCCCAGGTGGAAGAAGGCGGCGTCGGTGACACCGTTGAGGATCAGGTTGCAGACCAGCGCGCTGATGAGGATGGCACCGAAGCCCATGATGAGCTTGGGCTCGCGGAACAGCACCACGTCACGGATGCCGCCCACCATGCACAGACGGGTGCGCTGGGCCAGAGCGCCCACAATGAGACCGGCGGCAAGGCTGATGAGGATAGGGGCGTGCTTGGCGCCGGGGCCGCCGCCGGCTTCGGTGAAGAAAATGAAGGCGGGAGCCGCCACCAGCAGGATGAACACGATCACCTGAATGGCGGGGAACAGGAAGCCGTCCAGCCTGGTCTGGGTGTAGGTGCGCTTCAGGGAGTAGCCACGTTTCAGGAAGAACACGCCGGCCAGGATGCCCAGAGCGAAGCCCAGCAGGCCCAGCAGGGCGTTGAGGTCGCCGCCGGCCAGACGCAGGATCATACGGAAGGGGCAGCCCAGGAACATCAGGCAGCCGATCATCACAAAGAAGCCCAGCACAAAGCGGGTGACGGGAGCGCTGCCGCCCTTGGCGGAGAACTCCTTGCGGCACAGGGCCACGATAAAGCTGCCCAGCACCAGGCCCACGATCTCGGGGCGGATGTACTGCACGGCGGCGGCACGGTGCAGCCCCAGACCGCCGGCGGTATCACGCAGGAAGCAGGCTATGCAGAAGCCCATGTTGGAGGGGTTGCCGAAGTAGACCAGCAGTGACGCGATGACGCCGATCATCAGTCCGGCGATGACGATCTGCCATCTTTCGCGGTTGACATTCATGTGGTTTTCTCCTTTTTCTGTTTTCGTTATGGGTAATATAATGTGTCCTAATGTTACCACCTGACATGGGGGAAAGTCTAATAGCAATTATTGATAATTCCACTAAAACTATTTGATTTCTAAATAAATTGATGGTAGGATAAAAGGGAGAAAAAGGGAGGGATACCCATGGAGCGCATCTATCTGGACAACGCCAGCACCAGCTTTCCCAAGGCGGAGGGCGTGGCGGAGGCCATGTGCGGCTATGTGCAGAACTGCGGCTGCAACGTCAGCCGCGGCGGCTACGACGAGGCATATCAGGCGGAGGAGCAGGTGCTGGACACGCGGCAGCGGCTGACCCGCCTGTTTCACGGCCCCGACTGCCGCAACGTGGTGTTCACCAAGAACATCACCGAGAGCCTGAACGTGCTGCTGAAGGGTCTGCTGCGCAGCGGCGACCACGTGCTGGTGTCCGCCATGGAGCACAACGCCGTGATGCGGCCTGTGGTCCAGCTGGCGGGCAGGGGCGTGACCTTCGACCGCATCCCCTGCGGCGCGGACGGCAGCCTGCGCATGGAGGAAGCGGAGAAGCTGCTGCGGCCGGAGACGAAGGCTGTGGTGATGCTCCACGGCAGCAATGTGTGCGGTACGCTGATGCCGGCGGAGGAGATGGGGGCGTTTTGCCGCCGCCACGGCCTGGTATTCATTTTGGACACGGCACAGACGGCGGGGACGTTTCCCATCGACATGGAGGCCATGCACATCGACGCGCTGGCCTTTACGGGACACAAGGGCCTGCTGGGTCCGCAGGGTATCGGCGGATTCCTGCTGCGGCCGGAGCTGGTAGGGCGGATCGAGCCGCTGCTGTCCGGCGGCACCGGCAGCGTCAGCCATCTGGAGGAGGTGCCCGCGTTCATGCCGGACCGCTTCGAGGCGGGGACGCTGAACCTGCCGGGGATCATGGGACTGCACGCGGCGCTGGTGTGGCTGGAGCAGCAGGACATGGACAACATCCGCCGTCATGAGCTGGCGCTGACGGGCCGGTTTCTGGAGGGGCTGCGGGACATTCCGAAGCTGCGGGCCGTGGGGCGGGACGGCGTGGAGGGACGCGCCGCCGTGGTGTCCGTGGCCTGCGAGGGCATGGACCCCGCCTTTCTGGCGGATGCGCTGGGACGGGAGTACGGTGTGCTGACCCGCGTGGGGCTGCACTGTGCGCCCAACGCCCACAAGGTGCTGGGCACCTATCCCACCGGTACGGTGCGGTTCTCCTTCGGGCCGCAGAACACGGAGGCGCATGTGGACGCGGCGCTGAAAGCGCTGGGGGAGCTGAGCAGGAGGGACGCATGGAACTGAAGCAATTGCAGTCCTTCTGCGCGGTGGTGCAGTACCGCAGCTTTACCAAGGCGGCGGAGAAGCTGTACCTCTCCCAGCCCACGGTGAGCACCCACATCCGGCAGCTGGAGGAGGAGTTCGGCTCGCGGCTCATCGTGCGCACCACCAAGTCTATCGAGGTGACGCCCCGGGGGCAGGAGCTGTACGCCTGCGCCTGCGGCATCGTACACCTGCGGGACGACCTGCTGCGCAGCTGGAGCGACGAGGACGAGAAGATTATCCGCATCGGCGCGTCCACCATCCCATCGGCCTACATCCTGCCCCAGATCCTGCCGGCGTTCCGGCGGGAGCATCCGGCCCCGCAGTTCCATGTGTTCCAGAGCGACAGCGAGGGTATCGCCGAGGGACTGCTGACCGGCAGCTTCGATGTGGGGCTCATTGGCGCGCGCATCCACGAGGAGGCGCTGGAGCTGACGCCGTTCTATGAGGACCGGATGGTGCTCATCACGCCGGTGAACGAACACTTCCGGCAGCTGGCGGCGCAGGGTGTCACCGTGGAGGACATCTGCCGCGAGCCGATGCTCCTGCGGGAGAAGGGCAGCGGCAGCAAGAAGTGTATCAACGCCTACTTCCAGCAGATGGGGGTGGAGGAGAGCCGGCTGACCATCACGGCGCGGCTCAACGATCAGGAGTCCATCAAGAATCTGGTGGCCGGCGGGCTGGGGGTGTCCATCATCTCGGAGAAGGCGGCGGAGGATGCCCGTGACGCGGGACGGCTGCTGACGTTCGCCCTGCCGGGCAACGGGGCGCAGAGACGGCTGTACGCCGCCTGTCGCCGCGGGGCGCCGGTGAACCGGCAGACGCGGCAGTTTCTGGACTTCGTCATCGGGTTCTACCAATAAAAAAGACCGCTGCACGAGAGGCGCGGCGGTTTTTCTTGCATGACGGAGCGGTATATCTTATAATGTAGGAAAATGCGGCAGGAGGGTATGACCATGTACGAACTGATACAGGTGTCCGGCGGCAGCTATTACGTGCAGAGTCCCGCCAAGGCGGGGTTGGTGCGGCTGAACGATACGGACGTGTGCCTCATTGACAGCGGCAGCGACAAGGACGCGGGCCGCAAGATCCGGCAGATCCTGGACAAGAACGGCTGGCATCTGACGGCCATCTGCAACACCCACTCTCACGCCGATCACATCGGCGGGAACCGGTACCTCCAGAGCCAGACGGGCTGCCGCGTGTACGCGCCCGGGGCGGAGTGCGCCGTGACACGTCATCCGGTGCTTGAGCCGTCCATGCTGTACGGCGGATGTCCGCCCAGGGAGCTGCGGAACAAGTTCCTGATGGCGCAGGACAGCGATGCGGCCTATCTGACGGCGGAGGTGCTGCCGCAGGGGATGGAGCTGCTGCCGCTGGCGGGCCACTGCATGGAGATGGTGGGCTTCCGCACCGCGGACGACGTGGTGTATCTGGCGGACTGCGTGTCCAGCCGCGAGACGCTGGAGAAGTACCGTATCGGCTACATCTACGACGTGACCGCGTATCTGGAGACGCTGGAGCGGGTGGCGGCCATGACGGCCCGTGCCTTTGTGCCAGCCCACGCCGAGGTGACGGAGGACATCGCGCCGCTGGCGCGGTACAATATGGACGCGGTGCTGGAGGTGGGAGAGCGCATCACGGCGCTGTGCGCCCAGCCGGTGACATTCGAGGAACTGCTGAAGGGGCTGTTCGACCATTACGGCATGGCCATGAGCTTCCAGCAGTACGCGCTGATAGGCAGCACGGTGCGGTCCTATCTCACATGGCTGCAGGAAACGGGCCGCGTGGCAGCGGAGTTTGCGGACAACCGCATGCTGTGGAGGAGGGTATGAGCGTCAGGTGGCGCGGCCGTGGAGAACGATCCTTTCGCCCTCTACCTCCACAAGACGCAGGTCGCCGCCCAGGGCGTCCCGCAGGATGCCGGACGTTACGCCATCCCGCGGGACGGTGCAGGTGATGACGCCGTCCTTCAGAAAGAAAAAACGGTCCCCCAGAGACAGGGCCTGATTCAGGTCGTGGAGCGAGCTCAGGACGGCGATGTGCCGCTCCTGAGCCGCTTTTTTGGCAAGGCGCATCAGCAGCTGCTCATTGGCAATGTCCAGATTGCCGGTGGGCTCGTCCAGCACCAGCAGCTGCGGCTCCTGCACCAGCGCCCGGGCGATGGCTACTTTCTGCCGCTCGCCGCCGGAGAGCTCCGTCACGTTCCGGCCGGAGAGGGCGGAGAGACCCAGCTCCTCCAGTACCTGCGATGCCGCCGCATGGTCCGCGGCGCCGGCCTGAAGGCCGAAGCGGGAGAGCCGGCCCAGCAGCACGGAGTCGAACACCGTCAGCGCACCGAAGCAGATGTCCTGAGGCACGCAGGCGATGTACCGCGCCCGACGGCGGGGAGAGAGGGAGGTCATCTCCAGCCCGTCCAGACGGATGGAGCCGGAGTCGGGGGTGCAGAGACCCAGAATGTTCCTGAAAAGCGTGGTCTTGCCGGAGCCGTTGCGGCCCAGCAGAATACCGATCTCGCCGCGCGCCAGCGTCAGGTTCACGCCGTTGAGCACCGGTGCGCCGCGCCGCCCGTAGCGGTAGCTGAGTCCCTGAATGGTCAGCATGATGACGCCTCCTTTCGGGAAAAGAGAAGGATCAGGAAGAACGGGGCGCCCAGCAGGGAGGTGATGGCCCCCACCGGGAGGGCCGAGCCGCTGCCAAGACTGCGGGACAGGGTGTCCGACAACAACAGAAGCAGGCTGCCGCTGAGGGCGGAGGCGGGGATAGACCAGCGGTGATCCTGCCCCAGCAGGCGCTTGACGCTGTGAGGACAGATGATGCCCACAAAGCCGATGACACCCAGAAACGACACGCACACCGCCGTCATCAAGGAGGCGGTCAACAGTGAGACGAACCGCAGCAGAGGTACATTGACGCCCATGCTGCAAGCGGCGTCTCCGCCGCTGAGCAGGGCGTTATAGCGCCAGGACAGCAGCGCGGACAGCACCGTGCCCGCCGTCACCACGGCCAGCATGATCCAGTCCGTGTGGTAGGTGGCGCGGCCCAGGTCGCCGAAGCTCCAGATCACTGCGGCGGAGAGGCCCACATCCGTGGCGTAGAATTGCAGGACGGTGGTGGCCGCCGTCCACACAGAGCCAAGGGCGATGCCGGCCAGCACCACCACGTTGGGGGAGAAGGCCCGCAGGCGGCACAGCCCTAAGATCAGCAGGATGGAGGCGGCGGCAAACAGAAACGCCAGCAGCGACGCGGCGAAGGGGTTGACGCCCACATCGAAGTTGGCGAGGTTATGGCCGGTGTTGAGAAAGCCGCCGGCAAAGGCAATGATGGACAGATTGGCCCCGAACACCGCCGCGTGGGACACACCCAGCGTGGAGGGGGAGGCCATGGCGTTGCCAAGCGAGGTCTGCATGAGGAGGCCCGACACAGACAGGCCCGCGCCGGCGATGAGCGCCGCCAGCAATCGGGGGATGCGGATGCCCCAGATGATCCGCGCCGCCGTGCCGCCGGTGCGGCCCAGCAGGGCATCGAGGCACGCCGATACCGTCATGCCGGAGGAACCGACCATGAGGCAGCCGAAGGCGGCCAGCACCACGGCGCAGGCCAAAAGGATAAGCACCGCGGTTTTCTTGTGTGTTTGGGAAGTTCTGCCGTCCATGGGGGCCTCCTGCGGAAAGTCATAATAGTGTATTATAGCGCAAAGGCGAATTTCGCACAAGCGGGCAGAGGAATGATTTGCAGGTATCGTACATTCTGCCCATTGACATTCGGCAATTTCGGAGATATGATACCCGTCTTGGAGAAAAACACCGCGAGGAGGCTATTTTATGGCAGAAAAAAAGACACATATGCAGCTATTCCAGCCGGTGGACCTGACGCAGGGAACGTGCTGGAAAACCATTCTGGTGTTCTCACTGCCGGTGATACTGTCCTATCTGCTCCAGCAGATCTACACCATCAGCGACGCGGCCATCGTGGGACAGACCCTGACGGCTCAGGAGGTGGCGGGTGTCAACGACACCAGCTCACTGGTGTTCATCTTTTTGCAGTTTGCCTTCGGCGTCAGCGCGGGCTTCTGTGTGGTGACATCCTGCCACGTGGGGGCGCAGGACGACCGGGGCGTCCGCCGCAGTCTGACCACCCAGATCGTGCTGTCGGCGGTACTGACGGTGGTGCTGACGGCGCTGGCTCTGGCGCTGCTGAACCCCATGCTGGCGTGGATCAACGTGACGCCGGCGGACCCCGAGGTCTATCACGCCGCCTACACCTACTGCTTCATCATCTTCGTGGGCATCGGCGCTCAGATGTTCTACAACTTTATCTGCTCGTTCCTGCGGAGCATGGGCGACTCTGTGACGCCGCTGATATTCCTGCTGTTCTCCACGGTGCTGAACGTGGGGCTGGACCTGCTGTTTATCCTGAAGTTCCACTGGGGCGTGGCAGGGGCCGCCGCGGCCACCGTGTCCGCCCAGCTCATCAGCACCGTGGGCTGCTTCTGCTACGCCTTTGCCCACTATCCCAACATCCGGCTGAAGAAGGAAGACTGGCACATCACCATGCACGATGTGCGCCGCCACGTGAGCCGCGGCATCCCGCTGGGACTCCAGTTTTCCGTGCTGGCGGTGGGCATCATCGTCATGCAGGGCGGCGTGGTGCAGTTCGATATGCTGGATGGCCGCATGGTGTCCAACGCCGCCCAGAACGGCTTTGGCGCGGCCAACAAGCTCAACAGTCTGGTGATGACGCCCATGAACGCGCTGGGCACGGCCATGACCAGCTTCACAGCCCAGAATCTGGGCGCGGGGCGGTATGACCGTATCAAAAAGGGTACCCTGCAGGCCATGGTACTGATGGGCGTCATAATGGCTCTGGCCGTGGGCATCGGCATGCTGCTGACCATCGATCAGCTGTACCTCCACGTGTTCCTCAGCGCCGACAAGGTGACGGAGGAGACCATCCGCTTCGGCAACTCCTTCCTGTATGTGGATTTTGCCCTGTATCCGTTTCTGGGCGGTATCTTCCTGTTCCGCAACTGCGCCCAGGGCATCGGACAGTCGCCCTTCGTGCTGGGCGCGGGCGCGGCGGAGCTGTTGGCCCGCATCGCGGTGTGCTCCCTGCTGCCCGCCGCCGTGGCCGGAGGCGCTGTCAGTACCCAGGCTCCCGCGCTGGCGTTCTACGCGCTGTGCGCTGCGGACCCCATGGCGTGGATCGCCGCCGACGCGGTGCTGTGTGTGCCGCTGATCCGGAACATCCTGCGCATGAACTACGGGTATCTCCACAGCTCCCGTATGTAAAGCAAAAAAAGAGACGGCTCTGCCGTCTCTTTTTTTGCGCTCACCCGCGGTGGAGGATGGCATCCAGATCCTGCTCCGGCGCGGTGATGGGCTGGAGACCGTAGGTGTCTACCAGAATGTTTACCACCGATTCCGACAGGAACGCCGGCAGGGTGGGGCCAAGGTACATGTTCTTCACTCCCAGCGCCAGCAGGCTCAGCAGGATGCACACCGCCTTCTGCTCGTACCACGACAGTACCAGCGTCAGAGGCAGGTCGTTGACGGTGCAGCCGAAGGCGTCCGCCAGTGCCAGCGCCACCGTCACAGCGCTGTATGCGTCGTTGCACTGGCCCATGTCCAGAATGCGGGGCAGGCCGCCGATCTCGCCCAGATCCAGATCGTTGAAGCGGTACTTGCCGCAGGCCAGCGTCAGCACCAGCGAGTCCATGGGCGTCTGTTTCACGAACTCGGTGTAGTAGTTGCGGCCGGGGTGAGCGCCATCGCAGCCGCCCACCAGAAAGATGTGCTTCACCGCGCCGCTTTTCACGGCGTCGATGATGGCCTCCGCATGGGACAGTACCGCCGCGTGGCCGAAGCCGGTGGTCAGCATGTGGCCGCCATTGATGCCGCTCATGCTGTAATCGTGGTCGTAGCCGCCCAGCTCCAGCGCCTGCCGGATGAGGGGAGAGAAGTCCTTGCGGCCGTGTTCATCGGCGGCGATATGGGTCAGGCCGTTGTAACCCACCACGGAGGTGGTGTAGACGCGGTCGGCGTAGCTGGGGCGCGGCGGCATCAGGCAGTTGGTGGTGAACAGCACGGGGGCGGGGATGGCATCGAACTCCGTCTGCTGGCTCTGCCACGCTGTGCCAAAGTTGCCCGCCAGGTGGGGGTAGGCTTTCAGCTTGGGATAACCGTGGGCGGGCAGCATCTCACAATGGGTGTAAACGTTGATGCCTTTACCCCTTGTTTGCTCCAGAAGCTGGTGCAGATCCTCCAGATCGTGGCCGGAGACTACGATGAACGGGCCTTTTTTGATGTCCGTGTTCACCCGCGTGGGTACGGGATCGCCGAAGGCACCGGTGTTGGCGCGGTCCAGCAGAGCCATGCACCGGAAGTTCACCTGGCCGAACTCCATGATGAGGGCCAGCCACTGCTCCACGGTGTGCGGATCGTTGACGGCGCACAGGCCCTTGTAGAACCAGTCCGTCACCGCCGCGTCCCCGCAGCCCAGGTTCAGGGCGTGATGGGCGTAGGCGGCCATGCCCTTCATGCCGAACAGCAAGGTGGAGCGCAGAGAGACGATGTCCGTCTCGCCCTTCCACAGGTCGACCACCGGCGTCTCGCCGCCGCCCAGACGGTCGCGCTCCGCCGTGACGCGGTCGGTGAAGCGGCGGATGGCGTCGTCATCGAAGTTGACGTTGGTCAGCGTGGTGAACAGACCGTCTATCAGCAGGCGGGACGCCTCCGGCGTGTGCTCCCCGCAGCGCTCCGCCGCCTCCGCAAGGCGGATGAGCTGAGTGATGAGCTGATCCTGCAGATGGGCGGTGGCGGGCTGCTTGCCGCACACGCCGGTGCGGACGCAGCCCTTGTTGCCGGCAGTTTGCTGGCACTGGAAACAAAACATGTCTGACATAGCGATACCTCCCGATCATTTTGAGTAGTATTTGCAGGGCGTGGCGGCGTCATGCAAAATCATTTTTCGGTTTTTCGATTTTATTCTTGACAGATGCGGGGCAATTGTGGTATTATAACCGAGCTGACGATTTGAGCGGAGGGCGTATGCGGGTGTAGCACAATGGCCAGGGCACCAGCCTTCCAAGCTGGGGATGCGGGTTCGATTCCCGTCACCCGCTCCAACTTGACAGTATGCGCCAGTAGCTCAGTTGGATAGAGCAACTGCCTTCTAAGCAGTAGGCCAGGGGTTCGAGTCCCTTCTGGCGTGCCATTTTTCCCTGCGGGGCGTCAGCGCGATCCCAGACGGATGTATATGTGGTGGGTGTAGCTCAGTTGGTTAGAGCACCGGATTGTGGTTCCGGGTGTCGAGGGTTCGAGTCCCTTTACCCACCCCACAAGAAGATGAGGGATTGGGAGAAGATCCCGATCCCTCGTCTGCTTTTCCACACAGGGGTGTAGCCAAGTGGTAAGGCAAGGGACTTTGACTCCCTCATCCGCTGGTTCGAGTCCAGCCATCCCTGCCACCGATGACAAGGATGGCCCGCCATCCTTTTTATATGCTTCGTTAGCTCAGTCGGCAGAGCACCTGCCTTTTAAGCAGGGTGTCCGGGGTTCGAATCCCCGACGAGGCACCAAGTTAACAAACAGGTTTAGATGCCATGCGGTGAAAGCCGCATGGCATCAAGCCTTTCTGGGGTTTTCCACACCCCGATTTTACCGGTTTTGAGCATGGATGTCAGAGCCGTCTGAGAGGCGTTCGACGTGATTTGAACCCCTCTTTTTCTGCATTCTGGCGATAAAATCAGATGTAGCCCCCTTTTGTACGAGGAGTTTCCTCGCAAAAGGGGGCTTTTTTCATAAAAAAGTTTCACAAAGTTTAGAGCGTCGGTTTGTTGGTTTCGTAAAACCATCGAACCGGCGCTCTTTTTGCGTTTCAGGAGGTGCCAAATGAATATCAGTGCAGAAGAAAAGAATCGTTATCTCAGAGAAGCGGAGGTCGTTCTTGCCAGAGAGGGTTTCCTGACGGATAGGACACACGCTGGTAGCCTGCGTGTCTTGTTTGATGGTGCGCCGCTGTGCGAGGTGCCTGAGAGCGGCGGCGTTACCTACCGAATGGCAGATGTCAGTACACCGGAACGGATCGCCGCCAAGGACAAGGTCTACAGCATCGTCAGAGCCGTAGCGGAGTATATGTATCAGATGGAGCGGGCACCCATTCTGAAGGTGGACGGTCTTGAGGATAGCTACAAGGTGCTGGCAGATTTTAACAGCGTTGTGCTGGCGGGGTGTCCGAGCAAATACGGCACGCAGTTCGTCACCTGGGATCGGGACTTCGACCACAAGGGCGTATCCCACGGACACTACTACACTGGACTGTATGCGTCCGGCAACTATGAAGCGGCAAAGCGTGACTTTGCCACTCGTTCCGGGCTGATCCCAGAACAGCAGGTCTTTCGAGAGGAACAGCTCATTGAGATTTATCGGTGCTGCGCAGACACACTGCAAAACGACACCGCTCTATCGTATAAGCGGGAAAAGACCATTCAAGAAGTGCAGGAGCAGATCGAGCAATGTTTGCCGGACATTGCGGGGCGCATCCAGCAGCAGAACGCGGAACCGACGCAGGAACAAACCATGTAATATCGAACAGCAGGGCCGGAGTTTTGATGAAACTCCGGCCTTTTTGCGTTTCAGGATACCGTTACGCTGACGAATCTATGGGAAACGCTGACCTACACGGTAGCCGACATCCAAATCATCCAGCCTCATGAGGTGGAGAAAATTAAAATACAGCAGGGCCGCGACCTACTGACACTGCTGACCTGCCACCCTTATGCCAGCGGCGGTAAACAGCGGTATGTGGTCTATTGTGAAAGAACCAAAAATTAGGAGGAAAACACGATGAAAAAAGCAATTTGTATCATTCTGGCCGTGGCGGGCGCTGCGGCCATTTACTTCACCCGCCGTACCCGTCCCCGCGGCCGCAGGGAGATGTGAACCGTGGGCAGCATTCATATGGTTGGCAAAGCAACTTTTGCCAACGGGGACATCATCCCCTACTATGACGTAGATTCCTTTCTGGACTGCATCCGTGAGGAACTGCCCTATCGGGACACAACCGGCTTTCGCTATGAAATTCTGACAGACGATCCCGCTGTCCGGAAGGCGGCGGATGATATTTTATTCGACTTCGTTGGGGAAGAAAATCCACATGAGTTGGCAGACTATAGAAAGATGGGAGGGCTGTGACATGGACATCAGCAGAGAAATGGTAACGTTCCTGCGGAAGCAGTACCCGCCCGGTACCCGTATCCGGCTGGACAATATGGATGATCCCTTCGCGCCGGTACCGGCAGGGATGACGGGAACGGTGGAACACATCGACGACGCGGGGCAGTTCCACATGAAATGGGATAACGGTCGGACGTTGGCCCTCATCCCCGGCGTGGACAGCTTTACCGTCCTGCCGCCCAAGCTCAGCGTGATGAAGCTGTATATGCCCCTCACCGCCGACCTGTACGAGCGGGACGAATGGGGCAATATGCCAGAGGAGCCGGAGCTGCTGTCGGGACGGGAGCTGGTTCAATATGAGGATAACATCCGCAGTGCCCTTGTGAAGTACCGGATGCCGGAGGAGATCACCCGCGGCCTCATGAATTGGTACAATAAGCCTGATGCTGTAAACAACAAGGTACGCTCCGTTACATTCGGCGCGGAACTGCGCGGTGAGCAGCTCTGGGGTGTAGCGGAGTGTCAGCTCTGGCATGAGCTTTCCGCAAAGGAGCTGACCACACTGAAGGAGTTTATCACCGGTCAGGCGTCGGACGGTTGGGGCGAGGGCTTCGAGCAGCGGGAGATCGCCATCGGACGAGGCAATGAACTGTACGTCCATCTGTGGCAGGATCACGACTGGAGCATTCAGACGGAGCAGGAGCGGTTTTGCCCCCATTTGGACAAGCTGCCGGAGATGTGCTTCACGCTGCTGCCGGGGACGGGACAGCTCATCTGCGTCAAGCGCGGCGAGAGCGGGTACTATCCCAGCGAATGGTCAACGGATAATCCCCACGAGAACCGCCTTATTGCGGACGAGCAGAACCGGAGACTGGGCGTAACACCCGCACAGGAGGAGGCCATGAAGATCGGCAGTATGTGTGGCTGGGACGTTCCCGGCGCAGACCCCGACAACTGTGAGGGCATCGTGCAGCGACGAGGAGGAATGGAGCTTGGATAAGACTGTTTTTTCTGTGTATCTTGGCAATCCCGACAACAACAATGGTACTCCGCTGGACTTGCCCGCCAGGCCGTGGGCAATGCGGGACGCGCTGGAGAAGCTGCGACTGCGTGAGGGGCAGGAACCCTACTGGCAGGTGGAGGACTTGGGTCGATACGACTTTCTGGCGTCCCACTTGGACAAGTGTGGCCTCTATCAATTCAACGCGCTGGCAGAGCAGCTCAGTACGTTCAACGAGGCAGACGCCATAGCCTTCGAGGGACTGGTGCAGATGGAGAGCGACAAGCTGCATCAGGAGAACGGCGGTGAGCTGACGATCCAGTGGATGCTGGATCTGGCGTACAGCGTAGACTGCTGCCATGTGGTACCGGAGGTCAGGGACGATACAGCGCTGGGGAAATTCTATGTGGAAAATGATTTCCTGCAGGAGCTGGAAAAGATTCCGGACAAGGTGCTGGAAATGTTGGACTACGCCAAGATCGGCAAGACGATGCGGCAAGGTGAACAAAGCGTCATTACACCTCGCGGCTATGTGGAACAGCACTCTGAGCTGAAGCAAGCCCCTGTCGATTTGGGCAAGCCGCCCCGAAAACCGGCGTATATGATGCGGTTTCTGTGCAGCAATGAAAACCAGACTGTGTCGCTGAACCTGCCTGCGTCGCAAACAGAACTGAACACTGTGCTGACGCGGCTGGCTCTGGATAGCTGGCAGGAGGCGCATCTGGAATGTGAGGATACTGCCATACCGGAAATGTGGTCGTTCACCGACCTCGCCTATGACGGGATGGAACAGCTCAACCGTTTTGCCCGGTGCTTGGAGGAGCTTGACATGAATGGTGAACTGGTGAAGTTCAAGGCGGTGGCCCAGCAGTTGCAGCTTTCCCGACTGGAGGAAGCTATTGCTCTGACCGGCCATCTGGACGAATACAGCTTCGAGCCGGAGATCCATTCGCCCAGAGAGCTGGCGCGGGACGAGCTGGGCGTCATCACCGGTGAAAAGGAATGTAAGCTCCTCCTGCCGCATCTGGATCTGGATGCCTACGGTCAGGACGTGATGCAACGGGGTAACGGTGTCCTTGGCAATTACGGCTACCTTGCCCGTCTGGACGGTCAGCCGATTCAAGCCCCGCGACAAGAAATGGAGCTGACCATGTAAAGGAGACATTTATGCAACGAGAAACCATTGCGCGGTATCTGGAGGAGGGCTATCAAGGCAGGAAGAACGCTATCAGCAGTTGTGCGCTGGAAAAGGCGCTGGGCTTGAGCGGCAATGAGCTGCGGAAGAAGATCAACCGCCTGCGGTGTGACAGCATACCCATCTCGGCTTGCCGGGGTGGGTATTTCTATGCGGAAACAGCTGCGGAGGTATATGACACCATCCAGAGCCTTGAAAAGATGCGGGATGGGCTGAATGCCGCCATTGCAGGGCTGGTACGTTCGCTGGATGGCTTTGGTAAGGAGGGCGGATGAACATAGCACAATACCCCCGCCATGCAAGCAGCGTCCGCGCGGGATCATCAGCGGGCAGTTTCAGGCTTTCGCCAGGGAAGTATCTTTCCTTTTACATGGGTCCGGTTCACGTTCGTTACTGCATTTGACCCAGTTATGCAAAATCAGGGGGCCAGCGCCCAGGAATTGTTGGCGTTGTTATTGTTGGCGCTGCCGTCGGTGTTGACAAGGCAGAAATTGTTGTTGTTGCTCGAATTGACGGAACGGCACCACGCATTGGCCGCCGTCAGAGGGGGAAGCCGCCCTGCCTCCCGGCGCGTTTTCAAAGATACACCCATAAAAATGACTTATTTCCGCTTCCTGTCGCTCTCCAGGATATTCCGCAGCAGGGTGTCCTCCCGGTCTATCAGTTCGCCCAGGCTCTGCGCCATGCGGTCCAGCTTGTCCATGGCCTCCTTGGGTGGGACCGTTTTTCCGCTGGGCGCCGTAAAGCACCCTTGCGGGTTCTGGTACATAACCAGATAGGCATGGGTCAGGCGCACGTCCAGCGCAGAGAGGGAGGCCAGCGCCTCCAGCAAATGCGCCTTGCGCTGGGCTTTGCGCTGTTCGTCCGACGGGTATATTTTGTTGGCCTTTTCGGTGTGGTCCATGACCTCACCGGCCAGCTGCGCGGTGCCCTCTGCAATCAGCCGGGAATAACGGGCGGAAAGCCGCGTCAAAAAGCCCACCGTTTCCACATAAATCTGGTTTGCGGTGTTCACATACTCCGCTTTGCTCACGGTCCGCTTTTCTTTCAGAACTGACATTCTTTCACCTCACGGGTTTTCTTTCTCTGTCCGGGTTTCCCGCCCACTTCCGTGGGCGGGATTTTGCCGGATATGCTGCGGCGATTAGACAAAAAAGCAGGGGGCCAGCGCCCAGGAATAGCTGGCGCCGTAATAGACGGCGCTGCCGCCGGTGTGGACACGGCAGAAATAGTAGGAGTTGCTCGAAAAGACGGAACGGCACCACGCATAGGCCGCCGTGCCGGTGGCGTTGTGCCTATAATGTACCTTGCTGTTTCCGGCCCGGTAATAGTCATATTGGGCCTGGTAATTCTTCTCCGCGCTGTTGGCGTAGGACCTGGCCCCGTGGTATTCAAACTCCGAAAGCAGCGGCAGCAGATCCGTGGTGCTGGTGACATAGCTGGCGGCGTCACTTCCGCCGCCGGTGTTGTCGCTGTACTTGGTGGCCGGCTTCATAACCGCCCGGAGATCCGCCGGCAGGGCTGCCAGCAGGGTGTTGGCCGTGGGGCTGGTTGCGCTGGCGCTGTTGCTGCCCAGCACGGTCTTTCTCATGTGGCTGTTATTCCACCCGCCGCTGTTCGTGTTCGACGTGTTCATGGTAAAGGCGCCGGTGGTGCTGGTGTAGTTGCTGTAATTGCCGTCTACCAGGCCCACCAGGGTGCCGTTGATCTTGCCGATCTGGAAATGGATCCGGTTGCTGCCCTCTCGGCTGGCGTTGTGGTTGAAACCCAGGATAAACACGGAAATGGCCAGATTGGAGAACGTCGTGGCGCCCACCTTGCCGTTGATCGTGATCCCCTTGGCGTCGCCCACGCTCCAGTAATTGGACCCCTTTCCGGCGTCGGACACGGCGCGGATCGTTGCCCAGCTGTTGGAGGCCAGCGTGTTGGAAATGCTGGTGACCGTCACCGGGGTGGTGGTCGTCTTGGTCACGCCGCCCTCGGAATAGCTGACAGTGACCGCCGTGGTGTTGGCTGCCATGGTGGTGGGGCTGCAGGTGTAGCCGGTGACGGTCTTTTTACTGCCGTCTGCCATGGTAGCGGTGACCACCATTCCCGCGCTGTTGAACGTTTCGCCGGTGAAATAGGAGGTTTTCGTGGGTGCATGGGTCACCGCGATACTGGAAAGGTAGTTGCTCACGGTAATGGCCTGGGTGCAGGTCTTACTCACGCCGCCCTCTGCGTAGGTAATCGTGATCGTGGTATTAGACAGTCCCAGGGCGCCGGTGGGTGAATAGGTCCAGCCGGTCACCACGCGGGTGGCGTTGTCCGAATATTTAGCGGTAATCACCATTCCGGCGCTGCTGAACTTCTCCCCGTACTTGTAGGCGGTTTTCGCGGGTGCTGTCGTCACGGAAATGCTGGACAGGGTGCGGATCGTGATCGCCTGGGTGCAGGTCTTTGTGACGCCGTTTTCCGTGTAGGAGATCGTCACCGCCGTGTCCGTCTTGGAAAGGGCGCCGCTGGGGGTGTACGTCCAGCCCGTCACGGTCTTTTTGGTGCCGTTGGACATGGTGGCCTCAATCACCATTCCGGTGGCGTCGAAACTCTCACCGATGTAATACGCGGTTTTGTTGGGTGCGGTTTTCACGGAAATGCTGGACATTTCCAGGACCGTGACCGCCTGGGTGGTCGTGACCGTCACGCCTGCCCGCTGGTATTTGATCGTCACCGCCGTGGTGCTGGCTGCCATAACGGTGGGGCTGAACGTGCAGCCGTCCGTTACGTCCTCCGTGGTGCCGTCGGCATAGGTGGCGGTGACCACCAGGCCGGTGGGGTCGAATGTTTCCCCCACGTTGTAGGTGGTTTTCGTGGGTGCGTGGGTAACTGCCACGCTGGAGGTAATCACCAGATCCACGTTGTACTGCATGGCGCCGGTGACCTCCACCACGGCGCTGGCCGTGTGGCCGTTCAGGGTGGCGGTTACCTCCCAGGTGCCGGTGTTCTCCGGCAGGGAGAACTTGGTGGAACCCACGCCGTTCAGGGTGGTTTCTCCGTCCGTGCAAACCACCGCCGCGCCGGCGCAGGTCGTCACGTTGATACTGGCAGACTGGACGCCCAGGGCCTCCTTTAGCTTTTTCAGCGTGACCTTACGATTTTGCCCGTCAGCACCGGAGAAAAACGGAACCGTGTCCGTCAGGGCCATGGCGTTGCTTTCCGTCAGCACTTGGGTGGGCTGCTGGTAGTCCACGCCCGGCGTGGCCTTGGTCACGGTGGGGTTTCCCTTTGCGTCCTGGTCGCCTTTCAAAATGCCCTTGGCGGTGATCGTGTCCTGTTTCTTTTCCAGTTCTTTGTTGATCTTCTCAAACAGGGCATTATGGGCGTTCGCGTCCTTGTCGTGCGCCTCCAGGTCCGCCTCCGACACCAGCACCTGCGAACTGGACAGGGTGCAGGACACCGTGGAGGCGTCGCCCACGATAATGGGCACGGTAATGTTTTTTTCCACCGTTTCCACCGACGCCACGGGGATAAAGTCCGCCGTGTCATAGGCGTTTTGGTAGCAGTAAAGAATGTCGTGGCTGCGGTCATTGGGGTAATCGGGATCCGCCGCAAACACGCCGATCTCGCGCCAGTAAAAACCCTCCTCCAGTTCTGCGTTGGAGAAATGGCCGGACACGTCGGCGTACTGCTCCGCGTTGTTCTTCACCGCGGCGTCAATAGTCACCACGGCGCTGACAAGGGCCGTCATAGTGGAGATCGGGCCGCTGATTGTGCCGTTGCCCAGCTGAATGGTTGTGAATTTGATCCCCTCACCGGCCATATTCCTGTAATACAGGTTTTTGCCGGCGTCTGTCAGTTTCGGGGCCTGAAACATGGCTGATAACCTCCTGTTACATAGTCGCCCTTTGCAGGGTGATAAAATCGCCCGTGTGGATCCAATGGCCCACGAATACCTCCGCCGGAGGTGTGGACAGATCCAACACGATTTCGTCCAGCCAGGCAGAAAGGCGCTTTACGGTGCCCAGCACCCGCTTGAACTCCTCCACGTCGTCCGACGTAATGGCCGGGTTCGTGGTGTATGCCTTGAAGTGATAGGGTTTCCCGCCGTATTCCCACCACTCGCTGATATGACCAGCCTGGAAAATGGTTTCAATGATCCGGTTCACCGCTGCCGGGGTGCCCATCTGCGCGTAAAACAGCAGGCTTTCCGCGATCAGGGTTCGCTTGACCTTAATGGAAAAGTTTTCGTCATAGGACGGGGTACGCAGTTCCACGGCCAGCAGATCCAGCACCTTTTCCGGCACAGCATAGATCGCCGCATAGGTGCGGGCGCCGTCGGCATAGGCCAGCAGCTTCTCCACCTGCCTGCCCACGGCGTAGGCAAGCGCCTGGATCTCCGGCTGCTCTGCCAGGTTCTCCGGCATAATGTCCGTGAAGCGGCTGCCGGAAAGTTTAATCATCTTCCAGCCCTCCATACGTCACGGTGGCCGATCCGGTCAATGCTGCCACCTTGGTGGCGGCCACCGCCGCGAACGTCGGCGCGGTCACGGTGACACGCTTGGCGCCTGCCTCCATGACCATGGCGGCCAGTTGCGACGGGTTCACGTCGCGGCCTATGGTGCGCTGCCAGGTTTTATATTCCTCCACGGCCTGGGCCACCGCCGCCTGGATTGCCACCGCTCTGGCGCTGTCGCTGCGGTTGATGTAATACGTCAGGTTAATGCTGTATGTGACCTCCTCCGGGGCTTTCACGGTTAGCTTGTCCGTCATGGGGCGGATCGTCTTGCCGGAGAGGTACGCCTGCAGGCCGGAGATCATGGCCGCGCCCGGCTTGGAACCGTCGGCCATGATGAAAACAATATCCACCTGGCCCGCTTCGTGGTCGCTGGTTGCCACCACGTCACCAATGGCGGCATTGTACTTCTTGGCGTGGTACAGGTATCCGTCCTCCGGGCCTGCCGTAGAATAGGCGCCAGGGGCCAGGTAAACCCGCTCCGCCAGGCTTTCGTCGTTCTCCACGTCTGCGCCGCCCTCCGTGGTGTTCTGGTTCACGGCGCTGGTAATGTAGGGAACGGGATCCACGATGGTGGACACCTCGCCAGGCGCCAGTCCGTTGCCCGCGTTGCCTGTTGTGGTACCCTCCGCCAGCACGTCCACCGTCAGGCTGCCCGCCGGGATCTCTGCGTACTCCATCGTGCTGAAATAAATGGAACCGCTGGAGGAAACCCTGGTGCCCGCCGGGATCGGCGTGGCCAGCGTCCTGGTGGCCGACGCGGTAAAGCGGATCGTGGTCGTGGCCGCCTTGGCCGGTTCTCTGGTAACGCCTTTCAGCAGCGCCAGATTGTCCAGGAACTCCGAATAGGAGTATTTCAAAAGGCTTTGCTTGCCCGCTCGGTCAACGTACTGCATGGCTTGGTAAATCTGCGCCGCCGCCGAATACAGGATCATGCGGTGGACAGAGGCGCGGCCCAGGGACACCTTGCTGCCCGTCGCCTGGAGCATGAACGCCTCAAAGTCTGCCACCATATCCCCGCGCACGTCGTCAATGGTCTTGTTGTCGATGAAAGACACGTCCGGGGTGTTCTGAATTGCGGAAATATCAGGCACTTGTTATCACCACCTTGGGAAAAAGTTTGCCGGTGTTGCCGCCGGTCCAGGTCACTTCCTGCACCCGCACCTCCGGTATGAATTTGGACACCTTTTCGGTGACCTCCGCCGTGTAAAGGCTCTTTGCGGCCTCTGGCGGCATATCCACAAAATCCATGTTCAGGCCGAAAGCCCGATCCAGCGGCATGGTGCCCTCCCGTGTGGACAGCAGGAGGGCCAGCTGGCGATCCAGTTCCGCCAGCCAGTCCGCCGTGAACGTATATTCCAGTTGGAAATTGAAAAGGTCGTTTTCGTTCATGCGTATTCCTCCAGCGAAATGGTCAGGGTAAAGCCCAGGGTTTTCCCGCCGACGCCCGGAACCCAGTCCGGGATCGTCACGGAAATGCTGTTGATCTTCTCCAGCACCCAGTTGATTGCGGAAATAACCCCGTTTATGGGGGCTTTCGCCAGGTTCACGATCATGCCAAACACGTTTCCGAAAATGGCCACGATATTGTCCCAGGCGGCGCTCCAGTTGCCTGCAAATACGTTCTGCACAAAGTCAATGATATTGGCAAAAATGGCCTTGACGTTTTCCCAGGCCGCCGAAACACTTTCCCACCACCCGCTCAAATAAGCAGACAGCAGGGGGAAATTAGACTGGAACGCAGAAATCAGGTTCGCCACGGCCTCGGAAACGCCGGTCTTGATGTTTCCCCATACCTCGGAGATCTTCGCGCCCAGTTCCACGGCTTTGGCCTTGATCTTGTCCCAGTTCTTATAAATCAGGACACCAATGGCAACAGCAACAGCAATAGCCGCCGAAATCGCCAGGAACTTGACTGTTAGCAGTTTTGAAGCATTGGCCAGAGTTGCGCCGCCTTTGCTTGCGGCCTCCCATACGGTTTTCAACTCCTTAACTGCCTTTATGGCTGTTGCAGCTGTTTTCATAGTCTTAAATGCCACGGTTGCGCTTGCGATACCCGCCGCCAGCGCCAGGATCAGGGTGCGGTGTTCCGAAATCCATTTTGCTGCGGTTTTTGCCGCCGGAATGATGGTGCCGGTCATGTAGCCGCCGATCTTCTCCAGTGCCTCCGAAACCACCGGCAGGGCCGCCTCTGCGAACTCCCGCACATACGGCAGAATGTTGGTGCCCAGCTGCGTCAAGAAATTGGCGCCCAGGTTTTTAATCATCTTAATGTCGTATTTCAGGTTGTTGGTCTGCCGCTCAAAGGCGGTATTTGCCGCGCCGGTGGCTTCGTACATTTCCGCCGTCTTGCTGGTCAGGTTTTCGGCCTGGTTGCCTGCCATAGCCAGCACCGCGGTTTGTGCCTCCACAGAGGAGAACAGGCCCGCAAACGCCAGTTCGTTGCCTCCCACAGCGTCCTTTAGGGCGTCCAGAGATCCCTGCAGGCCCTTGCTTTCAAGCAGCGCCTGGCCGCTTTCATAGCCCATGTTTTTAAGGGCGGCCTGCATATTCTTGGACGGGGATAGGAACGCCTGCATTGTGGCTTTCATTTGCGTAACCACTTCCGCCGTGGAACCTGTAACGCCGGTCAGCGTGGCCATGGCACCCCATAGCTGTTCTTGCTCCAGCCCCATGGTACTGGCCAGTGGAATGACCTTGCCCATGCCTGCGGCCAGTTCCGGGAAAGAGGTCTGGCCCAGTCTTACGGTGGCAAATGCCAGATCCGCCGCCTGCTGCACCGCCTCCGCGGAGGTATCGCCGTAACCCTTGGTTACGGCAGAAAGTAGGTTGATGCTGTCCGTCGTGGTCGCGTTTCCCGCCGCCGCGGATTTTGCCGCGGTTTCCAGAATGGCCGCGGCGTCTGCGCTGTCACCGAAAGCGGAAACCACCTGATACATTCCGTCCGTCAGGTCAGCCGTGGCCACGCCCGTGCGGTTGGAGATTTCCAGAACCTGATCCCCGATTTCCGCCGTTCGTGCGGCCACCTCTGCCTCCGTGCCGGTTAGCAGCGTGGAAACGTTGGCCAGCTGGGCCTCATACTCCGCCGCGGATTTCACCGCAGCGGTTCCCAGGGTCGCCACAGCGGTGGCGGCTGCTACCATGGCACCGGCAGCGATCTTTCCCGCGGTCTTTGCCGTTTTCCCCAGCGCAGCCAGGTTCTTGTCTGCGGTGCTGCAGGCGGTTTTCAGGGAACCGTCCACCTTGCCGCCGATTTTCAGCATTAACTCATACGTTTTATTTTTGCCTGCCATGTTTTGCCACCTCCTCCGCGTACTGCGTCACAGTGTCCGTCAGTTCGTTCAAGTCCGAAACGGACAGGGCCAGAAGATAATCCAGCCCTGTCCGCAGTTGTATGGACAACCCGACGCAGGCCCTGTTTATGACGGCGGGCGTTAGTTGTCCCCAGCCCCGCCGTAAAGAAAACCCACGACAATGCCTTTCAGCTTGATTGCCTCCTTTGCGGGGAGGCGCTCGAAAAACTCCAGCGGCAGGTGGGCGACGCGGGCCGCCATGAACTGGGCGTATTCCAGCGTCATTTCCACGGTTGCGGGGTTCGCCGCCGGGTTCTTCTTCGTCACGAAACGGCCCACGGCCTGCAGGTCTGCCGCCGTAGTGTCCTCCAGGCCGGACAGGTCCACCTCTGTGTACGTCTGCCCCTCAAAGGTGAAAGGCTTGTCCAGCTTCATAACCAGGGCGTTTTCCTCCGCCGCGGTGTTTTCGTCGTTCTCCGCCAGCAGGGCGGTGTCCATTCTCTTTTCGTCGCTCATGTCAGCACATCTCCTTGATCTTGGCCAGAACGTCCACGCCGTTGACCTTGTAAACCTCGTTCAACTTGTCCAGTTCCACCACGGTCTTGCCGTCCACCTCAATGAGAATGTAAAGAGTGGTCAGCGTGATCTTAGTGTCCATGGAACTTCCTGCCTTGACCTTGCCGGTGGTCAGCTTTCCGCCGCGGCCACGAACCACCACACGCATGGGTCTGAACTCAATATCGCCCTCGGTGTTGGTGGTCTGCTGTGCGCCGCGGATCTCCAGCTGCACGGCCTTGGTCATGTCCATCATGTCGGCGGTTTCCTTGTCCAACAGACGGAACGGGATTTCCAGTTCCTGATTGCTGAAATAGCCCACGGTGGGGTCGTCGATCTCACCCAGGATCCCGGCGCCGGTCACGGTTTCGCTGGACGGCTCAAAGTCCGGCAGCGCCATTTCCTCACCGACGCCCAGCAGACGGTTTCCCTTGTTGTAAACGTTGTAACGGTTGATCTTAGTGGGGATCGTGTTCATCTTTATTCACCTCCGATTGCGCTTTCCAGGGCGTCCACGTCATACTCGCGGATATTTTCGATATATTCCGCGGGAATGTACGGGGCCAGGTAGGTGTGTACGGTCAGGTGGCCGGCCAGCAGGTTGGTAACGGGGTTTTCGTCGCTGCGGAACTCCACGCGGTAGCCGGCGCAGTAGTCGCGGGCAACGTAGCCGTTGCCGATAATATTCTGGCTGTCCACAATAGACTGGATCAGGCGTTTATTTCCCGGCTTGTCAACTTTCTGGAAATAAGTCTGAATGAAATTATTTCCGTCCCAGTCAAAGAAACGGCGCACGGCCCACCAGCGATCTTTCGGATCCGTGGTGGAGGGATAGGCCGCGGTGTTGTTGCCCCAGGACTTGAACCCGTTGGCGTTGATCGCGGTAATGACGCCGTTGGCGTTCAGCACGTCGTTGGCCTGCTGCTGATCCAGCGCCACCGTGGTGCCGTCTTTCAGAACCGTGGCGGTGATCCGCAGGTCCTTATTGGACGGGCTTTCATAGGGCACGTCTGCGTTGTTGGCGTCCGTGTAGGCCGTCAGGGCGGCAAACATGGCGGAGAAATAATATTTCTTCTCGCCCACGGCCACCATGGGCCACAGGGCCGCCGCATGGGCGGAACTGGCGCCCAGGGCTTCCTTGGCGCCCTTTACGCTGGTGTAAACCACCGCGCCGTCGCTGTCTGCGGAAATGTCCAAAAGGCAGCTGCAATTAAAATTGCCGTTGATGTTCTCGGTCTTGGCCTGGAGGGCTGCCGCTACGGTGGGGGTGTGGCTCCAGCCGGGGGCCAGGATCAGGCCGGGCACCATGCCCAGGGTGGGGTAAATCTGGCGGATCAGTTCCAGGCCGGTTTCCTTGCCGGTGGAGGCGTCCACGCCGCCCACAATGTCGGCAGCGGTCACGCCGGAGGGTTTCAGGCTGGTGCTGCTCACGGTCAGACTGCTGGCCTCCTTGGCCGCCGTGGAAAGCAGCGTAATGGCCACGCTGCCGTTGTCCTCATGCGCCGCCTCGTAGTCGCTGCCTGCCACCAGGGTGGCGCTGCCGTTCTTCACGGCCAGGGTGTTCAGCAGCACATATTTCTTGTCATACAGCACCACGCCGTCCACAACGTCGCAGCTTTCCGCCTGGTTCTGCGTGACGTGGGCCGCCTTATTGGGATCCAGCACGTTCACCAGGATAATGGGCGCAACGTTGAAAACCTGGAAACACGCGGAAATGCTCTGGCAAAGGGTGAACGTGTCGAAATCGTCAGAATAGCCGACGGCCTCCACAGCCTCCTTGTAGCTGTAAACCAGCTTGGGGGTGTTGACCGCCGCCGCGGGGTCTTTCGCCAGGTGAATGGGCGCCGTGCCGAAAATGACCTGCAGGCCGGCGCTGCCCTGAACGGGTACGGTCAGGCTGGTGGCCTGCTCGGTGTTATATACACCGTGTTTGTATGCCATGTTGTTCTACCTCCTGTTTAGTGTTTGACCTGTACCAGACGATACAGGCGGGAAATATGCCCCGTGCCGTTCCGCAGGTTCTTCATGGCCTCCGGTAACTGCTCCAGGGGCACCACCAGGCCCTCCATGGCCGGCTGCTTCACGATAGCCTCCGCCAGCGCGGTGGGGATCCCGTTGGTGTATGCGGTGTACTGCTTCGCCACGCCCGGAATGGACGGGCCGCAGTAAACCACGGTGGTGGCCTGTTCGGCCTTTTTGGGTTTCGCCATTATGTTTCTGGCACCTCCTTGAAAATCGCCGGCGCGTGGAAAGTCAGCCCCACGGCGGCGAAATAATACGGGTGTGTTTCAGCTTCTTCCTGAACGGCCCACCGGATCGGGTGCTGCGCTTCATAGCGGTTTGCCACGATCCCGTCCCGTGCGTAATGCCTCACGATCTCGTTTACAACGTGGAGCGCGTCGCGGTAGCCCTGCCGGTTCAGGGCTGGGTCGCACACGCAAACGATCAGTTTTACGTCAACGTTTTGCTGTGCGTCCTGCTCCGGCAGTTCTCCGCTTGGCATTTTCACCAGCACATAGGGTTCCGGCGGCGCTTCCGCGTCGGTTTCTTCGTCGTCGCCCTCCCGGAAAGGGAGAAACTGCGAAAATACCTGTATTTTGCGGTTAACGCCCAGGGAATTGGTCAGGGTGTAGTTGGAAAAAAGCTGCTCCAGATCCTCCACAATGGCGTCCTGCAAAAACTCTTGTGTCATGCGATTGCGCCTCCTTGACTTGTTTCTGTTTGTCACTTATAATTGCGGGTGTGGTAATAATCAGCATAATGTGGTAATAATCAGCACAGCGCCGCGTAATGCGTCCACAGAAAGGGGATAACCTAATATGAAACCGTTTGCTGTCTTGCTCTGTACCTTGCTCCTTGTAACGTCCTTAACCGCCTGCGGCTGGGTCACAATCACCGACGGGCCAGCGCCCAGCGCCTCCAACTCTGCCGCGTCGGACAATGACGTTACAGAGGAGGAACCACAGCCCAGTTCCGACGTTGTTGTTACCGCAGAGGACGTGCAATCCGCGGTAGAGGCTCTTGTGCCTGACGAATACCGCGGGCAAAGCTATTCTTGCGATATTCTCACCGCTTCCGATGGCTCCGGCTTTATCGTTTCTTTGCAGATCGACGTTGACACGGAGGACGCCGCCGACATTATCAGCGGCATGGAGGCGGACATTTTGAAGCTGGACAATCTGAATATTTCGGACGTTCAAATAATTGCTGTCCATGATATGCAGATCGTTGGAACCAACTAATTTCCCACAGCGGCCCGGACATGGGCCGCTGTTATTTTTTCTCTGCAAAGTACAGTTCTCTGTTGATGTGGGTGGTTATAGCGTCGGCCAGATACTGGTGGATCTTTGGCTCCGTCGTTTCAATGAACTGCTCTGCAATACCTGTTTCCCGCAGCATGACCGGAACGCTGGGGCCGTAAAACTCGCGGATCCTGGTCTTGTCCAGCTTGCCGGTCAGTTCCTTAAACACATGGTTGCGCTGTTCGCGCTCCCGCCAGCCCCGTTCTGTGTACTCTGTCCGGGAACCGTATGGCTTCCGCTGGACAACGGCCAAATGACCGGACTGGTATTCTGCCAGAAATGCGGTCAGGCCGCGGCTGTTGGTGATCGTTTGGGGGCTTTCCGACGCAAGCACAGCCAGCTTTACCGGCGGGCTGCCCTCTTTGCTGGTACTCGGTTTTGTAGGGGATATTTTGAACTTGGACGCCGCCAGCATTTCACCGGAGGAGGTCAGCACGGCCTCCAGGCGGCTTTTGGACGCATAGGTGTATTTGAACTCCTTGGCGAATTTGATCGTTTTGATCTGGTAACGCTCTTGTGCCAGCTTTGCCAATTCGCGCCCCGTCTTTTTTGCGGTGTCATTCAGAGATTTCCGCATAACGTCCGGGGCCTTTTCATACAGCATACCCAGCCGCGCCTCAATATCGGCAATCGCTTTTTCGGTGTCAATCCGAATAAGCATATCGCTCACGATCTCACCGCCTCCAGTTCAATGGCCAGCACTCCGGCCTCCTCGGTGCAGGATTTCACCTTGTACGCCTTGCCGTCCAGCGTCAGCATGGCCCCCTGGGCGGGGCGGGGGCCAAAATCAGCCTTTGCCACATAAACCAGGCGCCGGGCCTTGTATGTGCCCTCCGTCTGTGCGGCCATGATCTTGGCCTTGTCCCGCTCCAGCAGTTCGTTGTCGTCCACCACCGCGGCCATTTCCTTACCGTTGACCGTGTGGGTGTCCGCGAACTCCAGGCAGTTCAGGAATGTGGTGGAAATGTCCGCCGCGATCTGTTCCTTGAACGTAGGGGCGCCCATTACTGGGCACCCCCGCCGTTATCCGCAGCAGGCGGCACAATGGCCGCCGCAGGGGTCTGGACGATAGCCGCCGCCAGGCGCTCCACGATCAGCGCCTTTGCAGCGCCGCGCGGGAGATCCACGCCCATGTCCTTGGCCAGCTTTTTCAGGTCGTCCTTGTTCATTTCTTCCAGATGTGCGGGATCCAGGTGGCCCTCCACCATGTCGGCGTTTTCACCGCTATGGTTGCCGTCGCGGTTCTCCTGGCTCTCCTGGCTCTCCTGGGTGCCCTCTGTGGCGTCTGCGGCCTCCTGGGTGTCCTGGGTGGTGTCGGCGTTCTCGGCGCCGTCCTGGCCGCTGTCAACGTCCTGCGGGGGCATTGTGGCCTCCTCCGCCGCGTCGTCGGTCATTTTGGCGCTTTCAGCGGAAAGCCACGCCTGCACCATGCGCTTGTCATAGGCGGGGAGGGTGTCGCCCGCCTGATACATACGCCCGCCGTACAGGATCGGGCGCTGTGCTGTCAGTCGCTTCATGTTCCTTTCCTCCTGGCTCTTAGCCCAGCAGTTTCACCAGCACGTTTTCGTCTGCGCTGGCCGCAGGGGCGGCAGCGTAACCCGCCGGAATGTTGTTCACCTTGCCGGAACTCTCGCCAGTGGAGGCCACGGTGGTGATCTTCTTGGCGGTTTCGTCGTAGTACACCGCCGCGCCCATGGTCATGGCACCGGTGGCCTTTTCCATCTCAAAGACGCCCACCACATGGAGGTGGCCGGTTTCGCCGGCGGCAATATCTTCACCGGCCACGCCGATCCTGGTTCCCAGGCTCACCACTTCGCCGTTTTTGACTGCGGCGCTGGCCTTGTAGTCCAGCACCTCGCCTTTCTGCCAGTATTTTGCGGTCATGTTCTCTTACCTCCTGTTAAATAGTCGTGCCGGGGTTCTTGGTGATACCGCGGAAGTCAACCGCAGTAATGCCCCAGTCCAGCCAAATGTCCCACACAAAGCCCAGGCGGCCCGGAACCTCGCTGCGGCGAATGGTGGGGGTTTCCTGGCCGTTCAGGTAATCAACCTGCAGGCTCTTGGCGTAACGCTGATCGCCGGCGACAAACCAGGGGATCGCGTTGCCGTCACCAGCCAGGACGTTCAGGGCGCCCTCCTCAATAACCTGCAGCTTGTTGCGGTACTGGTACAGGGCGTTTGCGGTGTGGCTGCCGATCCCGGTCACGTCGATCTGCGCGGTTTCCAGGATCTGTGCCAGCTTAAAGCCGTAGCCCACGGGGACGATCACATACTTGGGTTCCACCATGATGGAGTCACCGAACGGATCTTTCTGGTGCAACAGTTTCAGCATGGCGGCCTGCAGGGTGTCAATGGACGGTGCTGCGCCGCTGGCAATCAGGTTGTTGTGGGCGTTGTCGAACAGGGAAACGCCGTCGAAAATGGCGGGGTTGTCGATCAGGATCTTGTAAACCTGCTTGTTGATCGTGCGCTTGGCGCTCATGGCGTAAAGGCCGGGCATTTCGGTGATGAAACCCACGTCGTCGTTGATAAACGCCTGGCGGGTCATGCTGAACTGGCGGCCAAAGGTGTCGATCTGGCGCTGGGGAAGCAGTTCCGTCTTGGGGGTGTCGGCTTTCAGTTCGCCGTTTTCACCGACGCGCAGGAACTCACCGGCGCCGCCGGCCAGATAGCTGTGATCCTTGGTGGGCTTAAAGTCGCTCACGCTGCCCTTGGTGGTCCACAGCTGGAACGTGGTGGGGATCTCCTGGTACATCTGGACAATGTTCTTGCGGATCGCGTTGTCCAGGATCGCGGGAAACGCCGCGGTGGGGTTGAAGAACTGGCGGCAAGCCTCGTTCCACAGGTCGTCCTTGCTCATACGCAGCAGGGAGGTGGTGGTGCCCACGCCGTCGCGGGCCATGCACTCAATGGCCAGATCGCGCAGGGAGTAGCCGCGCATTTCCTCCGCACCCTTGGCGGGGTTCTGGACATTCACACCGGTCCGCAGCAGCATGGCGTCCACAGCTGCCTGGCGGAAGTTGTCGCCCTCGTCGCCGTTCATGCGGCTGGAAACAGGGGCGCCGTGTTTCAGCAGATAGTCCACCGCCGCCTGTCTTACGGTGTCCATGGTGGCGCCGTTGCTGATATACTCCGCGGGATCCATGCCCGCCTGACGGCACAGCGCGGTAATGTCGCTCACGCGCTGGCGCTCCGTGGCGACGGCCTGGCGGGCGGCCTCGGTGGGGTCTGTGCCCTGCTGGCCATTATCGTTGCCCATACCGCGGGCGCCGCCGGTGGGATCCTCGCCGCCCTGGCCCTCTGCGCCCTGGGCGGGGTTGTTGCCCGCGGCGTCGATCTGGCGCTGCAGGCCGTCAAACTCTGCTCTTTCCTCTGCCGTCAGGTCACGGCCAGCGGCGCGGGCGCCGCTCACAATAGCCTGCTGACGGGCGATCATTTCCTGAATGGTCATGGTTGTTTTGCCTCCTCAATGATAAAGATTTTTGTTGATCTGGATCTGCTTTTCATAAACAGAAAGGTCCTTGGCCGTCGCCTGCTCCGGGTCGTCGGCTCTGCCCACGCCCACGGTGGCGTCCGCCGGCACGGAAACAATGGACACCTCCAGCGGCGTCCACTTGCGGGCGATCTGGCAGGGGCCTGTAAAACGTCCGTCCGCGGAGGTCTTACCGGCCACCACTTCCTCCCAGCTGTCCACGCCGTAACGCACGGACGTGGTTTTCAGGGTGCCGGATTTGACTTTGCCGAAAATCTTTTCGGCGTCGTCGTCCGTGTCGAACTCCACTTCGGCCATGCCGCGGTGGTTCTCCACCCATGCGCGGATCACTTTTCCCACCACCTTGTCGGTGTCGTGGTTGAAAAGCAAAACGCCCACGTCGTTCAGGCGGGAGAGATCCAGCGCGTTCTCCGCGTGATCCAGGATTTCCATACCAAACCAACGGCGGTATGGCTCCTCGCTGGAAAAGCTGATCGTGCGCCTGCGGCTGTCCTCCTGGCCCTCTGCGCGGCTGTTGGCCTCAATGTGGCCCATGCTTCGCTGCCCGCTGTTTCTGTCCCTCTTGGGGTCATTTGCCTGCGGTGTTCTGCTGTGCTGCTGTCGTTCCATTTCCAAAAATTACACCTCCTAACTCGACGCCGACGGATCGGCCATATTCCAGGACCTCGGCCATTTCATTGACGGCCTCTTTCCAGTCCTTGCCCTGTTCCGCGCAAACGTCCTGAAACGTCTTTTGCCCGGATTGCAGGGCGGTTTTTCCGGCGGTGCTTTCCTTTGCCGGGTCGATCCACTTCTTGGGGGCTTTCGTCCAGGTGTGGGAAAGGTATTCCGCCTTTTTATCCCAAAAGCCGGGCATATCAACCAGCCCGGAGAGATAACAGGATATAACAAAGGTTTCGTACACCTCCGACATGAAATCTGTTAGCAGTTCCACGTCCTCGGTGTATGTGTTTTCGTCCTCAATGGCATTTTGCCGTGCGGAGGAATAGGTGGCCCCGCTCATGTCGCGGCTGACGGCCTCATAACTCAAGCCCTGGCCTGCGGCAATTAGCCCCTGCTGGGTTTTCAGGAACCCGGCTGCGTCGCTGCCGGAACCTTTCGGATCCACCACCTGGATTTCGTCACCGGCGCCCAGGCTCTGGATCATGCCGGGGGCCAGTTTCTTGCCCTCATAGTCCATTCCGCCGTCCGGCGTTCTGGTGCCGCCGCGGCCAAAACCGCCCGCCGGGATTGCCCGCTTGATGAACACAGCCAGGCAGGCCGCGATCCGCTCCTTGACGGAAACGGCGGTTATAAACTCGTTCGTGTCGCGCACTCTGGTGATCGTGGGGGCCATGTCGGACATTTCGCGCAGCTGGCTGGGCCGCTTCTTGGATTTGTAAAAATATACGTCCTTGGCCTCGACGTAAACGGGGTCGTTCAGGCTCCAGCCCTCAATGTCGTATTGATTGATCCAGTAGCCCACCGGCCTGCGCCATTGGTTGTATTCAATTCCGCCCACAACACGGTTTCCCTGGTGCTTCGGCTTGCTGGCGGTCACGTCCAGTTCGTCCACCTCAATGGCCTGCAGCTGGAACGGGACCAGCCCCTGCTTGGTGTAGCGGTAAAGGAACAGCAGGCCGCCGTCCACCTTTTTGCGGTCTACCGCCATACGCAGCATTTGGTTGAAACTCTGTTCGCCGGTAACGTCGCAGTTCCTGGCCTTGCACCATTGGCGCCATGCCTTTTCCAGCTTTTCGTCCAGTTCGTCGTTGCCGGTTTTCGCCTGGAGGGTGTAGCCCTTGCCCACCACGTTGCGCTTGTATGCGTGGAGGATAGACTGGGCAATATCACTGTTGCGCTCCAGGTCACGGGCGCGGGCGCGTACCACGTCACGGCTGAAACGGTCCGTGACCTCCGCGCTTTCGTTGTGTACCCGCCACCCGGCATTTAGGCGCCCATACCCTGCGGCGTCATATCCGCGCAGGATCTCCAGCTGCTGCCGCCATGCCTCGCGCTCACAGGCGCGGCGCGGGGAAACAGCGGCCACAATTTTGTCAAAGGCTCCCATGGTTACCTCCCGTCAAAGAACGCCACAAAGGTGCGATCCAGCAGGCAGTTGTCCGTCCCGCTGTCGATCTGCGCCTCCAGGTCGTCACGAATGGCTTTCAGCTGGGCCAGGTCCGCCCGCGTCAGGGATCGGCTGCCGATCTTGTATGACTGGCCGCCGGCCAGAACGGCGGAAATGGCGCTGTTTACCTGCTCCAGCATTTCAGCCGCTTTTGTGTTTGTACTCATTTGGTGGCCTCCTGTCAGATCCATGTGTCATTTTGATTGATCCAGTTTTCTTCCTGGGTTTGTTGCGGTTCCTGCTTGGCCAGCTTCCGCGGCTCCGGCGTTGCCGCCTGCCCCTCCACGCTTTTCAGGTACAGGGACCGGACGCCCATAACGTCCGCCGCCGCGGCTGCGTACACCTCGCAGTCCAGGTAATGGTTGTCAGCGTGGGAGGATTTCAGCACCCATTTTTGAACCTCTTTTCCGCCGGATCGCTCGGTTACCTTGTGTTCCGCTGTTACCTGTTCGGCGTATTCCATGTCGCAGTCCTTGTAAACCTGCCAGGAACCTGTCCCGTTCGGCTTCCTCAGACGTGCCGCAATCTGGTCTTTATACTTGCCACCGTCCACCAAAACCAGGGTCATGCCGTTTGCCTTGCTGCCGGCCTTATTGACCACGGAAAGGCGGTAATGGGACAGCATGGTGCTGGTGCCCTTGCATGGCAGCACCCAGTCTGAATTGATGGCGCAAAACTCGTAAACTTCGTCGGTCTGGTCGCCGCTGTCCATCAGGGCCAGGTTGACCATGGCCGTGTCGCCGTTCGGCAGGGAAAACTCCACGTTCATGGCCTTTTCCACCTCTGCCATAGAAAGCGCCTGCCCGTGGGCCACGTTCTGGCTGGTCATGTAGTCGCCCCATGCGCGGATCGTCCAGTACAGGCAATTTTCCTGTACGTCGATCCCGCCGGTAATTAGCTTCGTCCATGGCGGCAGCGTCCACTCCGGTGTTTCCGTCTGTCGCTCCATGACCAACTCCGCGTTGGTTTTCAGCTTCGTGTCCTCCCATGGCTCCGCCAGCCAGCTGTTGGTGAAGTTGTGCAGCAGTTCCGGGTCGTCTTTGCTCCGCATGAACTCCCGCGCAATATCGGAAAAACGGGTGAACGGGGAATACAGGGTGTTCAGCCAAAAGGCCACGCTTTTTGGGTTCTTCGTCCGTTGCTTCACAGCCTGCCAGCGGCCAGCCCGCAGCATTTTCCCCTTGTCCTGATCCGTAATCACAGCCCCGCAGGCTTGGCACACATACACGGCCATTTCCGCCCGGTCGGTGTTCTCCGGTACGTCGTCCTTGCTGGGCCATTTCAGGCACCCGAATTTCAGTTCTATGTACTGCCCACAATGCGGGCACGGGACAAAGTAATGCTTTTCAGCCTCCGCCGCCTCTTTGGCTTTCCAGATATGGCCCGTTTTCAGGGTGGGGGTGGAGGCCATAAAGATTTTGCGGTTGAAAAAGGTTTTTGTGCGCTCTCGCGCCAGGGAAACGGGGTCGGCCTCTTTCTTAGACGCGCCCGGAAACTTGTCCACTTCGTCCAGAAACAGGTAACGTATATTCGTACTGGCCAGATCCGCCGGGCTGTTCGCGCCTGTCAGGTACACGATCATGTCGGAAAACTTTAGCGCCAGTTTCTTGCTGTCGTTCTTCCGCCACTTATCAGCCAGAACCTTGCAGCTTTTCACCATTGGCTCCAGCTTGCTTTCCGTGGTGCGCTCCGCCAGGTCGTCCGACGGGTAAACCACCATAGCCGGGGCCGGGTCCTGCGCGATCAGGCTTCCCAGCATATTCTCCATGGCAGACGTGCCGCCCACCTGGGTGGGCTTCACGAACACGATTTCCTCCACCATGTCGTCGGAAAATGTGTCCATGATCTCCACCAGGTACGGGGTCACGCTGTTGCTCCAGGGGCCTGGGATCGCGTTTCCGTCCGGCAGTACGCGGTATTTTGCCGCCCACTCCGAAACCGTCAGGCGCTCCACAGGGCGCAGCACCTGAATGGCGTTATAGATCCACGGCGGCACGGTATAGGGTTCCTGCTTGTATTTCCTCATGGCGCCGCGCCCTCCCGCTCCTCCATGATCGCGCCGTCAGAGAACGCGGCCAGCAGGCTTTCCAACTCTTTCCGCATGGCCTTTTCCATGGCACGGATCGCCACTGTGTCAGCATAGCCGGACATGGTTCCAGCCATGCGCGGGGGAATATTCATGGCGAATTTCTTAAAGCTGGCCATGAACTCGGTTAGTTCCTCGGTGGCGTGATCCGCCGCCAGGTAACGCCCCTCTGCAATCGCCGTTTTCAGGCGGTGCAGCTGGCCTTGGCTTTCTTTCAGTTCAACCTCCGCCTCCAGCTTTTTCAGCGTCAACTCCGCCGCCCGGCTGTTTTCGCCGGTTTCCTGGGCTTTCGCCTCGACGTATGCCACATAACGCTGGACCGTGGCGCAGGTTCTATATTTGCGGGCACCGCCGCCGGGCGGGATCTCTGTTTCCAGGACGCCCTCCTGGGTCAGCTGTTGCACACGGCGGACCGTTTTCCCCAGCAGCTGGGAGATCACCGTGGTGCTGGACCACTCCGGCACCGTGCCGGACAGCACCGCCGGCTTTTCGCTCTTTGCCCGCTTTCCGGTGCCGCCGGTCTGCTTCTTTTCCGCCACCGGCGCCACCTCCTTTTTGCTCCGGCAGGGTGCCCCGCCGGTTTCGCTTTTCCGGTTTTGGTCGATTTCGTTTTTTTCGCCGCTCCTTTTTCGGCTTATACCCCCGTAGGGGGGTATAACTTTTCCGGCATTTCAAAAAACCGTAACGTAACAGCCGGATTTTTTTCTGTTTTCACAGGGTAAAACGTCGGGCTTTCCTTGCCCCGCACGGCTTTTCCTGCTGGGGAGTACCTACACAGGGGGGTGCGGGGTCCTTAACGGGTGCCCTGGGTGCCCCTCGGCAAAGGCACCCAGGGCGGGAGGGTTAGGCCGGGCCGCCGCGTATGCACACGCCGCAGCGGCGCAGGGTGAAAGGAGGAAAGCCCCCGCGGTACACTCCCCGGCCATGGTGTGGAAAGCAAAGAACCACCGGCCTTTCGGCTGGTGGTTCTCGGTATTCGTTTCAGGGTTTCACCCCTGCGCTGCTTTCCATGCTATCAGTATAGCACGGTCAATAGTCCAAAAGCGTCCAAACTTTTCAGGGGCGATTATTCCGCCCGTGCGGCCCTGCCCGCTGCTGCTTCCGGGCCATGTATTCCTCCAGCAGTTTCCGGTTGCGCTTGTTCTCCAGGATTTTATCCAGGGCGGCGTTGTAGTAGTTGAACACATTGGACCGGCTCATGTAAAGGGCCTCCGCGATCTTATCCCAGCCCCGGCAATCTATGTGACGCATTTCCACCACGGTGCGCTCGGTGGAGTTGGCGGGTAATACGTCGATCAAGTCCATAACGTTCAGGACGGCCTTGGCCATTTCCTCCCGCTGCTCCTCGATCCTGTCCTCCACTTCGGAGATCCGAAAGACAACGGACACGGATCCGTCCGTCTTTGTCGGCTTGGTCGGCGGCGTCAACCTGAACGCGGACCCCGTACTGGGCGCCCGCAGTTCGCTGGAAAGGACGCGGTGGCGCTCCTCCAGGATCCGCTTTTTCCCCACAGCCGTGTGGTACTGCTGCAGGTATTCCTTGACAGCCTCACGGCCCAGGGTTTCGTCCGTTGTCTTTTTGCTCATTCTCACACCTCGGTAATGTCGTACCCAAAACGGTCCTTTAGCATTTTCTTTTTCATGGCATACTTGGCCGTTCTGGTAGCCTTGCTCTTTACGTCCTCCACGACGAACTCCCAGGGCACCCCGCTTTGTTCTGCGTAGTATGGCGCATGACTTCCGTATAGCTGCCTGTTTGGCGGCTGGTAGTATGTAAAATCCGCCTTGTAGCGGATCGCCCGCACTCGCTTTCCCTCCGTGTCGGTAAACGCTTCCTGCAGGGTGAAATCCACCTGGAGGCGCAGATCACGGATCTGCCCCCTTGCCTGGCGGGCAGCCAGAACGTCGAACCTGCGGGCTTCTTTCTGGCTGTCGAAATGCAGGACGGCCCCGGAGGCTGTCACCCGCTCGGTGGGGGTGTTGTGGTATTTCGTGCCCTTTGCCGGATCCTGCGGCGGCGCGGCGGGAGGTGCTGGCCCCCGCCGCTGTTGCTGCTCCATGTACTTTTTCATGGCCTGCGCCTGGTATTTCGGCGGCAGGTCGGAAACGTTTATGGCCATTTATTCGCCCTCCGGTGCGGCGTTGCTTTTCCCGTGTATGGTTGCGATCAGATATTCCCGCGTCAGCATGGCGGCCTCCGGCACGTCAGCGCCTGCGTTTCTTATGGCCGTGTAGAAAATCCACGCCATTTCTGCGATAGCGCCCACGGCGTTGGTCACGTCCTGGCTGTTACTCATGTTCTGGCTGTTACTCATGTTCTGCCTCCATTTCGTCCGGGATCTCAACGTACTGCCACGACATGGGCGGACGGTCCAGGCCGAACTCCGCCAGAGGGCTGGGCGCGTCGAACTTCTCCGGTGACTGGACGATCCAGCCGGAAAGCCGCCTGCCTTTTGCGTATTTCAGCAGATCCTCACGCGGAACGCATGACATTTCTTCCAGGTCTTGCATGGTTCGGTATGATACTTCCCCAGGGCAAAGGAATTGACCTTGCACCGCTCCGGTGCCGCTGACGTACACCAGGACGGTCACGGGCCATTCAAGCCTTTCATTTTGCGGGTGTGTCTTTCGGATTTCCAACGTTTTTTCGCCGTCCAGGATCTTCTCCCACCACTCCGGTTTCATGCTCATAAGCACAGCCAGCATATTAACCTCCGTTCTTGCCGGGCAGCGGAATGATCCGGCATTTGTCCGTTGCGAACTCCGCCACATGGTAAAGCGCCATGCAGGCCAGCATGATGTCCGCCATAATGTCGTCCGCGTCCTCTTTCCCGCGCCCGTCCTTGTTCTGTTTCAGAAATCCAGCGGCCAGCACGTTCCCCAGTTCCTCCAGGTTCTTGGCTGCTTCCTGCCAGCGTTCTTTCGGCACGGTGTAACCGATCTCCACTTTCTCGGTGTTTTCCACGGCTCACACCTCCCAGGGGAAAGCAGAGGCAGGGAGATCCGGGAAATACTTCCGCAGATTGTCCTTGAAGAACACAGGGATCTCGTTCTCCTCGCAAAATGCCACGATGTTGTCCACCCACTCGCGGGCGGGCGTCACCTTGTCCTGTCGGTTGCCGGTTTCGGCGCCCAGGATCACCCACTCCGGTAGACCCTCCGCCGCGGCCATGTCCACCGGCCCCAGCAGCGGCTCCATGCTCCAAAAGCTGTTGATGTTCACACCCTGCATGACGTACATTCCCACCGCGTCCATGTTCGCCACGGTGCTGCCATACCAGAAATTGCTTTCGTGGGGCAGGAGGGCCAGGTGGTCCAACTCCAGATACCGGGCCGGGTTCTTCGTCAGGAACAAATAGCGGTGCTGGGGTGCCTTGCGGCAGGCGTCCAGCACCTCCACGATCCAGGAGGTGGGCACCCAGCGCCCAAACAGATCCGCCATGCTGCAAACAAACACGGTCTGCGGTTCCTTTGTGTTCTGCGGCTGGCCCAGGCGGTAGCGGTGCAGGGTAGGCTCGAAACCATACGGGTATGGCGTCGCCTTGATCTTCTCCGGCAGCACATGGAGGCCGCAGGCCAGCGGGGTCGGATCCTCCAGCCCTGCGTTGAAGCGTGTGGCCGTTCGCCTGGCGTAACAGTACGGGCAGCCATGGCGGCAGCCGGTTACGGGGTTCCAGGACATTGTGGCCCAGTCAATTTTCGTCTTGTTCATTCTTCGTCGCTCCTTTCGCTTTTCCACTCGTTCACTATGCACTCGTTACAGCCAAAACTCTGGCAGTACACGCAAATGTCCATGCCGTCGGCCATGGCCGCACGGACGATTGCCGGGAAATCCGGCAGGTTCACCTTGCGGCGCGGTTTCAGTTCCGCCAGAACGTCGCCCAGGTATTCCGACGCCTGCCAGTCGCCATAGATACGCGCCGGGGCTTCCTGTTCCTCGGTTTCCGGGTTCATAGTCCAGAGGGCAACACACCCGCCGTCCGGGTCATGCTCCCACCGTGCCGGTGTCTGGCTTATGATTTTCCCATCTGCGCCCCGCGTTGTCATGCCTATGGTGGCCGTTCCTTTGGCTATGCAAATAATACTCATGCGTCCGCACCTCCAAACGCCGCCAGGTCGAAACAGGTCTGTTTCCCAACGTACTGGCACCACGCCCATTCCAGCATGGCGCCGCGGCTGTCCTGGTAGTCCTGCATGAACAGAACCACGTCCGCCGCCTCCATCATGGCGAAACACAGGCGCATATAATCCACGGGGCGCAGCCCCTCCGGCGCCGTGGCGGGGTTCAGTACGATATGGCCCGCCGCCGCCAGCTTCTTTTCCACCTCTCGGAACTTGGCTTTATAACGCCTGTCCCCGGTGATCTTGCCTGATATGTAGATTTTCACAGAAAACCCTCCTATTCGTTGAAAATCTCGAAATACTCCTGGTATGGGTAACCGCTGATCTCATGCCACCCGCTCCGGCAGGTGGATCCGTCGTCGAACTTATACAGCACGGCGCCCTTTCTCGCTTTCGGGTCCTTTCTCCAACTGGACGCAGGCACGGCGGTGTATGTGATTTCCGGCTTGTCCATGTTCTGCGTTTTGCTGTACCGCTTCCCGCGCTTGCCGATCTCTCTGTACCTCTCCATGGTGGAACGGCTTTCTTTCATCAGGTAGGCGGCCAGCTTGTAGTGGTTGCCGCGCCTGTCCATAGGCTTGAAGCTGATACCTCCGCCGCCTCTTGGGACATTCTCCCACGCCTCCGTGATGATCTCCGGATCCATGCGGGAAATGATAACGTGAATGTGCGGGTTGGTCATGCGCTTGGTTTCTATGACCACCACGGCCTTGAACGTGATCCCGCGCTTTTTGCAGAGTTTCCGCAGGTTCCGCAGAAAGGCGGCCTTGTTCTCCAGGATCTCCTCGAAAGAACTGTCCTTGACGTAGTAGTGTAGAACGGCGTGGAGATCCCTATGGCCGAAATTGGCGTTTATATCCCAGCGCAGGTGTTCCTCTGCCACCCGCTCGTTGATCCGCTCCTGCTTCTCGGTGGTGTGTCCGGTATTTGGGCTGCGCTTCACTCCTTTGGTGTGAACCCGGAAAGATTGCATTTTCTTGTGTTCGACACACGGACCAGCTTTCACCACCCTATGAACGTAGGCCATGGGTGCCTCCTTTTCTGCTGCTGGTCACTTTACTAATCACTCTTACCGGCGCTATACGGGGCCGTGGCCCCGTCGCTTTTTCCGGCTTGTATTCCGTCCGGGAACCTGATATAATATAGGTATATCGGACGGTTTTCCGTCGTCTATATTGCCACCTGCGCCGTGTTGACAGCACCGGGCGCAGGTGGCTTTTCTTTTTATGCCAGGTAATCCTTGGCCATTTCCAGCAATTCCGCCGCGTGGTCCTGGTCAATGATTTTGACCTTGCCGGGCTTCTTCGGATCTGCGTCGATTGCCCAGCACGTTTTCTTTGCTAGTATTTCCCGCTTGTTCAGTTCCTTGTCCAGCCTGCTTTTGTAATAGTCCCGGTCTTTCCCCCAGGCCACAAACTCCAGAAACTCCTCTGCGGTCATATTTACAGTTACTTCCACGGTGCCCTCCTTACGGCGTGGCCGCTGCTATTCTGTCAGCTGCCATTTGTGCATAGTCGGGGTTGATCTCGCAGCCTATGAAATCGCGCCGCAGGCGCTTGGCCACCACTCCGGTGGTGCCGCTCCCGGCGAACGGATCCAGGACGGTGCCGCCCTCCGGGCAGCCTGCCAATATGCAAGGTTCGATCAGTTTTTCAGGGAACACGGCAAAATGTGCGCCGCGAAACCCGCTTGTTCCGACGGTCCACACGTCGCGCTTATTTCTGTGTGGCGTGGGCACATAGGTTTTCCCGCTCTTGGTCCTGGTTTCTTTCGCCTGATCGGTGCCGTACTTCTCACCGCCGAAACGGGGTAACGCCGCTTTCATTGGTCTGCCGTCCCTGCCCGGCTGCTTAAAGGAACCGGATTGCTTTTCTATATTCTGCATATATCGCTTGGTGCTGGCGCCCGCTATGGGTTCGCTGATCGCCGCCGCGTCAAAGAAATACCGTTCTGACTTGGAAAGCAGGAAAATATATTCGTGGCTTTTGGTGCAGCGATCCCGGACGCTCTCCGGCATACAGTTGGATTTGTTCCATATAATATCCTGGCGCAAATACCACCCGTCTGCCCGGAGGGCAAAAGCCAGTTGCCAGGGAACGCCGATTAGGTCTTTGTATTTGTACCCCCGTGGCGTATGCTTCGCCGTGTGTCCGCAGGAATTACGGGTATTCGTCGGCGGCTGGCTTCCTGATCTGGTGGCGTAACTGTCGCCCATATTCACCCACAGGGTCCCGTCTGCCCGCAGAACCCGCCGAACCTCATGGAAAACGGAAACCAGCGATTGCAGGTATTCCTCCACGCTGGCCTCGTTTCCGATTTGACCCGCCGCGCCATAATCTCGCAAATTATAGTAGGGCGGGGAGGTGACGCAGGTATGGACGCTTTCGGGCGGTAAATGCCGCAGTTGCTCCAGCGCGTCGCCTGTCAGGATTATTTCAGCCATTGGCGGGCACCTCCATTCCCGCCGGTTCCGGCAGG
>CDZB01059397.1_pt1 | contig 81952 bp, 68 predicted proteins | sample 554961 | NCBI WGS metagenome assembly CDZB01 (sample SAMEA3182106, study PRJEB8094) | gut metagenome | biome: human; feature: gut; material: Stool; isolation source: human stools | place: Canada | collected 2013-02-26 | reverse complement strand
CTTGCCTTTTTTCATGGCACTTTGAAGAGAAGAAAACAGGCGTTAAAACGACAGATACTTTTGTGTACCTTTGAATACCTTTTTGTACTGTTAGAATACCATGTGGGCTTGCGACGTGTGCCTGTATATATACAAGCAGCCTTACGTCCTCGTTAATGAAGAGTTTAACAACGAACAGTCCCGCAAGGCTGAATAATGTGCATATCATTTCGTCTGTTCCCATAGTCGCGACTGTCTCGCAAGGCAACAATGCGCTTGTCAACAGTTATGAAGGTTCTGGTAAGCTGGTTTACCGTTATCGCACGGAAGACAGTTCTTCTCTTTCTGGCGCCAATGCTGATGAATCGGCAGTCGTGGAGTTGAAAAACGCATTGATGACGCAGGAAGATTTTACTTCTGCCGCATTAAATGCCGACATTTGGGAATATAATGCCACGCTTTCTTGCGCAGTATTCAAAACGGCAGCATTCGAATAAGCACACAGTACCTACCCATCGATAGGGCGTGGGAAAGCATTTTTGCTTTCCCACGCCTTTTTCGCCTTTTCCGCGTTTGCCCGCAAACGCGGTATATGCAAAACAGGGAAGAAACTTCATTTATTCGGGAAAAACCGCATTGTGCTGCCAATTTTTCTGTGATATAATTTTATCGTAAATAAACGAAAACAGGGGACGATATGATTTATACAGGACAGGCGCTCAAAGAAATCATTTTCCCGCTCGGCGGTATCGGCACGGGCAGCATCGGGCTTGCGGGGGACGGCAGGCTTTGCGACTGGGAAATATTTAACCGCCCGAATAAGGGAAGTTACAACGGTTATTCGCATATTTGCGTCGTTGCGCAAACGCAGGGCAAAAGGTATGTCAAAATTTTGAACGGAGACCTTGCGAAAGAATTGATGGGCAGGTATTCCAAGCGCACTTTCGGCGGTTACGGGTACGGACCTGACGGGTTTACGATGTGCGGGTTCCCGCATTTTAAGGAAACCGTATTCCGCGGAGAATTTCCCTTTGCAACGCTCACGTTTACCGACGAAAATTTTCCCGGCACCGTAGAACTTACGGCATTCAATCCGTTTATCCCTCACAATGCCGACGATTCCGGCATACCCGCCGCGTTTTTTTCGGTAAAATTCATCAATACGACGCCGCACGCCGTGCGCTATTGCGCGGTCTTTTCGGTAAACAATCCGTTTGAAAAGAGCAAAAACGAAATCATAAGCGATGCAAAGATAAAGGGAGTAAAACTTCTGAACGCCGCCGTGCCCGATAAAGGCGCGCTCGGGTACGGGGATCTGACCGTCGCAACCGACTGCAAAACTGCCGGCGTACAGGAATATTGGTACCGCGGCATATGGAAGGATGCGGTCGTAACGTTCTACAACGAAGTGTCCGCGGGTGATTTGCCTTCGCGGCATTATGAAGAGGCGGGCAAAGACGACCACTGTTCCGTATACGGGAATGTTTCGTGCGGGGCGGGGGAAACGGCGGCGGTTCGCTTTGTGCTGGCGTGGAACTGCCCGAACAATTACAATTATTGGTCGCCTTATAAAGACGAAAACGGTAAAGACGTTACATGGAAAAACTATTACGCCGTGCGCTTTGCCGATTCGAATGACAGCGCGCATTATTCCCTTCGGGAGTGGGAAAGGCTGTATGCCCTCTCCGATCGTTTCCGCACGGAGATGTACGCCGCAACGCTCGATCCCTGCATCATAGACGCGGCGGCATCAAACCTTTGCGTTCTCAAATCTCCGACGGTACTGCGGCTCGAGGGGGGCGAATTTTACGGCTGGGAAGGCGTACACGAACAGGAAGGCTCGTGCGAGGGAAGCTGTCAGCACGTTTGGAACTACGCCTATGCGCTCTGTTTTCTTTTTCCGGACCTCGAGCGCTCCATGCGCGAAGTCGAAGTGAAATACGCCCTCGACGAATACGGCGGCACGCAGTTCCGCGTCAAACTGCCGCTGGGCAGACCGGAAGAAAACGCTTTTAGAAGCTGCCTTGACGGGCAGATGGGCACCGTGATAAAAATTTACAGGGAGTGGAAACTCGGCGGCGGCGACGGCTGGCTGAAAGCGATGTGGCCGTCCGTAAAAAAGATGCTCTCTTATGCGTGGAGCGAAAAAAATCCCGACGGATGGGATTCAGACAAAGACGGTGTTCTGGAAGGCCGCCAGCATCACACACTCGATATGGAGCTGTTCGGACCTTCCGCATGGCTGGAAGGGTTTTATCTCGCCGCGCTGCGGGCGGGCGCGCTAATGGCGGAATATCTCGGCGACGAAGAGGCGTTCAAAGAGTATAACATACTGTTCGCAAAAGGGTATGCATGGAGCAAAAACAACCTGTTCAACGGCGAGTATTTTTATCAGAAGGCAGACCTCGGCGACAGGCGCGTCCTCGACGCTTTCGGCTGTGCGGGCATCTATTGGAATGAGGAAAAGGGGCAGATCAAATATCAGATAGGCGAAGGGTGCGAAATAGATCAGCTCTGCGGGCAGTGGCACGCCGATATCTGCGGGCTGGGCGATATATTCGACGAAGCGCAGCGAAAAAGAGCGCTGCAAAACATGTACAAGTACAATTTCAAGCCGTCCGTGCGGGAATTTGTCAACCCGTGGCGCGTTTTTGCCCTCAACGACGAGTCTGCCTCGATCATCTGCGCCTATCCGGAAGGGACAAAAAAGCCCGCAATACCCGTACCCTACTGCGAGGAGAGCATGAACGGTTTCGAATACCAATTTGCAGGGGAACTGTTCGCCGCGGGCATGGAAAGGGAAGGGCTTGCCGTGGTGCGCGCCGTCCGCGGGCGGTATGCGGGGCACAACCGCAACCCGTATAACGAGTTCGAATGCGGCAGCAATTATGCGCGGTCTATGGCGAGTTTTGCGCTGCTGCCCATCCTCAGCGGATTTGTATTTGACCTTCCGCATAAAAAAATAGGATTTTATCCGCGCACGGCTCAAACGCCCTTCCGCTGTGTTTGGAGCGCGGGCGCCGCGTGGGGTAATGTAATTATTGGCGAAGAATGCGCCGAAGTAAACGTGTGCGGCGGCGCGCTCGTTTTGTCTGTGCTCGGGCTTTACCGCGCCGCAGACGCGAAAGAGGTAATGATAGACGGCGAACGGGTAAAATTCACGGCAACGGGCGAAGAGATCGCCTTTTGCGAAAGGGAGATCGCAAAAGGCATAAAAGTTTTGTTTTGATCCCGGAATAAAAGGAGAGGGCTGCCGCGCGGCAGCCCTCTTCAATCATCTTTTTTTACGGACGGGGAATATGTTTTCCGGTATTTGGTGGGGGAAATGCCCACAACGTTTTTAAATAAATGGATAAAAACGCCGTAGCTCGACATGCCGACCTTTTCGCTGATATCGGTTATGGTGAGCTCGGTAGACGTAAGCAGCGTTTTGGCATAATTGATGCGCTTTTCTATGATGAATTTTTTGATCGTCATGCCGCAGAATTCTTCAAATATCTGATACAGCGTATTTTTAGATATAAAAAAATGGGTACAGATCGTCTGCACGGTGAGAGGGGAAGAAAGATTTTTATCGATGAACTTTTCAATTTCAAGGAATAAATCGCTCCGCCGGACTTTGATGATCTCGGTATTCCACATGGAAATAAATAAAAGTTTCGCGATTTGTATAAAGGCGTTCACCTTTTTTGTGGTGAGCCGCGGGAGTTTATCGTATTCCTCTTCGAGAGAAGCGTCGTTTTCGAGAGAAGCGTCGTTTTTGCCTTCCCGATAACGGCAAAACGCTTGCCGTTGTTCGTCTTCCTTGTCCGGGTTGATGTACTGCCCGAGCATCAGGTACAGATAAATTTTCTTTTCGTAGATGAGCGGGATCAAGGTTTCGCTCACGCCGGCATGGCAGATATAGGTATAGGCGTTGAAGGTTTCCTTGCATTTTTGTACGGCATTTACATCGCAGGCGGCGCAAAGTTCCCTGTCGTGCAGTTTTTCGGAAACGGCAGAGCAAAAGGGCTGCTGCTTTTCGGGGATCCCGTATACGGTGCGTCCCTCCGAATCCAAGACTGCGATCTGCGCATCGGTCAGGGCGTGCAGGTATTCCGTTATGTTCCTTAAAGGCTGATAGTCTATGTAAACGTTGTTGTTGATCAGCATGAATTTGCTTTCGGGCGCCTCCTTTCAAATTAACACTATTATACACGAAAACCAAAGCCGAATCAATAGGTTTTTCGATATTTTACAAAATTTTCGGCATGAAGGAGCGCCGTCATGAAAACTTTAAAGGTCATTTGAGAGAAATTATATATAAAAATCAAGAAAAAAAGACCTATTTTAGGCGGCAAAAGCGGAGTATAATCGAAGGGCAAACCGATATTGCAGGAGCGTGAAATATGAAAAATTGGTTCAGCGACAAGTTCAGGCGGCATCTTGCGGACATGCACATCCACGACTGGGACGATATGTTCCTTTCCAAGTTCAGCGAAGACGATTACCTGAACGACCTTTTAACGGCAAACGTACAGGTTGCGATGATCTATATGCAGTCGCACATAGGGCTGTGCTATTTTCCGACGAAAGTATCGAAGGAACACAGGGCGTTCAAAGAAAATAACCGTATCAAAAAGCTGATGGAGAAGTGCAGGGCGGCGGGCATTGCCGTCGTCGGCTATTACAGCCTGATATTCAACCATCAGGCGTATTTGGACCACCCCGATTGGCGCATGATCAACGAACGGGGCAAAACGGTGGTCGAGGAAGGGGGCAGAGGCGGGCTTGTTTGCCCGAACAATGCAGACTACCGTGCGTTTGTTGTAGAACAAATACGCGAATTTTCTTCCTTTTTCCCGAAAATGGATGGCGTGTTTTTCGATATGCCCTTTTGGCCGGTGCGCTGCATGTGCGAAAGCTGCCGCAAGCGGTTTTTGAAAGAAACGGGTTACGAAATACCCAAACAGGAAAATTGGGGCGATCCCGTGTGGCGGCTGTATGTTAAAAAACGGCAGGAATGGATGGCAGAGTTTTCCGCTTTCGCAACGGCGGAAACGAAAAAACTTATGCCGGGCGTTACCGTTTCGCAAAATTTTGCGGGGGCGATCGCGTATTCCTGGTGGGCAGGCTCCACCGAAGGCATCGGCGACGCCTGCGAATATGTGGGGGGCGATCTGTACGGAGATCTTTACAATCACTCGTTCGCCTGCAAATATTATCTGAACGTCACGAAAAACAGCCCGTTCGAGTATATGCTCGGCAGCTGCGAAAAGGACCTTTCCGAGCACACGGTATTCAAAACGGAAAGCAAACTGACCACGGAAGTTGCCCTTACTGCCGCGCATCACGGCGCGACCATGTTTATCGACGCGATCGATCTGGACGGGCGCCTGCATAAAGAGAGGTATGAGCGCTTCGGAAAAATTTTTGCCGAAGAAAAGAAGTACGAGCCTTACCTTTGCGGTGAACACCTCGCCGAAGTCGCCGTATATTATGACACGAAATCTCAGTTCAGCAGCCTCGGATATGATTTCAACAACAAAAATTGTACGGTAAACCTTGTAAAGACGTTTATCAAATACAATATCGCTTCGGCGGTGATCGCGAACGGCGCGTTTAAGGACATCGGCAAATACAAGATGATCTTCGCGCCCGCATTGGAAGACTTCGGCAACGGCGAAATAGATCAGCTGATAGAGTATGTAAAGAATGGCGGCACGCTGTACATCTCTTCGGCGGGGGAGCCGAGGCTGCTCAAAGAGCTGTTCGGGGCAAAGATCGCCGGCTTGACGGAATCCACCCGTACATATCTGCGCCCCACGGGGAAGTGCGGCGCCCTGCTGGAAGGCTTTGCGGAAAACTGCCCCATGGCGGTCGGCTATGCGCTGCCGCTGGCGGAGGGGGCGGAAAACGCCGATGTGCTCGCGCGGCTGACGCTGCCGATGACGCTGCCGTCCGATCCCAAACATTTTGCGTCTTTCCACTCGAACCCTCCGGGCATCGACACGCAAACGCCCGTAATGCTCAAAGTAAAATACGGCAAAGGCACTGCCATATGGTGCGCCGCCGCCATCGAGCAGGACGACAGACCGCTCTACCGCCGCACGATGGCGAACATGGTATATGACTGTATCGGAAAGGATAATCTGCTTTTTGACGCCGACTGTTCGGAAGAGGTGGAATTGGTCGCCTTCAAGAACGGAAATGCTATACAGGTCAGCCTCGTCGACCTTATCGTGGAGGAGAGGAAAGAGCCGCGCAAGTATCGCGTAGGCGTCAAAGCGGCGCGGGCGCCGAAATCCGTCACCCTTCTTCCGGACGGGGAACCCGCCACGTTCGAATATAAAAACGGGCGCGTGTATTTCGGCGGAGAGTTTACCAAATTCCGAATGATAAAAATAGGATTTTGATGAGAGGTGATTTCATGAAGTTGAGCGAAAAGCTGTTGCAAGAGGGCGAAGGGGTACTCCGCCTGAAACCTGCATGGGTGCCGCGCAGTTTCTGCCGCCCCGGCAAGAGGATAAAACTGCATCCCGACGATTACTATGTTTTCGGCTTGGAACGCGGCGGGGTAGACGAGCGTTGGTTTGCCTCCACCACATGGGCAGAGAACGGTCCGGGTACGCCTGCGGACGAAGGGCTGAGCTATATCGTTTCCAAAGACGGCAAAGAACAGATGCTCCTGCGCGACGCGGTGGACGAATTGCAGGGCGCATTGATCGGCGATCTGTGGGATAAATACCATAAGTGGCCCATGTTTTCCAAGTTTTTCGACAATGCGGGACCTTTGCCGCACCACATACACCACCGCGACGAGCACGCTAAGCGCGTCGGCGCCGCGGGCAAACCGGAAATGTACTTTTTCCCTTCACAGTTAAATAACCACGGAGGGGAGTTCCCGTTCACTTTTTTCGGGCTGAATCCTGAATGCACGAAAGAAGAGATCAAAAAATGCCTCGAAAACTTCAATAAGGGCGACAACCATCTTCTCGACTATTCGCAGGCGTATAAAATAGAGCTGGATACGGGGTGGGACGTGCCGCCCGGCGTATTGCACGCCCCCGCAAGCGTATGCACATACGAACCGCAATTTGCATCCGACGTATATGCGATGTATCAGTCGGTCCTGTATGGCGGGCAATGCGTTTCGGAAGATCTGCTCTGGAAAAACTGCCCGCCCGAAGAGCGGGGCAATTTCGACTACCTTATGGACGTTATAGATTGGGAAGCGAACGTGGATCCCGACTTCAAAAAGCACCGTTTCATGCGCCCGAAGGTACAGCGCGAAGACGGCGCGCACAAAGAGGAATGGATATGCTATAAAAGCAAACTCGTCTGCGCGAAGCGGCTCACCGTGTATCCGGGGCAGACGGTCACTGTTAAAGACGGCGCCGCATACGGCATGATCATGCTGCAGGGGCACGGCAGATTCGGCGTGCATCCGATCGAAACGCCTGCGCTCATCCGTTACGGAGAACTGACGCGCGACGAGTATTTCGTGAGCGCCTCCGCGGCAAAGAAGGGGGTAAAAATCGTGAACGAAAGTTCCTGCGAGCCGATCGTCATGCTCAAGCATTTTGCAGAGAACCCCGATTTGCAGACGGTATGAGCCAAATATGCTTTTTCTTCTGAAAAGAGGGAATAAAAAGCATAAATTGCAGAAAAAAAGACCTATATTTTTGGGTTTGTCAGATTTATAATACAGAAAATAAAATAATATTGCGGCGGTTTGCCGCCGAATGAAAAGGAGAGGGAAATGACTATGAGTAAGGTTTTGAGAAGAAAAACCGCGATACTGCTGTTCGCATTTGTTTTTCTTTTCTGCATGGTCGGGCTTGCCCTGTCCGCCGCGCGAGCGAATGCGGAAACGGGCGAAACGACGGAAAACGTCCTCGTAGACCTCGATTTTGAGGAGGATACGGACGGAAACGGGTTTATGACCATTTGGAGCGGCTGGGAAATTTCCGAAGGCATTTTCAAACCCGTGGAAGGCTGGGCAAGCACTTATTTGATGCAAAAGTTTTCGTTTGCCGACAATGAATTAAAAATTTCAATGGATTTTTATTATGAATCGGCTTTCAACGTCGGGCTGACGACTGATCCCACAGTGGCAACCTCGGATGCAAGCACCGGCGACGGGATAGGCGTTAGATTCGGTACGCAAGACGTTTCGGTCAAAACTTCCATCGGCGGCAGTGCGGACACATGGCTGAGCGCGGCAGATGTTACATTCAACGACAGTAAAACGCACACCCTTGAAATAGCGTTCAAACCCGACAAAACGGTAACCGTAAAAGTAGACGGGAATGAGTTGACGCATTCGCAAAACATGTCGCTTTCTTTGACGAACGTAGCGTTCGGAGAGGCGTACGATTTTACGGAAGGGCAGCTTGTTTTTAAAACTTCCGATCCGAATGCCTATATCGACAATTTAAAAATATCTCAGATCGTGCCTGCGGGAACGGAAGAACCTACCCCCGAGCCTGTGCCCGACGCAGATTATTCCTATGATTTTGAAGAGGATGCGGACGGAAACAGTTTTTTGGGAGCCTACTATTCCGGTTGGCAGGTAAAAAACGGGCATTTCAGTCCGGCGGCAGGCGGGGCGAGCACATATTTGGCGCAAAAGCTTTCATTCGCCGAAAGCGATTTAAAAATCACGTTGGACTTTAATTATGTAACGGGGTTTTATATCGGTTTGTCGGAAGAACCGAGCCAATTTGCAAGCGATACAACGGACAAGAATGAAGCCGTAGACGGCATAGCCGTGCAGTTCGGCAACGGAAGCCTAGGGTTGAGCGGCTCTCTTGAAAGAGGCAAATGGCTCAACGGCAGTGACGAAAAGCTCAATGACGGCGAGACGCATCAGTTGGAAATTCTTTTCAAGACGAACCAAACCATTACGGTAAAGGTAGACGGCGAAGAGTTATGCCATTCTGCGGGTTCATTGCCTTCGTTTACAGATTTTTCATTTGCAAGTGAATTTCAAGAAGGATTTATGCAAGGCTATCTTGTAATGAAAGGATATGAAACGGAGACTTACATCGATAATTTGAAGATCGAGAACGTGGAAGAGTCTACAGAACCCGAAGTACCCGAACCCACGCCCGATCCGGGGCTTGCGGGCGACATCGCGCTGGATTTTACCGCCAATGACGCGGCAAACGGCTATTTTACGACGGCCCTTTATGCGGGCTGGGAAGTAAAAGACGGCATTTTCAAACCTACGGTCGCTTGGGCAGATACCTATCTCATGCAGGCGTTTTCCTTTGAAAATGAAGAGCTGAAAATAGAAATGGATATTTATTTTCAGACGAATTTGAGTATCGGCTTTTCAAACAACTATAAAAATTCACCCAACGGCGATCTTTCCGCAAGCGACGGCATAGCCCTTCGGTTCACCGCTTCGGGCGTGGGGATGTATACATCGGTCGACGGCGCCGCCGCGCAGATAGGAAGTACCGCGCAAGTAACGCTGGGCGGAAGCATCCACCGTTTGGGGCTTGTTTTCAAACCCGACAAAACGGTTTCGGTCACGATAGACGGGGAACCGCTTGCCGATATGACGGATGTGGCGTTCGGTAGCGTTTACGACTTTACGGAAGGCTATCTCGTAATGAAAGCGCCCGACGCCGCAGCATACATCGACAATCTGACGGTAACGGGAGAAGAGACGGAAATTCCCGACGAGGGGGGGGGTACTGAAGAGCCCGATCCCGGCGAAGACGACGAGCCGGTCTACGACGAGCCGATAGACTACCGCCTGACGGTGGGCGATCTCGCTTCGCAGAAGCATCCGAACGATCCGAGCAACGATTATTGGATGGGCGCGCCCGGGAATGACAACAATGCGTATTTTACGGCATGGAACACGGCAAACCCCGGCAGCAGTTATGCGGTCGCGCTCGCCTTCACGGCGCCTGCCGACGGGACCGTTGCGCCCGAGGACGGGATGATAGGCTGGGCATATAGGGTTGCGGGTGCATCGCAGGGCGACGGAAAGGTACGCGCGGCTGTATTCCTCAACAACGAAAAGATCTTCCCCGTCATCAACAAGAGTTGGGAAAGGCTTTCCACCTCTTCGGATGCGCCTACGGAATTTGCCGTAGAATCGTTTGCAATGAAGGCGGGCGACGTTCTGTACCTCGTGTTCGAAAACGGCGGCAACGGCAACAGCGATTACGATACTTTGGAATATTCCTTCCGTTTCCGTTGGACGGACGCAACGTATACCGACCTTTTGTTCGACGCGGCAAGGAACGAGGAGGAAGGCGGCACGCTCAGCGGCTGCGGCTGGATGACCGCGAAAGAGGGCGATGCGTTCTATTCCGACGGCACGACGCCCACTGCGTATAAAAAGAGCGACCTGCTCTCTTACCACTATGCGACGGTGCTCGAATGCCCGCCCGTAGACGAAGCGGAAGAGATCACTACCCAAACGATAACGCCCGTCGTTACGGAAGAATTGATGTTCAGCGACTTAGAAGCCGGGCAGGAGCATTATTACCACCTTACCGATACGCATTGCTACGCTTACGCGGGGCAGGCGAATCCGGGGCTGTACTACGCGCTCGGCATTCAATGGACAGCGCCAGTCGACGGCCGCGTGGACATCAGCGGCACATATATCGAAAATTATATGTATCAGGCAACGCCCAACGAGGGCGGGCTGATGTCTGACGGGGTGCGCGTATGCGTGCTTCTCAACAGCGATACGGTCGTTTATCCTTCGGCAGGGCAATGGTACACGATCAATTCTGCCGACAGAGTGTACTTCGATCAGCCTGTATTCAATGTAAAAGCGGGAGACACGCTCACGTTCATACTCGATAAAAACGGCGAAAGCAACTGGGATTCCTGCGATTATAACGTGACGATCCGTTTTGCGAAAGACGGCGAAAACTTTACCGAAATTTATAACAGCAAGACCGATTTCCTGAACCGTTCCGAAACCGCGGCGTTCAAATATCTGGCAGTCGATTTTGCGGGAGAAGAGGAAGACCGCGTTATCCCGCCCCTTGCCGTTCTCGACTTTGTAAACGGCGGCGGCAACGGAAACCTGCCCCTCATTATAGGGCTTTCCGTGGGCGGCGGCGTGATCGTCGTTGTGGCGGCGGTCGTACTCATCGTATTGGCGAAGAAAGGCGTCTTTAAAAAGAAAGGGGGTGCGCAATAATGGGCGGCAAAACAAATAAAATCTTGAAAGGTGCGTTTGCGGGGCTTGTGTCGGCTGTTTTGTGCCTGCCGCTGATGGCAGGCTGCGGCGGCGGGGCGGCGGATTATACCAACGTGATAAAATTGCAGGACAATCAGGTGCTGCTCACGAACCCCGACATGGGTTTCAACTTCACCTATTACGCAAACACCATTTATGATTTCAACAACACGCTGCACCCCGGCGATTATCTCGACGATTTCCCCTGCGATACGGTATTTTTCCGCATCGGCTGGAACTGGATAGAGCCCGAAGAGGGCGAATTCAATTGGGAATTTACCGACGACATCGCCGACGAGTGGATCGCGCGGGGCAAGAACATCGCATTTTGCTGGGTTGTAACGTACCCCGGCGATCAGTCTACCCCGCTTTGGGTAAGGGATGCGGGCGCCGAGGGCGTGCAGTACGCCTATACGGCAGAGAGCCAGACGGACGGTTCCGTCGAATACATCATGAAGCCCGTCATGGAAGACGGCACGCTGGGCGCAGGGGATCAAAGGTTTTCCAATTTGCCGAAAGACGCGCAGGATTACGCGCTCAACCGCGGCAACCGAAACGATCCCGCCTACAATAACGGCGAGGAAGTCACCGAAGGCGACTACGAAAACTACCGCGGCAGCTGGGTGGTGAATTACGACGATCCCGTGTTCCTCGAAAAGTGGGAAAACTTCTTGAAAGCCGCGGGCGAGCGGTATGACGACAACCCTGCCGTGCAGTTTGTCGAGATCGGTTCCTTCGGCGATTGGGGCGAAGGGCACAACACCAATACCCGTGCAAACTCTATATCGCAGTCGACGAAGCGCAAGCACTTCGAACTTTACCTGAAATATTTTGAAAACGTGCAGCTGATGGTCAACGACGACGCGATCGAGGGCACCGAGTTGGTTTCTTTCACCAAAGAAAACGGCATAGGTCTTTCCGACCATTCGGTGCAGGTGCCTTACGCGGGCGGACCCGCAGAGGGCATGACGGGCAACGTCGCCTACGCTTCGCTGTATTGGCGCGATCTCCCCGTGCTTTTGGAACACCATAACGGAACGACGTTCATGGAAACTTATTACAATGCGATCGTAGACTGCCATGCAACGTTTGCCCGCATCAACTGCGATCCTTACGTCGCTTCCCTTTCGGAATGGAAAGACGTGATCGCAAGGAAACTCGGGTACCGCCTCGTGTTTTCCGAGGTGCGCACGACCGATATTTATGCGGGCGCCGAAGTGCAGATACAGTTCGATATGACCAACGAAGGCTCTGCGCCCTGTTATGCCGGCGGCAACCCGACGTTCTATCTTGTAGACAGTCTGGGCAGGGTACACGCCACGGCGGTCAGCGAATTCAACGTGCGAGACCTTTCTGTTGCAGACAGGGGCGAGGAGGCGGAATCGATGACGGGCACTGCCGTCCTGCAAATTCCGGACGCGCTCATCGACGACGATTATTACATCTGCGTTTCCGTCGTGCGCGATGAAAACACTTCCTACAATCTGCCTCTCGACTATCAGGACGGCACGCGGCAGAGATATCAGATCGCCACTTTTACCGTGGGGGCTGACGAATGAAAAGCAAAACAGTGACAGAAGAAAACATAATCGCAAAGCAGAAAGAAACGGGCGGCAACACCGTAAAGAGAACAAAGCTCGGAGAGATCAAAAGGAACGGGAAAAAGTATTGGCCGTATTACATCATGTTCATCCCGTGCCTCGTGTTTCTGATTCTTTTCAACTATATTCCCATGGGCGGCATCGTGCTGGCGTTTAAGGAGTATTGGCCGCGGCTGGGCATCTATGCCAGCCCGTGGGCGCAGCCGCTGATGAAAAACTTTGCCAAACTCGTGGAAAATCCGGAGTTCTGGAATGCTTTCACGAATACGCTGATTCTGTTTTTCATCAATATGGTAACGGGTTTTCCGTTCACTATCATCTGTGCGCTTCTCTTTAACGAACTGCGCTCGTCGGTTTACGCAAAGGTGGTGCAGACCATCCTGTTCATCCCGTATTTCATTTCGTGGGTGGTCATGTCGGGCATCATAAAAATGGTGTTCAGCGTTGACGGGCTGGTAAATACCTTTATCACCGACTTGGGCGGGCAGCCCGTCGGGTTCCTCACCCAAAGCGGACCGTTCCTCGCATTGCTGGTGCTTTCGGGCATCTTCAAAAACTCGGGATACAGCATGGTCATATACCTTGCCGCGATCACGGGCGTCGATCAGGACCTGTACGAGGCGGTGGATATCGACGGCGGGAACAGGCTGCATAAAATGCTTCACGTCACGCTGCCGGGCATACGGCACGCCATCGTCATACAGATCGTGCTTTCCCTTGCGGGCGTGCTCAACGGCGGGCTGGATCAGATCTACAACCTGTATTCTCCGCAGGTTTACGACGTTGCGGAAGTCATCGATACCTATATTTTCCGTACCGGCTTTTCGGATGTCGAAAATGGCACGGCGCTCGGATTGTTCAAATCGCTGATAGGGCTCGTTCTTACGCTCGGCGCGAACTGGGCGGCGAAAAAGCTGGGAGGTGAGGGCATATGGTAAAGATTAAACGAAGCTTGAAGAGCAAACTGCATCACTGGAACGTCGTTGACTATCTTATCGTGCTTTTCTTTGTCCTATATATGGCGGTGGCGCTCGTTCCCATACTCAACGTTCTGTCTCTTTCCTTTACGAGGAACGAATATGCCATAACGCACAAAGGGATGCTGTTTCCCAACTTCAAATATTTTACGGTGGCGCCCTACGGTGCGGTATTCAGGAGTGAAGCCATCTATACCAGCCTTCTCATATCCATCGTCGTTACCGTAACGGCGACCGTCATACACGTTGCGACGGCGCTTTTGGCAGGGTTTGCGCTTTCCGTCAAAAAACTGCCTTTTCGCCGTTGCCTTATGATGATCGTGCTGTTTACCATGATGTTCAACGGCGGGCTCATCCCGCTGTACCTGACCATCTCTTCCTATAATATGGTCGATACGTTTGCCGTGCTCGTGCTTCCGGGGGCGGTCAGCGCGTACAGTATCATCCTGATGCGGAACTTTATCTCGAACATCCCGTCCAGCCTTCTCGAAGCGGCGGAACTTGACGGGGCGAACCCTTTTCAGGTGCTCGTGAAAATCGTCCTGCCGCTGTCGGTGCCCATCATCGCCACCATTTCGCTTTTCTGTGCCATCGGCAAGTGGAACGATTGGACCACGGGTGCCATTTACATCAAGAGCAACCGTTGGCTTTGGCCCTTCCAAAACGTTTTGCAGAACATCGTCGTGAATGCCGATCCTCAGAATTCCACGGGCATCGACTTTTCCGAAGGCGGCGGGGTAGCCTTTTCCAACGCGCTCATCGTCATCTCCATCGTGCCCGTCACGCTGATGTATCTTCTCACGCAAAAGTTTTTGATCAAGGGCATGATGCTCGGCTCGGTCAAGGGCTGAAAAATAAATTTTCGGAGGAAAATCATGAAAAAATTAGGAGTCAAGTTGCTTACTGTATTCCTTGCGGTCATGTGCCTGTTCGGTGCGATGGGCTGCGCTGCCGATATCAGCCGCCTTACGCTCGATTACGATTTTGACGAAACGGGAAACGTTGTGGAATATACCTTTTACTCCCTCAACTGGGAACAGTTCGAAGGCGCCCAAAAGGACAGCGTCCTCGAATACATCGAAAACAAATTCAAGGTCAAGATCAATATAACGGGCGCGTCGACCAGCGTCTGGAAAGACCGCCTCGCCACCGAAATTGCCGACGGCGACACGCCTGACCTCTTCTTTACCCTTCCCGAAGAGTCTACCTTTACCGATTATATCAGAAAGCAGGTCATCACCGATATAAATCCGTACCTTGAAAGGGCTGCGGAAACGGAGAACGCAAACCTTGAGGGCATCGGCAAGGCGACGAGCCTGCAAACGATACTCGCCACCGAAGATTATAAAGATACGACGACCGTCAACGGCAAAAATTACTTCGTGCCGCAGAGCGTCGGCTATACTACTCGCGTTATGATCGTCCGCAAAGACTGGCTGGCGAAATGGAACCAAAGCAGGGGAAAGACGGGCGACGATATTTATGTTGCGCCTTCCACGCTTACCGATTTTACCGCGATGCTTCAGTATTTCCGCGAGGGCGATCCCGACGGCGACGGCAATACGAATACCTACGGCATGATGCTGAACAACAATTTCGACTTCGTTCAGGATATGTTCGCGACGTTCGGCATACAGCCCGGATATTGTTTAGACGAAAACGGCAATTATCAGCTTTCCGTCATGCAGGACAATTATAAAAATATGCTTTCATGGTTCAGCGACTGCTGCGATAAAAGTTATATTTTCCCCGAGTTTGCAACGCTTACGGAAGCGGAAGCGCTCGAAAGGTTTTACAGAGGCGGCTGCGGCGTTATCCTCTCCGTCAGCGATATGGTGCTCGACGGCATCATTTACGAGCTCGGAAGGCTGTATCCGGAAACGGATATCAACGATCTGATCATGCTGATGACACCGCCCGACAGCGACGACGGTCAATACAAAGGGGCTTTCAAAGGCTGGAACTTCTATTGGGGCGGCTGGTGTATCTCTGCAGACGCGCCCGAACCCATGCGCCTCGTCCGCCTGCTCGATTATTTGTTCAGCCCCGAAGGGCAGAAACTGATGGTTTATGGTATCGAGGGCGTTCACTATACGGAAGAAAACGGAACGATAGTGCCTAATTACGAGGTAAGGCTCGCCGAGGGCGCCAACGTGTTTACCTGCCCCGACAACAGCAAAAAGGATGAACCGGGCGGCAGGTATTCGATAGGCTATCAGCTCAATCCATGCCCGTATATCATAGGGGAAGGCAACAGATTGCAGATCAATTATCCTTACGACACCGCTTACGATCCCGCGATCATGGAACGGGCGTATGCGCTGACGCATGAAAACACACCCAATTACAGTGCGCTGCGCTCCATCATAGCCGATCCCGACATCAACGATTATAATGCGCTTATCGAATCGAGCGTGGAAACGTATACGCTGCGCGTAATAGGCGGCAATTCGCAGGAAAGCGAATATGCCGACCTGCTCAACAACCTCAACGCGCATCATTATCAAGACGTTTTGGAATATCTCAACGAAAACAACAAGATAGTGTTTCATCCACACGGTAAAAGATAAAGTAATTATCGACTAAAATTTTGCGGTATTCGTATTTTAACGGCTCTTCGTTTTGCGGCGTTTGGTGTACCGTATGCGCGTAGGGGAATGTGGCAAGCGTTTCGATAGCGGAATAAATTTTATCAGTTAAACGTTCTGCCGCTGTTTTGTTTTTTAATTCCGCTGCAATATAGCGCCCTACGTCGTCTATATTGTCCGATGCGCTTTGTAAAATCTCGATGTTATACATTTTCGATCGCCTGCCGTGTCTTTTCCCTCGCTTCCGCTAAGGTATAACGCTTTCCGCCGTTTTCATCTTCGCGTTCGGCATCGCGCAATTTAATGTAAATTTCGCTTTCGAGCCGCATATTTTCGTATGCCTCCATGCTCAATACAACCATATCCCCGAAACCGTTTTTTGTCAGGAATACAGGCTTTTGCGTTTCGTGTACCGTTCTTGAGATGTCCGCAAAGTTATTCCGTAAATCGGATACCGGGCGTATCATTTTCCGCGATTGGTTCATAACTGTTTACCTCGCTTTTAATTTGCATCAGTATATTAGCATAATTGCGCTAATTTGTCAATAGTAGTATATCAAAATAATCAAGAAAGAATATAAGTATTGACGAATTAAAATAATTGTGCTATAATAGACATAAGTAAGATTTTGAGGTTCCTTATGGATAAATATGTTCCGCCCTACGATATTACCGAAGAGATGCTGGAATTGACTTCAGAAATAACGGAAGAATTGGGAAAATTAAGCAATGTAAACGATTTGGAAAGGCTGCCGCGTCTGCGCAGGGTAAACCGTATCAAGTCTATTCAATCGTCGCTTGCCATTGAAAACAATACATTGTCCTTAGAGCAGGTGACAGATGTTCTTAACGGGAAGCGTGTTTTAGGACCGCAGGACGATATCGTTGCTGTAAAAAATGCATTTGCTGTCTATAAGATATTGCCAGAGCTCAATCCGTTTTCTTTGGACGATTTGAAGAAAGCGCATGGGGTGATGATGAACGGACTTGTCGAGGGGGCGGGTGAACTGCGTACAAGTTCTGTCGGCGTAATAAATGAACAGGGAAAAGTCATTCATGTTGCTCCGCCGCACGGCATGGTAAAGGGCTTGATGGAGCAACTGTTTGATTGGTTGAAAATGAGCAAGACGCAAATGCTCATTCGTTCGAGTATATTCCATTATGAATTTGAGTTCATTCACCCATTTATGGACGGAAACGGCAGAACTGGCAGATTATGGCAGACGGCATTGCTTGCAAACTGGAAACCGATATTTGAGTGGATTCCTATCGAAAGCATCATCAAAGATAATCAGGAAGAGTATTACCGTGCAATCGGACTTTCGACGGCGGAAGGCAAATCAAACCGCTTTATCCTGTTCATGCTCGGCGTTATCAAAAAGGCAGTCGCCGAACTTGCAAGGGATACGCACAACCATCAGTGCCATATCAGCAATCAGATCAGGGCGTTGATGTCCGTCATTGAAACTTATCCCATGTCTGCGGTGGAACTTATGGAAAAGCTTGGTCTGAAATCGCGCGTGACGTTCCGCAAAAATTATATACAGCCGGCGTTGGAAGCAGGACTCATCGCCATGACCGATCCCGATACCCCCACCAACCGCAATCAGAGATACTTTAAGGTCTAAGTATAATGATGCGCGTGTTCAAAATAGAAAGTAAGAAACAAAAATCGCGTCAAAGCGGTTAATATTCAATGAAAGCGGGATTAACGTTAGAACTATGGAAAATTTATTTGATGTGATTGGGAATAGAATGTTCTCTGTTTTTGCAAGTAAAGATCGGAGGGCAAACTATGAATTGCTTTATTTATTTATGATGCTTTTACACAGGACGAGTGTAGTCAGGCTATTGAAAAAGGAGAAATGCTAGACAAATTTACAGAATACATTAAGCGGCATAGTTTTAGCGAATTAGATGATGAAGAAGGCAAGGCGTTGATATTCTAGCAAAGAGTGCAAAAGAAAAAGCAAATTTTAAGCTTCGTCAGTTCAAGCGATGCGGATGGCTTGAAGAAGATAATTCGGAGGGATTTAGTGTTTTTGTGTCCATGACGGATAATGCTATTGCGTTAATGGAGACGTTTAAGAATCTTATTTCAAAGCGGAATCGTCCTTTAGAGTATACAGGCTATTTTTATGTCATTTATGAGACATTGCGCAATTTTGATTATCATAAATCCAAGGCTCTTATAGAACAGGTTGTAAAAAACACTACAGAGATTGTTCTGAATTTTGAAAGTGAGCAAAAAATGCTATAAAAAAATAAAAAAGTGCTTTATTTGGCGTAAACAAGTATTGTATAATAAAAACAATGAATCTTAAACGTGCGGCGCGAAAAATTACAGAAAGGACGATATGTGGATAAAGTGCAAAGATGAATTCAGAAACGAAGGATTACCCGTATTCGTAAAAATTTTTACGGTGAAAAAACGTTTAATCCGTTGTGAGTTGAAAATTACGGCAACGGGAATTTTCGGCGTTAAAGTAAACGGAAAAACTCTTTCGGATCGGTTTATGCCAGGATGGAGTAATTATCGTAAACACATAGATGTATGCACTTACGACATTACGGAATACCTAACGGACGGAAGCGAGAACGAAATCGCGGTGACCGTAGCAAACGGGTGGTATTCAGGTAAACTCGGGTACGGAAATAAAACAAATGTGTTCGGAAAGGAAAAAAGACTTTTGGCGTCGATTTTTCTTGTTTACGAAAACGGCGATACGGAGAAAATCGAATCGGACGAAAGTTGGAAAACCATTGTATCCGATGTGGTATCCGCGGATTTTTTCGACGGAGAAATCATCGATGCCGGTCGTCGGAAAGCCATGAAACAATCGGGAAACGCAGTGAAAGCGGAGTTCAGTGTGCCGTTACAGAATTATGAACGCGAACCAGTATGTGTGACGGAACGGATAAAACCGCAGCTCGTTTATGGTGACGAAACGACGCTGCGCTACGATTTCGGCTATAATTTCGCGGGCGGTGTCAAGGTGATCGCAAAAGGCGGAAAGGGAAGCCGGATTGTTGTGAAATACGGCGAAACTCTCGATGAAAACGGCAATGTTTACACCGCCAATTTACGGCGGGCGAAATGCACCGATGAATTTATTCTTTCGGGCGAAGAAGACGTATTCGAGCCAGAATTCACGTATCACGGATTCAAATATGCCGAACTGCGGAAGACCCGGGAAACGGAAATATTATCTATCGAGGGCGCAGTGTTTTCTCAGAATATAAATTATTACGGAAAATTCGAGTGTTCCGACGAGGTGACGAACGGCGTATGGCGTATGGCGCTGCGCGGGCAAAAAAGCAATTTTATTTCCATTCCGACGGATTGTCCGCAACGCGATGAGCGGCTTGGATGGACGGGGGACGCAGAAGTATTCTGCAATTCCGCTATGTTCAATGCGGATTGCAATCTATTTTTTAAAAATTATCTGAAACTTGTACGTGAAGACGCTCTTCCGGACGGAAAAATTCCGTCGATAGTACCGTTTTATATGCCTCTTTCGGATAACACCGCGGGTGTGCCTGGGTGGGGGGATTGCATTACGGTGATACCATATTTTCATTATTTGCATTATCGTGATAAATCTGTGATCGTGGATAATTTCCCCGTAGCGGAAAAATGGATTGCTTATTATCTTGCGAAAAGTAAGAATTATTTAACGAAAATTACAAATAATTTCGGGGATTGGCTGTCGGTGCACGGCGATTCGGATCCGGATGTGATAAATCAATGTTTTTTCGGCTATTCCGTGGCGTTGATGGCGAAGATGTGCGAAATTCTCGGATTGCATAATAAAAGCATTGCGTATCGCGAGCTTTTCGGAAAATGTAAGAAGGCATTCCGCGAAAATTTCTATCATAACGGCAGAATCAGAAGCGATACTCAGACGACGTACGCATTCGCTTACATTGCAGGGTATTTAAGCAAGGAAGAAACGGCTGCGCGGCTGCCCGAAAAAATCCGTGAAAACGGTGGAGGGCTGACCACAGGGTTTATCGGCACCAGGTTTCTTTTGCCCGCTCTCTGCGATATAGGGGAGACAAAACTTGCTTATTCTCTTATAATGCGTACGGAATATCCCTCCTGGGGATATATGCTGAAAAATGGGGCGACCACCGTATGGGAACGTTGGAACGGCTATACGCGGGAGAACGGATTTGAAGATCCGGAAATGAATTCGTTCAATCATTACAGCCTCGGTTCGTGTGTGGAATGGCTGTATTCGTACGTTTTAGGAATAAAATTATCTCCTGAAACGGAAGCGGTGGAAAGGGAAGGAAAGGATAGGGAAATCAAAATCGATTACGACAACTTGCACACGAAGTATGAGATTTACGGCCGATAGAAAACTTTGGAAAGGCAGATAAAAATGGCAATTATTCAAAATACGATGGAAGATGTCAAAAGGTATATCGTCGGGAATGAGCAGACAGATGATGCGAGAAAGGAAGAAGCGTTGCGCGCATTGTCGCTCTTTGCGTGCCCGCACGTTGCTGAAAATACTGCATTGCAGGCGGTCGTGGGGTTTGATGAAAGGAATGTGCCGCTGTTTTGGGATATGGCCGAGGGAAATTTGCTGGCGACGTGTAAGACAGGCGTCGCCATGAATTACATGGGGTGTACGACCGCACTGCTCAGCCTGATTTTGCGCTTTACAAAGGAAGAGTTCCGATATTATCTTTTTACGGACGACATGGCTCCGCATTATCTGCGAAAAAACGAACACTGCGCAGGCAGCGTCAGCGCATTGTTTGAAGGGCGGGAAGAGTATTTTCGTTCTCTTGAAAAGCTCTTTGACGAATTGAATTACCGCAATGCGCTTTCCGAAACCGAATTAAAGAAACAACCTTTTTTATTGGTCGTATTCGGAAACGCGTGCCGTTTCCACGGCGATAAAGAGATCGAACGCTTCCGCGCAATGTTTTCGCTTTTGTTTCGGCAAGGAAAAAGATTGCGCGTTGCCTGTATGGTGATGACGACGCGCTTTGAGTTGGAATTTTTGTATCATCGATATAAGGATACCTTTTCCTGCTTTGTGGTGGGGGTAACGTTTCCCGAAACGGCGAGAGAATTGTTACAAGAGGATATTCCCGATTGGCTCGTTGCGGGAGACATGGCGCATAAGTTTATTTTTCAAGACAGAAAAACCCGGGCGCGGATACAAACGTATCACCTTCCGCTGGGGATAGGTTTAAGGTGAGTGCTAAATGGATGAGATTGGAATAACCTGCTGTTTCAGCGGGCCTCGCCCGAAAAATTATCCGTGGGGCAGCGATCAAGCATGTGAGGTGAAGATAGCAGAAAAATTGAAGATTGCCGTGCGGGAGGCGATCGAAAGAGGATATCGGCATTTTATCAGCGGAATGGCGGCGGGCATCGATATGCTCGCCGCGAAAATTGTTTTGCAGATGCGCGAAAATATGCCGGATAAAAGGATAACGTTGGAAGCCGCAATTCCGTTTCCCGATCAGCCTCGGCGCTGGAAAGAAGAAACGAAACTCGAATATGAGAGCATACTTTCACGGTGCGACAAGGTGCATTATATAGCAGACGCGTTTTCCGTTGCGGCATATAAAGAGAGAGATCAATATATGGTCGATCATTCGTCGCTCCTGATCGCTGTGCAGGGAAAGCTGAACGGCGGTACGGCGCGAACGATCGCGTATGCAATGGAATTAAAATGCGAAGTGGTTCTTATTAGAAATTTATAACGATAATGTTTGCACGATTCTACAATGTCCGCGCCTTCAAAAGAGCGCTGTCGCAAAGGCCGTGATGAAGCCGGCCTGCGACGCCGAAGAGACGAAAATGAGTTAAAAATGATTTTTCGTGTACTGAAAAGCGTACATGATATGTCGTATAATATACTCGAAATAAACAAAAGAGAGGTTTGTTATGAGCGCATTTGACAAAGTAATCGGCTACGAGAAGGAAAAAGAGGAACTGCATCAGCTTTGCGACATGTCAAAAAATCCCGAAAAATATGCGGCTTTGGGGGTAAAACTGCCGCGGGGTATCCTGTTGTACGGCGTGCCGGGGGTGGGCAAGACGCTGATGGCGTCCGCTCTCATCGAAGAGATGGGCAGGGTGTGCTATACATGCCGCAAAGACAAGGCGAACGATGCCTTCGTCGATACCGTCCGCGGCGTGTTCGCAGAAGCAAAGGCGCACGCCCCTTCGGTCATTTTCCTGGACGACGTCGATAAATTCGCCTCCGACAGCGATTCGCGCAATCCCGAAGAACTCATCGCGGTGCAGTCGGGCATCGACGAAGTAAAAGGGGCGGACGTGTTCGTCGTCGCAACGGCAAACAATATCCGCGAACTGCCTTATTCTCTGCGGCGCGCCGGCAGGTTCGACCGCATTCTCGAAATCTGTCCTCCGAACCGCAAGGAGGCGGTGGAAATCGTGCGGCATTATCTCAAAGATAAAAAAGTGGCGGCGGACGTCACGGCGGAAAGCGTTGCGCGGCTGATGGACGGCAATTCCTGCGCGGCTCTCGAATCGGTGCTCAACGAAGCGGGGATTTATGCGGGGTATGAGAACAAGGCGGAAATCGGGCGCGAACACATCGTCCGCGCGGTATTGCGTGATGTCTTTGAAGCGGACGAGTCCGTCAACGAAATGTCGTCCGCGGCAAAAGAAGAAGTCGCCTTCCACGAGGCGGGGCACGCCGTGGCGGCGCTCGCGTTCGATGCCGGGAGCGTGGGGCTCATCTCCGTGCGCCCCAGCAAGAGCGACGCGCGCGGCGTTACGCAGATATTCAAAAGCGAAAATTACTTCGGTTCGTATGACCGCATGCGCGAGCGCGTCGTTGCCCTGCTTGCGGGAAAAGCCGCCGTCGAACTCAAATACGGCCGGCTCGACGTGGGCGCCGGTTCGGATATCGACCGTGCGTCCGCTATCGTGCAGCGGTTCATAGTCAATTATGCGGCGGGCGGCTTTGCGCTGTTTTACCACGACAACCGCGACGGTATCGAATCGGGACATCAGCATGACGAAATTACGACGGAACGCAGCGCCATGCTCGCCCGTTGTTATGAAGAAGCGAAAGAAGTCCTCCGCAAAAATTGGGCGTTCGTGGAAAAACTCGCGGCGGCGCTCGTCGAGCGGGATACTCTCGTGTTTGAAGAGATTGCCGAACTCCGCGAAGGATCGGCGGCATAAAGCATCGGCGGCGCACGGAATGTGCGCCGCCGTTCGGCAATTTTCTGCAAAGCATTGCTTTTGTCTGCGGCGAATGATATAATTTGAATATGGATTATTGCGTTTCCGATATTCACGGTTATTACGATTTATTTTGCCGTTTGCTGGACAAAATTAAATTCGGCGGCGGCGATAAGCTCTTTGTGTTGGGCGATATCATCGACAAAGGGCCGAACAGTATTCGGCTGGCAAAGCTGTTGTTTTCCATGCCGAACGTCTGTTGCATTGCGGGCAATCACGAGTACGATTTTTTGAAGTATTACCGAGCTTTGATGCGGCAGACGGAGGATTACGATCGGGTTTTGGAGAAACTGCGTGCATATTTTTCGGACGGAGCCCTTCTCGATTGGGAAACGGTGGACAAGTTCGATTTTCTGCCGTTTTATGCGGAAACGGGCGATTTTATCGGCGTGCATGCGGGCATTCCCGTCAAAAACGGTGCGTTGTCGCCCGTATCGCGGGCAACGTGTGAACAGCTCGTTTACGACCGCGTTTTCAAGGAGCCGTACGTTTTGCCGCAAGGAGGGAAGTGTGTTTTATACGGGCATACACCCGTACGATACCTTACGGGAAAGGACGAAATCCTGCTTTATCCGCGGGCGGAAGCGGAAAAGAACAGCCGGAATATTGCCGATTATTGCAAGATTCATCTGGATACGGGCGTTGCTTTGAGCGGCGTGTTGGGATGCTTCGCTGTCAATAGCTGTCAGTCCTTTTATGTAAATGAGAAATGAACTTGTTTTGAGGGTTCAATTATGGTACAATAAATTCGAAATTTGCGGAGAGCGTTTTCCAAAAACGGGCGTTATTGCGACGATATGACGTTCAGCGGCGATTTTGGCGAGAAGGAAATCATCGGGCCGGCAGAAAATTCAAAGATACAAAAAAGTGTGTACCGGGTCAGGTGCGCATTTTTCTGTATGGCAGAGAAAAATTGCCGATCCTCTCTTTGCGGGCGGAAGCTGAAAAGCCGAGGCGGGCGGTGCGGCCGGGCTTTATCTTATCGAGGAGCTTGCGCTCAACGCATTTGCGGTAAAGCGCGAAGTGATCGAAAGGGACGATTTTTTGCAGGCGTTCGGCGCTTGCTGAAAAAAGGAGGGGGTATGCGCATCAAAATCGACGGGGTGATCCAAAGCAAAGTTGAGAGTATTTATGAAACGGTAGCGGCGGAAACGGATAAATATTATAAACTTGTCAAAACAGAAGATTTGTGTTAAACTGTAAATCGTAGTAAGCCGCAAAGGGGATGAGTGTATGGAAGGGTTCGGAAGGCGCTTGAAAGAATTGCGCCAGACGGCGAAAATCACGCAATCGGGGTTGGCGGAAAAATTGAATCTCCATCCGCAGACCGTTTCCAAATGGGAGAGAGGTCTGTCGGAACCGGACATATCGCAGTTGGGCGATTTGGCGGCAGCCCTCGGCATCACGCTTGAAAAACTGCTCGGGAAAGAGGAGCCCGAACAATCGTATATCGGAAATTTCCGTGCCGAAGCGTTCGGGAGAATGCTTTCCGAACTCCGCGCCGGCCGCGGGGAGAGTCAGGAAGAGCTGGCTGCCGCGATGTCCGCGTCGCCGGATGCGATTTCGCGCTGGGAACGCGGCATTACCTGCCCCGATCTTGAAAGGCTTTCCGCATTGGCCGACCATTTTGAGATCCCAGCATCGAAATTGTATTGCGGGTATTCCGAATCGCCGGCGGCGGAAAATGTTGCGTATATCAAAAAGGGCAAGCGGATTTCTGCCGTCTTAATCGCCGCGGCCTCGGCGATCCTCCTTCTGATCGGCTTATTGACGCTCGCTCTATGGCCGGGTCGGGGGGTGGGCCGAGAGCCGGGCCTGTATACCGTAACGCTCGACGGAAACGAAATTTCCGTCAGCGAAAACGATTGGTTTATGCCGCAAACGCCCGTGCGTGACGGGTACGATTTTATCGGCTGGGAGGACGGACAGGGAGAGGCAGTTTCTTTCCCGTGCAAGATCGCGGGCGATTGTTCCTTTACTGCGGTTTTTGCCCCGCACGAATATGCGATCGATTATTGGCTGAACGGAGGATATTTTCTGCAGACGCCCCAAAGCACTTTTACGGTGGAAAGCGGTTTGCTGGAAATTCCTGTGCCCGAAAAGGCCGGCGCGGTGTTTGAGGGCTGGTATACGTCGGCTGATTATTCCGGCGACCCGGTCGCGCAGCTCCGATGCGTGGGCGAAAGCATAAAGCTGTTTGCGAAGTGGAGCGACGCCGTGTACACCGTCCGTTATGAACTGAACGGCGGCGTTTTGCACGGAGAAGAAAACCCCGAAACCGTAACGGCGGGCAGTCAATACGAACTGAAAGCTCCCGTCCGCAAAGGGTATGTGTTTTTGGGGTGGTACGATCAGCCGTACGGAGGCGAAAAGCATGAAAGCGTCGGGGGAGATTGCGCAAAGAATGTGACGCTGTATGCGCTCTGGCAGAAATGCGACGATCTGTTTACGGTATACTACAATCTGAACGGCGGAGAACCTGAGGCGGAAAATCCTGTATCCGTCGGGGCGGGGGAAGTACATAAACTGAACAGGGCTTCCAAAACGGGATATACCTTCCTCGGCTGGAATACCGAAAAGGACGGCAGCGGGGAATACGTCGAGTACCTTTACGGGGTGGACGACGCGCTGTATCTGTATGCGGTATTCGAGCCCAAGGCATATGTGATCCGCTACATCTTCGAGGGCGGGTACGAGGGCGAAGAAACCAACCCGAATACCATCGTTTTCGGAGAGAGCGTGACGCTGTTGCCCGTTGCACTGTACGGGCACGAATTTATCGGCTGGTACGACGCGGAGAAAGGCGGCAATAAAATCGACGTCATCGACAAGACGAACATTCTAGCCGTAACCGAACTGTATGCGCGTTTCGAGCCTCTCCGCTTTACGCTTACCTTACAGGCGGGCGGCGGTACGTTTTTGTCGGACGGGGAGAACAGAACGGAGCAAACGTTTACGATTTGTTTCGGGGAGACGATGGCGCTGCCCGATTGCAGCCTGACGGGGCATGATTTCCTCGGCTGGAACGAATGTGCGGACGGCAGCGGCGAATTTTACAAGTCCTTTACGGGCATGGAAGGCGATCAGACGCTCTATGCGGTGTATGCGGCAAAAGAATACCTGATCCGCTACGAATACGAGGGTGTATACGAGAGCGGAAAGGTCAACCCGAATTATATCGTCTACGGAGACACGGTTACGCTGTATTCCGTCTATCGGACGGGGTATGAGTTTATCGGCTGGTTCGATTCGGAAGAGGGCGGCAAACTCGTCGAGGTCATCGACGAGAGCAATATCATGGAGATTTCCGTTTTGTACGCCCGTTTCGATCCTTTGAAATATGAGATCACGCTCGATGCGGGCGGCGGTTCGTTTATCACGCCCGACGGGGCTGAAACGGTCTATACCTATGTATTGGAATACGGGCAAACGTTCTCCCTTCCGTTGTGTACGCGCGAAGGGTATGCGTTTTTGGGCTGGTTCGATGAAGGCGGCAACGAAGTAGAGGAAATCACTTCGATCAACATCAAAAACATGACGCTGACGGCGAGCTGGCTGCAGACGGGCGTGGAATATCGGATCGAATATATCCTTGACGGCGGCACGATGACAGCGCCGAATCCGGATACGGCGCTCTCCGACGTGAGCGCTTTGCTGCCCGAACCCGTGCGCGAGGGATATGTGTTCCTCGGCTGGTACGACAATCCGGACGGCATAGGCGAGCCGTATCTCTGCACGCCGTTCGGGAGGATGGACGATCTGACGCTGTATGCGCTCTGGCAGGAAGTAAAGGTCAGCGGCAGCGCGGAATTTTTCGATTACGAAAAGACGAGCGGCGAGGTGACGATCACAAAGTATACGGGCCCCACGGGCGAAAACGTCGACGTGGTCATCCCGTCTGTCATAGACGGTTTGCCCGTAACGCAGATCGGCTGCGATACCGTCGCGCAGCACGGAGCCAATATGGTTCGGTACAGTATTTTCGGCGCGCCGGATTCCGCCAAAATTCGCTCTCTTACCATACCCGAAGGGGTTTTGGTATTAAAAGAAAACGCCTTCCGCACTCTGAAAGTGTCGAAGCCTTTGCAACTGCCTTCCTCGCTCGAAAGGCTTGAAAGCGGCTGTTTTGAATACTATGGGGGAGACATCGTTTTTTCGGAAAGCGGCAACCTTACCTATATCGGCAGGTATGCGTTCCACCAAGTACGTTTTATCGGCACGCTCGTCGTTCCGCACGGGGTAAAGACCATCGACAACGGCGCGTTCTACGGGGTGAAGACGTGCGGCGTGATTTTACCCGATACGGTGGAAACCATCTTCGATTCCGCTTTTTATCAGCCGAACGGGTATCTGGATAAGATATTTATTCCGTCTTCGGTAAAATATATCAGCTATCCGTCGGCGCACTGCGTGTATACCTCCTTTTCAGAAGAAGATGTAAAGGTCTTCGGCTCCGCCTGGGGCGGCGGAACTGCCGTCTATAACGTACGAAAGAGCACCGTAACGTTCTGCGACGGGGAAACGCGGCAGACGCTTTACGGCGAAGCGTTCGCCCTTCCGTCGCCGCAAAAGGACGGCTATACGTTTTTGGGCTGGCAGGACGAGAGCGGAAAATTTGTGGGGGATTGCTATATCCCGAACCGCGACGCAACGCTTGTCGCCGTGTATGAAAAGCAGTCGGAGAGCGACGGCAGAACGCCGGGCAGCGCCGCCGTGCTGGAAACGGATACAACTTACGAATTTACCCTTTTGGACGGGCAGGCGTTTTATTTCCGGCCGAACGTATCGCAAACCTGCCGCATCATCATATCCGTGGACGGAGACTTCCGTTGGAACGTCTATCGCGTGCGGGGAAACGCGGCGGAGCATGCGGGGCAGAACGGAAGCCCCATCGATTATCTTGTGGGCGACGTCTATTATGTGGAGACCGATCCCGTTCCGTCGGGGACGGCAATGACCGTCAGGATCATACTTTTATCCGATTAACAAAGCAAAGGATATGGCGGAAAGGCAGGGAAAATCCCCTGCCTTTTTTGCCTGGTCTGGGCCGACTCAGCCGAAATCGCGGTAAATTCAGCCGAAATCGCGGGCTGTTCCGCGAATAAGGCTGAACAAAACCGCAAAAAGATATGCTATAATACAATCGTTGCAACGGGGCAGAGAGTGCCCGAACGAATACAGACGGCGCCGTCTGCTTGCAAGGAGAGCAGACATAATGAAAACCGAATTGATCCTTTTGCTGTACGATTCGCTTATCGGCGGCAAAAAGATTTCGCGCGCAGAATTCTGTGCGGAGCATTCTATCGTCGAACGGACGTTTTACCGTTATCTTCGCGAAATAACCGTCTTTTTGCGCGCGCACAGGCCGTCGTATATCGTAGACGTTGCCGGGAGGGAAGGCGTATATTTCCTTAAAAAAGTCTGAAGCCGCGAGGGCGCCGACAGATGCTTGTCGGCGGCTTGCATGATTTCGGATAAAAATAATGATATCATATTTCTATACAAGAGGGAGAACGGGGTCGCCGCGGCGTTACCGTTACAATATGAAAACGGGAGGTACTTATGGAAGAAGTCAAAAAATGGAGGATATTACCGAAATTTTCCAAGGAAGATTTCCTGCGGAAAGTCTGGGAAGTGTTCGCCGATGAGGACGCGCCGGTCGAGTTGTTCAGGCAAGACCTCGGCGCCGTCAAAGAAAAGGAGTACGAGGTGCTTATCGACACGATATCCGCAGACGTTTCGTATAATGCGAGTATCGGGTATGACAGGCAGGAGGCTTATATCGATTACGAGAGGTATTACGAAGAAGAGCCGTACCTTACCACCGAAACTTATTATGACTACAATACAAGGTCTCGCAGAACCAGGCAAGTTACAAAATATAAAAGGGTCGCCAAAGAGCGGCCGGTCACAAAATATAAAACCGTGACCGACTGGAGCCTGTTCAGCGATTCCCGCACCGTCAACAACACCACGGCATGCGTCACGAATAAAAATTATTCCGACTTTGACATGGAAACGTTCAGGGAATGTTATAAACAGACAGACCGCAGCGAATTTGCAGTGATTTCGGGGGGCGAAGCGGCGGCGTTCAACATCAGCAGAGCCGCAGACGCGAAAGCGGAAAAGAGGCACGGCAGCGCCATCCAGCGTTCCGTTGCGAACTCTCTGCCGGGCGACCGTTATAAAGATCTCGATTCCTCCTATTCGGTGACGGAGAGGACTTCCGCATTGTTCAAGTTGCCGATGTATGAAACGTCCGTCAACTTTAACGGAAAAACATATACAAAATATGCCTTCCCGTTCGGAGACGAATTGAAAATATGCGGCGACCGAATAGAGAACGAGCAAAGCGTCGAGTCCGTGAAAAGCCAAACGTACGAAACGCTGGACAAAAATGCCCGGAAAAGAAGGGGCGAAATCAATGACCGCGTATGGAAAAAGACGGGTTTTGTGGAAGTTTTCACCATGCGTTTACTTGCGGCGTCTGTCGCGGTTTCGGTTCTGGCTTGCATTCTCAAGGAAAGTTTTCTGCACAACATGGCGGTGATCGGCATTGCGATCGGCGCGGCGGCCGTATTCTTTGTGTTCAACTTTATCCTCGATAAACTGGTCGACAACAAAGAGACCCGCAAAGCGGAGGCGGAGATCCGTAAAGAAAAAGAAGCGGCAGACGAAAAGTTGGCGCATTTTAAGGAAAATCATCTCGCCGAATTGCAGGAAGCGTTGAGGAAAAAACTGAACGCGCTCGGCAACGGACAAGCATCGAAAACGGGGTTGGAATAAGCGCTTATGAAAACAAAAGTTTTTAAGATCATAAACATTGTGCTGCTGGTCGTGGCGGTAATAGCGATGATCGTCGGCCTTGTCATCGTCAGTTCGGACGATAAAAAAGCGGCGGAAGCGGCGGAAAAGGAGACTTTTTCCAGCGAATACATATCGATCGCGGCGACGGGCAAAACGGAATCCGTATCCGGGAGTTGGTATGTTTCAAAAATTACGTTCAACGTCCGCAACAACAGCATCCATACCGTTCAGCGAATTCGGGGCGAAATGAAGTTTTATGACGGCGATACCGAATTCGGCAGCGGCAATATTTTTTTCGAAAGGGATATCGCGCCGTCGTCTTCCGAAACGATTACGATCACATTCGAAGGCTCTGCCAACGTCTATCGAAGGATATACGAAATACCGTACGAAGATCTGGGGATAACTTATAAGATCACAAGCATTGTGTTTGAAAAGGCGGACAGTTCTAGGATCGAGTGGACGTATAACAACGCCGCGGTAAAATGGCTGAAAACCGCAGCCTCCGGAAGTTAGTGAGAAAGGCGCGCCGCTGTATAGGCACGGCGGGACGGGGCGTCCCGCCGCGGAAATTTTTTGGCCCGTTCACGGAACGGGGATAAGAGACAATTTTTAAAACATATGAGTTTGCATAAATCGGCACACGGGGCAGAATATTGTCTGCCCCGTGTGTTTTTGTATAAGAAAACCCGCGGATAGTCCGCGGGTTCAAGAGAGGCTTTGCCGATGAACAAAAAACGAGCAAAAGAAAAGGGAATAAGCAAAAAGGCAAAAAGAGAAGAAAAAGCAATGATAGAAAGCAAACGGGAAAATTAGAATAAGGAACAAAAAAGAGGAGCAAAGGCATAGGAGAAGAAAGTTAAGCACAGGAAAGGCCCGTTAACGGGCGGCAAGTAACAATCGCATGACTGCCAGGTCGTCATAAGCGCGGCTTGCGCGCCGCTGGTAGTATTAGGGCTAACAGCCCGAAAATGAAAAACCACCGGCTATGCCGGTGGATATTTATTCGTCATTCGGCGCCGCCGCCCGTTGCCGGAGAAGAGGGGATTCCCGAAAAAGCATTTTAATTTCACGCAAAAATATTACTGTTCGGGTATTTTGTTTGACTTAAAAAGCCGATTGTGGTATAGTGATACCATATCACGCGAGGGAAACGAATGAAGGCGCTGGAAGACAAAATTTTAAAGGAAGGGACCGTCCTGCCCGGCAACGTACTTAAAGTAGGAAGTTTTTTGAACCAGCAGATGGATTCCGACTTTATTATGGATATCGGCAGGGAGATAGCCCGTCTTTACGAGGGGGAACGCGTAACCCGCATATTGACGGTGGAGTCGTCGGGTATCGCCATAGCGGTCGCGGCAGGGATCGCCCTGCACGTTCCCTCGGTGTTTGCGAAAAAGCATAAGAGCGCCAATATGCCCAAAGAGGTCTATACGGCGCCGGTATATTCGTATACCCATAAAGAGACATACGAGATCGCGGTCGCAAAAGAATACATAGGCAAGGGCGACAAAGTTCTGATCGTCGACGATTTTCTTGCCAACGGCAACGCGGTGCGGGGGCTGATCGGTATCATCGAGAAAGCCGGCGCCGACCTCGCGGGCTGTGCGATCGCCATAGAGAAAGGATTTCAGGGCGCGGGGGACGAGCTCCGCGCGCAGGGGATCCGTGTAGACTCGCTCGCCATCGTGGATTCGATGGACGAAAGCGGGGTCATTTTCCGCGCGCAGTAAACGGCGCGCTTTTTGTTTCCGAAAGAATAATGCATTTTTATGCAGAAAGGAGAACGATATGAAAAAATTCTTGGCACTGTGTTTGACGGCTGTACTTGCCGTTGCGGGCATCGGCGTGCTTTCCGGCTGCGCCGAAAGAGGCGACGGCACGCTCAAAGTCGGGTTCATCGCCCTGCATGATTCCAACTCGACTTATGACAAAAACTTTCTCGATGCGTTTGAGACCGTTTGCAAGGAAAAGAATGTGACGCCTGTCATCAAAACGAACGTCAGCGAGGATAATTCGGCTTATGATGCCGCCTGCGAACTCGCGGATGAAGGCTGCGAGATTGTCTTTGCAAACTCATTCGGGCATGAAGAGCATGTCCTTCGCGCGGCGGCGGAATTCCCCAACGTTGAATTCTGCCATGCGACGGGTGTCCAGGCACTCACCGCGACGGTGGACAATTTCCATAACGCGTTTGCTTCCATCTATGAGGGCAGGTATCTTGCGGGCGTCGCGGCAGGCATGAAACTCAAAGAGCAGGACGCGGCCGGTACGTTGAAAGGGCAGAAAGACTCGAACGGCAATATCAAGATCGGTTACGTCGGTGCGTATACCTATGCGGAAGTTATTTCCGGCTATACGGCTTTCTATCTTGGCGTGAAATCCGTCGTTCCCAATCTTGTGATGGAGGTTCAATTCACCGGCTCTTGGTTTGATGAGGCGGCTGAAAAATCGGCGGCCGAAACGTTGATCAACAGGGGAGCCTCGCTCATCTCCCAACATGCGGACTCGCTGGGCGCGCCTGCGGCATGCAGAGAAAATAACGTTCCCAACGTCGCGTACAACGGCAGCACCGCCGATTCCTGCCCCGAAACGTATATCACGGCTTCCAGGGTCAACTGGATTCCTTATTTTGAATATATGATCGATTGCGTGGTCGACGGAGAGGAGATTGACGATAATTGGTGCGGCACGCTCGCGACGGATTCCGTCGTCGTGGAAGAACTCGGCAAGAATGCGGCCGAAGGCACGCAGGCAAAACTTGACGAGGTCAAGGCAGATCTTATCAGCGGCGAATTGCATGTTTTCGACTGCGACGTGTTCACGGTCGACGGCGAAAAAGTCACTTCCAAGATCGTCGGGGATAACATTGAAGCGATCAAAGACGGTTACTTCCATGAATCCGACGTAGATTTGTTCCGTTCCGCTCCTTATTTTGATATTCAAATAGACGGTATCACGTTGCTTAATGAAAAAGTTTAATTGACGGGCGATAGGGCTTATGGCAAGACGGCGAAGAGTCTCTCTCCGCCGCTTGTTGTTTTCGGATAATTTTTACGAGGTATGGCTGTGGACGGATCCGTCACTTTGGAATTGAAAAACATCAGCAAATATTTCGGTTCGGTCGTCGCGAACAAGGGGGTCGATCTTACCCTGCACAAAGGGGAGATACTCGCTTTGCTCGGTGAAAACGGAAGCGGCAAAACCACGCTCATGAACATGATCTCGGGGATCTACTATCCCGACGAGGGGCAGATCTTCGTCAACGGCCGCGAGGTTTCCATCGCTTCCCCGCAGGACGCGTTCCGCTATAAGATCGGCATGGTGCACCAGCACTTCAAACTCATAGATCTTTTTACCGCCGCCCAGAACATCGTTCTCGGGATAAAAGGCCGCTACAACATCAAACGCATCAACGAGGAAGTCAAAGATATCGCCGACAGGTACGGTTTTGCGATCGATCCGAAAAAGAAGATCTATGACATGTCCGTTTCCGAAAAACAGACGGTGGAGATCATAAAGGTGCTTTACCGCGGTGCGGACATCCTTATCCTGGACGAGCCGACCGCGGTGCTCACCCCGCAGGAGACGGAAAAGCTCTTTTCCGTCATGCGGGCGATGAAGGCGGACGGGAAGTCCATCATCATCATCACGCACAAACTCCGCGAGGTCATGGAGATATCCGACCGCGTTGCAGTCCTTCGGAAGGGCGAATACATCGGCTGCGTGAATACGGCGGATACGGACGAAGCCTCTCTCACCGAAATGATGGTGGGCAAAAAGGTGGAGCTGAATATAGAACGGCCGGTTACGCAGTTCGACAAACCGCTTTTGGAGATACGTCATCTGTGCGTAAAGGGAGACGAGGGCAACCGCGCGACGGACGATCTGAGCTTTTTTATCCGCGGAGGAGAGATCCTGGGCGTCGCGGGCGTCGCGGGGTGCGGCCAGCGCGAACTTTGCGAGGCGATCGCGGGGCTTCGGAAGATCGAGTCGGGCGGGATCTATCACGAAGGCGAGAGCATTGTCGGCCTTTCTCCGAAAGAGATCTCTCACCGGGGCATATCGATGAGTTTTATCCCCGAGGACAGGCTGGGGATGGGGCTCGCGCCCTCGCTTTCCATCACCGACAACATGATGCTGAAAAATTATCAGGATCACACGTACGGCATCAAGCCGCTTGCCGTAGAGGAAGGCGACAGGTCGTTCAAAGCGAAAATGCGCCGCGCCGTCAACAAAACGGGGGCATGGCTGAACCGCCACTGCGTTTTCGTGAACCGCAAAGTCGCCCGCGCGGACGCGGAACGCGTCATAAAGGAACTGGACATAGTTACCCCTTCCGCGGAAACGCCCGTGCGGAAACTTTCGGGCGGGAACGTGCAGAAGGTGTTGCTGGGAAGAGAGATCCTGACCGAGCCGAACGTGCTGATCACGGCATATCCCGTGCGCGGGCTCGACATCAATTCGTCTTATCTCATTTACGATATCCTCAACCGCCAGAAGAAAAGCGGAACGGGCATTTTGTTTATCGGGGAGGATCTCGACGTGATGCTCGCCCTCTGCGATAAGATCATGGTTCTTTGCCACGGCAGGCTGATGGGCGTCGTGCATGCGGAAAAAACGACCAAAGAGGAGCTCGGGCTGATGATGGCGGGCGCTTTGGATCTTTCGGAAGAAAAGGGGAAACCGATGGGCATTGCCAAAGATTCGCAAATCGGGGAGGAACGCACATGGGACGCATAAAAGAACCTCTTATTCATATCACGCGGCGGGAGGATATGCCGCTGTGGAAAGGGCTTCTGATCCGTTTCGGCGCGATACTTGTGGCTCTCTGTATCAGTTCTGTCTTCATTTCGGCGGCGGCGCCTTCGTCCAAAGGCTTTTTCGGTTATTTCGGATCGCTCTTTTCGGGTGCGCTCGGCACGGAACGGCGCATTTGGATTCTGTTGCAGAATACGGCGCTGCTGCTCATGGTTTCGGTAGCGCTGGTCGTTGCGTTCAAAATGCGCTTTTGGAATCTGGGCGGGAACGGTCAGGTTCTCGTGGGCTGTCTTGCCTGTGCGGCATGTATGTTTTATATGGGGGGAAAGGTTCCCGATCCCGTTGTGTGGCTGTGTATGCTGCTCTCGTCCGTCGTGGCGGGAGCGGTCTGGGCGTTGATCCCCGCAGTATTTAAAGCGATCTTCAATACAAACGAATCGCTTTTCACCCTCATGATGAACTATATAGCGATGTATCTTGTGGCTTTTTTTATAGCGTTTTGGTATCCTACGGGCACGGGCGCGATGCCGCCCCTTTCGGATGCCAACCTTCCCACATTCGGAAGCGGACAGATGGGCAGGACGTTACCGATCCTTCTTGTGGCAGTCGTTATAACCGCGGCAATTTATATCTATCTTCGTTTTCATAAACACGGATATGAGATATCGGTTGTCAGCGACAGCAAAAATACGGCGAAATATGCAGGCATCAACGTCAAAAAAGTCATTATCCGTACGATGATCCTTTCGGGGGCGCTCTGCGGCATCGTGGGCTTTATTTTGGTCGGATCGGTTAATCACATGGTCAGCACGACGATGGACGACAACATGGGCTTTACCGGGATTATGGTCGCATGGATGGGCAATTTCAATCCTCTGATCATGGCGGCGGTCTCGCTGTTTATCATTTTTCTTTCGAGGGGGATGGCGCAGGTCTGCACCGATTTCGGTTATACCAGCGAAGCGCTTTCGGATACCGTTATAGGCATTATTTATTTCTTTTTTATCGGGTGCGAATTTTTTATCCGTTATAAAGTGCATATCAACCGTAAAAAACTCGCCCGTATTTTCCGCCGCGAAAGGGGCGGCGGAAAGGAGAGCGACGAAGACGATTTCTCCAAAAATCCCGATGAGGAAAACGAGCCGCCTTCCGAGACTATAAAGTTCGACGTTTCTGCGGATTTTTCGGCGTCGGAGTCTCCGGATTCGGGCGGAGGAGCGCTTTCGGCGGAGCAAAAGGATGAGGAGGTGAGTTGAATGGATGTATTTATTTCGAGCGCGATCGAATTCGGCGTGATTTTTCTGTTCGGCTGCGTGGGCGAGATCCTCACCGAAAAGTCGGGGCATCTCAACCTCGGTATACCCGGCATCATGTGCGTGGGCGCCGCCGGCGGCTGTTTTGGTGCAAAACTTTGTCTCGCGGGTGAAAACCCGAGCGGCGTGCTGGTGATAGTGGTCGCCATTCTGTTCGCCATTCTGTTTGCGGGTGCGCTGGGTGGCATATACGGGTTTCTCACCGTATCGCTGCGCTGCAATCAGAACGTTACGGGTCTTGCCTGTACGATTTTCGGGGTCGGGTTTACCTCTTTCTTTCTCAACAGCGTCGTACTTACGGAAGGCGTAAGTGCGAAACTTTCCTTAGCGGGGTTGCATTATTTCAATGCGACCATTCCCGGGGCGGATAAACTCGGCTGGTTCGGCACGATATTTTTAGATCATGGCATCCTCGTTTATCTGGCGATCGCCATCGCGGTGGCGGCGGCGGTCATGATGCGCTATACCAAAACGGGCCTCAACCTTCGCGCCGTAGGCGAAAACCCCGCCACTGCGGATGCGGTCGGCATCAACGTGAACGGGTATAAATACACGTTCATACTTTGCGGCGCCGCGATCGCTGGACTCGGGGGACTATGCTACGTCATGGGTTATATGGGCGGAATTGTCGGTTCTACCGTCGATCAGACGATCCAGGGGATCGGCTGGCTTTCCATTGCGTTGGTGATTTTCACGATGTGGAAGCCCGGATTGGCGATACCCGGTTCCATCCTGTTTGGTGCTCTGTACATCGTGTCGTCGCGCATTACGGGTATCTCCTTCGAGCAGATACAACTTCTCAATCTTATCCCGTACGCCGTTACGATCGTTGTCCTTATCGTTACGAGCATAGCGGGCCGCAGAGAAACGCAGCCGCCCGCGAGCCTCGGGCTGCCGTATTTCAGAGAAGACAGGTAGTTTGAACCGTTTGAAACGAAAGATCCGGGGGCGGTTCCCCCCGGGTTTTTCGTATACGCCGGGCGCGTTTCTTTTTTCGTATACGGCTTTCGTGCACGTCGGGCGCTTTTTTTTCGGCGGTTGCGCCGCGCCGCGGCGCAACCGCCGAAACCGGCGTTCAAACGGTTGACTTGAAGGCTGTACGCTATTATAATGATAGCGGCTTTTGAAACGGCGGGATATTCCGCCGGGAACAGAATAAATTATGCGAGAGGTTATACCAAAGATAAAAAATGTACTTGAACGAAGCGCGGATAGGGAAAAATTATATCGTAAAGAAAATATCCCTGCCCTTTGAAACGGAACGAAGGCTGGAAGCGCTGGGAATGACGCACGACGCGCCGGTCACCGTTCTGAACAGGAAGGGAAAAGGGATTCTCATCATAAAACTGCGCGGAACACGGTTTGCGCTCGGCTGCAACATTACGACGAATATAGAGGTGGAGCCCGATGAGGAAAATTAAACGAAAGGGGGGCTGCTGTTCCGCGGGGACGGAAGCCGACAGGAAGCCCGTCGATTCCGACATGACGATCTGCTTCATAGGCAATCCGAACTGCGGCAAAACCACGCTGTTCAACGCATATACGGGCGCGAACCTGAAGGTGGCAAACTGGCCCGGGGTCACGGTGGAAAAGGTCGAAGGCACGTATAAATACAAGGACGAAAAGATCAGGCTGGTAGATCTTCCGGGGACTTACAGCCTTACGTCCTATACGATGGAGGAGACGGTCTCCCGTAATTACATATTGAGCGGCGACGTGGACGTTGTCATAAACGTTGTGGACGCGTCTTCCCTTGAGCGCGGGCTGTATCTTACCCTGCAGTTGTTGGAGCTGGGCAAGCCTGTCGTCGTGGCTTTGAACATGATGGACATCGTCATGAAGCGCGGGATGGAGATAGACCTGCACCGCCTTCCCGAAATGTTGGGCGCGCCCGTCATACCCGTATCGGCACGCAAACGTACGGGGTTGGATATCCTTATTCATGCGGCGATCCACCATAAAGACAGCAAGGGGCCGGACCCGCTCATACACGAGCATAAAGAGGTTTCCCGTCACGGGCATGACCATCACGCGGAATATACGATGGTGTATTCCGATGAGATCGAGGACAAGATAGACGAAGCGGAATCGGCTCTTTCGCAAAAGTATCCCGATTTGCAGAATCTCCGCTGGCATGCCATAAAAACTTTGGAGAACGATAAAGCCGTTACGGAAAAATATCCGATAGACATGCCGTCCGATGCGGAAAATTACGAGTCGAGGATCATCAACGAAAAGTATCAATTCATCGGAGAGATCATAGACGAGGTGATGGTTCACAAGCAGCGGCAGGACAGGCTGACGGACAAACTGGACGGCGCGTTCACGCATAAAATATGGGGCATACCGATTTTTCTCGGGGTCATGGCCGTCGTGTTTTTTCTCACGTTCTTTGTGGGCGATCTCCTGAAAAGCCTTTTGGAGACGGGGATAGGCGCTCTTTCGGACGCAGTTTCCGGAGGCCTCGCTTCCGTCAACGCAAGCCCCGTGATCATTTCCCTTCTCGTGGACGGCATTATCGGCGGGGTGGGAACGATCGTCACCTTTCTGCCGAATATATTCATCCTCTTTCTCGCGCTCGCTTTTTTGGAAGACAGCGGATACATGGCAAGGGTCGCATATGTCATGGAAGGGGTCATGAGCAAGATCGGGCTTTCAGGCAGGGCTTTCATTCCCATGCTCCTCGGCTTCGGATGCACCGTCCCGGCGATCATGGCTTCGAGAGCCCTTGAAAACAAGCGCGACCGTTTCAAGGTCATGCTGGTCACGCCCTTCATGAGCTGCAGCGCCAGGCTTACGATATATATTCTGTTTGCCGAAATGTTTTTCGCCGAATATGCTTTCGTGGCGGCGTTTTCGATGTACCTTCTCGGGATTCTGGTAGCCATAGGCATTTCGGCGGTACTGCATCTGATCGACCGCAAAAAGGAAGTCAATTACCTTTTGATAGAGCTGCCCGAATATAAAATGCCGGACGCGCGGACCGTCGGCATATATGTATGGGAAAAGGTCAAAGATTATCTCGTAAAAGCGGGCACGACCATTTTTATTGCGACGATCGTCATATGGGCGCTGTTGCATTTCGGCCCTTCCGGCTATGTGGACGGGGAGGCGATGGGCGGCAGCTTTGCGGGATATATAGGAAAATTTCTCGTCCCGGTATTCGCGCCCGTAGGGCTGGGGTTCTGGCAGATCGTCGTGGCGCTGATAGCGGGCGTGTCCGCGAAAGAAGTCGTCGTTTCGAGCTGTGCCGTTCTGCTCGGGGCGGCGCAGGGTTCAGCGGAGTTTATGGGCGCTCTCACCGCTATCGGGTTCGGTTCTCTCAATGCGGTCTGCCTCATGGTGTTTTGCCTCTTGTATATTCCGTGCGCGGCAACTTTGGCGACCATCCGAAAAGAATCGAAAAGCTGGAAATGGACGGGCTTTGCCGCATTTTTTCAGCTGGCGGTGGCATGGGTCGTCACGTTGATCGTTTATCAGATCGGCTTGCTGATCGTATGATTGAAAATACGCCCCGCGGCGGGGGCGGGAGGATTGCGCATGATCGCGACAGTTATTGTTTCTTGCGTTATAGCCGTCTGCGCGGCCGCGGCGGTCGTTGCCGCTGTGAGAATGAGAAAAAAACGCAGGGGCAAATGTTCCGGTTGCCCGTACGGCTGTTCCGGCAAAGATTGCCGCAAAGATATGAAGGACAAACGGGGCTGATTCCGATCGGTGACCGCGCGGGCGGTCGTTTTTAAAGACGGCGCCCGGAAAACGGTTTTTTGCAAAGAATGATCCCGCATCGGATGTCTTTTCGGCGCGGAGCATCGCAAACAAAGCGGCACGCCCGAAAGGGCATGCCGCTTTGTCCGTATTATTTTTGGCGGTCATCGTTTTGCAGATTGGCGATCAGCCTGTCGAGACATTCGATCGCGCCGTCCAAAGTTTTCTCGCCGATCCCTTTGAACGCGGGGGCAAGGATCTCTTCCCCCGCGTCTTCGTTTTGACGGAGAAATTCTTCCGCCGTCGGCGTAAGGGAGACGATAACGCCGCGTTTGTCGGCGGGGGAGGCGGAAATTTCGGCAAATCCCTTGGCGGCCAATGCGTCCGCAAGCTGTTTTGCGTTTTGCCTCGTCCCGCCGAAAGCGTCCGCAAGTTGCGAAAGGCCCGCTTTTTTATCGGGTAACCCGTAAAGAGAAGTGAGCAGCATATACTGCCGCAAAGTCAGGCCGTTCAGCGCCTTCCCGCTCTTTTGCTGCAATAAATTCGCCGCCGTAAACAGCTGTGCCATGACGCGCTGCTTTTTTTTGGATTTTTTCATTTTTTCCTCCGAGACCGTAATATATTGCATATTATACTCGGCCGAACCGCTTTTGTCAAGCGAAAGGAAGCGGCAGGCAAAAACCGTCTGGCAGGGGAAAGGGCGGCCGCTTTTTTATGCGGCCGCCGGGTCAATCTTCGTCATCGTCGTCTTCGTCATCGTCGTCGTATCGGCCCTGGTCTGAAGAAGATCCGTCCGAAAAAGCGTAATGGTATCCGTTTTCGCGGATATAAACGGTAAAGCGGATGCGTTCTCCGCCGATCGTTCCGCTCGCAAACAGAACGTTTTCCCCGTTTTCCCTGCCGTTCCTGAATTGCAGGGCCTCGCGCACGCCGTCCTTTTCGATGGTCAGCAGCAGTTCGAGTTCGCCCTCTTCCGATTCGTATTCCGCCGTGGTGCGCTCAACGAGTTCTCCGCGCTCGTAAACAGAATATACGTATTCCTGTTCGGTTTCCGTTTCGTTTCCTTCGCTTTCGTTCTCGTATTCCTGTTCCACTTCGATGTAGGACGAGCCCGAATCGTCGGTGAACGCCTTGAAGTACAGTTCGCTTTCCTCCTCACCGTCTTCCGATTCGGTCTGGTAATTGCCCTCCACGGCATACTCGCCGCCGCCCGTCGACAGTATCCCGACGATCGCGTAGCTTTCTTCGCGTTCGTCGCCGTCCGACTCTCCGCCGCGGAAAATTTTGTCGTAGTAAAGGGTATACGCCGCGCCGCCGCCGAGCAGGTCGTTGAGTTTTACGGTCATGCCGAATTCATAGCCGAACCCGCCCGCGGCGCTCTCGGCAACGATGCTCCCTTCGCTCAAAAGCCCCTCGACGAGCGTCATATACCGGTTGAGCGTTTCCACGCGCGCGTCGTCCGCTTCCGATTTTGCGTCCGCGACGGCGCGGACGGAAGAGAGCGCTTTTGACTGTGCGGTTGCGGTGTCGCCCGAAGAGGCGAGCAGCGAACCGACGGAAGCCGCCCCGTAGGCATAGAACGAATCTGCGTCCGTGATTTCCGCAAATTTGTTGCCGCCCGGGTTCAGGCCGCCGCTTCCTTTCCCGAGGAATATGGGTAAAAATATGCAGAGAAAAAGCGCGATCGCGAGGAGGGCGGCCGCCGCGGGAATGAGTATCTTGCGTTTGTCGCGCAGGCGCATCCCGCTTCCGTGCGCGGGTGCGAGAACGGCTTCCGTTTCCTGCAGGCCGAGTTCGCGCATCACTTTTTGTTTGACCTCTTTGTCCGGCAGAACGGCGTCGGCCTGTTCGGACAACAGTTTTTTGATGTTTTTCATGCGCCGTCCTCCTTTTCGATTATTTTTTTGAGTTTTTTGAGCGCCTCGTTGTTCTTCCATGTGACCGTGCCGATCGGCATGCCGAGCATTTCGGCGACTTCCCTCCGTTTGTAGCCGGAAACCTGGCAAAGCATGAGTATTTCATATTCGTCCTCCGCCAGAACGCGCGCCGCGAGATCGAAAATATAGGGGATCTCCGCTTCGCCCGAGCCGAATTTATAGGCGTCCGCCTCGAAGTCGGTGGGGATCTCTCGTTTGTATTTTTTGACGTGGTTGAGCGCCAGCGATTTTGCGATCGTACACAGCCATGCGGTGAAATTCGTGCCCGCCGTATATTGCGGGAGAGAGGCGACCGCCTTCACGAACGTTTCCTGCAACAAGTCTTCCGCATACATCTTATCCCGCACGATGTACAGGATCGCGAAGTATGCCGAACGGTGCGTATGTTCGTAAATGTAATCGAAGGCGGAACCGTCTCCTTGTCGGAGTGCGGCGATCTTCCGCTCCAGCTTATCCTTTTTCATATTCCGTCCATAATATAAACAATCGGCGCGTCCGGATTGTTGGAAAAAAATTGATTTTTTAAAATGATAACAGCAAACGCGCGTTCCGTCAAGACATTGGGCGGAAAAATCCGCTTTCCGAAAAAATTTTTAACTTTTTCCCAACAAAACGCGGCGGATGCGGTGTTATATAAGTGAGGCGGGAAAAATTCCGGATATTCCCTCCCGAAAACGGATTTAGGAGAATACGAAAATGAAAAAATTATTGACTGCAACGATATTGGCTTCCGCGCTCGCGCTTACGCTCGGGATATCCGCCTGCTCCGCAGGGGAAAAAGCTCCTTCGGGCGGGAAGTTCGACGATCTGACCACGGCAGAGTCTGTATACGGTTTCAGCGCGGCTTCCGCGGGGATGCTCATCTCCGCCATGGACGGCGGCAAGGCTTCCGCTTCGGTGAAATCGTTCGCGTCCTCCGCGGCGGAAAACGCGCCCGAAGGAGAGACGCCCGCGGAAACGCCGGGGACGTCGGACGATCTGTCCCGCCTGGACGGATATATGGCATTGGTGGAAAGCCTTGTCAGCGACGGCGGGTTCGGCGTGGACGTCGCTTCGTCCGACCGCGAAGGCTATACCGAAAAGATGACGGTCAGTTACCGCGATATGGACGGCGCTTCGCATCAATATACCATGTATTACAACCGCATCGCCGTTCCCGACGATGACGACGATGATGATTGGGACGACCGCTTCGACGATGAACAGGAAGAAAACTACGCGCTCGAGGGCGTCCTTTCGGTAGAAGGAACCGATTACGCCGTTTACGGCATCCAGAGCAGCGAGAGCGAAGGCGGCGAGTCGGAAAGCGAAACGGAGTTCCGCGTAACGCTCGGGGAAAACCGTTATATGTACGTCGAACAGAGCAGCGAACGGGAAGACGGCGAAAACGAGCAGGAATACGAGTATACGGTGCGGGAAAAAGGGCAGGTCGTGGAGCGCAGCACATTCTCTTACGAGACGGAACGAGGCGAAACCGAACTGAAAATGACCTCGTATAAAGACGGCGCGTCGGAGACGTTCTACTTCGAACGCGAAACGTACCGCGGACAGGAAGTCGTTTTCGTGCGCATCGGAAACGGTCAGTCCTCGCAGGGTTATATCGTCGACACGGTGACGGACGAAAACGGCACGCGTTACGAATATACGCCCGTCAGCCGCCGCTGACGGTTCAGAGCGGTTTTATTCGGATAAAAAAGGCGGCTTTTCCCGAAACGGGGAAAGCCGCCTTGCGTTTACTGCATGAATTTTGCTTTTTTAAGTTTTACGTTGCGGCGTTCTATCTCGATCAGCCCCTCGTCCGTCATGCGTTTGAGTTCGCGCACCATGGCGCTCCTGTCCACGCAGATATAGTCCGCAAGGCTCGTCTGCGAAAAGGGAAGGGTAAAATACGAACTCTTGCTCTTTGCCGATATCATCGTAAAATAGGCGAGCAGCTTTTCGCGCGTGGTGCGGCGGCTCAAAATTTCCAGATGTTCGGAAAGCGCCTGCGTCTTTTCGCTCATGAGTTTTACGAGGTTTGAAACGACGGTGCTGTGATGCGCGCACGCTTTCGCGCAGCGTTTTACGATGTGTTCGTAATCGATGTACAACACGTCGCTGTCCTCTTCCGCGATGAGGAAGAAGCTTGCGTCCGCCCAGGAATAACCCAGCACGTCGCCGAAAACGCCGCCTTCGCGCAGTTGTTCGAATATTGTGCGCACGCCGTTGATATCCGTCTTGATCAGGCTGACGAACCCCTTCTGCACAACGGCAACGCGGTCGTGCGGCATGGGGATCTCTTCGCCTTTGCGATAAGTTTTCGTCACCGTTTTGAAACATACGAGCATCGCTTCGTATTCGTCTTCGGCGACCCCGTCGAACAGTGAAGTCGCGGTTTTTTCCATGGCCAGGTCTCCTGTTGCATTTGCAACATAAATATACCGCAACCGTGTAAAAAAGTCAAACATATCCGCATGATTTTCACAGAGTTCTTATGTAAAAAAATTATGCATTTGCGCGCGGATGTGCTATAATTTTATGGGAATAAAAACGGAGAACGCCGATGATAGAATTTTACGGAGAGATATCCATGCCCTGCAAAAGGGCGGTCAACAAAAGAAAAAAACGGTATTACGCCGTTTGGCTGTGCGTTTTGTCGGTCATCGTCGCGGGGCTGGCGGTATATGCGGGTATTGACGGCGGAGGAAAAGGCAGGGATTTTATCGTGTTTACGGTGTTTGCCGTTCTTCTCGCGCTCTTTACGGCGTATCTGTTTGCGGCGCCCGTTCCGCGCTCGCTCGAGGGCGAAAAGTGGCTTTTCCGCGTGCAGATCGAAGGGGAGGAACTTCTGTTTACTCAATACCTTACGGGGCGCGAGATCGTCAAAAAACGTCCTCTGTGCAAGGTAAAAAAAGTCGTGAAAACGAAGTACGGATACCTGCTGTACGTCCCGAACGGAAGCAGCATAGTCGTCTGCCAGCGCAATCTTCTCAAAAAAGGAACGTTCGATCGGTTGGAAGCGTTGTTCGGCGGTAAATTGAAGGAAGAATAGCGCGCCGCTCCCGCGCGAACCTCCGCGGGAGCGGCGTAAATTTTGTCGCGGCGGTTCCCCGTAAAAGGCGAGAGTGCGGGATCAAAACGGCGCGCCGCCCATTACGGGCGGCGCGCCGTTTTGAAATTCAAATAAAATGTACCCGCTCTTCGTCGTAAAAACCTTTGGCGGGGGGATCTTCGTCGGGTACGCCCACCGCCACGACGGCAACGGGCACGCCGTCGCAGCCGATTACCTTTTTCACCTCGTCGGTGCGCGGCTGGGTGGGGTAGCATCCGCACCAACAGGCGCCGAGGCCGAGCCCCTTTGCGGCGAGCAGAATGTTCTCGATCGCCGCGCCGCAGTCCTGCGGCCAATAGTTGTGGCGGGGCTGCAGGTCGGGCCTGCCGCACACGACGATCGCCCAGCTTGCCGTTTCCAGCATACGGCTGGCGGGGTGCGCCGCCATGAGCGCCGCCTTTACTTCTTCTTTGTCCGTGCAGTAAAATTCCCACGGGCGGCTGTTCACCGCGCTGGGGGCGTGCATCGCCGCATCCAATAGTTTTTGAATGCTCTCTTTGGCTACGGGCGCGCCCTTTTTGTATTTGCGCACGCTGCGGCGCGCATAGATCGCTTCGAATACGTCCATTTTGGTTTTCTCCCTTTTTTCGTTCTCATACTTATTATAAACGGCGGAGCGCTCTTTGTCAACGGGTAAAAAGGATTGAATTTTGCCTCGGTTTATGGTATGATGGTTAAGAAAATATCCGCACAGGGAGGGAAGGCGTGCTTAAAGAGGGCGAATCGGTCGAGGAACTGCTCGAAGGGGATCTGAAGATCATACAAAACGCGTCGCTCTACCGCTTTACGAGCGACGCCGTGCTTCTTTCGCGCTTCGTCAAGGGCAAGAAGCGCGACGTTGTGGCGGACTTCTGCGCGGGCAGCGGCATTGTCGGGCTGCATTTTTATGCGCTCAACCCGCACGTTTCTTCCGTAACGCTGTTCGAAATGCAGGAAGAGCTTTCCGACATGAGCGCGCGTTCCGTTCTGCTCAACGGGCTGAAAAATTTTACCGCTGTATGCTGTAAAATACAGGACATCGGGCGGGAATACGACGACAAATTTTCCCTCATCCTGTGCAATCCGCCGTATGAAACGGGCGGGTTCGAAAATGACGATTACAAAAAGGCGATCTGCCGGAAGGAGATCACGGTCACCCTTTCCGAAATCGTCGACGCCGCCTATAAAAAACTCAAATTCGGCGGCAGGCTCGCGCTCGTGAACCGCGCCGACAGGCTCGCCGAAGTGCTCTACGCGATGAAGGCGCGCGGCATCGAGCCGAAACGCCTGCAATTCGTGCGCGGCAGGGCGGGCGCAAAACCGTATCTGATCCTCGTCGAAGGCACGAAAGGGGCAAAAGAGGGTATAGAGATCCTGCCCGACGCCGTAAACGTAAAAAATTAAAGGAGAGAGCCGCCGCTTTGCGGCGCGCCGCACTGTTATGGTCACATTTGTCGCCACGCCGATCGGAAATCTCGGCGATATCACCCTCCGCGCGCTCGACGCGCTCAGGGAAGCGGACGTTATTTTCTGCGAAGACACCCGCCATACCCTTAAATTGCTCAATTATTTCGACATCAAAAAGCCGCTGTTTTCCTGCCATAAATATAACGAACTTACGGCGGCGGAAAAGGTAGCCGAACTCGCCGCCGGGGGCAAAAACGTTGCGGTCGTCACGGACGCGGGCACGCCCGTCATTTCCGACCCCGGGAACGTCCTCGTCAACGTACTGCGCGAACGGGGCATACGATACACCCTCGCGCCTGGGGCGTGCGCCTTCGTAGCGGCGCTCGTCTTGTCGGGCTTCCCCGCCGACAAATTCGCTTTTTTAGGTTTTTTGCGCGGGAAAAGAGGGGAAAAGAAGGCGTTTTTGCAGGAATATGCCGATTTTCGGGGGACGCTCGTATTTTATTCCGCCCCGCAGGATACGGATGCGGATATCGCCCTGCTGTACGAAACGCTCGGCGAACGTGAAGCCTGCGCCGTGCGCGAGATCACGAAGATGCACGAAAGCACGGAATATTTTACGCTTTCCGCGGGGCTCGCGGGCGAAAAGCGAGGGGAATACGTTTTGCTCGTAAAGGGGGCGCAAAAACGGGAAAATCCGCTCAATTTGCTGCCGGAGCGCGACCATATCGCGCACTATAAATCGCTCGGCATGAGCGAAAAGGATGCGCTCAAAGCCGCCGCTAAGGATCGCGGCGTTTCCAAAAGCGAATTGTATAAATTCACGATCAGGGACAATGAGCGGTGAACTTCTTTTTCAGACAAATTTTGCAAAGCGGTTGACAAACCGGTTTTTCTGCCTATATAATGATGATGAGGATCGTTTCGATCCCGAAGGAGGTCATCATGAAGGAAGTTTGGTCAAAAAGTTGGAAAAAGGTACTTATCTGGGCATGCGGCTTTGTGAGCCTTATCGCCTTTGCGGTCGCGGGCGGCTATGCGATCGTCAAGGGGGAGGACGAAGGCATCAAACGCGCGGCAAAGCAATGTTTCGTCGTCACGCTCATATTTTTGGCGGCGAACGCGCTTGTCAGTATTTTAAGCAGCATTGCCGGGCTTGCGTCTTCGGCGGGGCTGGCGGAAGTACTGCAGTGGCTGAATTTTATTCTGCTCATCGCAAAGATCGGCATTTATGCGGCGGCGATCGTCATGACGCTCCTTTCGGGCAAAAACGAAACTTCCGCGCCGCAGACGAACACGGAAGTAAAGGCGGAAACCGCTGAAACGGGAGCGCAAGACGAAAGGGCGGAGTAATTTCCGCAAGTGTTTGCGGGAATCCGCGAGGCAAAACATCGATAAGCAAAACCCGCGCGGAGCGCTTGGCAAAGGCGCTCCGCGCGGGTTTTTTTATGAATCGTCTTCGGTTTTTTATAATTCTTCTTCGATCTGTCTGCCGCGTACGGGCAGGGTGACGTGCGTAAAGCCGATTTTTTTGAGGGCTTCGGAAACGATCTCGCGTTTTTCGCCGATGCGCGTTTCGTCGTGCGCGTCGGAAGAAAAAAGAACGTTTCTTCCGCCCAGGTCGAAATATCTCTGCAAAATATCGGTATCGGGGATAAAGGGGCTTCCCGCCGTTTTGGCGGAGGTATTTACCTCTAAAATTTTATTTTTAGCGATGATCTTTTTGAGGATCGCGTCCAAAACGTCCGAAAAGTCCCGGTAGCGCAGTTTCGGGTCGGGGTACTTCGCGTTTCGCGAACAGTAGCCGATGTGCGCGACGACGTCGTAAGGGTAAGGCGCGTCCAGGCTTTCCAGAATGCGGAAAAGGTAAGCGTTATAGGCGAACTCTTTGCTCTTTCCCGCAAAAAATTCGGGGAAATAGCAGTCTCTCCCGAGACAGGTGTGTACGCTGTTGATGATAAAATCGGGGGAATATTTTTCGGCCGCTTCGCAATATTTTTCCTGCGCGCGGGAAGAATCGTCGTAGCCGAATTCCGCGCCGACAAGGTAGCATATTTTCCCTTTGTACTCGTTTTGCAAGGCGCGTCCGCGCGAAAAGTAGGCGTCCGCATCGATTTGCCGCACTTCCTTGCCGCCGATTTTTACATGTTTGGCCACATAATCGTAATCGAAGTGTTCGCTCGTGCCATAATATTTAAAACCGAGCGAGATCGCCTTTTCAAGCATAACGCGCATATCCTGCCGTCCGTCTGCAGAGAAAAAAGTATGTGTGTGAAGATCGGTTCGTATCATGAAAGTTCCCTCAAATTTATTTCATGATAGTACTTTTCGTGGAAAAAGTCAAGCGTGAAAAGAGGGGGAGAGTTTGCCTCTTCCCCCTCTGCAAAACAGAGTCAGATTTTAAAGACGTTCAGCGCCGTGTTGGAATAAATGAAATTCCCTCCCGTCGAAACGATCTGCAGCGTGGCGGGTACGCTTGTAACCGTGAATGCCAGCGCCGCCGACTGGGCCGAAGTCTCGTTTGCGGTCGTAAACACGTGTTGCGTTGCCGCGCCGTTCAACGTTGTTCCGTTCAGGGTAAACGCCAACAAATTTGTTTCGGGCAGGGAAGCGTTGGACTGCGGGTAGGCCGTGCCGTTGTAAATGGCAACGTAATTTCCGGGCTGGCTTATGACGATGTCCGCCGAATTGTCCGCATGTGAGATCGCCGAACCGATTTGCGTGGAAGTGCGGTCGAATATGAGCGCCTGGCCTCCCGTTACGGGTGCCGCCGGGGTAGAATAAGCCGTCAGAGCCTGCGTTTCCGCGGCGGCGCCCGTTGCACCCGTCGCGCCCGTTGCACCCGTCGCACCCGTCGCACCCGTCGGGCCGGTCACGCCCGTCGCGCCCGTAGCACCCGTCGGGCCGGTCACGCCCGTCGCACCCGTTACGCCCGTCGGGCCGGTCGCACCCGTCGCGCCCGTTACGCCCGTCGGGCCGGTCACACCCGTCGGACCCGTCGCGCCCGTGGGGCCGGTCGCACCCGTCGGGCCCGTTATGCCCGTTCCCGTCGGCCCGGCGGGGCCTGTGGGGCAGGTAACATATGGGAATTATTTTGTGATCTGCTCGCGGTAATCCGCAAGCGTTTGGCCCGATATAAGTTTGTAGTAAATGTGGATCTCTCGCGGTTTATCGTCTGCGGGCCGTTCGCCTATGGTGATAAACTCAATGAGTTGCAGGCACATTTCGCGCGTCAGTTCTTCGCACTTGGCATACCGCTTCAGCCGCATTATGTATTCCTCGACTTCTTCGTCTATACAGTCTGTCTCGGCAAGCCGTTTTTCAAGCTCGGCGATTTGCCGTTCTGTGCCTTCCTTTTCAAGCTGATACTTTTCGCATAAACTTTTGCAGACGCTGTCGGGCAGGTTTCCGAGTACCTTTTCTTCAAATGCGGACTGTATCAGCTTATCTAATTCCGTGAGCCTGTTTGAAAGAGCGCGAAGCTGTTTTTCGTTGGACAGCCTGTTTTGTTCGTCGCATTTTGTCCGCTCGCGCAAAAAGTACTCTTGCGCTTTTTTCTCGTCAATCTTTATATCGCCGAGCATGGAGCGGATATCTTGCAATACGATACTTTCGAGCTGCTTTTCCGTAATGGAGTGCGATGTACAGTACTTCTTGCCGAGGTCGGCGTAGGTGCGGCAACAGTACATATATATTTTGTTGCCGCCTGCGCTCTTGCCTTTCAGTTTTTTTCCGCAGTCGGCGCATACGAGCAACCCCGATAGGGGATGGATTCTGTTCGATTTATCGGTTCTGCCGCGGGATACACTACCGTTTATCGCCTGTACTTTTTCCCATACATCTCGGTCAATAATAGCTACGTGCGCATTTTCCCTGACGATCTGCTCGCTTTGCGGTACGTTCAGCACTTTGTGGTTCTTATAGGAAAAGCGCGTCGTGCGGTGCTGGGTGAGAGTACCGATATAGGTCGGGTCTTTGAGAATGTCCGAAACGGTCTTCGGCGACCAGTGGGGTGAGCCGCGGCGATCAGACTTTTTGCCGTCCAGCCGTGTATAGTGCGCTGTGGGGTTTAGTATTCTTTCGTCGGTGAGCTTGCGCGCGATCGTTCGTGTCGAATTGCCCTGTAAACGCATATCGTAAATGCGGCGCACAATCTTAGCCGCCTCTTCGTCAACGATCGCCGTGCGGTTTTCATCCGATCCTGCTTTATAGCCGTAGGGGTACGCCCAGTTGGTGTATTTGCCCGCCTGCCATTTAGCTTCGAGCACGGCGCGTATCTTTTTGGAAGTATTCGCCGCGTGCCACTCGTTGAATACATTCATAATGGGCATCATGTCCATGCCCGTGCTGCTGCGGTCTGCCGTATCCACGTTGTCCGAAAGGGCGATAAAGCGTATGCCGTAAGTGGGGAAAATATAGTCGATATACTGCCCGACTTGAATATAGTTGCGCCCGAAGCGCGATAAATCCTTTACGACGATGGTATCAATTTTCCCTTCTTTCGCATCGTCCAAAAGCCGTTTTACACCGGGGCGCTCGAAATCGGTACCCGACCAGCCGTCGTCTATATATTCGTCCACGATTATGCCGCCGTTATCTGCGGCGTACTTACGCAGGATGATGCGCTGATTCTCAATCGACATCGACTCGCCCGCCTTTTCGTCGTCGCGCGAAAGCCTGTAATAAAGCCCTGTTCTATTCAGTTGTAGTTGCTTTGACATGAAACCTCCTTTTTCTGTCAAAGCCATTCGGTTGAGTGGCAATATTATACCATGAGCCGCTCAACTTTTCAAGGCTTTTTCAGGAATCCGCTGACTTTACGCAGGGTTTATTTGTTTAATCCGGAATCTCTGTTGGCGCGGTTTAGGGCAAGCCGAAAGATTTCCCGAGACAGTTGTTCTTTTTCAGAGAAATGCCGGATCACAACATATTTTTTCCCGTCGATATTGCATTCGTTTTTTGCGGATTGACTGTTTATATAGTTGTCTTTTAATTGCTGCAAGGATCGTTTCGTTGCATTTTCCTCCCGTCATTAGAAGTTGTTGAAAGCCTTTCTATACATGATATGATCCGTTTGCCTGCAAGGTTTAGTTTCAGCATATATTTTATATATAAATAAGGTTCTCTGAAAAAGCGGGAGCGATTAAGGACAATGACCGTATCCCAGGAAGAACTTATATCCTCAAATAGTTTTTGCAGCGCAGGGCGATCGATAGATCTGCCCGATGCGTTGGTGTCGGCAAATACCTTGATAACGGTATACCCGTTATCGGCGGCGAATTTTTTACCGAGAACTATTTGGGCACAAATTGAATCTTCATTAGGAGATGCGCTCCTTGCGTAAATGACAGCTTGTTTCATGGATTGGTTTCCTCCGAAGTTTTCTTATATTATAAAATCTAAACTCGCAAGCCACACGTGACTTTAAAAAATTTTCAAGCCATGCTTTTTTTGACGAGAACGAAGGAAAGGAAAAGAAGATAGCGGTTAAAGGGAAGACAACAAATGAGGAAGGGTTTGAAAGGTGATTGGTGCATAGTACAATTGCAACGAAGGAATCGATAAATACTCACTTTGATGAGCAAGAATACTTGATTTCGGCAGGAAGAATTGCCAAAGCGTTACTGTTGGATTCCTATGAGTTGGATAAAAGATCGTTACTCGCTCCGAAAGGAAAATTTGATTTTGGAATGTAAAAAACAGACCTGCTCTACCACTACGGTAAAGCAGGTCTGTTTTTTTCTGTCGCTGGGTGTAACAAGTTTGAACCGTCAATAATAAAAAGCCAGATTTCAAAATAAGTATTGAAAAATTTTTATTTGCAAAAGGAAAATCAAATTATTTTTTTATGGTAGCGCAAAGTGATTTTGCAAGAGTTTTCGTTTCGATTGTTATGGGCGCTGTTCGTCTGGTCAGTAGTTAATATTGTTCATTAGAAAAAGCGGAGAGTATTCTCGCCGCTTTGAATTTTGGCTTGATTGAGTTTTGGGATAAAAGGAGAATAAGACTTAAGTATTATCGGGCGAGTTCAAGAGCGGGACTGTCATATGGTGCAGGGGCTCGTTATGATAAATATATCGGGCAAGCATAGTCGCCGCTTCAAATCCTATTCTGTAATCGTCCTGCAAGAGAGAAAAAGTTTTAAGCCCCAAAGTTGCGTTGAGATCTTTATAATCGCCGTCGAGCGTGATAACTTCAAAGTCTTTGTTCAGTTCTTTTCCTAATTTATGCATGGCTTGTATTAACAGATAAAAAATATGGCCGCTGTTGCAGACGATGCCCGTAATGTTCGGACGCTCGGCAAAATAAGCCGTAATTTCGTCTAATGTCGAATTGCCCTTAAAAATAAGATGGTGGGGGTGGTGGATACGGTGCGCCGCCAACCCATGGTTAAATCCTTCGATTCTGTTACGAATCGAGGACACTATGTTGTTGAGGGAAATCATACATACGGCAGAGTGTTTTTTTGCTAAAAAATCGGCGGCGATATATCCGATTTGATAGTGATCTGAGCTGACGCAGGTCAGATTCAAGCCAAATAAAAGGCGATCGACAAGTACGGTGGGAAATTTGTCGATTGCGAGGGACAAAATGGCATTGTTGTAGTTATCTTCGTCGGACGGCATGATGACAAGACCTTTGCACCCGAGGTTTTTTGCCAGGTTAATGGCGGCTTCTTCCTTGGATGCGCTGCCGTATGTGCTGAGATAAATAGTATTTGCATTAAACTCCTTAAAACCGTCGGAAATGCCTCTGGCGATTTCGCGAGGGAATGCGGTCGTAAAATCCGGACAGATGTAAGCAAAGATGTCGGCGCTGCTTTCCGCATCCGGTCTGTTCGGGGCGCCCGGCGCGTTGTTGATGAAAGATCCTTTGCCTTTCACTTTATAAATTTTGCCTTCCTCTTCCAGCTCTGCCAAAGCCTTGCGCACGGATACTCTGCTGGCGTTCAGTTTGATCGCCAACTGGTTTTCGCTCGGGAGCATATAGCTTCGGTTATCCTTGTTTTCTTCGATTAGATGTAAAATATGATCTTGTATAAATTTGTATAAAGGTTTTGCCATAGAGGTACTGCTCCGGTTGATATGATGTAATCAGTATATCATCGTTTTTCCAAAAAGTCAATACATGTTTTTTAAATTATCGATTTTAATATATACATGTATAAATTTTTGAAAATAAAATACAGGAAATACAAGTTTTTTCCTTGAAAGGCAAAAAATTTTAAGTTTTGTATTGACAAAATCAGTTTATATGGTAGAATTAAAAGGAAAAAATCAGTAAACATGTACAACATGTATTAAGAATGAAGGAGGATTGCGATGAAAAAGTTTTTGGCGGTCATTTCAATGACTGTGATGTTGGTAGCCGCAATGTTTACCGGCTGTTCCGGCGGCTCGGCAGACGTTTTGCTGGAAGGGGATCACGCGACGCTGCGCTTGATGGCGGGCGGAACGCAGTGGCAGGGGACGTATCTGGAGAACCTGCGCGACTTCGTCGATGCGTTCAACGACGGCGAACTTGGGGAGGCGGCGCAAGCCCTGAACGTGACGATCGATTTAGATGTGGTTAGCGATATGTCGTCTACCTATCCTACTCGCCTGCGCAGCGAATCACGCTATCCGCACCTTATGCTTTTCGACAGGTTCAACACCCCCGAATATGCCGAGAACGATTTTATCCTCGATCTGAACGATTATTTTGAGGAAAGGGAGATAGATACGTCTCTCTTTACGTCGGCTGCCATGACCGAGATGGTATATGACGGCGTAACGTATGGCCTGCCCGTCGATCTCGACCTTTGGGGTATTTATGTCAATATGGACATGGTAGACGCTTATAACGAGACCGCGGAGGACGCCGATAAGATCGTTTTGGACAACGCCTGGACGTGGACGGAATTTTTCGAGATTGCCAAAAAACTTACGAGCGGTTCGGGGGACGAGATGGTCGGCGGTTACTATGTCGGCGATATCTATGAGCATTTCTATAAATTTTTCCTGACCACCGGGGAAGATTTCCTTACGGAAGATAATACACCGAACATGGATACGGGCGCGGCGCAGGCAGTCTTGGAATTTTTCAAAGAACTGACGGACGCGGGGATCTCCAGAAACGTGGAGGATATCGGCTTCCCCCGCGAACAAATTGCCATGTACACGGAGGCGACATATTATGCCTCTTATATCGAACGCATGAATTCCGATCTCTCGTATAAATTCATGCCGATGCCGAAGGCTGAGCGGAGCGGCTATACCTTTGAGAACGCATCCTCGGGAGGGATGTTTGGCGGGTTCGGGCTGGTCATCCCCAAACCGATCGAGCGCATCCGCAATGATGCGTATTACAGCTATGTGGAACGTGCGTTGGACGTGCTCGAATGGTGGACGGTAGGCGAAGGCGCTTCTTATTGGTCGCAGTATAATGATACGATGCCTGCATTGACAAGTTTGCAGGACGACGAAGAGCTGATGGACGTGCAGACGCTGAAAGATGCGTCCGCCTTTGTTGACAGCTACCAGATCCGCCCGCAGCTTCCCGGGTACATGAACTATCAGATCTATACGATCAACTCTAACGTCAGCGCCTATTTGTCGGGCGGCAGAAGTATAGAGGATACGATTAGAGGGCTGAAAGATACGTCTTACCTGCTCGGCTGACGGAAAGAGGGGAAATGAATGGAAGCGACCTTTCGTAAACATAAACGCAGCCTGTTTTTTAAACAGCGGCTTATGGGGTACATTTTTCTCCTGCCGACAGCCGTTCTGTTCCTTATTTTTACCGTAGTCCCGTTCATAATGGCGTTTTATCTTTCGTTTTTCGAATATAATCTGCTTGAGGTCGGGGAGTCCGTCGGGTTCGAATATTATAGAACCGCATTTTCGAATACAGAGTTCATGAAGTCGTTCCTGAATATTCTCATTTATGCGGTGATGCATGTTCCGTCCATTATCATCATATCCCTTTTGGCTGCAGTTTTGGGCAATTCCGAATTGTTTGGCTCAAAGGCAATGCGTATCATCTTTTATCTGCCCTGTATTACGGGCAGTATCGCCACGGCGTATGTTTGGCGGTGGATGTTCGATGTCGACAGCGGCGTTTTTAACGGAATATTGGGTATGTTCGGACTGCCGGAATCGCAATGGCTCAGTTCGAGAAGTTATCTGGTCATGGTTTGCGTCGTTATGGTCTCCGTGTGGAGCGGCATAGGCAACAACATGCTTATCTTCCTTGCTGCGCTCAAGGGGGTATCTCCCGAATTGTATGAGGCGGCAAAGCTCGACGGGGCGAACAAAATGCAGACGCTTTGGTATATTACCGTTCCCAGTATTGCGCCGACGATGTATTTTATTACGACGATGAGCATCATCGGCGCCTTCCAGATGTTCGACCTCGTATATGCAATGGTTCCGAGCAATAGCATGGAATGGGGGCGGACTCCCGTCGTCATGATCTACGAAATAGGGTTTACCCGTTTCCGCGGCGGTTTGGGTACGGCGATGAGCATTATTTTATTTGCTGCGATCATGATCGTTACCTTCTTGTTCCAGCGCGTGGCAAAGGAGGATAAAACAGTATGACGCAAGAGGCTTTTAAAGAAAAGGCGGAACCGATTTTCCGTATAGCTGTAAAGGTATTGATGTATCTGCTTCTCTGTTTGTTCTGTATTGCGATGCTGTTACCCTTTTATTGGTCGATCATTTCGTCATTACGCCCGGAAATAGAAAACCAGGAGGGTTTTTCGCTGTGGCCGCAGGTCTTTACGCTGGAGCAGTATCAAACTTTTTTTGAGAGCATGGCAGACGTCGGCGCGGGCATATCCGTCTTTCAGATATTCGGAAATACGATATTCATAGTAATAAGCGTCATTGTTCTGAGTCTTTTGACCTGTTCTCTCGGTGCTTATGCGCTGACGCACCTGCATTTGCCGGGCGAGAAGGTCATTCTGAAGATCATGACGGCGTCCATGATGCTCCCCGGCGTGGTATCGCTGATTCCGAGCTTTTTGGTGGTCGACTATCTGGGGCTGACGAATACTTTCGGCGCGGTCATCGTGCCGGCGGCATTCAGTATATACGGGGTGTTGTTTCTGCGCTCGTTTTTCAAACAGACACCCGGAGAGATCGCGGAGGCGGCGCGCATAGACGGGGCGGGCGAGTTTTATATCTTTCTGCGCATATACTGCCCGCTCATTGTTCCCGGGCTCATTACGCTGGGGCTGTTCACGTTCAATTCGAACTATAACAATTTCCTGTGGCCGTCCATCGTGCTGGCGCCCGAGCAGATGACATTCGGGATCGTGCTGCGCGAATTTCAGATGGTCGTGTCGGATACAGGCGCGCTAATGGCGGGCGCGCTCATTACCTGCATCCCCACATTTATCATCTTTTTGTGCGGGCAGAAGTATTTTATGGAAAATTTGGCCTTTACCGGCATTAAATAAGAATCGAGGAGGAAAATCGGATGACAAAAAAGCGGCAATGGATCTTAATGCTGCTGGCGTTTCTCTTTGCGGTCTGCGCCGTCGGCGCAGTATCCGCATGGTATGCGGATACTGTAACCGTTTATGCGGAAACAGACGGTCGCGGCGTCGATACGGGGTTTTTTGGCGAGTATCAGAGCGTGCAGACGGTCGGGGAGCATTCTTTCTATCAGTATCAGTACGGCTGCGCGTATGCGTACGGGGGCGCCTCTGCAACCGTCTTTTGGGGCGGACGGCAGTGGAACGAAAGTTTGACCGAGGATGAGACGTCCGCGCTCACAAGGGAAGAGGCATTTGAAAAGACAAGCGTGCTGGACATCTCCTCGCGGGTGGGGTACGAACACGACGCCGCCGCCACGCAGCAAGTTCTGGCGCTCTCCAACGGCAAGACGGTCGCAGAGATCGGGCAGGCTTTCAAAGATCGCTATGCGCAACTGAATGACACGGTCACGCTCGGCACGCCGTCCAGCGGCGTAAAGGTGTGGGACGGCTATATTTTCGAGGATTTCTGCTACGGCGAGAGCGACGCGACGTTCGATTGGGGCGAGCGCGGCACGAATTATTCCGGGCTGTGCTACAATCCGGTTACGGAGGAGGTTTACTATATAACGGGAGGATATGCGAGCGCCTTCGAGCAGCTCGGGAGCGGGAAATCCGATCTCGGGCAGATGCTCTCCGACAGCGGCTTGTCCCTTACGGTCGACGGGGAGACGTGGACGGTGCAGTTGTTTGAAAACGGGTATATCCGCGAGCAGAACGGCTCGTATGAAGCCGTCACCGGCGTTGCCTACGACGAAGACAGCGAAACGTTTGTCGCGCAGGTAACGCTCACGGGCGAGTACGGAGACAAGGTCGGCTCTGTTTTCACTGTAGACGGCATGTATTGCCAGAACTTCGAAAACGGCTATGCGCAATATTACCTTCTGGGCGGCGATTATGTGATCCGCTATTACGGGAACCGCAACATTGCGCAGGACGGCACGGTGACATTTGTAAATAAAAACATTTATAATGCCGAGATCCTTACCGCCGACATCGGCGAAAATGCGGAGCAGGCGGAAACGATCCGCAGCGAAACGGGTTTGGAGGATTCCGCGCTGTACGCGTTGTTTACCGACGCGATGGACCGGGCGGTCGCTGCCGGGTTCGGCCTGGGCGTGCCCTGTTCGCCGATCAAAATTTGGAACGGCATGATCATGATGGACTTCAAACTGGGCGACGGCAGGTTTTCGTTCGGAGGGGACAGGTACAACATGAGTTTTATCGTGTACAACCCCGACGACGGTAAAGCATATGCGGTATCGAACTATGCCGTGCAGTGGGTGAACGACGAGGTGTTCTCTTACGGGCTGCCTGTTTCCGATATCCATAAAGACGGAACATTCAAACTGAATTCCGCAGAGATCGAATACGCATATATGCAGGAGTTCGAGCAGGGGGTGCTGTATACGACGAAGGACGGCATGCTCGTAGCGGAACTCGGCGTCGGGTACGACGAAGAATCAGGTTCTTATGTCCCGCAGGTAGCGCCCAGCGTTCCGGAGCAGTACGGCGACAGAACGGATATGCGCACGGAGGGGAATTACACGTATATCAACTACGAGAAGGGCTGCGTCACCGCGGAGAGGAACAACGAGGGGTATTACACGTACACCCTGCACCCGGGGCGCAATTTTGGCGATTCGTCAAACGAACCGACACTGCTGCCGCTCGAAGATCTGATACAGAAAAGCGATCTGCAATTCGATACGACGGTCGATTACGGCATGACGGTGGATGCGTTGCGCGATTTGGTATACAATGAGATACAGAGATATTACGATGCGGGCTTCTTTGTCGGCTTTCTGGAAGACCGTTTTAAACCGTGGAACGATATAGACGCGCAGCAGTTTATCTGGGGCGACAGCACGGCGGATCCGTTCAAGGAAGAGGGCAGGAGATATGTGGCTGCGCTCGCCCTGAACAGGGAAACGCAGGAGCTGTATCTGCTGCGCGACGAAGTGCTGAACGTCTGGCAGGACAACTATGCCGTACTCGGGTTCCCGACGACGAACAGCACCTATTATACGGAACAGGGCATCAGCGTGCAGGAATTCGATACGGGGTTCATCGTGACGGACGGATTGCAGGCGTATGCGATTACGGGTGATAGTTTGGAAAACTTTTTGCAAGATTTTGAGAGAGTGCAGGTTCCCACGCATGAACAGGACGAAAGCAAAGGATACATCGCCGAAGGTTCGACGGGGAATATCGGTTCTCCGGAGGGGAATGGCAATACCGGGCTTATTATCGGCATTTCGTGTGCCGCAGGCGTAGTCGTTCTTGCGGCGGTCGTGACAGCCATTATATTGATAAAGAGGAGGAAACAGGTAAAATGAAGTTCATAAAGAGGATATTGCCCGTCGTTTTATGCGGCTGCATGTGCCTGCCGATGGCTGCCTGCGGCGATGGATCTAAAGACGGCTCTGATACGGTGAATACATCCGCCGCCCGTGCCGCGCAGCTTGCCGATAACGTGTTCGAAAAATATATCGACCAGGATCTGTACACGCTCGACCGCAACGATGCGGATTGGGAACTGTTTGTCTACGACGGGTATTCCCATGAATACGAGAGCGGGGAAGGCGGCGCGAGCGTATGGCATTATACCGCCGTCTACGCGCTGGCGAACCGCATGTACGCGCTGTACCGGGGGACGGATAAGGGCGAAGAATATAAGCAGTTGATGGACGATTTGTACGAAGAGCTCGCCTGGTACCGCGGCACGGGCACGTTCGTGGAATTCACGGGGACGGAAGAGCGCACCGTTTACGGGGTAAACCGTTCCAACATCGGTCGCGACCAGGCAGGCGTGGAAGGCACGCTGAACGTCTACGACGACCAGATGTGGCTTTTGCGCGAAATGCTTGAAAGTTATGATCTGACGGGCGAAGAAAAGTACCTCGAAGAAGCAGAATATCTGGCAAACTACTGCCTTGCCGGCTGGGACTGCTCTCTCGACGAATACGGCAACGAATACGGCGGTATCCTGTGGGGTCCGGGGTACCAGTCCAGGCACACCTGCTCGAACGGTCCGATCATATCGCCCCTGGTGTGGCTGTATGAAGTGTACAAAGACAGCGATGAGACCATCGAATACAAGTATCAGAACGAAAAGCGAGAGGTCGTATCGGAAACGATGAAAAAATCCGATTATTACCTCATGTTCGCAAAAAAGGTATACAATTATACGATCCAGTACCTGAAAAAAGCGAATGACCTTTTTTACGATAATAAGGGTTATAACGTTGCAACGTGGGAAGAGACGGGCGTGAAATACACATACTATACCGACGGCAAGTACCAGCCCGAATCGCTCACCTACAACTCGGGTTCCCCGCTTTCGGGGGCGGTCGATCTGTACCGCGTCACGGGAGATGAAACCTATCTCGAACAGGCGAAAAAAATCGCGGCTGCCGCGTATGATTATTTTGCCGACGAAACGTTCAAGGAAGACGTGGTCCGCTACCCGACGAATTCGATCACCACATGGTTCAACTTCGTACTGTACAGGGGTTTTTACGATCTTTACAACGTATGGCAGAGCGAAACTTCGCGCAAGTATATCGATTCTTTCCGCGGCCTCATCGACTACGCGTATGATAATTATTATCGTGACGGCTTTTTGCCGCGCGACCTTGCGGGCGGCTGGCATACGGGGTATGAGTATGACGAAGTCAGCAATGTGATGGATGCGGCTTCTGCTGCCGAAACAATGGCACTCGCCGCCCAGCTCGAGATCAGGCATGAAGATCTCGTATAAATTATATCGGAGGAGGAAAAGATGAAGAGAACTTTGAAACGGTGTTTTATAGGCATCATGCTGGCTGTCCTGCTCGGGACGTCCTGTTTGCTGGCTGCGTGCGGGGATAATGAAACTCCGCCCGGAACAGAAACAACTTTTACGATCGAAGGCGTCGTATCGTCTGATCTCGGCCCGCTTTCGGGCGTTGCGGTCACGCTCGGGGAGGAGAGCAAGACGACGGGCACCGCGGGAAGCTATTCGTTTGAAGTAGCGGAGGGCGAATATACCCTCACGTTTGCCAAAGACGGATACGTCACACAGACAAAGACGGTAAACACCGACGACGCCGTGAGCGGCAAGGTCACGCTGAACGTGAGCATGGCTGCGGCGCAAAAGGAATACGTCGTCATTTCGGGCAAGGTGACCGACGCGGAGAGCGGTGCCGCGCTCGAAGGGGCGGTCATTTCCGGCAGCGCGCTGGACAGTTCCGTCACTACGGATTCGGACGGCGCCTATACGCTGCCGCAGCTTGAAAAGGGCAGTTATTCCTTTACCGTCTCCATGAACGGCTATACTTCCCAAACGGTCTCCGTTTCGGAGAGCGACATCACGGGCGATACCTATACGCTGAACATACAGTTGACGGCGATCCCCGCCGAAGAACTGGTCACCGTCTCCGGAACCGTCACGGCAGACTACCCGAACGGCAATCTTTCAGGCGTCACAGTCTCTGCGGGGGCAGGGTATGCGAGCGCGACGACGGACGAAAACGGCGCGTATTCTTTATCGCTTACATCGGGCGATTATACGCTGACCTTCTCGAAAGAGGGTTATGACGAAAAGACGCAGCGCGTTACCGCCTCCGACTTTACGGACGGTGCCTATACGCTTGACGTGAGCCTTATGCTCTCGCAGGTGCTCGCGGGCAAGACGAACGCGCAACTTCTGGCGGAAGTTGCAGAGCTGACGCAGCTCCCCGTACTCGCGTCGTCCGGTTCTACAGCGATCGAGGATATTTGGGAAACCGGTGGGGCGCAATACGAAAGCGAAAGACTGACGGAGGGGTACCGCATCGATTCGACGAGCGGAAACGAATCGGAAGACGATTTCACCTGCTACTTCTACGGAAAGACGAAGGTCACCGACGCGACCGACACCCTGCTGTTCTTCGGCAGAACGTTCGGTGCGGAGACGGAAGTCGCCGTCAAAGTGATCCATGCGGAAACGCTTGCCAACAACTTTTTGGAAGAACTCAATTCGCAATCGGTCTGGACGGCGTGCAACACGGAAAATTACCAGCGGTTCGAATACGACCTGAGTACTTATAACGGCGAAACAATCATCATTGCCGTCGGTGTCAGGAAGGCGGCTTTGACGGTCGAATCGATCTTCTTTACGGCGGATACGTTTGATGCGACCGATACTTTTGTATTCGGCAGGACGACCGATGGCGCGTTGGACGACTTGGAGAAAGTGACGATCGCCTCCGGCACGGAATATAAGGCAACGGGCGACTCCCTTATTCAGGATACGTTCGTCACGGTCGGCGCGGCTACGGTGGACAACAACCGCTGGATGCTGGCAGACGCGCGCGGCGGCGAAGGGGACGACGCACAGCCGTACAGCTACGTCTATTTAAAGACGGGCATCACCGAGGCAAACGCGCGCATGGCGGTACGCTGGTCGAATTACAACAATGCGGGCAGCGACAACAAGGGGCTTGCGACCACGAAGGTGCTTGCCGTCGATGCGACCACGAACGAGGTCATCGAACTGTACAGCGGCAACACCAAAACGGACGGGGAATGGATCACCGCGACGTTCGATCTTGCAGAGTGCGTCGGGGAGGAGATCATCCTTGCGGTCGGCATGTCCTACGGAAACCGCATGGGGATCGACTATATACGTTTTGACAGGATGAGCTACACCCTGACAGGAACGGTCACATTGCCGAGCGGCGATTATTCACTCGATAAAGTTTCCTTTACGTTGGACGGTAGCCCGCTGACAAGCGGGGAAAAAGGCTTTACCTTCAATACGCAGACGGGCACATATTCGCTCACGTTGGATGCGTCTGTCACGGAGGGCACGCTGGAAGTTTCCTATGACAATACGGGGATTGCAGATCCAACGAAGCAACTTGTCGAATCGACGTTTAGTTTAAATTCGATCAAAGATTACGGCAATGCGGCATGGAGCCCCACGCTTTCGCAGAATTCCGATGCGCCGCAGACCATTAACGTGACGATTTCCATCGACAGCACGGAAGCACTGCTTACCGACGATCAGGCGGAAGAAGTGACTGTAAAGCTTGGGAATGACCATACTTTCTCTTATGCCGGCGAAGGTGTATGGAAACTGGAAGGTCTTACCATGGCGGAAGCGATGGCTGCGGGCGATCTTACGGTCACATTCGCCGAAGAGGGTACCCTCGCGAATATCTATGAGGCTGTCAATGAAGGCACCCTCAGCGGTTCGGATTATGCGGACGGGCAGGCGGATATTTCGGTTTCGCTTGTGGAGCGGGATATTCTGCCCGGGCTGACCCTCTCCGAGATGAAGAGTGCCACGGTACTGTCTTACGATTATTACCAGGGGCTTTGGGCGCACAACGTGTTCCGCAACTTCACAAAGAGCGAGGGGATCCGTTCGCAGGAGCAAAACGAAGGCGATACGATTCAGACGGAAACGACGCTTGCGACTAATGAAACGGAATTTAACGGATATATCTATGCCCGCAAAACGATCACGAACGAGAACAAAACGATGATCGTCAGCATGCGCACGCATAATACGAGCATCGCGACAAGGTTCGGCGTCATGGTGGTCGACCTTACGACGGGTGCGCGTGAATTGGTCGGAGGAATGCTGTCTTCGAGGGCGAATTCCTATACCGATCAGGTGTTCGACCTTTCGGCATATGTCGGCAAAGAGGTGCTTGTTTCCACGGGTATCTTTTATACGCAGGCTTGCGACGACGCGCTGCCCGACGGCGAACAGTTGCAATACGTCATTGAAAGTATTCGCTTTATCTCTGTGGCAGCCGATTGGAAGACGGACAGCGCGGAGAACTGGAACGCTACCATCGATACCATAGCGGGCAATTTGCTGGCAAACGACAGCGTTGCGGCGAACAGCCTGACCTATTTCCAGGGCGCGAACAACGACAGCGGAAACGAAAATTATATTTTCAAAACATGGGGAGCCGTTTCCAAAGGACAGGATTATGCAGGCATAGAGCCCGTCGGCGAAGGCGCGATGATCAAAACGCGCAACGGCAGTACTGATACGTCTGACAACCGCGCGTTCATCTACGCGAAATTTACGATCACGGAAGAGACGAGTTATCTCTGGCTCAACGCAAGGCGGTTCAGCGGCTCAAACCATGTGGGCAGCGCGCTCACCGTATATACCGCAGACGGCGGCACGGTCGTCGCGCCCGACAGCACGAATTTCGTAATGCCTTCGGGCGGCGAATGCGAGGTAGAGAGCGACAACTGGATCAAGTGGCACGACGGAGACAGCGGATACGCATATCTGAAGTGGGATCTCTCCAGCTACATCGGGCAGACGGTTGTTTTGGTCATCGGGGTGAGGAATACGTACAACTCCGATGAGGGAAAGATGGCGATCCAGGAGATCCACCTGGGGAGCGCAGCCGACGGGCAGAGCGCCGGAAAGGTGACCGCATAAGCGGGTGAAAAGGAGCCGCGCGGTATACCGCGCGGCTCTATAAAACTATTTCAGTAAAAGTAAAGGACAACAAGGGTATGACAGGAAGATACAGATGCGAAACGATGCGGCGCAAGGTCGGCGCAAGGGTAAAAAAGATCAAAGATAAAAAATTGCGCGAGATGTTTTTGAAATGCTTTTTCTCCACTCTGGATACGACGGTTTCAGAGTCGGAAGGGCTGCCTTTCGTATTTACGGGGGATATCCCCGCCATGTGGCTGCGCGATTCTTCCGCGCAGGTGATGCACTATATTCCGTTCGCGGAGGAGGATGAGGACGTCGCCGCGCTGATACGCGGGCTTTGCGAACGGCAGTTCGGGTACATTCTCATCGATCCTTATGCGAACGCTTTTAATTCCGAACCGAACGGGAAAGGGCATTCCGGAGACATTTGCGATGCGTACAGCCCGTGGATATGGGAAAGGAAGTACGAGCTGGATTCGCTGTGCTATCCCTTCTGGCTGGCAGACCTGTATTTTTCGGCTGTGCGCGATAAAAAAATTTACGAAAGCAAATACCTTTCGGCGGTTCGGGCGGCGCTTGCGGTCATGGAGACAGAGCAGCATCCCGAAAATTCCCCTTACCGTCATCAGAGGTACGGGGAAGGGGCGCATATCGGCGACACGCTTATCAACGGCGGCAGGGGAGGCGTCTGCCGTTATACGGGCATGGTGCGCACCGCATACCGCCCCAGCGACGACGCAGCCGCGTTCGGGTTCAATATTCCCGAAAACATGCTGGCGGCGGCGGTGCTTGAAAAAATCGCAAACGGCTGCCGCATTCTCGGAGAGGAAGAAACGGCGCGCCGTGCGGAAAAATTGGGCGCGGAGATACGTAAAGGGATAGAATCATACGGCACGATCTGCGAAAACGGGGAAACGTTCTACGCCTACGAGGTCGACGGGCTGGGCAACGCGCTGTTCATGGACGATGCGAACGTGCCGTCTTTGCTCGCCGCTCCGTTTATGGGGTTTTGCCCTGCGGAAGATCCGCTCTACTGCGTCACGCGCGGCAAAGTATTGAGTTATCGGAATCCTTTTTATTTCGAAGGGGCGGCGGCGAACGGAGTGGGGAGCCCGCACACGCCCGACGGCTATATCTGGCACATAGGGCTGTGCGTGCAGCTCCTTACGTCCCGCTCCGAAGAGGAGGTCGCGCGGCTTTTCGGCGTGTTGCGGGATACCGATGCGGGCACGCTTCAGATGCACGAAGGGTTCGACTGCAACGATCCCGGAAAATACACCAGACCTTGGTTTGCCTGGGCAAATTCTATGTTTGCGCTTTGCATAACGGAAAGAGGTGAGCAGTTATGAATAAAAAATATCTTGATTATGTAAATATCAGGCAAGGTACAGATTCGCAGGCACGCTTTTCCAACGGGAACACGTTGCCTTTGACCTGTCTGCCGCATGCGCACGCCATGTTTGCGCCGCAGACGAACAATTACAGGGGGGCATGGTTCTATCACCCCGCCGACAGGAGTTTCGAGGGGATACGCCTTACGCACCAGGCAAGCCCGTGGGTGAATGATTTTTCCTATTTTTGCTTTATGCCGCAGACGGGGCGGCTGATTGCCGATTATAACGCGAGGTGGTCGGGGTTCCGCCCGCAGGACGCCGTGCTCACGCCGTACTGCATGAAATTGAAACTTCTCCGCTACCGTACAGAATTTTCGCTCGCCCCCACTGTGAGCGGTGCGGTCATGAAGGTCTGCGTGGCAGACAGTGCCGATCGCCCGGTGTTTTCGGTCTTGCCGTTTGATTTTCACTCGGAGATCAAGGTAAACGAGCGCGAAAGGACGATCACGGGATATACGACTTCTTATACAAACGCGCCGTATCGCGATGACTTCAAAATCTATTTCGTTTTTGCTTTCGACTGCGGTATCGGCGGAGAAATGCGCGATCGCGGCTGTCAGAAAACGGAGAGCGTGGGGGTATATTTGGATTCGCGCCGTTATACCGTGCGCATAGCCACCTCCTACATCAGTGAAGAGCAGGCGATGCTCAATCTGCGGAGGGAGACGGAAGGGAAAACGTATGAAGAGATCGAATCGTTCGCAGTTTCTGCCTGGGAAGAGCTGCTTTCACGCGTGAAGATACGGGCTGACGAGCAGGTCATGCACACTTTTTATTCGTGCATGTACAGGGCGTTCGTGTTTCCGAACCGTTTTTATGAAACGGACGCATGCGGAAAGAATATCCATATCGATCCGGAAACGCTTACGGTCAAAGACGGTGTGGCATATACGAACAACGGTTTTTGGGATACCTATCGCACGGTGTATCCTTTCTATTCGCTGGTCATACCGGAAAAGCTGAACGAGATCATAGAAGGATTTTTGAATTTATACGACGATCGGGGCGTGCTCCCGCGCTGGCCCACGCCTTCCGAATTCAACTGCATGCCGGGAACGCTGATCGAGGCGGTTTTTGCCGACGCGGTCGTGAAGGGATTGCTGAGCGAAAAGAATGCGCGCCGCGCCCTGCATGCGATGGTCGCAAACTCGAAGTTCATCTCCGAGGGCAGGAAAATTGCGCGCAAGTGCGTTCCCGAATACGAAAAGCTCGGCTATGTGCCGTACACGCTCTGCAAAGAGAGCGTAAACGAAACGCTTGACAGCGCTTACGGGGATTTCTGCATTTTTGCGACGGCTGCCGCGCTCGGCGAGAAAGAAATCGCCGAAACGTATCTGAAATCGAGCAGGAACTACAAAAATCTGTTCGACCCGTCCGTCGGGTTTATGCGCGGGAAAGACGAAAACGGCTGTTTCCGCGAAGAAAAATTCGACAGTTTTATGTGGGGCAGAGATTATACGGAAGGGAGCGCATGGCAAAACGGATTTGCCGTTCCGCACGACTACGCGGGCTTGGCGGAATTATATGGAGGGAAAGAGGCGTTCTTAAACAAAATAGACGAATTATTCGCAGTCGAGCCTTTATATGCGATCGGTGGATACGGCGGGGAAATTCATGAAATGACGGAAATGGCAGCCGTTGACCTCGGTCAGTGCGCGATTTCGAACCAGCCGTCGTTTCATATTCCATTTCTGTACGCAGAATTCGGGGATAAAGAAAAATCACGCAAGATCGTAAAGCATATCGCCCTCAATTATTTTTCTTCAGCGGACGACGGTTTCCCCGGCGATGAAGACAACGGCACCACGGCATGCTGGTACATATTTGCCGTGTTGGGGTTCTACCCCATGTGCCCGGGGAAAGACGAGTTTACCGTTACGGGGTGCCTGGCTGATAGCGCAGAAATTTGCTTGAACGGGAAAACAGTCGATCTTATTGGAAAAACAAGTGGTAAATATAAAATAAAATATTCCGAAATAATGGAAGGCCTTTACAGATGAAAGTCATGACGTTCAACATAAGGAATGCGATTGCGGACGACGGCGAAAACAGTTGGAAATACAGGAAAAACGCTGTATTCGATTACCTTTCAAAGAGCAATGCAGAGATAATTTGCATGCAGGAGGTCGTTCCCGAAGTCAAAAAAGAAATGCAGGCGTTTCTTTCCGATAAATATTCCTTTGTCGGAAAGGGACGGCTTGCAGAACCGAGTGAAGACGATGAGATCAACTTGGTCGCCTACGATAAAAATAAGTTTGATCTGAAAAATTCTTCTCATTTTTGGCTGAGCGATACGCCTCAAATTCCGGGAAGCAGGTATCCTACGCAAAAATTTTGGCCGCGAACTTGTACGGCGGCGGATTTTTGCGGTGCAGACGGCGCGTTTTCTTTGTTTGCGACGCACCTCGACAATGCCGATCCCGTTGCAAGAGAAAAAGGGTTTGCCTTGATACTCGGCCGCGCGGCAAACAAAGAGAAAGTTTTGATTTGCGGAGACTTTAATGAGGAACCCGAAGTCGTTTTACGGTGGATACCGAAAGAATATATCGATTTGTCCGGCGGTTTGATCGATACTTTTCATGGCTATGGAAAAGAAAGAGGCAAGATCGATTATATTTTCGGCAAAGGAGGCTTTCGAGCCGAAAAAATCGTATGCGACAAAACGATGCGGAGCGGAGGCTTTTTGTCCGATCATTATCCCGTATGGGCGGAGATTATATAAAAATGTATAAATTACTACCAGCATATAAAGATTACGTTTGGGGCGGCAATAAGTTGAAAGAGATGTACGGTCTGCAAAACGGCGAACGCTTGGCGGAAAGCTGGGCGCTCTCTGTTCATCCGGACGGTAGCAGTATGTATCTGGCATCGTTTGCGGATTATGTAAAGGATAATCCGAAGTCAGTGGATAAACATGGATCGACATTTCCCGTCCTCATAAAATATATAGATGCGAAACAAAATCTTTCCGTACAAGTACACCCGAATGACGAATATGCGTACAGAGTGGAAGGCGACAACGGCAAAACGGAAATGTGGTATATCATTCAGGCGGACGAAGGCGCAGGTATCTATTGCGGTTTTAAGAGGGATACCTCGAAAGAGGAATTTCAGCAAAAGCTGAGGGAAGGAACTGTCGAAGAATTGTTGAATTTTATTCCTGTGCAAGCAGGGGATTGCTACTTGATACCTGCAGGCACGGTACATGCGATCTGTGCGGGGTGCGTGATTTGCGAAGTACAGCAGAGCAGCAATGTGACTTACCGTGTATATGATTATGACCGCAAAGGTGCAGACGGTAAGCCGCGCCCGTTACATATCGAGAAAGCGCTCGAAGTGATCGACTTTCATAAGTTCGAAGATAAAACGAACGGCGGGGATTATAGGGAGATACAGGGGAACAAACTGCGGCTTTTGACGGCTTGCAAATATTTTCGGTGCCGTGAGCTTATCTTAAACGGAGCGTATGAGGAGGTCAATGCGGAGTCTTTTACGGCGATCAACATAATTGATGGGGAAGGCACGGCAAACGGGCAGCCCTTCCGTGCGGGAGACAGTTTTTTTGTTCCGTGTGGCGAAAGTTTTGTGTTGGGCGGAGAGGCAAAAATCATACTGACTACGGAGAATGACAAATGGAATATTATGCAGGAATAGACCTCGGCGGAACAAATATCAAGTGCGGCATCGTCGATGAAACGGGGAAAATAGTTTGTCAGGAATCTATGCCGACACACAGTGAAAAGGGTTTTTCGGATGTAGTTTCAACGATGGCTGAACTTGTGAAACAACTTTCAAAAGCCGTGAGTGTCCGTGTTAAAGCGGTCGGGGTAGGTGCTCCCGGCACGATAGACGGGGAAAACGGTGTCGTTGTTTACAGCAATAATTTAGCATGGGAAAAGGTGCCGCTTGCGGCAGAGCTGGGAAACGAATTGCATCTTCCCGTGCGTATAACGAATGATGCGAATGCCGCTGCATACGGAGAATATTTCTGTGGATCAGGCAAAGAGTATAGATCTATCGTCATGCTCACGCTCGGCACGGGTGTGGGTAGCGGCATCGTGATCGACGGGAAACTGTTTGAAGGTAACCGCGGTGCAGGGGCTGAATTGGGGCATGAAGTGATCCGTTTCAGAGGAGAAAAATGTACCTGCGGCAGGCGCGGCTGTTTTGAAGCCTATGCTTCGGCAACGGCATTGATCAGACAGACGAAACGTGCGATGGCTCGCGATGTTGATAGCGTAATGTGGAAACTATGTTCTGCTGATATAAACAATGTTAATGGAAGGACTGCGTTTGACGGCATGCGATTAGGTGATAAGGCTGCTAAAAAAGTAGTTGATAGTTACATTAACTATTTATCGGAAGGAGTAACAAACGTCGTAAACGCCATTCGTCCGGAAGCGGTTATTTTGGGCGGAGGAGTTTGTGCCGAAGGAGACGCTTTGACCGTTCCGTTAACGAAAAAGGTGGAAAAGTCTGTGTTTGGCGGTGTTCGATATGCGCCCGTAAAAATATTGACGGCTTCTTTGGGAAATATGGCAGGGATAATAATCGGTGCGGCCAACCTATATAATGCGCCTGTACAGGGGCAATAAATGTGATATATTATTAAATAGTAATATCTCGTAATTAATATAAGCGCTTTCTTGGAACAGTATATTGTCGGTCGAGAAAAGGACGACTGTTAAATTGTATCTGTAAAACTAAAAGAGGAGAAAAAAGATGAAATACTATGCAAACTGTCCCGTTTGTGCGCACAAACTGATGAAAGGCGAGAACGGAACGCAGGCGGACATTCGCTGCTCGCGGTGTAAGAATTTAGTGCGTATTCGGATCGCCGACGACATTGTAACAGTTAATCTGATTGAAACAATAAGTACAACAACGGAAAACAAAGGAAGGCACTGCCCCGCATAGGGCGGTGCTTTTCTTATGTCTCCATAAATGTGGAAATTGTGGATTGCATAGGTTGATATAATTCCGCTTTTGTTGAAGTAAACTATTCACAGAGGTGGAATACTATGCTGAATTCAAAGGAATTATACGGCAAAATAAGCGAATGGCGGGAAGATAAGGGCTGGACGGAAAACAAATTGTGCGATATTGCCGGAGTATCACACAGTATGTTTCATTCATGGATTTTGCGCGGCACAATGCCTAAATTGGATACATTGGAGAGCTTGTGTTATGCGTTGGACAAGCCGCTCGCGGCGCTTTTGTTTGATGTTGACGAAAATAGACTTACGGGTGAAGAAATTCAGTTACTTTCCAAATAGAAAAAACTCGATGTACGCCAGAAAAAAGTTATTATGGATACAATAGAAGCATTTGGGAAAACTGAATAAATATGTCGTAAGAGTAGTTGAAAACCGTAGCAGATATTTCAAACGGTTATGAGCCTGACAGAGAATAAGACCTTATAAAGAGGTTTGTTCTTTGTCGGGCTTTTTTATTTTGTAAATAAAGGCAAGGCAAACTTGCAGGAAGATTTCAATTTTTTTGTGACTGTCACATATTTTTATGGACACTTTGATAAATACTGATGTGATGTTTTTATCAGAATTTTATTGCATTACATTAAAAGCCCGTTCCTTGATAGAATAACTCCTATATGACATTTTTAATTTGACAGCCTATGCCGCGCAGTGTCTGTACAGCTTTTGGGAAATATTCATCTTTGACAAAAATATAATCGGTATTGAAAGTTGAAACGGCAAAAATAGGTATATGCTCTTTCGCCAGTGCCGATGCTATATTTGAAATGATGCCTACCAGCGAAAAATCAAGCGTACCGCAGATGCGAAAGGCGCGCTGGTTTTTTCGCAGACGGTTGTATCTGCGGGAATTTCTTTTTCAGGGCAGACCAACGAACATTCTTCGTCTGTATTTGCCGCAAAATAAAATTCCCGATTTAGATCGATCCGCGAAAAATCGGGGATTTTGCAGACTGCGAACATATTTTTTAATATATAAATTTCCATGATAAAATCTCATGTTTATTGTATAGCATTTAAACACATTCACAGCTCTGCTTTGTGCAATCTTTGTAAAACAATCTCCAAAAAAGTATGCACGAAACGACGGCGGAAAGCAGTTCCGTTATCCAAAACGAATGCCATACGCCCGCTGCCTGAAACAGGTAAGACATAAGAAGCGCTATGGGAAGAATGGCGATATACCGAAGCAGCGATATTATCAAAGACGGCATGCCTTTCCCCAGCGCCTCGAACGAGCCGCTGACGACAACGGAGATCGCCGAAACGATAAACCCGGCACTTATGATGCGCAGGGCGACCGCTCCCTGTTCCATTGTCTGCGGAGTATCGGTAAATATGTCCATCAACTGCTTGGGAATCGCAAGACAGAGGATCGTGCCTATTACCATCACGCCCAGGCTGAGCAGCAATGTTACTTTGAATATGCCGATAACTCTGTCTTTCCGTCCCGCACCAAGGTTATAGCTAATTAACGGGCGTATACCTTGCACAATGCCGCTTATGGTGAAATAGATAAACGTCTGCAATTTGTAATAGACACCCAATATCAGAACATAGACTTCGGCAAATGCCGCAAGTATGGCGTTGAGCACCGTTATCATAAAGGAGGGCAGCGCCAAATTTAAGGAGGCGGGGATACCCACATAATAAAGTTTGCGGCAGATCTTTTCTTCTCCGCGGCGCTCCAACCGCAGGCGCACGGGTATTTTTGCAAGCAGGAATACGGCAATATAGCTGATAAGCGAGAGCGATTGTCCTATCCCCGTGGCAAGCGCCGCCCCGAATACGCCCATTGCGGGAATGGCTCCGAGCCCGGAAATAAAGATCGGGTCGAGTATGATATTGGCGACGGCTCCTATTGCCATACAGAACATCGTCGTCTTCATTTTTCCCGTCGCCTGCAATACTTTTTCGAACGCCATGCCGAGAGTCAGCACGGGCGCGAACGCGATGACGGTATAGAAATAGTCGAGGCCGTATGCAGCTATCTCTTCGCTGTCGGTAAACATGGATATGAACGGGCGTATAAAAAGCACGCATATCCCTGCAAGCACGATGCCGTGCAGAGCGCTGAGAATGATGCCGAGCGTTGCCGAACGGTTTGCCGCCTTTCCGTTGCCCGCTCCGAGATAATAGGCGACTGCCGCATTTATTCCGACGCCGAAACCTACGCCGACGGCATTTGCAAGATTCTGAAGCGGATAAACGATGGATATGGCCGTCATGGCGTCTTCGCTGACTTGTGCGACGAAAAAACTGTCGACGATATTATAGAGCGAATTGACGAGCATGGATATAACCATCGGCAGAGCCATTTTCAAAACAAGCGGCAATACCGGCTTTTCTTTCATGAATGTCTGATCCACGGACGCATCCTCCCGAAATCAGATTTTTACGATATAATCTGCTTTTCTTTCGGCCGCCTTCGGAAGTGCCGCCGCTGGATAACCGAGCGCAATAGCGCCTACCCCGCGCAGGGTTTCGGGTAAATTCCAACTTCTCAGTAATTCTTTTCCTTTCTCGCTGTCAAAAACTTCACGCTCTCTGTGTACCCAAACAGAGCCGAGGCCGAGGGAATGGGCGGCAATCATCATATTTTCCAGAACGCAGCTTCCGTCCTCCACAAACGTACTTGCCTTTCCGTCGGCGAGAACAAGAATGATTACGGGCGCGCCGTAGTAAGGGTCGGTATCCTTGCCCATGACTTCCGCGTTCAGGCGCGCTATCTTATCGCGATATGCGGCGTCTTTGACGGCTACGATAACGGGCGACTGTCTGCCTCCTCCCGTGGGCGCATACGTTCCCGCCTTCAATACGGCGTCGAGCAGTTCTTCCGGTATTGCCTTTTGACTGAAAGAGCGCACGCTTCTTCTCGTTTCGATGGCTTTAATAACACTGTTTTCCATAAAAATTACCTCCGTTGCATAAAAAAACGCCGCACAGCTAAAAGCTGTGTGGCGAAAAGATGACTTATCAGGAAAAATCCACAACGATTTTCCTTGGCAATTATACTACCCTGAAAATTGTTTGTCAAGCATTTCTTACCGGTCGGTTGACATTGCCGTAAGAATTTTTTATAATACGTTAAATATGTTTGCAAGGAGGAAGTAAGTTTGTTTGATACCGTACTGTTCGATTTAGACGGCACATTGACAGACCCGTTTGAGGGCATATCAAATTCCATCATCTATGCGCTGAAAAAATTTGGTATCGCTGCTCCCGACAAGCCGCTGCTCAAAAAATTTATCGGGCCGCCTCTTACGGAATCTTTTTCGGAATATTGCGGGTTAAACCATTCCGATGCTTTACGTGCAGTGGATTATTATCGCGAATATTTCAGTGTCGCGGGGATTTTTGAAAATAAGCCGTATGAGGGCGTGTGTGAACTCCTGTCCGGATTGAAGGAGCGCGGTTATACGGCCATAGTGGCAACATCCAAGCCCGAACAATTTGCAAAAGCTATTGTACAGCATTTCGGATTAGAACAATATTTCAAAGAAATCTGCGGCGCTACCATGGATCAGAGCAGGACACAAAAGGCAGATGTGATTGCTTATGCCTTAAAAAAATGTGAGATAAAGGACAAGAAGCGTGCCGTTATGGTAGGTGACCGTGAACATGATATTATCGGAGCAAAAACAAACGGTCTGAGTTCCATAGGCGTTCTGTACGGATATGGAAGCAAGGAAGAATTGCTTGAAGCGGGGGCCAATTATATTGCAAATTCTCCCGTCGATATATTGCATTATATTTTGGGATAAAAAAGTCGGACTGATGTGTTTACAGCGGGAGGCAATCCAAATAATGTAAAGCTTCCTTAATTGCTACTTTGGCACCGTGGCGTGTGCTTGGCATAGACAAGTGCGCCGCGCTGACGCGCGCCGCAGCCAAGCACACACCACGAAAAGAAATGACAGGAAAACCAAACCGAAAGGCGCGGCGGCGCGGAGCCGTCCCCGCTAACCCGCTTGGGGATCGGCTGCCGCTTTTTCCGCCGCGCAATGCTTTCTTATCATTGGTTTTTGCCGTTCATTGTACCTCTTGAATTTGCCTTTTCGGTCAGGCTATGGTAGCATAGTTCCTCGCGGACGTCAACGGCCGCAAAATTGTCGCTTAAAACACTCATAGAAACGAATTATGAGCCGAGTAAGGATTGTTTCCTTGCTCGGCTCTTTTGCTGTCTGTAAGGCTTTTTACGCACCTGTAACGCAACGATTTTGTCTTTGCCCCGTTGACTTCCGCAGGCTTGCTATCAAGAATTCCGACTTTTACCGTCCTATGCACCTCCGCCTGTTGCCCGAAAAAGGCAAATACAAATTCAGAGGTGTAAAGATGGAAATGTTAGTCACAAAGTTCTCAAAAGGGAAATATCGTAACGAAGGCGATTTGTTCGCCGAGCCTATCTCGAATGAGAATGTCAAACTCATGGGCGAGATGATCGCATTGCAGGCGCTCCGCACCGTAAAGAAATTCGATATGAAAGTAGCGGACAGATTGTATATCGGTCTCATTAAAGACCTGCACCACATGGGAGAGATAGACTATATCGTATCGGACGGCTACGACGTGGCGCAAACTGCTATCTGCTTCTTATATCAATTCATCGGTCACAGCGCCAATGAAATTTACGGCAAAGACAAACGAGGAAAAGAGATCACCATAAAACTTGCGTGCTATCGTGAGGTAGACCACTTCATCAATCTTCTTCGTAATAGACCAGACAGGCGCGGGACTGTCGTTGAATCCATTGACTTTACGGATTATAAGGCTCTGCCTATGGATCCCGTGAACTGCTTTGAACACGAACAGACGGATTACACAAAATACGACGAGCTTGTAGACGCGTTACAGCTTTCCGCATTAGAGCTTGCCATTTTGAACTGCTATATGAACGGCATGGTACAATCCGAAGTCTGCGCCGAGCTCGGCATCGGCAGAGGCAGGATCAACAGCAGAAAAGCAAGCATCCGTCAGAGATATTATTCGCTTTACGGCGCGTACTGATATATGCCGCTGAACTTAATCTTCCATTGAAGGCAGACGTTGTACGACGTCTGCCTTTTTCTATGTGTAAAGTTTGGGAAAACTATCGCTTTGTTGCAATTTTACCTGACTAAACTATGGGAATTGCCCGGGTAGACTACCTTCCGCCCGAATTATATTTCCGCTATACTGTTTCTCGCAAAGATTTTTTGCACGCTTGTGGAAAAAGTTTTTATAACACGACAAAAACTGTCGTATTTAGGTGCTAAAACTTTTTCAAACCGGAAAGAAACCTTCCGGTTTGGCTTGTAGAATTTTTCTCACAGAAAATTCTTGAAGGCGCAAGAACCTTGCCAAGAAACGCTGACTTATAGCAATGAAGCTGCATACGGAGGAAAGTTTCAAAAAGGAACTCGGGAACTGCCTCAAAAATCTGAGCAAGCGTAAAGGCTGGAAGTGTATCGGGGTATGGGAACGCTCGCCGGAAAAACAGCGTCTGCATTTTCACGGCATCTCCTATATCCCCGAAGGCACGATGCCGGGGAAGATGATAGACGTCAACGATTACAGTTTCAAATCGCACCGCAGGCGGATCACGCACCAGAACACCTATTTCAATGAGCGGTTCGGGCGCTCGGACTTTGAAGAGATCTCGGATAACGGCGTATTGAACGAGGCGATGGCATATATCATGAAGTATATCGAAAAGAGCGGGGAGCGGATCGTATATTACGGCAATCTGCCGCAGTTCTTCGTATCCGATGTGATGGAGAACGATATCCTCTGCCCTTACGGGGAAGACGGGCAGAAGTTTATTCTCTCGGATACGTTCGGGTGCTGGGATGAAGGCGAGTATATAGGACAGGTGAGCAAGGAAACGATTGCAAAGCTGCCGAAAGTAAAGTAATTTTGGAAAATCCTTGAAAAAAGACGTAAAACGAAGTTCTTATATTTTGTAAGGAATTGAAATACGAGCGTCTCAACGAGATAGTTTCCGAAAAAGCGATCGTGCGCGGGGTCTCATCGGATTAAAGGCTATAAGGAAAGAGGGGCAATAATCGGCATTAGCAGTTGGTAGCGATTGGCAATAAACTAATGAGACAAAGCCACATTTCGAAAAATGTGCACATCCTTGTCAATAATGTCGGAAAAATGTGAATTATATAATTGATTTTTCAGGAAAAATGTGATACACTATTTACGGAGGTGGAAAATATCATGCTGAAACGGAAAATTGATACATTTCTGGTAGACTGGAAAAAGAATTCGGACAGATTGCCATTGATCGTAAAGGGCGCGCGGCAGGTCGGAAAAACGGCGTCTATCCGACTGTTTGGGGAAAACAATTATGAGAATGTTGTCGAGATCAATTTTTTACTGCAAAAACAATACAGGGATATTTTTGACGACGGATTTGAGGTGGATACGATTCTCCGCAATATTTCTCTGCGTGCGCCACAGTTGGAGTTTGTTCCCGGAAAGACTTTGATTTTTTTCGATGAATTGCAGGCTTGCGTGAATTGTGCCACGAGCTTGAAGTCTTTCAAACAGGACGGGAGATACGACGTTATTTGCTCCGGTTCACTCATGGGCATAAATTACAATGAGATTGAATCGAACAGCGTCGGTTATAAAGAAGACTATGAGATGTATTCTTTGGATTTCGAAGAATTTTTGTGGGCGAAAGGATATAAAGACGAACAGATAGAGGATTTATATAGAAACATGACGGAAGTTAAACCGTTTTCGCAGCTTGTGCTTGACGTGATGTTTGAAAACTTCCGTGAATATATGGTTCTTGGCGGAATGCCCGCCGTCGTCTGGTCTTTTATACAGAAAAAGAACTACAGCGGAACGCTGAATTTACAGCGGCAGATACTGTTGGATTATGAGGAAGATATAACGAAGTATGCAGGCGGACTCGATCATGGAAAGATATTGAATGTATATAGAAAGATCCCTGTATTTTTAGGTAAAGACAACAAAAAGTTTCAGATTTCGAAAGTAGAGCATGGGGCGAGAAACCGCGAGTATGTCGGTGTAATAGATTGGCTGGACAATGCGGGGATCGTCAATATCTGCTATTGCATGTCGCAGCCGGAGCTGCCGTTGAAAGGGAATTATAACCCTGACAATTATAAAATTTATTACGGGGATACTGGGCTGCTGATAGCCTCTTTAGACGAAGAAGCACAGGAAGACCTTCGGAATAATAAAAATTTCAATACTTATAAAGGCGCTATTTATGAGAATGTAGTCGGGGAAATGCTGGTCAAACAAGGGTATCCGTTGTATTTTTACCGAAACGAAAAGGGAACAATGGAAATAGATTTTTTTGTGCGTGACAGTAATTCTCTCGTGCCTGTCGAAGTAAAGGCGATGGACGGCGCGACAGTTTCTTTGAACAAGATTATAGATTCCGATAAATACCCCGATGTGAAATTCGGAATAAAATTCGGTTATAAGAATATCGGGTATAACGGGAAGTTTTATACGTTCCCTTATTTTCTTGCGTTTTTGTTAAAGAGATTTTTGAAAGAACGCGGAAGTAATGTATTAAGCAACTTGTACAGGAACAGGTAACGGGCGTTTTGTAATCTGAGCAAGCGTAATGGCTGGAAGTGTATCGAGGTATGGGAACGCTCTCCGGAAAAACAACGCCTGCATTTTCACGCATCTCCTATATTCCCGAAGACACAGAAAAAAGAACAGGGAATTGGTATGATTATATGGCGAGGTACGACATGGAAAATAAGATTAAAGTATTTGAGAACAGGCAAGTTCGGACATTGTGGAATGCCGAGGAAGAAGAGTGGTATTTCTCCGTTATAGATGTGGTTGCTGTTTTAACGAACAGTACAAATCCGCGTAAATATTGGTCTGTATTAAAAACACGGTTGCGGAGGTTACGACGACGGCTATTTCAAAGCAGGAACAGCCGGAAACATTCGATGAAAATAAAGCGGTGGCAAGGCGCGGCGGTAAAGTCGCAAAAAATGCGAGAACAGATATAGAATTGCAGTTGGGGCAATCGGTCATATCACCGTTGAACGCGAGCGACAAGCTGGCATTGGAGATCAAGTCGGAAACGGGTAAAGACGAAAAGCAGTAAAAAGCGAAGGACAAGAAAGAAAACGGCATAATAATCGGAAAGTTGCGCGGCGGTATGCGCGGGGCGATTCGCAAGCGGTTCAGCGCGAACGCCCCGCCCGCCGCGCTCCGATTTCCCGTTGTTTTTCGTTCGTTTCGTTTGCTGCGCCGTATACGGGCACACGTCGCAGGGTCAGACCCGAACTAAACCGTATGTGAACCGTATCTCAACCGCACCTGAAAGGTCGTGCCAAAACGAGGCGATTTTCGAGCTGTTTTCGGGTGATTTTGCAACGGAATTTTCAGCCCGGTTTTCGGCTTTGAAAAGGCGCCTTTTCAAAGTATGCAATACGAAAAAGTTCAAAAAAATCGGAAAACTTTTTCAAATGTGCAGAAAAACTGCACATTTGTGTTTTAGAATAGAGGTGTACCTTGAGATTTCCGCAAAGAACTCAAAATTCGCCGTTCCTTTCTTTCGTAAATTTTTCAGGTTGTGACTTGTCTCAAAGGCTGTTTTAAGGCCGTGACAGGCTCTCTATAGGCTGAATCTTTTTCTCGATAAGTTTATCGTTTGGTTTATCGTGAAGATTATAAGCCTGCTTTTAAGACGTAAATTGCAAGCCGTGAGTAACATGGCAAAAGATCGGCGCTTTATCAGCGGCAACCTTTCAGACCGAGATGAAGTTGGACGGCATATCAGAATGCACCGATATAAGTGCGGTATTTGTAGCGGATGCGGAGCTTTCTATATTTCACGCCGAATATGGTAATGCCGAGGGCAAATGCCGCTTCGGATTGATTCATGCCGTTCATATAGCAGTACAGTGTTTCTTTTTCCGCTTCGGTCAAGTGCATGGCGTCCATGAGCGCCTCCGCTTTGCTGTAATCCGGTTCTTCCGTTTCGAAACAGTTTACGGGATCTGCGGGAAGTGCTTTGTAATCGTCGAACGAATCCAGCGTTATTTTCTCTGTCTTTCTGCGGTAATAATCCAAACGTTTTCCCGTTTCCCGGTAGCAGGCTAATTTGATGCTTATCTCTCTGCCGTTATCTTCGGTATAGCAAACGTCGTCTACTTTCTTGCCTTCGTATTGCAAAAGGAAACACATCGCCGTCTGTGCGTAATCGTAGCCGTCCGATACGAGATAACTTGTTTCATTCATGTGGTGCAAGTCTTTAATAAGGCCAATATACAGTTTATCCGCTATTCTGCAATAATGTTTTTTGCGCGTGCGAAACAACTGCAACGCGATCATCTCGCCCATGAGTTTTACGTTGTCCTTTGAGATAGGCTCATCGAATAAATCGCTTTCGTTACGATACTTGCCTTTTGAGAATTTTGTTACCAACATTTCCATTTTCAAATACACCTCCGAATTTGATTTTGCCTTTTTCGGGCAAAAGGCGAAGGTGCATAGGACGGTAAAAATTTTGAACTCTGAAAGGCTGTGAGCGGAAGTCAACGGGAAAAGCCAAAATCGTTGCGTTTTATGCCGGTGAATTGTAAAGCCATTTGTTTATCGGTTCAATTCCTTTTCTCATCTTCTTCCGTTTCCCGCTTTGTGCGTGTTTTCAGCGACGATTTTGCGGACGTTGACTTGCGCGAGGAACTATGCTACCATAGCCGACCGAAAAAGGAAAAATTCGGAGGAGGATTGCTTAGGTTCATTGATTTTTTAGAGAGCGCGTTTTATAGAGGGGGAGCGGTAACAGATTTTCCTGTATCGGCAAAAATATTGATGATTTTGCAGTGCTGTTGTTGTATTTTTGCCGATAATATGATATACTGAATAAGCGAGGTACTATCGTATGAAATATCTGTCTGTAACCGAAACGGCGAAAAAGTGGAATCTTTCCGAACGGAGCGTTCGTAACTACTGCGCTTTGGGAAAGATATCCGGTGCATTTTTAACGGGCAAAACGTGGAATATCCCCGAAGACGCGCAAAAGCCTGACAGGGCAAATAAAAAAGCTGTATTGCCAACTACTCTTTTAGAAGTGCTTTCGGCAGAAAAGAAGGCTAAACTTTCGGGCGGCATTTATCATAAAGTTCAGATCGAATTGACATATAACTCTAACCATATCGAAGGAAGCCGTTTGACGCACGACCAAACTCGCTATATTTTTGAAACGAACACGATCGGGATCGACGGCGGTACGGTAAAAGTTGATGATATTGTAGAAACGGCGAATCATTTCAAGTGTATAGATCTGATTATCGAAAACGCAAAAAGGCCGATTACAGAAAACTTTATAAAAGAATTGCACCGCATACTCAAAAACGGAACGACGGATGCGCGGCAGGATTGGTTTGCCGTCGGCGATTACAAGCGGTTGCCGAATACAGTAGGGGATATGTACACGACAAAGCCGGAAGATGTTGCCGAAAAAGTGAAGGAACTGCTTTTTGAATACAATACAAAGCAGGAAAAGACTATCGACGATCTTTTAGACTTTCATTATAAATTCGAGTGTATTCACCCCTTTCAGGACGGCAACGGGCGGATCGGAAGATTATTGCTTTTCAAAGAGTGTCTGAAATATAACATCGTGCCGTTTATCATCGACGAAGAATTGAAACTGCTTTACTATCGCGGGCTGAAAGAATGGAAAAGCGAACGCGGCTATCTGCGTGATACCTGTCTTGCGGCACAAGATAAATTCAAACTGTATCTTGACTATTTTAAGATAAAATATTGATTTACAACGGCATCTCAAAATGTAGGTTGGCTGAGTGACATAAAAAACCGTAAAATGTGCAAAAAAAAGCGGCAGAACATAAAATTCTGCCGCTTTTTACTTTTCCGAATGGCTTTGTTTTGTTTCCCATATGTAACCTGCTCTGTCGGGCCCGTCGCACCCGTCGCACCCGTCGGGCCGGTTGCGCCTGTGGGGCCGGTCACGCCCGTCGGGCCGGTCGCACCCGTCGCACCCGT
>CDZB01049549.1_pt1 | contig 82965 bp, 73 predicted proteins | sample 554961 | NCBI WGS metagenome assembly CDZB01 (sample SAMEA3182106, study PRJEB8094) | gut metagenome | biome: human; feature: gut; material: Stool; isolation source: human stools | place: Canada | collected 2013-02-26 | reverse complement strand
CTGCCCTCTGCGGCGCGCTTTTTGAGGGCACGCCATATCATGCGCGCCGCATTCACCCGTTGAGACCGCAAGCATGCGGCAAATTGTGTGCTTTTTCCGAAAATTGCAATTTTCGGAAACGCAAATGACTATTTAAATGATATCGCGAAAAAGCGAAAACGACGCTTTTTGCTTTTTCACTCAATTTGCCAATGCCTTGGCTCACGGAAAGGGTGAATTTGCGGCACTGTATAATTTGCGTGCCCTTAAAAGTGCCGCAAAGAGGGGAAAACCGTTCGGGTTTCCCCTTAAATCACGAAAATTCGCAGGCGTCAGCTCGCCGAGAATTTTGTGAACAGATTATTCTACATTCTGCACCTGTTCGCGCACCTTTTCGATCTCGTTTTTCAGCGCAAGCCCGCTGCCCGTTACGGCGAGATCGTTGCTCTTGGAACAGATCGTGTTCGCCTCGCGGTTGAATTCCTGCACCAAAAAATCCAGTTTCCTGCCCACACGCTCCTCTTTGCAGATCGAACGGAACTGCACGATGTGCGAGCGAAGGCGGGTGAGTTCCTCGTCGATGTTGGATTTGTCGGCGAACACGGCGGCTTCCGTCAAAAGCCTGCCTTCGTCGAAATCCACGCCCGAAAGGATCTCCTTCATGCGGTCTTCCAGTTTTCTGCGGTATTCCTCCGCAACGAGCGGCGCCCGCGCGGAAATATCCGAAACGAATTTTTCGATCGTATCCATGCGCGAAAGCATGTCTTCGGCGAGTTTTTTGCCCTCTTTCAGGCGCATCGCGTTCAGATTTTCGAGCGCGCCGTCCAAAGCGGCGACGAGTGCGGAAACGAGCGCCTCGTCCGCGCCCTGCACTTCCTCCTGCCGCACGACGTCCGCGCACTTCATCAATGCGTTCAAAGTAAAATCGTTATCGAGCGCGGGGAACTGCTTTTTCAGCGTTTCGGCCGCTTCCGCCCAACTTTTTGCCGCGGGCATATCCACGTACAGATTTTTCGGCTTTTCGCGCTTGTCCACGAGATTGATATAGATATCCGCATGGCCGCGCGTAAGTTTTTTGCGCACCGCCGAACGGATGACCTCTTCATAGGCGTTGAAAATTTTCGGGCTCTTGACGGAAATATCCAGATAGCGGTTATTGACGGTCTTTATTTCCACCGTCATGTCGATGCCTTCCGCTTTATATTCCCCTTTCCCGTAGCCTGTCATGCTGAACATGAGAAAACTCCTTGCGTACGTTCTCGCGCCAAGCCATTCTTTCGAGATGAAAAAATCCCGCTTTTCTGCAACCTGCATTATAGCAGAAAACGCAAAAAATTTCAACTCATTTTGCCGCGATTCCGCCTTCCTCCAACATTTTTATAAATTCTTCTTCCCCGACGACGCGGATACCGAGCGATCTCGCCTTGTCGAGCTTGCTTCCCGCGCTCTCCCCCGCGACGACGAGCGTCGTTTTTTGCGTGACCGCGCTCTGGCACGCACCGCCCGCATCCTCGATCAGTTTTTGCGCTTCGCTCCGCTTGAACTTCTGCAAAGTGCCCGTGAGCACCACGTTCTCGCCCGTAAAAACACCGACCGCCTGCCCTTCCTTCACGAACGGTTTTACCCCCGCCGCAAGCAGTTTTCCGATCTCCGCGCGGTTGTCTTCGTCCGTAAAATAGCCGACGATGTCCGCCGCCGTCTTTTCTCCGATGTTTTCCATGGCGGTAAGTTCCTCCGCCGTGGCCGCTTCCAAAGCGCTTATACTCTTGAAACGGCGCGCAAGGTCTTTCGACGCGACCTTGCCCACCCCGCCGATGCCGAGCGCGAATATGAACCTGTCGAGCGGCACGTTTTTGCTCGCTTCCACCGCCCCGAGGAGATTTCGCACCTTTTTATCGCCGAAGCCTTCCAACTGAGATAACTTCTGCTTGTCTGTCGCGTACAGGTCGGAAAAAGCGCGCACGCCCAGTTCGTCGTAAAAGAGCGCCGCAGTCATTTCCGAAAACCCGTCTATATCCATCGCGCCCTTGCTCGCGAAATTTGCGAGCTGCGCCACGACGCGCGGGCGGCAGTTTTTGTTGGTACAGAAGAGGTTCGCACCCTCCTCAACAAGTTTGCTCCCGCAATAAGGGCAGGATTCGGGCTTTTCGATGTCCACGCTTTCGCCCGTGTGTTCGACCGCCCGCAGAATTTCGGGTATGACCTCGTTGCTGCGGCGGATGAGGACTTTGCTCCCCTTGCGGATATCTTTGCGGCGGATGTCGCCGAGGTTGTTGAGTGTGGCGCGGCGCACCGTCGCCCCCGCAAGTTCTACCGGCGCGACGTGCGCGAGCGGGGTCAGCTTGCCCGTGCGCCCGACCTGCCAGGTGACATCCTCGACGGTCGTGACCGCCTCTTCCGCCTCGAATTTGAACGCGATCGCCCAGCGGGGAAATTTGTCGGTATAGCCCATCTTCTCCCGCACGGAGTATTCGTTGACCTTTATGACCGCGCCGTCCGTGAGCACGTCTATCTTTTTGCGGTTCACGTCTATTTCGGAAATCGCGTCGAACACCTCTTCGGGCGTTTTGCAAAGGCGCGTGACTCCGAACGTTTTGAAGCCTTCCCTTTCCAGGAACGCGATCGCCTCTTCCTGCGAATGCACGATCTCTTCGGACATGTAATTTACGTCGTAAAAGAGGATCTCAGGTTTTCTCGCGGCGGTCACCGCGGGGTCGAGGTTCCGCACCGCGCCCGCCGCGGCGTTGCGCGCGTTTTTCAGCGGCTCGGCGGCCGTCTTGTTGTATTCTTCTAAAACCGAAAGGCGGATGACCGTTTCGCCGCGCACTTCCAGCGTTCCTTTATAACTTATGGAGAGCGGAAAACTTTTTATCGTGAGCGCCTGTGCGGTCACGTCCTCGCCGACGGTGCCGTTGCCGCGCGTCGTTGCGCGTACGAAAACGCCGTTTTCGTACGTGAGGCAGATCGTGAGGCCGTCAAACTTGTATTCGACGACGTACGTCGCCTCGCCCGCCTTGGACACGCGGGTAAAAAAGGCGTTCATCTCGTCCTCGGTGACGGCTTTGTCGAGCGAATACAGCCGCGCGATGTGCTCGTGCCTTGCGAACGCCTTGATCGGCTCGCCGCCCACGCGGCGCGTGGGCGAATCGGGCAGGCGCACGCCCGTTTCCGCTTCGAGTTCTTTGAGTTCGTCGTAGAGGCGGTCGTACTCGGCGTCGGGCACGGTGGGCGCGTCGAGCACATAATATTCGTGCGCATATCGATTAAGTTGATCCACGAGGGCGCGCATTCTGTCCATGATCTTCTCCTTGCCGTAAAGTTTTATGCCGTGCGTTGCCGCAAAAAACCGCTTATCCGATGAGCGTGAGGGGCGCAAGCTGTGCGGAAAGCGCCTTTATGCCCAGCCCCGGGAAACTGACGCTGACGACCATTGCGCTGCCCTGTCCTTTCGTTCCGACGATCAGCCCCTCCCCGAATTTGGGATGGCGCACCTTCACGCCCGCTTTATAGGCGGAATAGTCCTTCCCTCCGTCTGCGGACGGCGCCGGCCGCGCCGCCTGCCTGTACGCCGCGGCGGCGTTGAACGCGGGCGCGGCTTTTTGCGGTTCGGGCGGCAGGTCGCTGTAATACCCGAGGTCGTCGTCGCCGTTTGCCGGACGCGAAAATTTTCTGCCGTAAGAGGAATACCCCGAATACCCGCCGCGCGAATAGGAAGAATACGAGTCCGCCGCCCTTCTCGCATAGCTTTCATAAGGAGAACGGGGCGATTCGAACCCGAGTTCGCCGATAAAGCGCGAGGGCATCGTCATCTCCCGTTTGCCGTACAGGTAACGGCTCCCGGAACGGGTGAGATACAGATGTTCGCGCGCTCGCGTGATGGCGACATACATCAGCCGCCGCTCCTCTTCGAGGTCGTCGTCGCTGTTTGCCGCGCGGGATACGGGCATGATGTTCTCTTCCATGCCCACCACGAACACCGTTTTGAATTCCAGCCCTTTGACCGAATGGATGGTCGCCAGGGTCACGTATTCGCTCTCGTCCATCTCGTCGGTATCCGAACTCAAAGTGACCTGATTGAGGAAATCCGCGAGGGTCGCGCCCTTATTGAGTTTGCAAAATTCGTCTACGGAGTTGACGAATTCGTCGATATTCGCCTTTTTGTTGATGCTCTCGTCCGAATCGTCCGCGTACATGGCGAGAATGCCGCTGTCGTTGATGACGTCGCGCACGAGTTCGCCCGCGTTCTCCTCCATGCCCTTGACGACGAGGTTTTTGAGCAGGTTTCCGAATGCCTTTACCTTTTGTTTGCTCCCCGCCGTGAGCGGCAGTTCGTCCACTTCGAGCACGGCGTCGTATACGGAAAGCCCCGTGCGCGCGGCGTGCTCTTCCAGCGTTTCCACCGTCTTCGCGCCGATGCCGCGCTTGGGCACGTTGATGACGCGGGAGACGGCTTCGCTGTCGAAGGGGTTGTTGATGATGCGGAGATACGCCAGAAGGTCTTTGATCTCTTTCCGCTCATAGAAGCGGAAGCCCCCGAACACCTTGAACGGGATGTTGTATTTGGAAAATTCCTGCTCGAACGAGCGGGTGAGCGCGTTGATGCGCATGAGCACGGCAAAATCCGAAAAACCGTAACCGTCGCTGCGCATGAGGTCGGAAATCGCGCGCGCCACGTACAGCGCCTCTTCCGATTCCGTTTCCGCCTGGAAGTAGTCCGCCTTCGCGCCCTCGCCGTTCTCCGTCCACAGTTCCTTTTCCTTGCGCCTGCCGTTGTTTTTGATGACGGCGTTGGCAAGTTTCAATATGTTTTGGGTCGAACGGTAATTCTGTTCGAGTTTGTAGACCTTCGCGCCCTTGAAATCCTTTTCGAATCCGAGGATGTTTTCGATCTTCGCGCCCCGCCAGCCGTAAATGCTCTGGTCGTCGTCGCCCACGCAGAACAGGTTGCCGTGCACCGAGGAAAGAAGCCGCACGATCTCGTACTGCACGCCGTTTGTATCCTGAAACTCGTCGACGTGGATATAGCGGAATTTGCCCGAAAGGTATTCGAGCGCGTCTTTATCCGTTTCGAGGAGGCGCAGCGTCTGGGTGAGCAGGTCGTCGAAGTCGAGCGCGTTGTACGCCTTCAGGTGCGCCTGATAGGCGGCATATACGCGGCAGATCTCGCGGATATTTTTTACGTCCGCGCTCCGCTTTTCGTAATCTTCGGGGGAAAGCCCGAGCATCTTCGCGTTCGCGATGTGGAATTTCGTGTTTTTGAGCAGCTTTTCGTCCTCGAAGCCGCATTCCGCGAAGGACTTTTTGACGACGTTATTGCGTTCCGTTTCGCTGTAAATGGAAAAATTTTTGTTGTAGCCGATGCGTTCGGCATACTGGCGCAGGATGCGCACGCACATGCTGTGTATGGTGCATATCCACATTTTTTCCGCGCCGTCGACCATGCGCGAAAGGCGCTCCTTCATCTCGTTCGCCGCCTTGTTCGTAAAGGTGATGGCGAGGATCGAAGAGGGGTAAACCCCCTTTTCTTCCACGAGGTAGGCTATGCGCGAGGTCAGAACGCGCGTTTTGCCGCTGCCCGCCCCCGCGAGCACGAGTACCGCGCCCTCGGTGTCGAGCACGGGTTTGATCTGTTCGGGATTGAGTTTGTCGAGTATGTGATTCATCTTATGCAACGCGCGCCCGCTCGGCGGGCGCGCCCTTTCTCTTATTCTTTTTTATATGATTCCCTTACAGTATAGCACATTTTGCCGCAAACGGCAAGCGCGGAGGGGCAGAAAATCACCCTCTCCGTTCAAATTCGCATTCTTTGCGGAAACGCTCGAGCGCTTTCAAATACTTTTCGGAAAGGCGCAGGGTGTAGCGCTGTTTTTCCTCGTAATTGAGTTTGGAGAACTCTTCCTTGTCGGTGAGGCGGCCGATCGCGTCGCTCACTTCCCCTTCGGAAAGGAGCAGCGCCTTGACCTTTTCGTAAAAGCCGTCGTCCTCGCCGCCGCGGATGGTATACGTGACCTTGCCCGCAAAGTAGCGCTCGACCTTGCTCTCGTTCAGCCCCTCTTCACGCGCGCGGGCAAGTTCGCCCGCCAGATCCTGCCGGTAATTTTCCCAAAATCCTTTTTTCAGCCTCGCTTTGGCTTCTCTGGCAACGCTTCTGAAATTCCTCTGTTCGCTCTTCGACATCGTTTCCTCTCCTTCGGCATATTTTTTGATTTTTCGTCAATTTTCGCGCAAACAAAAAGCCCGTTATCTTTCAATAACAGGCTTTTGTGTCAGTTTTTGTTGCTTCTTTTCCTCGCCGCTTCCGACTTCTTCTTTTTCCTCACGGAAGGCTTCTCGTAATGTTCTTTACGGCGAAGATCTCCGATGATGCCGTCGCGGGAGCACTTCCTCTTAAAACGGCGCAGCGCGCTGTCGATAGATTCGTTTTCGCCGACTCTGATCGTAGACATTCCTCTCAACCCTCCTTCGCCCGAAGCACTTAATCAACGCGGATATTTTACCCGAAACGGAAAAAAATGTCAAGCCATTTTCGGCCGCTTTTTGCATGGCGGCACAAATTTTCTTTTTCCGACAAAAAGCCCCCGCATGACCGTACGGTGCAGGCACGCGAAGCCCCGTGCATGTATCCCAAAATAATCGACATATGTTTATTAAAAGTAGATAATTGCATGGCGGGCAATAAAAATGCGCAAAAAACTTGAATTTTCGGTTGCGGCATGCTAAAATTATATTAACGATAACCTATCGGAGGATATGATATGGCAAAAAAGAATCTGAAACTTTTCATCCCGGGAGCGATCGCTTTGGTTCTCGGCATCGTCGCGTTCTGCATGATGTTCGTAACGGGCGTGACCTACACGGATAAACTTGTGGGGAAAGCTTCTCTTTCGATTTCCGGCATGAAGCTTGCCTTCGGCGGAGAAATCGAAGTGGTTTCCGGATTTTCGATAGACGCGCTCGAATTCAACATCATGACCACGCTCGCGTTCATATTGCCGCTCGTCGGCGGTATTTTGGCGCTGCTGTTCAAGAACGGCCTGGTCACCAAAATCATCACGACGGCGTGCTTCGTCGTCGGCGCGGTCTTCCTGTTCAGCACGACGGGCTTTACGGCGATCAGCCTCGGCGGACAGGATGCAAAAGACGCGCTTTTAATAGCGTTTGAAGAAAAGCTTGCCGCAGGCCCGATCGTTGCGGGTATCCTTTCCGTCCTCGGCGCGCTCGTATGCTTCTTCAAAGGGACGATCGCAAAAAAATTCAGCTAAACAAAACCTATTACAAGCGCCCCGCGGCATAACTGCCGCGGGGCGCTTTCTGTAAGCAATTTATTGCGGGATGATCCCGTCTATCACGCCGCCGCCGATACATTTTTCGCCGCGATACAGAACGGCGTACTGCCCCGGCGTGAGCGCGCGCTGCGGCTCTTTCGCCAGAACGGTGAGTTTGTCCTCCCCGCAAAGCACGCGCACTTCCTGTTCGCCCTGGCGGTAGCGGAACTTCGCCGTGCAGGAAAACCCCTTTTCCTCGGGCGGGGCGGGGATCCAGTTGAACCCCGTGACCGTGCAGCCCTTGGAATACAACTTTTCCTCGCTTCCGTGCGCGACGTACAGGACGTTGTTTTTCATGTCTTTTTCGATCACGAACCAGCGGCCGCCCTCGTCGCCCTTCTGCCCGCCGATATCCAGGCCTTTCCGCTGCCCCAACGTATAGTACATGAGCCCGATGTGCTCCCCCACTTCCTTTCCGTCCGTCGTGACGATCTTGCCGGGCCTGGCGGGGAGATAGGTCTTTAAGAAATTGCGGAAGTTGCGCTCGCCGATAAAGCAGATGCCCGTGCTGTCCTTCTTTTTCGCGGTGGAAAGCCCGTATTGTTCGGCAATGGCGCGCACCTCTCCCTTTTTCATCTTCCCGAGCGGGAAAAGCACGTTTTCGAACTGTTCCTGCGTGACCTGATTGAGAAAATACGTCTGATCCTTGTTTTCGTCGGCGGCTTTGAGAAGGTAATGCCTGCCGCCCTCGTGCAGGATGTCGCAGTAGTGCCCCGTGGCGATATAGTCCGCCCCCAGCGCGAGCGCGTGACGTTTGAACGGGCCGAACTTGATCTCGCGGTTGCACAAAACGTCGGGGTTGGGGGTTCTTCCGCGCTCGTACTCTTCGAGGAAGTACCGAAAGACCCGCTCCGTGTATTCTTTTGCAAAGTTGACGGTAAAATACGGAATGCCGATTTTGTTGCACACCCGCTTGACGTCCTCATAGTCCGCCTCGGCGGTGCAGCAGCCGTTTTCGCCCTCTTCTTCCCAGTTGACCATGTACAGGCCGATCACGTCGTAGCCCTGCCTCTTTAAGAGCAGGGCGGCGACCGAACTGTCCACCCCGCCGCTCATGCCGACGACGACCGTTTTTTTGTTTTCCAAAACGTTTCCGATCCTTTCGCGTAATTTTTCCTTATTATAATGCGAAACCCGAAGGAATGTCAATAAAAAACGCCCCGCGGAACGCCGCGGGGCGAACGCTATTTACCTTTATCCCCGAAAATCTCCCGATAGAGCGCGTCCTGCTCGGGAAGGCGGGTGACGTAGCCGACCGGGATTTTCCCTTCCGTGGCCGAAACGACCGCCCTTGCACCCTCTTCCCCGAATGCGCCGCAGAATTCTATGCACCCGATCCCCTCTTCGGCAAATTTACGGGCAAATACGCACGCTTCACGCAAACCGGAAACGGCCGCGATCCGCGCTTCCCCGCGGGAAACGGACGCGCATTCGCCGGGCGAGGAAAAATCGCCCATAATGATAAACGCAAACTTCATTTTACATCTTCACGGATATTTTTGATGAAAGCGAGCGCCGTTTCCACGCAGCCGTCTATGCCGGCGACGCTGCTGTCCATGCACAGGTCGTGGTTTTCCGCCATGCCCCACTTTTTGTCCGTGTAATACTCGTAATATTTTTTGCGCTTTTTGTCCGTCGCCTTGATATGGTCTTCCATTTTTTCGGGCGCCACGCCCGTTTCCATGGCGAGTTTCCGCTGCACGCGGAACGCGAGCGGCGCGTGAACGTAAATTTTGACGCTGTTTTCCACGATGACGTCCGAACCCCTGCCGATAAGCACGCACGGCTCCTTGTCGGCGAGCTGCCGTATGAGATTGGACTGCGCGATGTAGATCTGGTCGTTCATCGGCATCTGATAATACGAGTACAGCGTGCGCGAAAAGATGCCCGGGGCGCTCTCCTCGTAATGGCGCATGAACTCCTCGGAGAGGTTGCTGTTCTCCGCCGCCATGGAAATGAGATCTTTATCGTAAAAGGGAATACCGAGCGCCTTTGCAAGTTTTATGCCGAACTCCCTTCCGCCGCTGCCGAACTGACGGCTGACCGTAATGACTTTATTCATGTTGCCCCCTTTCGGGCGTACAAGCCGCAATGCGCTTCCGCCCCTTTTCTTCCATTAAACACCAAAACGGGCGATTTGTCAAGGGAGAATAAAAAATTTCGGCGCGAAAAAAGAAAAAATGGCGCAAAAGGTTGACATACCGCGCCCGAATATGCTATCCTCTTAAAAAATAAACGAACAAACCGCCGCCGGGCGGATCGTGCGCAGGGTTTTGCATCGTTAGGCCTTTGAAGATGCAAAACGCCCGCGCTTTTTTGTTGCGGAGAGATCGGCCATGAAAGGAAAAAATCTTTTTTCATCGTTTATGAAGTACGCTTCTTTGAGCGTGCTCGGCATGGTGGGGATGTCCTGCTATATCCTCGCGGACACTTTTTTCGTTTCCAAGGGGCTGGGCACGGACGGGCTTGCCGCACTCAACCTCGCCATACCCGCGTATAACGTGATACACGGCGTGGGGCTGATGCTCGGCATCGGCGGGGCGACGAAATTTTCGGTATACAAGAGCCGCAGCGAAGAACAAAAAGCCGACCGCGTATTTACCGATACCTTATACCTTTCGGCGGCGTTTGCCGTCTTATTCGTCCTCGTCGGGGCGTTCCTTTCGGGGCAGATATCTTCTCTTCTCGGCGCGGAAGGCAACGTATATTCCATGACGGACACCTATCTGAAAGTACTGCTCCTGTTTTCCCCCGCATTCATTCTGAACGACGTGCTTATCTGCTTTACCCGCAACGACGGCGACCCGCCCCTCGCGATGCTTGCGACCCTTGCGGGCAGCCTTTCCAACATCCTGTTGGACTACGTTTTTATTTTTCCGTGCAAAATGGGCATGTTCGGCGCGGTGTTCGCCACGGGGCTGGCGCCGGTGATCGGCATTCTCGTATCGTCGACGCGCTTTATGCGCAAAAAGAACGGTTTCCGCCCCGTTAAAGGAAAGCCGAACCGGCAGAACATGCGCGCGGACTTTGCGCTCGGATTCCCCTCTTTCGTCGAACAGCTCTCCTCCGCGGTCGTGATCGTCGCATTCAACGCCGTCATCATGAAAATTCTCGGCAATACGGGGGTCGCGGCGTACGGCGTGGTGGCGAACATTTCGCTCGTCGTGCTTTCGGTATTTACGGGCATCGCGCAGGGCGCACAGCCGCTCGTGAGCCGCGCGCACGGGGAAGGCGCAACGCGGGATTGCCGCAGTTTTCTGCGCTATGCGCTCCTTTCCGCGATCGTGTTTTCAGCCGTCGTTTATGCCGTCATCTTTATTTTCGCACTGCCGATCGCGGAGATCTTCAACAGCGAAAACAACGCGCAGCTGGGCGGGATCGCCGCGCGCGGTCTCAGGCTGTACTTTATCGCCGCCCCCTTTGCAGGCGTCAACATCGTGCTGTGCTCCTTTTTTGCTGCCATGGAAAAACCCCTGCCCTCGCACATCCTCTCCCTTATGCGCGGGCTCGCCGTCATCCTTCCCGCAGTGTTCATCTTTTCGGCGCTGTGGGGCATGACGGGCGTCTGGCTCTCCTTCCCCGCGACGGAAGCGCTCACGGCGGCAGCCGGCGCGGCGCTTCTGCTCGCTTTCCGAAAAAACCTGTTTCCCGCAGAGGGCGGCGCGATCTCTTCCGCCGAAAGCGATGCGGAACGATAAACTTCCCGCACATGAAAAGCGGCGCAGGTTTGCGCCGCTTTTTTGCTTTGTTTTGCCGTGTTTGTTCAGTTTTTAATGCTCCATTCGGGGATATGCACGCAATTTACGTCCTCTTTGAGAGGAATCCCGGGCGCGACGTAGGCGCACGCCTGCTTCAGAAGCTGCCGCACCTGCGGAAGTTTGTACGTCGGGTACGTTTCATGGCCGGGGTTGAAATAGAAGATCTTGCCCCTGCCGCGGTTGAACACGCAGCCCCCGCGGAACACCTCGCCGCCCCTGAACCAGCCGATATAGATCAGCTCGTCGGGCGCGGGGATGTCGAAGGGTTCGCCGTACATTTCTTCCTGCGGGATATCGATGTATTCCCCCAGGCCGCGCGCGATCGGGTGCGCCATATTTACGCACCACAGCCGCTCGAGCTCGCCGTCTTCCCTCCATTTGAGGGAGCAGGACGTTCCCAGAAGTTTTTTGATCATCTTGGAATCGTGCGCGGAATGCAGGAAAATCATGCCCATGCCGCGCAGCGCCCTGTCCGCAACTTTGTTCACGATCTCGTCGGACACCTTCTGATGATACCAGTGCCCCCACCAGACCATGACGTCCGTCCCGTTTATGATCTCGTCGGTGAGCGCGCCCGCACCGTTCTCGTCCATGCGGACGAGCGTAACGGAGCCGCCCGTCTCTTCCATCAGATTTTTCAGGCACACGCCCAGCCCTTCGGGATATGCTTTTTTGCCCTCTTCCGAATCCATGGACGCGTTATGCTCGCATACAACGGTGATATTCATAGTCCCTGTCTCCCCCGATCAGTCGAAATAGTAGGGTTTGCCCGTCTCTTCGCTCTTGTAAATACCCTCGAGGATATGGGTGACGACCGCCGCCTGATCCGCCGTCACGTACAGTTTGCCGCCGTTCAGGATCGCGTTCGTGAACGTTGCCGCTTCAAGGTCGGCAGGCTCTCCGCTCGCCGCGCCTTCGAAGAAAGCGACCGAACCCGCGTTCAGGTCGGGCTTGATCATGACCTGTTTGCCCGCCATGACCGTATTGATGCGCAGCCCGTCGAGCATATCCGCGCCCGCCTTGTCGCCGCAGATCGTGGTGATTGCCTCTTTCGGGTCTGCCATGTTGAGCGCCCAGCTGGATTTGAGATAGATGACCGCGCCGTTCTTCATGACGACGAAGCCGAAAGCGCTGTCCTCGGCGGTGAATTTTTCCACGTCCCAGTCGCCCCAGGCGTTGCCCGTCTCTCTCTGGTTGTTGAGTTTGTGGAAAGTTTTGCCCACGCAGTAAGCGGGTTCGTAGTTGTTCATCATAAAGAGCGTCAGATCGAGCGCGTGCGTGCCGATGTCGATGAGCGGGCCGCCCCCCTGCTTTTCCTTATCGATGAAAACGCCCCAGGTGGGAACGGCGCGGCGGCGGATCGCAATGGCTTCCGCATAATACACGTCGCCGAACATCCCGTCGTCCGCAAGTTTTTTCAGATACAGCGAATCGGGGCGGAACCTGTTCTGATAGCCGATCGTGAGGATCTTGCCCGACTTGTCGCGCGCGTCGAGCATCTTTTTTGCCTCGGCATAGTTCATCGCCATGGGCTTTTCGCACAGAACGTGTTTGCCCGCGTTGAGCGCGTCCACGGTGATGCGGCAATGCTCGTTGTTGGGGGTGAGCACCAGAACCGCGTCGATGCTCTTGTCTTTGAGAAGCTGTTTATAATCGGTGTACACGGCGCACTCGGGCGTGCCGAAATCCTCGCGCGCTTTGAGTGCGCGTTCTTCGATGATGTCGCAGAAAGCCACCATTTCCGCCGCGGGATTGCGCTTTTCCGCAGGCATGTGTTTGCCGTTGGCAATGCCGCCGCACCCGATGACGCCGATACGTACTTTTTTATCCATTTCCTTACTCTCCTTTTTTGATTGTGTCGCGTTTTTTCGGGAACGCACCCGTTATTTTGCAAGTTTTTTCATGTTGTCGAGGCTCTTTTTGAGATATTCCGCCTCTCCGCAAGGATAGTGTTCGACTTCCAGAATCGCCCAGGGGATGCCCTGCGCCTTCGCCTCGGCAAAAACGCCTTTCATATTCACCGCGCCCTCGCCGACGATCGGCTGCGGGTTGTGCACGGGGTCTTTCTCCGCCGCTTCCTTGATATGCACGAGGGAAAGGGTGCCTGTCAGCCGTTTCATCTCCGCGACCGCGTCTTTGCCGGCGACCGTCGCCCAAAACACGTCCAGTTCCGCCTTGATGCCCGCGTCCTTCGTGATTTTGCCGATATAGTCGCTGCCGCCCTCGTATTCGTGCGCATGGTTGTGGTAGCCGAACACGATGCCGCGCGCGTCGAGAAGCGCTTTCGCTTTTTTGGTCTCTTCCAGAAGTTCCGCGTATTTTTCGGGGGAAGTAAACGTATCCGTTCCCGCCCACGGGATGAATACGTATTTGATGCCCAGCGCGTCGATATACGGCAGGTTTTCTTCCACCGCCGCCGCGCCGATGTGCGCGGATACGGCAGTCAGTTTATATTTTTCCAGAAGCGCCTTCATCTCTTCGGGCGTTTTGCCGTAAAACCCGGCAAACTCCACGCCGTCGTAACCCGCCTCGGAAACGAGGGAAAGCACTTTTTCCGCGCCCTCTTTTTCCGCAGTTTCGCGCAGGCTGTATAATTGCACGCCGAATTTCATACCGTTATCCTCCTTACGCCCACCACATATTGGTGTTGCTCTCTCTGATGATGCTCTCTTTTACGAGCCTGATCGCCTTTTCCAGCCCTTCTTTCGGGGACATGAGCCCGTCCTCGTGCTCGATGGATATAGAATCGTCGTACCCCATGATCTTCAGGAGAGAGAATATCTGCTTCCACAGATCTTCTCCGTGGCCGTAACCGAGGGTGCGGAAGATCCAGGAGCGTCCCCCCGCTTCGGTAAAGGACTTGGTATCCAGTACGCCGTTCTTGCGCACGACGCTGTCCATGATCTGCGTGTCCTTCGCATGGAAGTAATGGATCGCCTTCTTTTCGCCCAGTTCGCGGATGACTTCGAGAATGTCCATCCCCTGCCAGAAGAGGTGGGACGGGTCGATGTTCGCCCCGATCACGTCGCCGACGGCGTCGCGCAGGCGCAGACAGGTAGCGGGGTTATACACGCAGAAGCCGGGGTGCATTTCGAGCGCGATCCTCTTCACGCCGTTGTCAGCCGCGAATCTGACCGCCTTTTTCCAATACGGGATGAGCACTTCGTTCCACTGCCATTCGAGCGCCTTCGGGTAATCGGGCGGCCACGCGCAGGTGATCCAGCTCGGCGCTTTCGCGTCGGGGTCGGAACCGGGGCAGCCCGAAAAGGTGACGATGCGGTCGATGCCGATCTGCCCCGCCAGCACGCACGCGGCTTCGAAGTCCGCCTCGAACGCCGCGGCGGTCTTTTTGTCCGGGTGCACGCAGTTGCCGTGCACGGCCAGGGCGGAAATGCCCATATTGTGCTTTTTGAAAGTGTCGAGAAGTTTTTCGCGCGCGGCCTTGTCTTTGCTCAGAACGAGTGCGTCCGCATGCGCCTTGCCGGGATACCCGCCCACGCCCAGCTCGAATTCGTCTACGCCGAGCGAAGAGAGGTACGCGAGGCTCTCGTCGAGGCTGTAATCTCCGAGAATGCCGCTCACAACGCTGATCTTCATTTTCCTTTATTCTCCTTATTTTCAGATTATTTTAGCTCCGCGCGGTTTTCCGCCGAAGTCAGATCCTCTCTTTGATGACGATATTTTCCTTTGCGGAGCGCGCCGCCGCTTCCATGATGCGGAAAACACGGAGCACCTCCTCTTTTTTGATGCGCTTCTCCTCTTTGCCCGCGCAGGCCGCCGCAAAGTTTTTATAGAAAGCGAAAGGTTCCGCGTGCACGACGGGAAGGGCTTTCTGCTCCACCGTGTTGCCGACGCGCGGCGCCATGGTGCGCGTGAACCCGTTGCCCGCGCGGATGCCTGCGATGTTGTCGTCATGTTTGACCAGAACGCGCGTCATTCCGCCCGAAAGATCCCAATCCTGCACGGTAGCCGTGCCCTCGGTGCCGTACGCCTGCCAGCGGGCGAGGGAACGGAAACAATCGGTCGAAACGACGACGAGATATTCCACGCCGTTTTCGAATTTTACGCTCAAGCGGCAGCCGTCCTCCACTTCTTCGCCGTAAATATAGCTGTATTCGCAGTAGAGCGAAACGACGGTGCTTTTGACCATCTGCAACATCTGATCGATGAGGTGCACGCCCCAGTCGAGCATCATGCCGCCGCCCTGCGCCGCCTTTTTGCGCCAGCCGCCGGGGATACCGTTGCCGCCCATGACGCGCGACTCGATGCGGTACACGCCGCCTATGTTTTCCGGATGGTCGTAAATGTTTTTGACGGTGAGATAATCGTCGTCCCAGCGGCGGTTCTGATGCACTTCGAACAGCACGCCCGCCTTTTCGGCATAGCCGTACATCTCCTCCGCCTGTTTTTCGGTGAGGGCGATCGGCTTTTCGCAGATGATGTTCTTGCCCGCTTCCGCCGCTTCCTTTACATACCCTGCGTGAAAATCGTTGGGCGTCGCGATGAGGACGGCGCCGACGGACTTGTCCTCCCAGATCTCCCGCGCGCCCGCATACGCGCGGATGCCGTTCTTTTCGGCAACAGCCGCACGCGCGGGATCTATATCGTAAATGCCCGCGAGTTCGAGCGGGTATTCGGGGGAAGTTTCCGCGTAATGTTTCAAATTTTCCGCATGGAAAGAACCCATGCCGCCGTATCCGATGATCGCAATTTTCATATTTTTCGCTCCCGCAGTTGACATACAATATTTTCAATGATATAATAACACTAAAAATTGCGCATTTCCACGCAATTTTATATATATATCTACCGAAAATTGACATTATGAAAAAATTACCCTTCTATGAACTGCGCCACGACAAGGCAGACCGCGTAGAATTTTTCAAAGGCCGCGATTCCGATACCACGGCACACTTTCACCGCTGCATAGAGATTTTGTACATCATCGACGGAAACGTGGACTGCGAGGTGAACGGGGATAATTTCCGCTGCGGAAAAGACGAGATCGTATTCGTGCACAAGTGCGGCGCGCATGCGCTCATGCCCGCGCCCAATTACGTGGATTACGTGCTCATCATCGGCCCGCGCTATTCGGACGATTTCGCGGGGATCTTTCAAACCGAAACGTTGCCCGCGCACCTTGCGGACAAGGATTTCAACCGTACCCTTCTGCCCCACTTCCGCGCGCTCGACAGCGGAAAAAGCTCTTCCGAACTCGTAAAAAAGGGGTATATCGACATCATTATCGGCAATCTTTTGGAACACTACGAAAAAGTGCCCGTTCCCCCCACGCCGAACATAGGCATCATCGTGTCCGCGCTCAACTACATCGACGACCACTACCGCGAATCCCTTTCGTTGGACAGACTTGCAGACGAGTTCGGCTACAACAAATATTACTTTTCCCGCCTGTTCAACACCTATATCGGGGAATCGCTGAACGGCTACATCAACGCGGTGCGGGTAAGAAACCTCATCGCCGAAGCCAAAAAGCAGGAGAACCCCAACCTCTCCGAACTGGTTTTCGCCAACGGCTTCGACTCCATGACCACCTTTTACCGCAACTTTTCGAAGTACTACGACAAGCCCCCCACCGAAGTTTTCCGCGCCAAATAGACGGCATTCAACAAAAAAAGCGAGCCCTTCCGCATGCGGCGGAAGGGCTCGCTTTTCAATCTTCGATACCCTCGTTGAGTTTTTCGAGAAGTTCGTCGAGGTCTTTGCCGTGCACGCTGACCGCCTCGCCGATCGACTCGCCGTGAGCCATCGCACAGCCGAGGCAGTGCATGCCGTAAGACATGAGGATCTGCGCCGAATCGGGATTGAGTTTGAGGCAATCCACAATGAGCGTGTCCGCCGTGATCTTTGCCATGATCTATCTCCTCCATTAAAATTTTTTCAGTGCCGCGGGTCGGAAAAGACGCACGCCGAAAACCGGCGCCCTTCGCCCGTACGGCAATATTATAACACCATTTTATAAAAAATACAACGATTTTCGGCGGCCGTCCCGAAGTTATACCGAGCCGACCGCGTTCCCGCCCGCATTCTTGTATTTTTATCCACAATTTCGCGCAAAACAATGGATTTTTTTACAACTTTTATACAAATTTGTCCGTCGAAGCATGCAATTGTGCACAACCCTGTGCATAATTGTGGATAACCCGCACTTATCCACATGGTTTGCACCGTTATCTCGCATAAAACTTGCACGCCGTGCAAAGTCAGTAAAAGTTATCCACAATTTGAGAACATTATTCCACAAATTTCCCACAATTCGACAGTTTTCAGCCGTTTTCAACAAATCATGCGCTTAATGTCAAAAAATTTTATCCACAATAATGCGAACATCTGTTCATAACAAACGGGCGGGACTGCCGTCCCGCCCGCAATGCAGAGCCGTTACGAATCGGCGCCCGTATCGCCGATGCTCAACTTATAAAGTTTGACCGAATTGTCAATGGTCTTTTCCTTTGCCGATGCCCCGTATTTATCCACGTCGACGACGTTTTTCGGGCCGTGGTTCAGACAGAGCGCGCCGTTCAGGCAGCCGCCGTCGCACGCCATGCCCTCGAAAAAGTTTTCGGTGGCGCGGTTGAGTTTGAGTTTCATCAGCGCGGCGCGGCACTCGTCTATGCCGTTCATGGCGAGCGGCTTTATGCCCTCGATGCCGTATTCCGCAGCAACGTCGGAGATCCCCTGCGCGATGCCGCCGCTCTTTGCGAATATCCTGCCGTAGAAAGAAGCGTTGTCGAGCGAAGTCTCTTCCAAAGAGCCGACGTCTATGCCGCGCGCGTCCAAAAACGCCTGCAACTCCTCGAAGGACAGCACGCTGTCGATCGCGCCCTGCGTTTTGGGAAGTTTATATTCGAGTTTTTTGCTCGCGCAAGGCCCGATGAAGATGACTTTGCCCGCCGGGTCGGTGCGCTTGATGAGCATGGCAGCCTCCACCATCGGGGAAACGGAATGCGATACGTATTTTGCAAGGTCGGGGAAATTCTTTTCCACGAACATGACGAAAGACGGGCAGCAGGAGGTCGTGAGCACGCCCTTTTCCTTCCATTCTTCCGCCTCGTGGTACAGAGTGATGTCCGCGCCGAGCGCCGCCTCCACCACCTGGTGGAAGCCGAGTTTGCGGATACCCGTTACGACCTGTTCGATCTTCGCATACTTGAACTGACTGACGATGGAAGGCGCGATGACCGCGTAAACGTGGTATTTTTTGCCCTCTTCCGACTTTTTGAGGATGTCGATGCTCTCCATGATCATGGATTTGTCGACGATGGCGCCGAACGGGCACTGGTATACGCACGCGCCGCAGGAGATGCACTTGTTGTTGTCGATGACCGCCTTTTTGTCTTCGCCGACGGTGATCGCCTTGACTTTACAGGAAGAAACGCACGGGCGCTTTTGGTGCAGGATCGCCCCGTAAGGACACGCCTGCGTGCATTTGCCGCATTCGACGCACTTGGATTTGTCCACGACCGCCTTGTGGTCGATGATCTGGATAGCGCCCTTCGGACAGACTTCCTGGCAGCGGTGCACGATGCAGCCGCGGCAGGCGGAAGTTACGAAGATACCGCCGATGGGGCATTCGTCGCAGGCGATGTCGATGACTTCCACGACGTTGGGGTTGTTTTTATCGCCGCCGAGCGCGAGTTTGATGCGCTCCTGCACGATGGCGCGCTCCTTGAAGATACAGCAGCGCATGGTCGCCTTCGGCCCGGGAGATATTTCTTTGGGAATATCGATGTAAATGTTGTCGTAGCAGTGTTCGTACTCGTTGCGGATGATCGCCTTCAATACGTCGTATTTGAGTTTTTGTACATTTGTATCGAAGATCCTCTTGTTATCCATACCAATCCTCTCAATCCTTACCTGATTTTTTTATCATTTTCCCGAAAACCTTTTTTCTCTTTTGCCTTGCCGCGCGACGGAAAACAAAACTTTTTAATCGTAATCTATCTCGACTTCTTTTCCCATCAGCCGAAGGTTCGCCGCAAGGCTTTCGACGAGTTTGAGTTTCATCGTGATGTCGATGGGAAGCCCCGTATGCGCCGCGTTTATGCTCTGCCCCACAAAAAAGTGCACGCTCGTCGCCTCTTCGAAAAGCATCTGCGCGAGCAGCGACGCGCCGTCTTTTTTTGTGAACGTTTTCGGCGTAAGGTCATGCACGTCGACGTACTTTTCGGAAAGCTCCAAAAGTTTGCGCATGGTCAGAACGCCCTCGGTCGTAAGGTCGATGCCGTCGATAAACCCGATGGGCGGCACGTCTTTGTCGGGGAAGTCGAAGGACGCGCGCACGCTCGTTTTGAGGTGCCGCGCCACGATCTGCGAGCTTGTGCCGCCGCAGACCACCTTTTTCCCTTCTCCCGCAAGAAAGCGCGAAATGTAGAAGTCGTCCTTGCTTTTGTCTACGGGCGGGCCGATCATGAGATTCACGTTAAGTTCCTCGCGCACCTTTACGGCGGCGACCGTCGTGTCGTCGCCGGGCGTGCCGAGATACAGGTCGTTGCACACGCCCGCAAGCAGGCAGGCTACCGCGCGCGCGCTCATCGAGGGCTTTACGTTGTCGTCCAAAAACTCCATGACTTCCGGCCGCTGCCAGCCGAGGTTCATCGTCATGCCGATGCCCGCGTGGATCACGCCGTCGCTCATGACGACGATCACGTCGCCCGCCTTTAAGTCGAGCGCCGTTTTGTATACCGTTTTGCCGAGGATGTTCATGCCCTCGCGCGGAAAATCGCCGCACTTGCAGCCGCGTATCAAAATCGCCTGCGGGTTGTCGAATTCGAACAGATACCCTTTCCCTTCCTTATTCATGTGGATGACGGAAAAGGTGGAATAGGCGACGCCGCGCACCTTGCATACGGGCAGGGACTGAATGATCGTCTCCACGCACTCTTCGATGTCTATTTCGTTGGACACCATCGTGCAGAGTATTTTGGACGTGAGCGTGGAAAGGATGTTCGCCTTTACGCCGCTGCCCAACCCGTCCGCAAGGACGAGCGTGGTATAGCCGCCCGAAACGATGCTCTCCACCCTGTCGCCGCACAGCTCTTCGTTCTTTTTGTTGAGCGACGTGTAGCCGCTTTCGAGACAGAGCGCCATCTTACTTTTCGCCCCCGTCCTGCAGCGTCTTTTTGAGTTTGAGAAGGGCGACTTTGGTCTCCGCCGTCGTTTCGCCCAAAAGGGACGCGATCTCCTGCGCGACGCGCATCTGCTTTTTGATGACTTCGTCTGTGGTGGCGAGCGTTTCCAGCTTGACCTTGCCGAGCTGTTCCTCGTTTTTGGTCTCCTGCGTGATGTCCTTCATCACCGCGTACGTGCCCTTGTTGTCTTTCAGGACGATGATGGTCAGCTCTATATAACAGCCCGTCTTTTCGAGGAAGACCTTTTTATTGTAGATGTTTTTCTTGTCGTTCTGCGCGAGCACGAATTCGGTCGGGTTGAAGTAATGGAATATGCCCTTCCCCTTCACGTCCGGCTCTTTGATGCCCAACAGCTCCTTTGCCTTGCCGTTGATCTCCATGATGTTGAGATCGTTGTCCAAAAGCACGATGCCGTTGGGGCTTGTCTGAATAATTTCGTAAGACATGCTCTCCGCGCGGGCGCGCATGTACGGCACGCACATGTCGATGTTCGCATAGCCGTTGGCGACCGCCCACGCCTTTTCGTAACAGGTGTTGTAGCCGCACGCGCCGCAGTTGAGCATATCCTCGGGCTTCGTTTTGCCCGTTTTGGCGAGAATTTCGTTGATCTGCCTGTCCGTCGGCACAAAATCTTCGGTGCGCTTGCGCTCGTGCACGCAGGAAAAATCGATGTCCTTCGCCTCTTCGTAAGGCACGGACTGATTTTCCGCGAGGTCGCGGCTGACGTATTTGCGGATATCCGCATTCGCTTTGAGCGCGCCCGCTTTGAGCGCGAGCGAACACGGCCCGTTGACGCAGGCGGAATCGCAGCTGTTCATTTCGATGAACATGCCCGAAAGGCTTTCGATGTTTTCCAGAACTTCCTTGCACTTTTCCGCGCCGTCCACCGCGACGAATTCGTAGCCGTCTATGTAATTTTCGAAAGACTTGATGATGCCGCGGCTGATCGGGTAATACTTCGCGCGGTTGACGCCGCCCGAGGCTTTCGAAGGAATGTGCGCGATTTCGGAAAGGACGATGCCCTTGTCCTCGAACATCGCCGCGAGGTCTTCGAAGGTAAGCACGCCGTCCACCACGCCGCTCTCGTGCGCCTCTCTCTTTTTGGCGATGCAGGGGCCGATGAACACGACCTTCGCGTCGGGGCGCTTTTTGCGTATCATTTTGGCGTGCGCGATCATCGGCGTATCCACCGGCGCGAGGTAAGAGAGCGCCTTCGGGTAATACAGCTCGATCATCGTATTGACCGCGGGGCAGCAGGACGTGATGAAGTTTTTGAAGGTATGTTCTTCGAGCAGCTTTTTATACTGCGCCGTAACTTCGCGCGCGCCGACGCTCGTCTCTTCCGCGTCGGCAAAGCCGAGCCTGCCGAGGGCGAGTTTCATCACGTTGAAGTCCTGCACGTCGAAGCTGGACACGAAAGAGGGCGCGACGGAGGCGATAGCCTTGCCCGTCTTTAACAGCTTTTCCACCTCGGCGCGCTCGGTATGCACGCTCTTCGCGTTCTGCGGGCACACCTTCGTGCAGTGCCCGCACAGAATGCAGCGGCTTTCAATGATCTTTGCGTGATGATCCACTACCTTTATCGCCTTGACGGGGCATTCGCGCAGGCATTTGTAGCAGTCCTTACAGCGCGCATCCTTAAAATCGAGATAATTGATCATGTTCCCCTCCCGCACGCGTTATTGGTTCAGACGAGGATAAATTTCCGTGAGGAAGAGCTCTTCGCAGTTGTCTTTGTTCGCGTTGTGGACGAGCACTTCGTCCGCGAGCATGCTGACGCCGTTCTGGCAGTTGCCCATGCAAAAACTTGCCTGCAAATCCACCTTATCCTCCACGCCGTACTTTTTGACGAGCCGCTTCATCTCTTCGATCACGTCGTACGACCCGCGAAGATGACAGGAACTGCCCACACACACTTTAACGACCATAACAATAACCTCACACATCAGATTCAAATTTTTCAGACGATGAATCGATATTTTTTTATCGATTTATATTATAATATAAATTGCGCGGATAGTCAACGGTTTTTCAAAACGAATAGCGATGGATTTTTCAGGAAGCGGGCGGCAGAAAATCTGCCGCCCGCCGCCGTTTACCCGTATATAAAATTATCCGTTTGCTTTTGATTTTCCGGCCGCCCTGCGGACGAGCTTGATCGCTTCGTCGAGCAGGATGACGGAGAACGCGAGCGCCACGATCTTCACCCAATCGAGAATGCCGAGCGGCACGGTATCGAACACGGGGCCGGCGAACTGCGTGATGACCACCTGCAGCGCAAACGCCGCGACGAACGCGACGAGCATGAGCTTGTTCCTGAAAAAGTTGGGGAACACGCTCCTGTCGCCCAGTTCGCGGCAGTTGAACGCGTTGAAGAGCTGGAACAGCACGAACAGCGTAAATATGACGGTGTTGGAGACCTCTTCCGCGTTTTTCCCTTCCATCGGGATGCCGAGGAAGTTCCACTGCTTCTGCGCCAGGCACACGACGCACATGAATATGCCGTTGACGGCGATTTTGACCATCATCTCCGCGGAAACGATGCTCTCGCCCCGCGCGGTCGGCTTGCGCTTCATCAGATCGTCTCGTATCGGTTCCAGGCCGAGCGTGAGCGCGGGCGGGCCGTCCATGATGATGTTGATCCACAGCAGGTCGAGCGCGTTGAACGGGTTTTCGAACGCGGTAAACAGCCCGATGACCGTGCACAGGAAAATGATGGCGACGGACGCGACGTTCACGGTGAGCTGGAACTGTATGAACCGCTTGAAGTTTTCGTAAATGCCCCTCCCCCACTTGACCGTCGTTACGATGGTGGAGAAAGAGTCGTTCAGAAGGACGATGTCCGCCGCCTCTTTGGAAACTTCCGTGCCCGAAATGCCCATGGCGATGCCCACGTCCGCGTTTTTGAGAGCGGGAGCGTCGTTGATGCCGTCGCCCGTGACGGCGACCACGTTGCCCTTGGATTTGAGCTCTTTGACCACCCGCATTTTCAAAAGCGGCGTGCTGCGCGCGATGACGCGCACGGCGGGCAGGACTTTGGAAAACTCCTCGTCCGAAAGCCCCTCCAGATAAGAGGCTTCCACCGCGATGTGATCGTCGTCGAGAATGCCGAGCTCGTTCGCGATGGCGGACGCGGTGACGATGTTGTCGCCGGTGAGCATTTTCAGGTCGATGCCCGCGCCCTTGCAGGCGTGTACCGCGTCGTACACTTCCGCGCGCAGGGGATCGGTGATGCCGACGAACCCGTCGAAGATCATGCCGCTTTCCGCATCCTCGCGGCTTGCGGGCTTTGCGGAAACTTCTTTGTGCGCGAAAGCGAGCACGCGGCGCGCGCGCTTTTGCAGCCCGACGATCTCCGCCTCGTACTTCTGCCGCTCCTCTTCGGGAACATTGCAAAGGGAAAGTATCTTTTCGGGGCTGCCCTTCGTGTAGACTTCAAAACAATTCTCCCGCCGCACGACGGTCGTCATGTTTTTCGTGTCAGAAGAGAAGGGGTACACTTCGGCGACATCCGCCGCCTCCCTCTTTTGCCTGTAATCGACGCCGCATTTGCCCGCGGAAACGAGCAGCGCCCCTTCCGTGGGGTTGCCCACAAAGCGCACCGCGCCGCTCTCTTCGTACAGGTCGGCGGTGCTGTTGACGCAGTAGTTTTCCAACATGGGAAGGCTGCAAAGCGCGGAAACGTCGCGATACGCCCCGTCCGCATACACGTCCACGACGGTCATGCGGTTTTCGGTCAGCGTGCCCGTCTTATCCGAACAGATGACGTTGATGCAGCCGATGGTCTCGCAGGCGATCATCTTTTTGACGAGCGCGTTCTGCTTCGCCATTTTCGCTATGTTGATGGACAGGGAGATCGCCACGATGGTGGGAAGCCCCTCGGGCACCGCCGCGACCATGAGGACGATGCTTTCGATGAAGGCGTTGCTGATGTTCTCGAAAGTTATGGGTTCGTCCACGAGGATATGCACGAGTTGTATAACGAAAATGAGCGCCGCGCACACCGCGCCGACGACGGTGATGACCTTGCCGAGTTTGCCCATCTTCTCCTGCAAGGGCGTCGGCCCTTCGCCGCCGCTCTGTATCTCGCGCGCGATCAGCCCGAATTCGGTATTGTCTCCCACGCCGGTGACGACCATTTTGCCCGTGCCGCCCGTGATGAAGCAGCCGGAAAAGACCATGTTCGTCCGCTCGGCGACGGGAATGTCGCCCGAAAGCTGCGCGGCGGCGTTCTTTTCCACGGGTACGCTTTCGCCCGTGAGGGAAGATTCGTCGCTCGTGAGCGAAACGCTCTCGATGAGCCTGCCGTCGGCGACCACCTTGTTGCCCGTTTCGAGGTATACGATATCGCCGGCGACCAGCTCGCTCTGCGGTATGTACTGCACGATGCCGTCGCGCACGACCTTGATCTCGATGCCCTCTTTGATCTTGTTCAGCTCCTCGAACGCCTTGGCGCTCTTGCCCTCCATGACGACGGTGAGAACCACGGAAATGGCGATGGCGACGAGTATGCCGACGCATTCGATGAAATCGCCGTCGCCCGTCTGTACCTCTTTGACGACGTTCACCGCGATGGTGATGATCCACGCGAAAAAGAGAAGGATGAGCATGGGCTCGGTGGCGGCCTCCCATATCCTCCTCAAAAGGGACTTCTTTTTGGTTTCGGAAAATACGTTCCTGCCGTACTTTTCCGCGTTTTCCTGCACCTGCCCCGACGTAAGGCCGGCGTGCGCGTCCGAACCGAACTCTTTTACGATCTCTTCCGCGCTCTTTTCGTAAAACTTCAAACCCGTAACCTCCCGACTTTTTTCCGACAAAAAAAGATCCGCGGGCACAATGCGCCCGCGGCCGAAACCCCGTAAAACGCAAGGGACAGACTCCGACCATATAAGCGCGGCTGCGCCGCCATTATATGAGTCTCGCAATTTCAGGCAAGCCTGTATCCGATTTTCGGATACGGGATGAAGACTTGCCCCGCAAAATGCTCTGCGCCTGCTACTCCCTCACGGATCTATTATGTTGTCTATGCAAAAAATTATACTTGCGCGAGCCCCGTTTGTCAAGCGGAGCGCGCATATTTTTTTGCTTTAATTTGCCTTATTTTTCCGCCGAGCTTTCCGCCCGCTCTACCAGAAAGCCGAGCGCGCGCAGTTTTCCCTCGATCGCGTCGAGCACTTCTTCGCTCTCGGCGCTGACCGTGTGGTAATGGTATCCGCTCGTCACGTTTTTCAAAAGCGCCGATTTGCCGCTCTTAATTTTTTCCATGAATTTGCGGGCTTTGAGGCGGCTGTCTATGCCCATATATGCGGTGAGCGTGCCGTACACCTTATGATGCACGAACACGTTTTCCACGCACCCGCCCTCGTCGGCCACGGCAAACAGTTCGCTTTCCGTGTCCTCGTCGGAATGGCGGACTTTAAATATGCGCACATGCGCGCCTTTTCGCCCCGCCACATAGCCGCGGTGGGTGGAAAGGATGTCCGTCCCTTCCGCGCGCAAAAGCGCCACGTCCTGCACGATGACCTGGCGCGACACGCCCAACTCTTCCGCGAGGCGCGCCGCGGGAACGGGCTCGCTCCCGATGCGCGACGCGATCTTTTTGCGCCTTTCCTCTCCGTTCATGTTTCCCCCTCGCATCTACTCCCCGTCGAAAAATTCGGAAACGTCCACGGGATGCAGGTTTTTGAGGGAAACGTCGAGGATGGGCGCGGAATGGGTGAGCGCCCCGCAGGAAACGACGTTTGCGCCGATGTTTTTCAACCGCGATACGTTTTCCGCCGTAACGTTGCCCGAAATCTCCACCAATGCACGCCCCGCGATGTATTTGACCGCCTCGCGCATTTCGTCGTCCGTCATGTTGTCGAGCATAACGATGTCCGCCCCCGCTTCGACGGCGTCCTTCACCATGCCCATGTTCTCCGTTTCCACCTCGATCTTCATCGTGAAGGGCGCATACGCCTTCGCCGCCGCGACCGCCTGTTTTACGCCGCCCGCCGCGCCGATGTGGTTGTCTTTGAGCAGCACCGCGTCCGAAAGATTGAACCGATGGTTTCCGCCGCCGCCCACGCGCACCGCATACTTTTCGAATATGCGCATGTTCGGCGTGGTCTTGCGGGTATCCACGAGTTTCAGGCCGCTCCCTTCGAGCAGTTTCACCATTTTCGCCGTATAGGTGGCGATGCCGCTCATGCGCTGCAAATAATTGAGCGCCGTGCGCTCGCCCGTGAGGATCGCGCGCATGTCTCCCGCGACGGACGCGAGCAGCTGCCCCTTATGCACGGAGTCGCCGTCCTTTACGAAAAAGCGGACGTCGGCGCCTTCGCCGAGCAGTTCGAACACGCGCGCAAACACCGCAAGCCCCGCGACGACGCCGTCCTGCTTGCATATCAGTTCCGCCTCGCCGAAGGTATAATCTTTCAGAACGCTGTTCGTGGAAACGTCTTCGCTCGTCACATCCTCCGCGAGCGCCATGCGGATGAGTTCGTCCGCGCGCAGTTTCATGGATACTTCGTCAATCACAGTACTCCTCCCTTTCCGCTTCTTCGCGGATCGCCTCTGCGTAATCTTTTTTGATCGTTTCGTAATCGGAATATGCAAAAAGGTCTGCCTTCGGGCGCGGCGCATCTTTGCCGAACCCTTCCGCAGCCATCGCCTTCGCCGCGCGCTCCGCCCAGATAAGGCTTTCGAGCAGCGAATTGCTTGCAAGGCGGTTCTTTCCGTGTACGCCGTTGCAGGCGGTCTCCCCCGCCGCGAACAGCCGCTTCATGCTCGTCCTGCCGTCTAAATCCACCTTCACGCCGCCCATAAAATAGTGTTGGGCGGGCACGACGGGGACGGGAACGCGCAAAACATCGTACCCCTCGTCGAGGCAGTGGCGGTATATGGTCGGGAAATGCTCCCTGACCGTCTTTTCCCCGATGGGGCGCATATCCAGCCAGACGTGCTTCGTGCCGTCCTTCTGCATCTGCGCGCGTATCGCGCTCGTAACGATGTCTCTCGGCAAAAGCTCGTTGCAGAACCGCTGCATGTTTTTATCGAGCAGAACCGCTCCCTCGCCGCGGACGGATTCGGAGATGAGAAACCTCCGCCCGTGCTTTTCCGAATAAAACGTGGTCGGGTGTATCTGCACATAGTCGATGTGTTCGAGTTCTATCCCGTTTTTCAGGGCGATGCCGAGCGCGTCGCCCGTTAAGTGGCGGTAATTTGTGGAATTCTCCCAAAGGCCACCCACGCCGCCCGTCGCGAGCAGGGTGTAGTCCGCATAGACCGCAAAGACCTTGCCCGTTTTGTTTTCGCGCACGACGCCGCCGAAACACTCGTTTTCCCCGGCGATCACGTCCAGAAGTTCGCACTCTTCCAGGATATGCACGTTGGGCAGCTTTCTGACCGCCTCTAAAAGATGGGAGGTGATCTCCTTGCCCGTAACGTCGCCATGGAAGAGGATGCGCGGCTCGCTGTGCCCGCCCTCGCGCGTATAGCGGAAATTTCCCGCCGCGTCGCGCGCGAACCGCACGCCGTAATTTACGAGTTCCCCGATGAGCGCGGGCGAACTTTTGATCATCAGCTCCACCGCGGCGGGATCGTTTTCGTAGTGCCCCGCGCGCATGGTGTCCTCGAAATATTTATTGTAGTCGGACGGCTCTTTCAGAACGCAGATGCCCCCCTGCGCGAGGAAGGAATCGCTCCTGTCCGCCGCGGATTTCGTGAGCATGAGCACCTGCACGTCCGCAGGAAGGTGCAGGGCGCAGTTGAGCCCCGCAACGCCCGTTCCGGCGATGAGCACGTCGTATTTTTCTCTTATCGTCGGCATAATCCCCTCATTCCGCAAGTTCCAGCATGCGCCGCAGGGGGCGCTCAGCGCCCTTCATTTCCGCTTCGTCCATCACGATCTCGCCGCAGCCGCGCAGAAGGCATTCTTTGATGCCCGCAAGGGTGTTGCGCTTCATGTCGAGGCATTCGGGCGCGGCTGGGTAAAACTTTTTGCCCGGGCAGCGCGCTCTGAGTTCGTACAGCACGCCCGGCTCGGTGCATACGATAAACTCCTCCGCGCCGCTCTTTTCGGCATAGGCGATGATCTCCGCCGTGCTGCCGATATAGTCGGACACGGCGCGCACCGACTCCGTGCATTCGGGGTGCGTGAGCACCCGCGCCGCGGGATGCGCCCGCTTTTCTCCGCGCACGTCCTCCGCCAGAAGGACTGCGTGTACGGGGCAATACCCGCCCGAATAGTAAAAGTTCTTTTCGGGAACTTGTTTTGCGACGAAGCCGCCGAGGTTCTGATCGGGTATAAACAAAATATTCCTTTCGGGAAGAGCGCGCACGATCTTCACCGCATTCGACGAAGTGACGCACACGTCCGAAAGGCTTTTGATCTTCGCCGTCGAATTGATATAGCAGACCACGGCGAGATCTTTTATCTCCGCGCGCAGTTTTTCAATCTGCTCTTCCGCCGCCATGTGCGCCATCGCGCAGTCCGCCGCAAGGTCGGGCATGAGCACGCGGCGGGAGGGGTTGAGGATCTTCGCGCTCTCACCCATAAAATGCACGCCGCAGAACACGATCGTATCCGCGTCCGTCTGCACGGCCGCTTTCGCGAGGTAAAAGGAGTCTCCCACGAAGTCGGCGGCCGCCTGCGCCTCTTCGGGCGCATAATAATGCGCGAGGACGACCGCGTTTTTCTCTCTCTTCAATGCGCGGACTTCTTCCGCCATGTCTGCCATAATATACCTGCCTGATTTTTGTATCCATGAAACTATACACAAAAAAACGACATCTGTCAAGACATTAGAGCGTTTTTCCCGCTTTTCCGATAAAAAATTGCCGCGCGCCGACAAAAAGGCGCGCGGCAGGTTCTCTATTCTTCGTCGAAGCGCTCCGAAAACGGGTGGCGCTTCCCCTTGGAATCGTATTCGATGAGGGTGTCGACGTGTACGTTGCACGCACTGCGGAAAATGCTGATGTCCGCGTTCGGATTGGTCTTTTTCATCTCCGCGATGAGTTTTTTCATTTCGTAGCGTTTGGAATCTTCCTCGTGCACGGCGCAGTTTTCGGTGAATTTGCACGCACAGCGCAGAAAGTTCAGCCCGTTGTGATTTTCCCAGCGCACAATGTCCTCTTCGTGCACGTAATACAGAGGGCGTATGAGCTGCATCCCCGGGTGGCTCGTGCTTTTGAGTTTGGGCGGCATCCCCTGCATCTGCCCGCCGTAAAAGATGCCCAGAAGAATGGTTTCGATCGCGTCGTCGAAGTGATGCCCGAGCGCGATCTTGTTGCACCCGAGTTTTTTCGCCTCTTCGTAAAGATCCCCCCGCCGCATGCGCGCGCAAAGATAGCACGGGTTTTTCTGCACGGAGGTCACCGCGTCGAAGATCTGCGTTTCGAAGATATGCACCGGAAGTTCCAGAAGGCGCGCGTTCTCTTCGATGAGGGCGCGGTTCGCCGGCGCGTAACCGGGATCCATGACGAGAAATTCGAGGGAAAACCCCGCTTCCCCGTGCCGCTGCAGTTCCTGCAGGCATTTTGCGAGCAACATCGAATCTTTCCCGCCCGAAATGCAGGCGGCGATCCTGTCGCCCTCCGAAACGAGCGCGTATTCCTTGACAGCCCGCACGAAGCGGCTCCAGATCGTCTTGCGGTAGGTGGTGATGATGCTCCGCTCGATTTCGCCGCAGCGGTTCATTTTGCCGCCTTCCCGCTCTTCAGATACGCTTCCGCGATGCGCCCGGCGACCGTTTCGGGAGAAATGTCAGACGTATCGATGACGAAGTCGTAATTTTTGAGGTCTTTGATGTCCACGCCGTAAAGGTGCATGTAGCGCGCCTGTTCGCTCTGCCTGCGTTCGGCGATCGAACGCACCGCTTCGTCCAGGCTTTCGAACGGTTCGCTTTCCCTGCCCGCATTCATGATGCGCGCCGCCGCCACGGCGGGGTCTGCAGACATGTATACCGAAAAGGACGAGGGCACGAAGTGCCACGCCATGCGCGAGTCGATGACGACGGAAACGTCCTTCTCGTTGAGCGCGCGGAGACCGTCGTCGATCATGTCGTCCACTTCGGGGTGCGTTTCGGAATACTTGTTGAGTTCGAGCGTGGTCATGTTCATTTTTGCCGCAAGTTCGCGCTGGATCGTGCCCGTGGAATACATCTGCGCGCCGAATTTTTCGGCAAGAAGTTTGCCGACCGTGGATTTGCCGCTGCCGAGATCGCCCGCAAGCGAAATTTTGACCGCCATATTTTTTACCGCCTTTTTCTGATTGGAACGCATAGTATTTTAACATATCGCGCCGGATTTGTAAATTGTATGATCATTCCCTCCCCCGTCTTTGCCCGAAATATTTTGATAAAAAGCAAAAAAGGCTTCGGACACATTGCCGAAGCCTCTTTCTGAATCGAGATATATGCGCGTTACGCGCGTTCTTTGACGCTCACCTCATACGTTTTTCCGTTGATGTCCGCAAGGGTAAATCCGCAGCCCCGTTTTTCCGCGCGGCCGCAGTAGTACTCCTTTACGAATCTGAAAAGATCGTCTGCGAGATCGTCCGCAGTTATGTACTCGTTTGCATTCTCATTCGGACAAAGTTCCTGCTTTTCCATTGTTTTTCACCTCGTATCGTGATTTGACCGGACAGACCGCATTCAACCGACAAAATTGCGCCTTTGGCGGCGGAACGGGACGCACCGTTCCGAACTTGTTCTTTTTCGGTCATGCCAATATTATACCCCTTCGTCCGACGCAAAGCAACAGAAGTCCCCCTTTTTTCGGGCACTGATTTTGCCGAAGCGGCACTAGTTTTGTCGATTCGTGTCGAAACCCGATTTTTCCCCGTTTTTTGCGCGGTTTTTTTGGAAAAATCCGTAAAATACGCGCGAAAAGGCGCGCATCCCGTATAATATACGCGAGCGCGCCTTTTTATGGCCGCAAACGATTTTCCGCCGCCCCTTTGCCGCGGGTCACAGCCACCAGATCTGCATATCCCCTTTGCCGCGGTTCGCCCACGAAAAATAAGGGATCAGCCGCAGCGTGAACGGCTCGGGTTCGGGCGCTTCGTACGAATAGAGCGCGGAGGAAGTTTTCATTCTTTCCGCTCTGACGTCTAACGTAAAAAACTCACCGACGGCAGCCTTCGCGCCCGCAAGGCTCTTTATGCGGACGGCGCCGAGGTTTTTGCCGTTGTCGGCGCTTTCCCCGCACAGCACCATCGCTCCGTACTGCACGGCCTTCCTGCCGTTGTCCTGCCAGACGTTCTCGTTCGCGTACACGAAGCGGGGTTTTATGTGGAAATCGAGGGAGATCTCGATATCCCCGTCGCAGCACAGGGAAATATACCCCTCGCGCACGGACGGCTCCACCCTTTTGCCGTTCACTTTCATCGTGACGCCCGCGTTCCATGCGGGCACGCGCAGGCGGAGCGACGCCTGCCCTTCCGCGCGCACGCGCGCCTTGCCGCCGTAGGGCATTTCCGATTCTATCGTTATTTTCGCGCCCGCGGCTTGCGTTTCGGAAGAGATGTATTGGTTGACGTAAATATTGCCGTCCTCTTCCCCGTAAATGCAGCCGCCCACGCTCTCGATGAAGCGGGTGAGATTGGGCGGGCAGCAGGAACAGCCGAACACCTCCACGCGTTCGGGCAGCGGGCAATGCCGGCGGCTTTTGAGCCCGTTATTGAAATCGACCGCCGCCTCGTGCATTTCGAGCGGGTTGACATAGAAAAATCCTTTGCCGTCCTTGCTTTCCCCCGCGAGGATATTGTTGTAAAACACGCGCTCGAACACTTCGTGGTACACCGCTTTGTTTTTCAGTTTCGCCATGCGCAGGCAGAACATGGCGAGGGCGATCGCCGAACACGTTTCGCTGTACGCGTAAAAGTTTGGCAGATCGTACGGATAGGTGAACGCTTCCCCGTGGTAACTCGAACCCGTGCCGCCCGTGATGTACATCTTTTTGTTTACGATATCCGAAAAGAGCGCGCCGCAAGCCTCTTCGAGCCCCTTATCGCCGCCGATGCGCGCCAGATCCGCCATGGCGCAGTACAGGTACAGCGCCCGCACGGCGTGCCCCACGGCTTCCTTTTGTTCGCGCACGGGTCTGTGCGACTGGTCGTAAGGGCGGCTCGCCCAAGGGTAACACGGCTCTTCGCGCGTGCCGCGCTCGTCCACGAAAAACCGCGCGAGCGTCAGATATTTCTCCTCTTTGGATACCTCGTACAGCCTTACGAGCGCGAGTTCGATCTCGGGATGGCCGCAGGTCGTAAAAGCCGTATCCCGCTTTACGTAAAAGCGCTCGTAAATATAGTCGGCATACTTTTTCATCGCCGCATACAGTTTTTCGCCCGCGCCGCACTCTTTGAGCGCGACCGCCGCCTCGATGAGATGCCCCGCGCAGTACAACTCGTGTTCCGTGCGGTTTTTGAATATGTTTTCGGGCTCGTACACCTGATAATAGGAGTTGAAATAGCCGCACGGCATCTGCTGCGCGCAGATATCGTCCACCGTCTCATCCACGATCGCTTTGAGTTTTTCGTCCCCGCGCGCGGCGAGGATATATGCCGCGCTTTCCAGCCATTTCGCAACGTCGCTGTCCCAAAAGATATGCGGTTTGTGCGCGTCGTCCCTCTCGTGTTTCAGCGCGCGGAACCTGCCCGTCTCCTCGAAACGCTTATACACGTTGTAAACGGAGACGTCCGCATTCAGCTCCTGCAACTTTTTGACGAATCCGTCACCGATCTTTACCTCTTTGAAATCGACCCCGTTCATTTTGCCTCCCTCCTCTCTTTTTTGCTTTCGGCGCTTTGCCGCGGTTTTGCGGAACTGCCCCCGCGCGTATAACTATAACACCGAAAGTCCGATTTGTCCATATTTTGCCGATAATCTTTTTTCGAGATATTCATTTTTTGAACGAAGGCGCGCGGCATATGCCGCGCGCCGATAAAAATTATTGCGTTTCTTCCTTTTCGAAGAGGAAAGCCCCCGCCTGGTATTCCCCCGCGGGGCGGAAAGAAAGAGAACCGTTTTTGACCTCGTAGTCGAGCGTGGTATACGCCGCCGCGAGTTTATACCCCGAAACGTCGCATCCGAACCGTTCGTGCGGCCGCTCGAAAAAGTGCGCCAAAACGAGCATCCGCCTGCCGTTTTCGGACACTTTTTTGTAGATCTGGCAGCCCTTCGGGTCGCGGAAATACCGGACGTTGCAGAAACTTTCGGCGATATAGCCCGACCGGACGACGTCTTTGACCGCGTTGTAAAAGTCGATGCCTTCCCTGATCTTCGCCTTCTGCGCGCCGTCGATGAGGTGTACGTCGCCCGAAAGGCACACGCGCCCGAACATCGCCGCCGTCATCGACCATACGATGCGGTCGACCGTGTCGTCCCTGCGGATGGTCGCCCAGACCTGATTCTGCCTTGCGGGAACGACGCGCGACACGTTCGCCGCGACGAGGGGGATCTCCTTGCATTCGTGCGCGTCCGAAAAACTGCACATGGACACCATGCTCATGCGGAGCGGTTCGATGCGGCTTCCGCCCGAAGAGCAGTTTTCTATCACGATCCCGGGAACGGCCTTTTTGAGGCGGGAGAGGAAATCCAGGCTGATCTCCGTGATCTGCCGCCCGCTCTCGCCGAAACTCTCCGCGCCGTCGCCGCCGAGGCCGAACGTGTCGTTGTAATCGATCTTGATGTACGCAAACCCCTTTGCCGCCAGGTAGCCGAGCATTTTTTCTTTCAGGTACGCCTGCACGTCCTCCCGTCGAAGATCGAGGAAGCGCCTGTTTTTGGACGTGAGCGGCACCCCGTTCCTCTTTAAAACGGCGCTCTCGTCGTAAAACTTTTTGCTGTCCCGCCCGACGTTTTCGAATTCGAACCACACGCCCGCCCGCATGCCCGCCGCGTTGACGGCGGAAGCCACGCTTTCGATACCGCGGGGAAAGAGTTTTTTGCTCTCGTTCCAGTCGCCTATGGCGTTGCACCAGCCGCAGTTTTCGGGCAGATACCAGCCCGCGTCGATGACGAATATGCCGATCGGGAGCCCTTTGAGGCTTTCCAGTATGGCAAGGATGTTCTCCTCGCTCGGCGTGCCCCACGTCGTGCAGTATTCGTTGAACAGCACGGGCATGCTCTCCTCGCTTTCGGGCACGGAAAGGCGCTTATCCTGAAAGCGCACGAAGTCGTTGCAGATTTCGTCGGGGTTTTCCGTCCCCTTTACGCGGATGTACGCGCGGTGGGTCTTGAAGCCGCCGCCCGCGGGGATCTCCTTGCACCAGTGGCCGAACTCGAAATCGGCGAGCCCGCCCGAAAGCGCGCACGTTTCGCGCTCTTTATACACTTCGATCTGCCAGCTGTACGGCGCTTCGGCCATGACCGCCCACGAACAGCCGCCGCCCGAGATCATCGCAAAGGGAAAATACCCGCGGTTGGGCATGCTTCCGACCTGTCCGAACCGCTCGCACTTCACGCCGTAGCGCGCCCAGCTCATGTCCAGCCCCAGCGCGGAAAATTCTTCCGACGTCAGGCGGCATTCGCGGCTCCACGCGCTCGTCATGCGGGTAAGGCGAAGCCCCTCCGTGCCTACCCCCTCCCTTTCGGGATTGAAAATGCCGCTGATCGAAAAACTCTGCAAACTTTCCAGAACCTGCGTTTTTCCGCTGTTGTTGAAGTATTCCACGCGCACCGTGAACACCCCCGTTTCCGCATCGTGGCGGAGGGTGTGCTCGTAATCGTTGCCCGCGCCGTCCGAAAGGCGGGTGACGACCCCGCTCCCGTCCGCTTCCTGCGAAACGATGTGCAAAAGCGAACTCGACATGTTGCGCATGGTGACCCCCTGCGTATAGTCGATCAGGTTATGCGCGCCGCGAAGTGCGACCTGCACCATGCAGTCGGGGCAGAGCGCGTCGGGATCGATCTTCGTCCCCGCGGGGAAGAGCATCAGCCCCGCGCCGAAGCCTTCCGCCTGCGCGTAGTATACGTCGGTATCTCCGAAAGTGTATTTTTTATAGAGCATAAATTTTACGGGCCTCCTTTCCGTTCGCGTCGTTATGCCGTTTTTATGCAAGGGGCGGCATTGCCGAAGCAATGCCGCCCCTCCCGTTCTTATAGGATATCCTTGTTCAGCCGAGGCTTATTTTCTTTTCCATACGATATCCGACCACATCAGGTCTTTTTTGAACTGATTGATCTCCGTATTCTCGTCGATGACGACGACTTCGATGCCCCACATGTTGCCGAGGTCGATCATCTGCTGCGCCGTGACCTGCGAGGAAACGACGGTATGGTGCGCGCCGCCGGCATAGATCCACGCGGCAACGCCGTCCTTGAAGTTGGGTTTGTATTTCCACATCAACCCGCCTACGGGGAGGTTGGGCATCTTGTGCGGGTATTTTACGAGTTCGATCTTCTGCACGATGAGGCGGAAACGGTCGCCCATGTCTATCATGGAAACGGCGATCGCCTCGGGGGCGGAAATGCCCTCGAACACGAGACGCGCGGGATCGGACTTGCCGCCGATGCCGAGCGGGTGCACCTGTATTTCGGGCTTGGTAGCCGCGAACTGCGGAGATACTTCGAGCATGTGCGCGCCGAGGCACAGCCCGTCTTTGAGGTCATAGGTGTAGTCCTCCATCAGGCCCGTGCCCTTCTGATCCGCCATGTACTGCATGACGGCGCCGAGCGCTGCGATCTTCCAGTCGCCCTCCGCGCCGAAGCCGTAGCCCTTGCTCTGCAGATCCTGAATGGCGAGCCCGGGGAGCTGGTTCAGCCCGTGCAGCGCGCCGAAATGGTCGACGATACCGATGTAACCGCCCTTTTCTTTGCAGAACTTGTCGATGGCGATCTCATACTTCGCCTGCTCGCGCACGACGCCGATGCGGTCGGTGCCCATGGTATACTTTTCGGCGTATTCCGCCATGAGGGCGTCCACTTCCTTGTCGGTGACTTTTCCGATGTATTCCACGAGGTCGCCGATGGGATAATAGTCGACCTGCCAGCCGAAATCGATGTGCGCTTCCACTTTGTCGCCCTCGGTGACGGCGACGTCGCGCATGTTGTCGGAGAAGCGGCACACCTTCACCTTTTTGGAGAAGGCGTAACCGGCAGCCACTTTGCACCAGTCGGCGAGCTGTCTGAGCGCTTCCTTGTCCTTATAATAGCCGACGATGACTTTATTGTCCATGCGGAGGCGTGTCACGATGTAGCCGAATTCCCTGTCGCCGTGGGCGGCCTGGTTTTCGTTCATGAAGTCCATGTCGATGGTGTCGTAAGGCAGTTTTTCGTTGTACTGCGTCGCGAAATGGCACATCGGCTTTTGCAGTTTGGAAAGCCCGCGTATCCACATTTTCGCGGGGGAGAAGGTGTGGCACCAGGTGATGATGCCGATGCAGTCGTCGTCGGCGTTGACCTTTTTGACGGCCGCTTCGATCTCGTCGGAGCTCTTGCAGGTGGTGAGGTATTTTACGGTGACGGGCATGCGCTCGCTGACGTAGTTCGCCATCTCTTCGGAGTGCTGTGCGACGTGTTCGAGCACGTCTGCCCCGTAAAGGGTCTGCGAACCGGTGATCCAATAAACAATTTTTTCTTTCATAACGATATCTTCCTTTTTTGATTTTTATTTTTTTATTTTTTATATGAGAAAGGCAAGCGCCCCCAAAGTTTGCGCACACTTGCGCCTCGGCGGGCGAGTGCGGCGCGCGTCTTACGGCGTGCCCAAGTAGCGTACCCCTCAAAACCGTGCAGAACGGTGCAGATCGTGTTTTTGCAAGGCAAACGCAAGGGAGTGTACAAAGACACACTATTATGTCTCGCGCAAGCAAAACCACGCTTTTGCGCAGCGCAACCCTGTTTGCGCACGCTTGCGCCTCAGCGGGTGAATGCGGTGCGCGTCTTATGGCGTGCCCTTGAACGGCGCACCGCAGAGGGCAGCGCCCTCAAAATCACGACAAATAATTTTGACAGCTCAAAATTATTTGTGTGAACCCTGTCCGTAATACGCGTTCTTGCCGTGTTTCCGTAAATAATGCTTATCCATCATAAACTTATCCGCGCGCGAAACGTTCGGATTGACCTGCTCGGTGATGAACGCCATTTTTGCGACTTCTTCGATGACGGTCGCGTTGTATACGGAACCGTCGGCGTCTTTGCCGAAGGCGAACACGCCGTGGCTCTTGATGAGCACGCCCGGCACTTCGATCGGGTTCAGGTTGTCCTTTTTGAAACGTTCGATGATGACGAGCCCCGTGTTCTTTTCGTACTCCCCTTCGATCTCCTCTTTGGTGAGCGAGCGCGCGCAGGGGATATCGCCGTAAAAATAATCGGCGTGCGTCGTGCCGTAGAACGGGATGTCGCGCCCCGCCTGCGCCCACGAAGTCGCAAAGGTGGAGTGCGTGTGCGTGACGCCGCCCACGTTCGGGAACGCCTTGTAAAACTCCACGTGCGTCGGCGTGTCGCTCGAGGGGCGGAGTTTGCCCTCCACCACTTTGCCGTCGAGGTCGACGACCACCATGTCGTCCGCGGTCATGTCGTCATACGAGACCCCGCTGGGTTTGATGACGATGAGCCCGCTTTCACGGTCGATCTCGCTGACGTTGCCCCACGTAAAGAGCACGAGTTTGTGCTTTACGAGGTCGAGGTTTGCCTGCAATACTTTCTCCTTCAATTTTTCCAGCATTTCGGTATTCTCCTTCAATCCATATCTTTAACGGCCTGCCTGACGATCGGCAGCCCTTTCACGTACCGCTTCGCGAACGCTTCGAACCCCGCGACGTCGTCGGGATCGGGCGCGAGGGTGACCCCCTCCTGCCCCGCGAAAACTTTGTGGTCGAGATACTCTTCGAGCGTTTCGCCCTTTTCTTTGGTGATCACGTAATTCGCGAGGATCGCGATGCCCCACGCTCCGCCCTCGCCCGCCGTTTTCATGACGGTGACGGGCGCGTTGATGGCCGCGGCGAGATAGCTCTGCCCCACGTGCGGCGTTTTGAACAGCCCGCCGTGCCCCGTGATGGAATCGAGCTTCACGTTCTCTTCTTTCAGCAAGATGTCGCAGCCCACTTTCAGCACGCCGAGCGCGGCGAAAAGATGTGCGCGGAAGAGATTGGCGAGATTGAACCTGCTCTCCGACGTCCTCACGAACATCGGGCGGCCCTCGTCCACCTTCGTAATATGCTCGTTGGAAACGTAGTTATACGCCAGAAGCCCGCCGCAGTCTTTATCCCCGTTTTCCGATTCGAAATACAGCTTGTTGTACAGTTCGGACTTGCTCATGTCCAGCCCGCACAGTTTCGCGAACTCGCCGAACACGTCTACCCAGCCGTTGATATCGGAAGTGCAGTTGTTGCAATGCACCATGCCGACGAGATCGCCCACCGGCGTGGTCACAAGGTCGATCTCGGGATGCACTTTGGAAAGTTCTTTTTCCAAAACGATCATCGCAAAGACGGAAGTGCCGGCCGATACGTTGCCCGTGCGCTTTCTGACCGAATTGGTCGCGACCATGCCCGTGCCCGCGTCCCCTTCGGGAGGGCAGAACGGAATGCCCGCGCAGAGGTTGCCCGAAGGGTCGAGGAGCTTTGCCCCCTCTTCGGTCAGCCTGCCCGCCTCTTCGCCCGCGACTAAAATTTCGGGAAGGATGTCCTCGATTTTGAACGGGACGCCCCTCTCCGCAATGAGCGCGTCGAATTTTTTCAGCATGGCAGGATTATATTTTTTGGTTTTGATGTCGACGGGGAACATGCCCGACGCCTCGCCGATGCCGATGACCTTTCTGCCCGTCAGCTTCCAATGCACGTACCCTTCGAGCGTCGTCTGGAAGGCGATGTTTTTGACGTGTTCCTCTCCGTTGAGGATCGCCTGATACAGGTGCGCGACAGACCAGCGCGCGGGGATATGATAGTTGAAAAGTTCGGTGAGTTTTTCCGCGGCGGGCGCGGCGTTGTTGTTGCGCCAGGTACGGAACGGGACGAGCTGCTCACCCTTCTCGTCGAATACCATGTACCCGTGCATCATGGCGGAAAAACCGATCGCGCCTATCGTCGTGAGGGTCACGCCGTATTTGTTTTTGACGTCCACCGCCATTTCCTGATAGCAATGGCGCACGCCCGTCCAGATATCTTCGAGCGAATACGTCCATATCCCGTTTTCATAGCGGTTTTCCCAGTCGTGCGCGCCCGATGCGATCGGGTTGTTGTTTTCGTCCACGAGGATCGCCTTGATCCTCGTCGAACCGAATTCGATGCCCAGGGCGGTTTTGCCGCTCTGAATGAGTTTTTTTACGTTATCGGCCATATCTTCCCTTCCCTTGAAGTATTTCTGCATATAATTATAATGAAAATCTGCGGAAAAAGCAATAGATGAACAAAAATTTATTATATTTTTTTTCAAAAAATGAGCGAAACGTTCACTTTTTTGCCGAACAGCCTTTTTATCCTCCCTTTTTGGACCGATTTATGTTTTATTTTGCTATATATACAAAAATTATTTTCTATATACATTTTGTTTTCCGAAGGGTTGACACGCGCCCGCGCATATATTATAATAGAATCGCAAAACCCGTAAAGGAGGAAACAGTCATGACGGTTTTGGAAAAGATGAAAAAGGTGATGCAGGACAAGGGCATTTCCGAGCAGGATCTCGCCGCGGCGATCGGGGTATCCAAGGGCGCGATGCACAACTGGATGAAGGGCGTGGGCAAGCCGAGCGCGAACGCGGAGGCGAAATTCGAAAAATACTGCGCCGACAACGGCGTGTCGTTCGAGTGACGATCCGCCCCGCGGCGGCACAAGACGAAAAATGAATAAAAAAGCGCAGGAGCGGATGAATCCGCTCCTGCGCTTTTTTATGCCGCATATCAACTTGTTCAGAACGCGACGCGGAACACGCGCGCCGTGTACGGATTTTCCAAGGTGACGGCGAGCGTTTCGCCGCACGACGCGGACGCACCGCCCGCGGGGTAAATACACTCGGCGCTCTTTGCCCGAACGGGCACTTCGATGCGCGCGTCTCCTTCCAGCCGCCACACGAACAAAAGCCCTTCGCGCCCGTCGGCGCTTTTATACAGCACGACGGCGGGCTTTTGCTTTTCGGATATCCGCAAAATGCCGCACGGGAATGACGGGTACGCCGAAGCCGTGAAAGCGCGTATGCGCTTGTAGCAGGCGACCCCTTCGGCAATATATTTTTTGCCGCTCTCCGTCGCCCTGTCGATGCGGCCCGAAAGGCACATCGCCCCGCACATACCCGAAACCATATTGAACACGGCGCTCTCATCCCCGCAGCGTTCGGGGCGAAGCGCCCTGCCGCCGTAAAAATCGTCGTACAGGTGCGGGAAGGGATACGCCCATATCCCCGCCTTTTCGGGAGGGATAACGGCGAGCGCGCCCTGCAATACGGACGGATAGTTCGCGGCGATCTCCTGGTCGGACGTGCTCTGCACGTCGAATATGCGGAGCATTCCGTAATCGCTGCGAAGCCCGCCCGAGCCGCAGTTTTCGAAGATCAGATCGGGGAATTCCTTCCGCAGGCTTTCATAGAAAGCGCGCACGGCGCGGGTGTACGCGATGCCCTCCGCGCCCCTGCCCTGTATGCAGTCGTTGTAGTCGTTTTTGATATAGCGGAAGCCCATATCGTAAAAACGGCGCACTTTGCCGCGGATATATCCGCAGACTTCGGGGTTGCGGAAATCGAGAAAGACGCGCGCGCCGCCGCCGACGCGGACGCCGTTTTCGGTCAAAAACCAATCGTCGCCTTTTTTATAGATCCCGGAATTTTCCCCCGCGACTTCCATTTCCAGCCAAAGCCCGGGGAGCATTCCCTTTTTGCGGATATACGCCGCAATGCCCGCAAGCCCCTCTTCGCCGAACAGCGTGCGCGAATCCTGCCAGTCGCCCAAACGGTTCGCGCGGGGCGCGCCCGCTTCGTACTGCCAGCCGTCGTCTATGCAGAACACCTCCGCGCCCGCCTCCGCCGCAGCGTCTACGAGAGGATATTCCTTTTCGGCGGAAGGCTGCGCCCAAAGGCAGTTCATGTAATCGTTGAACACCGCGGGCGCGGGCTTTGCGACCGACCGGCCGCGGCGCAGCTCCAAAAGCGCGGCGAACGCGCCGTCCCTGCCGCCCTCCGCTATCCCCGCAAGCGCGCGCGGAAAAACGTAACGCTCCCCCGCGTTCAGGGTGAGCGGCGTGCCCAAGCGGCGCGCGTCGATCTCCGCCGCCGCGATATAGGCGAAGCCGCCCTGCACGCCGATCTCGATGCGCCACTCCGCCGTCGGTTCGAAGGCCAGCCAAAGCACCCTGCCGCTCGACTTGTTTTCCACCGCCGCGAACGGGTAAAAGGCGCAGGTCGTATACGAGCCGTGCGATTCCAGAGAAAAACTCTTGACGATCGGATGCACGGACGCGGGCACGAGGTCGGCGTCTTCAAACGAAACGCAATGGTATTGATACTCCGCCTGCCAGCAGCAGCCGAAATAATGGATGAGGTAATCGCGCGGCCGCGCGGGATCGACGGGAAAGCGCACGCACCGCGAAAAATGATTGACCGTGACCGTCCCCCGCCCCGCATTCATAACAATAAACGGCGCATCCGCAAACCCGTTTTCGGGGCACTCGACCCGAAGGCCGCTCGCGCGGTGCATAAAGCCGCCGTTTTCAGACGGTTCACAAGCCGCCGTCTGCGCGCTGTTCGTGAGGCTTTCCGCGGCGCTGTGCCCGGCTTCTAACCCCTCGATCTCCAAAAAGAACGGGGGCGTTTTCTTTTCGTTCATCGGTTTTCTCCTTCCATCAAAGGATCGTGGCGATCAGGAACTGCGCGTACAGGCGCGACATGTAGTCGGACGGGTGGTTGAGGTTGTCCGCGATGACGTCTTCGGTGTACTTGCGCTCCAAAACGGACGCCTGCGCCGTATGCACGTCGGCAAGCACAAGGTTTTCGTAGCGGTCTTCAAAAGAAGCGAGCGTTTCCGCATATTCCGCGAGGTCGTGGATGCGCAGGTCGCGCTTGTCCGTTTCGAGATTGCGGCGGATCTTTTCGTTGATCTCCATAGGCGAAACGAGCACGACGGAAACGTCGGGGTTGGCGGCGCGGAAATAGTCGATCATCACTTCGATATTGATGCCGTACACGCTCGCGGAGCGGTCGGCGGAAGAATCGTTCGTGCCGAGGGCGATGAACACGATGTCGGCATACGCCTTTTTGCGCTCCATCATCGCGTACTTGTTTTGCAGGTTCGCCATGATGTTCGGGTGATTGACCATGTCCATCTGCCCGTTGACCGCATACATATATTCCTGCGAATCGATGCCGCCCACAGAACAGTTGGTCAGGTTCACCGTGGCGCCCGTCCTCTCTTCAATGCCGCGCGCCGTCATCGTTGCCAGGTCGGAAAAACTTCCCGAACCGCCCGCGCCCTCGCCGATGCTGTCGCCGACGTACAGCATTTCGACGGTGCCGCCTTCCTTCGCCTTTTCCGAAAAATTCGTCAGTTTGTCCGCCTTGGACGGGACGACGTTCCCCTCGTACACTTCAGTGCGGATATACGTCACGACGTAGCGGTATCCGTACAGCACCGTTTTATCGACGGTGGGGGCTTTCCCCTCGTCGCCGCCCGCCTTCTCGTTGTATACCCAATCGGCGGTATCGGCATCGGAAAGGAAAAACTCGCTGTCCGGCATGGCTTTCATCGAAGAACCTTCGGGTATGACGAGTTCGCCGTCTTCGACCGTATAATCCTTGCCTTCCTCGTACAGGACGGAAAGGTCGTTGCTGCGCACTTCCAGAACGTACGCGGCGGGGAACATCAGTTTTACGGGCTGTATCTGCCCCGCGCGTTCGCGGAGCAGAAATCCCTCGTTATACTGGATCTGCGTGCTGTAAAAAGGGGTCGTGAACTGCATGACGTCGTTTTTGCCGACGAGGTCGGACTCGGGCGTTTCCGCCAGAATTTCTTCCACCGTTTTCATTTGCGTAAGGTTGCCTCCCGATGCGGTATTGTCTTTATCGGCGCAGGCGCACAAGAGCGTCAGCGCCGCAACCGCGGCGAGCGCCGCGGCGATCATTCTTTTCATTCTTTTCATCCTTTTCTCCTTATTGATGCGTTTTGTTGCCGGAGCCGTCGTCCAGCCCGAAGGGGACAAAGGCGTACCGTTCGCGCCAGAGCCCGCTCCCCTCGTCGCTCCACCCGCCGCCGTCTGCGAACGCGGTCATGCCGACGAATGCGGGATCGCCCGCGCTGTGGTGGAACGGCCCGAATATGTTCCTGAGCGAAGAATACAGCCTCACGGCGATCTCGTTGACGCCTTCATGCACGTAAGCGGAGATCTCCTCGTCCGCTTCGGGTCCGCACCCCTCTTTTACGAGCCGCCCGTTGACGTAAATTTCCGCATAATCGCTCAAAAAGCGCAGTTTCAGCCTGTTTTCTCCCTGTTTGCGCGCCGTAAAGGTGTTTTTCAGGGTCGCCGCGCCCGCATAAAAGAGCCAGCCGCTTTCGATCAGCTCGTCCGCGCGGGCGCGCTCTTTCCGCTCTCCGAGGTAAAACCCGTCCGCAAAGATCAGCCCTCCCTCGCGGCGCGTTCCCTTTCCGTACACGCCGAAATCGCCGAGCAGGTAACAGTTTTCCAGTTCCGTGCCGTAACGGATCTTGTTCTTCTCCGTTTCGAGCACGTCGTCGTTGTACACGTGATAGGTGTAGTCCGTCTGTTCGAACGCCGTTTCCAGAACGATCTCGTTTTCGCCCTCCCGAAGGTAGGGCGTGATCTCCGTTTTTCTGATGCACGGGTCGACGTAAAAGCCCGCGTCCTTCCAAGCCGCCTTTCGCCCGTTGACGAAAAGCGCCTTGTTTTCGGGCGATTCGGCGGCGAAAAACACCTTTCCGGCCGCGCCGCGCACTTCGGCGCGGTAACGCAGTTCCAGCGCACCGTTTTTCCGCCCCTTCATGAGAGAATCGAAGAGCAGGCGCACGTCGCGCATCGGCATGTACGTCCCGCCTCGGAAAGAATACTCCCCGCGGTCGAGCACGAGCGCGTTTTCCCGTTCGGGCAAGACGAGCCACGCATCGCTGTCGAAACGGAGCGGAGACGCGCCTTGCGCATTCTCCGGAGACGCGCTTTCCGCGCCCTCATCGGCGTGTGCCCGCATGCTTTTCGGAACGCATGCAAACAGCGCCGAACCGTACGGTTCGAGGACAATTTCCCCGCCGCGCTCGGCCGTTTCCCGCCCGCGTTCCAAATCGATGCGGAACAGCCCGTACCCTTCGGACGGGCGCAGGAAAAAGCGCGCGGGCCGATCGTGCGCGTTGCTCGCAAACACGACGCGCGCATCGCCCGATTTCCCCTGAAAGAACACCGCGCCGTCCGACGCGCCGAGCGTATACGCGCAGCAAGCGGGCGCAATCACGGAAACGTCGTCCGCGCGGACGGCCTTCTCCCGCAGGGAAGAGAGCGCGGCGCTCTCCCGCCCGTCTATGCGGGAAGGGAAAGCCCCGCAGTAATACAATTTGCCGCCCTGTTCCGCGAACCCGGACAAGAGGCGGAAGGTGCTCCCGTCCAGCCCGATGCAATTCGGCAAAAGCACCGCCGAATAGGAGCGTTCGCCGACGGCGAGCCGGCCGCCTTCCGTACCCCCGAAACGGGCGAGGATGCCCTCGCTGCCCAATTCGTACGCGACGCCCGCCCTTTCGAGCGCTTCGACCGTTTCCGTAAAAGCCGCCTCGTACGCGCACATGGCGTCCGTTTGCGGGGATGCGTACAGCATGAAAGCCGACCGCACGGGAGATACGACGAGCAGTTCCGCGCTCGGTTCGGCCGCGGAAAGGAGCGCGCCGAGGGAAGCGAAGTAACCGTTGAACGCGCCGTACTTTTCCCACCACGTCTGGTGCAGGAAGTGCGAAGGGGGATAATCGCGCTTGCGCTCCCCTTTCAGGCTGTATGCGAACAGATGCTGGCAGACGACGTTGACGCCGCCCGCGAACTGCCACTCGGCGATCGAGCGCAGGCGCCTGAGCCCGACGCTCCAGCCGCACAGCGCGAACGTTTCGGTGAGCACGCGCTTTTTGCCGAGCTGGCGCGCGACGGAAGAGACCTGCCGCGAGACCTGCATCGGGCAGGGCGCGCGGCCGAGCCAGTCGATGCCGGGCATCTGCATGTGCGCGTAGTGGCGCATGATGTCTCCGCTGTTGACGACCTGCCCGAACAGGGAATTTTCGTCAAATCCGTGGCCGGTAAAAATGTACCCGTACTTTTCGCACCAGTCCCCGATCTGCTTGTAATACGCCCCGTCGAGCATGTCCTCGGCGAGCGCGAAAAAGTCGTAACGGAAGGCGGCGCTTTGCTCCGTTTCGAAAAAAAGCATATAGAGCCCGTCCAGAACATCGTAGCCGTATTTCTCGCGGAATTTTTCGGGAAACCGCCGCGACCAGGGGTATGTCCGCTTGCCGTACTGCGGCTCGTCCGTGAAAAACCCGCGTATCCTGCCCCCGTAGCGCGCCCTGTACTTTTCGTACACGCAGTCGATGAAACAGCGCACCGCATCTTCGTCGAGCACGTCCGCATAGTCCGAAGAAGTCCGCACGCATACGGCAAAATCCGCCCTTTGCCCGTCCGCGGCCCTGCAAAAGCCCGCCGCGCCCTTTGCGTACAGAGCCAGAACGCAGTCTCCTTCCCCCGCGGAGGAAGCGGGCACGCATTCCAGCCATTTCAGGCAGTATTCGGGATGTCCGGCGACCACTTTCCCGTCCGCGAAACCGCTCGGCCAGCCGTTTTCGTCGTACACGTAACTGTCGGTGCCGAGCGACCCGCCCTGCTTTACGGCGGCGTCGAGGTTTTCGAACCATTCCGCGCTCATGTAATCGGTCAAAAGCCCGCTGCGGGCGTGCATGAAGTAGCCGCCGCAGCCCTTTTCGGCCATTTCGCGCACCTGCCGCGCCGTCTCTTCGGGCGCAAGGGCGTCGTTGAGCGACCAGAAAGGGATCGGGCGGTGCTCCCGCGCGCCTTCGCGCGCGGCGGCAAATATCTGTTCCGTCTCTTTCATATGTCCGTCAGACGCGCTCGGTGCGCGCCAGCCACGCCTCCGCGAGGAGTTCCTTGCCCTTCGCCGTCAGGTGCACGCAGTCTACCGTGTAATCCTCCGCGCGGCCCGCCACCCAATGCTCCGCAAAGATGCCGTCCATGGGGACGTAGACCGCGCCGAACTCGTTCGCCAGGCGGCGGATCGCATAAATGCGCTCGAAAAGGGAATTGCGCAGCCCGTCCATGCCGAAATCTTTGGGGATGAGGAAAGGTTCGACGACCATGACCTGATCGGTGAACTCGTACGCCGTGCGCAGGATGCGGCGGTAGGTATCGTAAAATTCCGCTTCGGACGCGATGCGGGGCGGATTGCCGCGCACCGTCGTGTCGTTGATGCCGCCGAGCACGGATATGACGTCGGGGCGGATATCCTCGCACTCGGGGCGCAGGCGCTGCAGGATCTGCCCGCAGCTTTCACCGTTTACGCCGCGGTTGAAGCCCTCTACGTCGCCCAGTTTTTCGCAGGCGATGCGGTTGTAGCCCGTAAGCCCGTGGCGGTCGTTGTAGTCCCTGCCGCTGTCGGTGATGGAATCGCCGATGAACAAAATTTTCGCATTCTTTTTGATCTGTAACTTTTTCATTTTTTGTACCTGTAAAGAACGCTTTCGTCCGCGTCCTCTCCCTTGATCATGTGATAAATTTTCAGTCCCTTCGCTTTGGGGACGATCCCCTCGGGCGACGAGGGGGACGTGAACAGCCCGAAGTCTATTTCGATTCCGGGGCCCGCGTGCCAGTCGTAGAGGCGGAACAAAAAGACCGTTTCGATGTTTTCGAAAGAGCGGAAAGTTTTAAAATCCGTCTCAAAAAACGCCGCCTGCGTTTCGTCCGCCTGTTTTTTGGTCATGCCGCGCGTCTTGACGAAGTCGGAATCGTGGTAGCCGAATTCGGTGATGAAAACTTTTTTGCCCCCGTCGCCGTGCCGCCGCATGACGCGCAGAACCATTTCCGCGCCGCTTCTGATCACTTCGGGATCTCCCCCGAAGTTGTAGGCGTGCCAGCACTGTACCTGAAAATAGCGGTCGGGGTCGGTATCGGCGGGAAGCCCGCGCGGAAACCTGCCCGATCCGATCGCCCTGTATACCGCCTCGTAAAATTCGCACATCTCCGCGTAACCCCTGTAAGGCGTGGGCGCGGGAAAGACGACGTAAGCCTTCGGGTTGCCCCGCTTTACGCCCAGTGACGAGTAGTAGCAGATATCCGCCGTGATCTCGGCCTTTTCGGTGTTGGTGTAGGTGAATTCGGAATCGTATTCGGCGTTTTTGACGCCGCTCGCGGAAAAGCCCGGCTTTGCGAGGTAGGAATTCATATTCACTTCGTTGCCGCATTCCCAGTACTCGATTTCGGGGAATTCGCGCGCCATCATCTCGTACGCGGCGGAGATCATGTTCATCTCGTCGGAATATGCCTGCGTGCCGGGCAGGGGCATTTCGGGCACGGAAACGGGATCGCCCGAAAAACTTTTGGGGAAAACGTAATTGTGGTTCATCGCGACGATGCGGATGCCGCGCCGCGCAAGCTCTTCCACGTATTTGCGGTATCGCGCGAATACGTCGGGCTTCCATTCCAGCTCGTCCGTATCCCCTTTCCGCCGCAACAGGCGCTTGTGGTGCATCCAGATGCGCATGGACTTTGCGCCAAGGCGGTCGATGAGGTCGATCGTGACCATGGGGTCTGCGCCCTTGTCGAGCGAGCCCTCGAACTCTTCGCACATGCCGAACATGTACTTTTGGGGATCGCAGCCGTATCCCAGACTTTGTTTGACCTGCATTTTTCTTTCTCCCGATAAAAAATCTGCCGCGCCGCCTTTCGGGCGGCGCGGCGTTTACGCCGATCAAGCGGCTTTCGCGTATTTGTACAGCGCCGACGCGTCCGCATCCCCGTTGAAATATCTGAACAGCGCGAGCGCCGCGGGTTTGGGGACGATGCCGCCGTCCTCCGCGGGGGACGTGAAGATGCCGAAGCTCTTTTCCCTCGGCTTTACGCCGCTGCCCGCGCTCGCCCAGTTGAACATCCTGAAACAGAACACGGATTCCAGCGTGGGCAGGTTTGCGCGCAGCATGTCGAGCGCCTGCGGATACCATTCCCCTATACTCTCCTGCAATGCGGCGTCGAACTCGTCGCTCCAGCCGAATTCGGAAAGAAACAGGGGTTTGTCGCCGTCGCCGTATGCCTTTGCGATGTTGTAATAAGCGATGTTCTCGTTTATCCAGCGCGTGCCGGGCTCGGTATTGGCGTAAGGGTGCCAGTTGAGGATATCGAAATAGCTGTCGGGGTGGGTATCCGCGGCCGCCCCCGTGGGGAGGCTGCCCGACGCGATCTGCTCGTACAGCATTTCGATGAAATACTTGTCACGCTCATACCCGAACACGAGGCCGGGCATCACGAGTTTGTTGTCGCTCCCCGCGGATTTGATGCCGAGGTTGGCATAGTAACATTGATCCGCCGTGATGCGCGCCACCTCTTCGAGCGAATAGAGATACGCGCCGTTGTCCGCCCCGCTGCGATACCCGTTTTTGACGACGGTCGTGCCGCTCGGGTGGTCGGGTTCGTTGTTCGGCTCCCAAAGATCGACTTCGGGGAACTCTTCCGCGAGCATCTCGTAACACTTTCGGAACATGTTCAGGAAAGCGCTGTATGCCGCGGCTTCCGTTTCGGGGTCGGGCACGACGCCCTCGTAGGTGACGCTCCCGACCTCGACGGGATAAATGTAGCGGTGGTTCATCACGAGGATGTTTTCCACGCCCGCATCTTCCAGCGCCGCAAAATATTCGTGATAATCATCGACGATATCCTGCTTGAAATACAGGTCGTTCGAATAGGCGGCCCGTTCCAAAACGTACGGCAGGTGCATCCACACGCGCACCGACTTTACGTTCATTTCGCCGATCAGGTCGCTCACGATCTCCGTCGTCACCCCCGGGTCTCTCGACGATGCGGGGAGATCGGACGGCAGAACGCAGATGCCGAACAGATTTTCTTTCAGGGCGGGCAGATCGTCCGGGTCGGACGGAGTTATGGGTTTTCGGGCGTCTCCTCCGAAGAGCCGCCGCCCGTCTGATCCGCGTACTTGTACAGCGCGGATGCGTCCGCTTCTTCGCCGTTGAAATAATAGAAGAGCGAGAGCGCCGCGGGCTTGGGAGTGATCCCGCCCTCGTCCGCCGTGGAAGTAAAGATGCCGAACGTGCGCTCCCTTTCAAGGCTCGAGCCCCTGTAATTGAACATACGGAAACAGAACACCGTTTCGAGGGTGGGAAGCGCCTCTTTGAGCATGTCCAGCGCCTCGGGATACCATTCGCCGACGTTGTTTATCGTCGTTTCGTTGTCGTAATCGCTCCAGCCGAATTCGGTGAGGAAGAGCTTTTTGCCCGCGTCTCCGTGTTCGACCGCAACTTCATACATCGCCTTGCTGGCGTTGATCCAGCTTTCGCCGGGAGCGGTGTTGTCGTTGCAGTACGGGTGCCAGTTGAGCACGTTGAAATAGTTGTCCGAATCGGTGTCGACGGGCAGGACTCTGTCGCCGTTTTCGTCCTCGCTGAAAGGAAGTTCGTCCGATTCGATCTGCTCGTACAGCATTTCGATGAAGATGCTGGAAGCGTCCGTCGAAGAGAACACGAGGCCGGGCATGACGAGTTCGTTTTCGGGATTCGCCTCTTTAATGCCGAGGTTCGCGTAATAACACTGATCCGCCGTGATGCGCGCGACTTCTTCCATGGAGTACAGGTACGCGCTGTTCGCGTCGCCCGCGCCCGAAACATACCCTTCCCTGACGATCGTCGTGCCGCTCGGGTGGTCGGTCTCGTTGTTGGGTTCCCAAAGGGTGATCTCGGGGAATTCCGCGGCCATCATGCGGTAGCATTCGCGGAACATGTCCAAAAACGCCTGATACGCGACGGGGTCGGTTTCGGGGTCGGGCACGACGCCGTTATAGGTGGGCTGCGGGATCATTTCCACGGGATAGAGGTACTGATGGCTCATCACGAGGATGTTCTCCACGCCGGCGTCTTTCAGCGCCGCAAAGTAATCGTGGTACAGTTCGACCCTGTCCGTCTTGAACGAGAGGTCGTTCGTGCGCGTGGCACGTTCCAGAACGTACGGAATGTGCATCCACACGCGCACCGATTTGATGTTCATCGTTTTGATGAGGTCGCACACGATCTCGATCGTGAGCCCCTCGTCGCGGGAGGACGTGGGCAGCTCCGAAGGAAGCACGCAGATGCCGAACAGTTTGGACTGATCGACTTCATAGCCGAGCCCCGTATTTTCTTCCTTGTCGCCGCAGCCGACGCCGCCAAGCGCAAAGGTGAGCGCCAAAAGCAGGGCGCAGAGCACTCTGGCAATCCTTTTCATCAATTTTCACCCCCGTCGTTATCGTCGTCCGAAGAACCGTCCGCCGCATTGTCCTGCGGGGAAGACTTCCCGCCCTTCTTTTTCAATACAAGGACGATTGCTGCAGCCGCGCCGCCCAAAACAAGCACGCCGCCGATGCAGATGAGAAGGATCCCCCACCAGGGCAGGCCGCCGTTTTCGTCGGGCGTCTCTTCCGGAGTTTCTTCCTCCACGGGCGCGTCCTCCGTCTCGATGTCGATCGCGCCGGCAAGGGAATACAGATCCGCCGTGCGCACGACCGCCGTCGTTCCCGTTTCCGCGACCGAAAGGGCGATGTCTCCCTCGCGGGACGCCGTGCCTTCGGGATAATAGAACGTTGCGACGGGAGAGCCGAGATCGTCGTACGAACCGTCGGATTCCTTTACCGAAACTTCGACGTAGCCCGCGATCATCTCCACTTTGAGCATAGCGCCCGCGCCGAGAGTGCTGCCCAGCACGGCGTCGCTTCCGCCGTCGGCGGTTTCGAGACCCGTCGCGCGGAGAATGTCCCCGTTGAACGCGAGCGAGACCGCCGCGCCTTCGTCCGTGACGCCCAGTTCGAGCGTAAAGCCCGAACCGACCGAACCGAATTCTATGAACAGGAGCGCGCCGTCCATGGTGTCGGAGGTTTCCGCCCTGCCCCCGGGCAGCAGCTGCAGGCCCTGCGAAGAGGATACTACGGCAAGCTGATTCATTTCCCAGCCGTCGCTCCCCTCGCGGAAATCGGTGCGGAGTTTATCCATGCTCTCCGCGTTCGCGGCAATGCCCGAAAACAGCACGCCGCAGAGAATGCCCAAAAACAGCGCCGCGGCGATGAGAAAGCGCGCCGCGCATTTTCTGATGTTCGCCATGTCACACCTCCCTGCCCGTCATCGGGTCGATGTTCGTGACCGAATAGTTGGTCGCGTAGAAATAAGCTGTTCCCGAAGGCTGAATGGTCAGCGCCGCGTAGCCGTAAGCGTCCACGTCCGTATAGGTGGCCTGCAATTCGAAAGACGAATCGGGCGCGTCGGCCTCCTTCAGGAACACCTTGACCGTGCGGGACGAAATGATGATCATGCAGGTGTACCAGGTCTGGTTATCCTCGAACACGTTGAGGGTGCAGGGCGACTGGCTCGCGCCGCCCGCAGTCGTCATGTTGACCGCCACGACCGTCGCTTCGCCGTTGTCTCCCGACCTTCTGAAAAACACGCCGGGCGCGTCGTTGGCGGACGCGTCCGCCGTCGTTCTGCCGAAGGAATAGCCGAAACCGGCAAGAGTGCTGTAATCTTCGACCTCGGGAAGGGACGACGGCCTGAAATCGAAGCGCGCGATGTGATCGCCGAACTGCGAACGGGAAAGGAACGCCGCGTCGCCGCTGATGTCGTGGAACTGCACATAGGCGCGGCTCATCTGCAACGGCAGATCCACGCCGCCGTACATGACCCATTTGCGGTTGTTTACGTAATGCTCTTCAATGATCTCGCCCGCGAGGGTAAAGGAACTCGAACCCTGGAAGTTGATGCCGACGTCTTCCGCCGAGGGAGAGATGCTCTCGTAAATATACAGCGTGACGTTGTCGATATAGCCGTTCTTTTCGGACGCGTCGCCCGAAAGGGTGACTGCGGAAAAGGACAGATAGCCGTCATATTCCAGACCGCTGAACGTATAGCGGTTCTCGCCGATGGTCACTTCCACGGTGCCGTCGCTGTACCCTGCCATTTCGACGGTGACGGACGAATTGGCGTATGTCACGTCGGATTCGCTCACGACTTCGCCGCCCTGAATATGTGCGAGCGCGTAGCCGCTCCCCTCTTTGCGCAGGCCGATGAATCCGCTCTGCGCAGGGTCGGCCTGCGCGTTTTCCAGCGCGAAGCCGCTGCCGATATAAGTCGTTTCGGTCAGATCGTTCAGATACAAATCGTAAGAAAGTTCAAAACTCTTTTCGCTCGCCGCGTTGCGCTCGATCGGCGTTGTATAGACGAGAGAGCCGTTCGCGACGTTGTCGTAAGAAACATAACAGAAATCGCCGCAATACGTCCTCTCCTCGATGTTCGTACCCACGCCGCGCCAGCTCGTTTCGCCCGACGCGAGGGACGGATAGCTGATGCTCGGCTCGGAAAAATCGTCCTCGAACACGGTTTGGGCGGACGAACCCGTGCCCGTACTCAATTTGAAGGAACGGATCTCCATGTTCGTTTCGCCGTAGGTGGTAAAGCCCATGTAGCCGCCGATGTTCACGCCGTAATCGGGGTCGTCGAACGTGATCGTCGCGAACGATTCGGGGTCGGCGTCCTCATCGCCCCAGCTGAACGTGAAGTCGTACAGGACGTCCTCCCCTTCCGAGGCGGTGCGGCGGGTAAATTCCATGATGACGCGCTGCGGCTTGCCGCCCGCGAGCAGGTTGCCGTCCGTCGTCACGTCGCAGGAGTGGAATTCCGTGGTGTCGGGCGTGCCGAAAAATCCCGTGTTGGTCGAAACGTCGCGCTGGCCCAGCCTGAGCCCGCGGTTGCCGTACGCCGTGTCTTCGCCCGACTGCGCACCCGAATAAAACTGCAGGAAATAGGCATTGGGCGAACCGTAGAAGAATCCGCTTGCGGACGTGTTGCCGAAGAACATGCCCGACCAGGAGGGCGTACCGTCCCATGCCATGACCATATCGATCGTAAAGGACTCCCAGTCTTCGCTCAACTCGGTCTCCTGGAACACGATCCAAGAGCCCCATGTGTTGATGCCGTTCATGCGAAGGGCGGTATATTCGAGATAGCGGTCCGCCCCGCCGTACGTCGTCCACGCGTCGGCGTTGAGGGACGAACTGTTGAAGTCGTCCGTCATGGCGAGGCTTCTGACGTTCGCCGCGGAGGCGCGTTCCGTATCGGACAGAACGACCGCCGCGCCGACGCCGCATGCCAGTACCGACGCGAGGAGCATTGCAATACATTTTTTCACTGTATGTTTCCCCTTTTTGATTTATTGACGATTAAAATTCGATTTTCGGAGTAAATTTATCGAGAAGCACCTTTGCGACCAGCACGACCCACCCGAACAGGAGCGAGAACAGGATGCCGACGGTAATGGCGCTCTTCGCCTGCGATTCTATGCCCGAATTGGTACGCACGAAGACGTACATCGCCACCGTGAGCGTCATGCCTTCCGGCCCGCCGCCCTCGCTGGTGAGCAGCATCGGCTGCATGAGGAAGCTGAACATACCCATGATCGCAAGCACGATAAAGTTGGAGACCGTGGTCATCGTGAGCGGGAGCGTGATGCTCCATGCCTCTCTCCAAAAGCCGATGCCTTCGAGCTTCGCCGATTCGGCGATCTCTTTCGGGATCCGCTGCATCGCGCCGCTCATGAGAATGACGTTCGAACCCAGGCCCGCCCAGACGCAATAAAGGTAGATGAGCGGCCACACGAGCGGGTTGTCCGTACTCGGCGTAAGCCATTGCCAGTCCACGCCGAACAGGTTTTCGAACAGGAGACGGATCGAACCGAACGTCGGGTCGAACAGATACTTGTAGCACATCGTAAGCACGACGATGGAGATCATGCTCGGCAGATAGAACAGCACGCGGAAAAGGCGTTCGCCCGGAACGTGTTTATAGAACGCATACGCCGTTATGAACGCGAGCGGCAGGATGATGAACAAACCCGGGATGATCGAAAACACCGAGTTCCACATGGCGCGGTTCATGATCTCGTTTTCGCCGAGAACCATCTGCTGAAAGGTGCGCACAAGATCGTCCACGCCGCTCCAGACGTATTCGCCGCGGATCGGGCTGTACGTCTGAAAAATGCGCATGAAACTTTCGATGTTCACGTACAGCCAGAACATCAGGAAGTGTATGACCGGCCACGCGATCAGGCTGACGACGAAGAGATATTCGTTCCTCTTTTTCCTTCTTTTCAGTTTTCTGGAAACGCGGATGCGCTCTTCGTCGGAAAGGATGAAATCCGTTTTCTCCTCCGCGGCGGACTCTTCCTGCGTTTCTTTTACTTCAATGTTGTCTGTCATTGATTTCCCCTCTCGTCCGCGGCGGCGTCACCGCCGCGACTCAGATGATCGCGATCAGATTAAATCGGAAATACCGAGGTCGTCCACCCAGATCTTATACTGGCGGTTGGTCTCTTCGATGACGTCCGCCATGATCTCCGCGCCCGACTTCGTAAGGATGCCGTTGAGGCAGGGGCCGGAGCCGGTGCCCTGGAACAGCTCGGGGCGTTCATAGGTAAAGATCCAGGAAATGTACGTCGCCTGTTCCTCTTCGGAAACATGGCCCTTGTTCATCGGATACTCGGTGATGTTGAAATCCGCCGTTTCGTACAGTTCGAGCGAACTTTTCACGAAATCGGAGTACCGGAAAGTATCGTCCTCCGCATCCAGGGGGTCGTAGTTGAACGGCCTCTGCACGCCCGTGCGCTTGGTAAAGTCGAGCAGCCAATCCTCCGAATGGATGAACGCGAGGAACTGTTTGGCGAGCTCTTTGTTGGGCGCTTCGGAAGGAATGAAGATGACGTCCATTTCCGCGTTGTTGTTCACGAGGTAAGGGTCGCCGTTTTCATCCGTCGCGGCGGTCGCGACGCTTTGCGAAGGGATCGGGTCGCCTTCCGCGTCGGTCGTAGAGCCGTCGAGGAAAGGAACCGCCATCGCCTTCATGCTGACGCTGTCGGACATAAAGTCTCTCATTTCGTTCTCGATCCAGTTGCCGACGAAGATGAACGCCGACTGCCCGTACGCGAACGCGCGTTCCGCCATTTCGCCGCTGATTTCGTCCGCATTGGCGATGCAGTTGATATAATTGCCGTTGCCGTCGGAAATGAGGGACGCGAGCGTGTCGAGCGCGACCTGAATGCCCTTCTGATTCCAAACGTTCGTGCCGTTTTCCGCCGTGAATTCGTCTACATTATAAGTCGGAGCGCCGAAATCCCAGAAATCGTAATAGGAATCGTAAACCTCTTCGTCGGGATCGTCCGTCTTTGCGTCGACGGCGTGGCCGTCGTTGCGGGCGGCCTGGCTCGTTTCATATACGCCCTGATACTGCGCCCACCACACTTTGAGCGGGAAGGTGAGCCACCACTGCCCCTGCTGGATGCCGAAAGCGAAGGGCGCGATGACCGTATCGTCGTCGGGGCGGTCGGGGTTGAGGTCGCTGGTTTTGAGTTGCGCGGCGTTGAGGTCGGCAACGTATTCGTAAAGTTCGCTCATGGTCGTGGGAACGTGATCCCAGTTGCCCGAATGCTCGCAGGATGAGCGGTGCGGCGTATTCAGGACGATGGTCTCGTTATACACCATGCCGCAGTTCTGCACCGACCACGGGATGATCCACGCGTGCGACGTCGTCTGACCGGGGCGGATCGGCATGTAAGGCACGTCTTTCCGCTCGTCGATCATGAAGTCGTAGAGGGTCGTCGTAGAGCCGTCCGAAAGTTCGATCGGATAAGCGTTGTTCTCGTTGTTGTAGAGATCGTCGAGCGGTTCGATCCATCCCTGCGATACGTAGTACTGCCAGTCCACGCTCTGCGTGAAGTAGATGTCGGAAAGCTGTCTGCCCGAAGAGAGATAGGTCGTAACGCTCGTCGTGACGTCGTTGTCGCCGATAAGCTTCACGGTCACGCCGGGGTTTTCCTCTTCGAACGCGGCGGCGGCCGCCTCGATCCATTCGTTGCCGAAACCGCCGATATAATAGCGGATCTCCAGGGTGTTCGCGTCGCGCGTCGTGTTGCAGCCCGCGAACATCGCGGCGCATCCCGTGACGGCGAGTACGCAGGAAAGAGCCGCCGTAAGAATTTTTTTCATAAAAAGTACTCCTATTTAATATTAACCTTTGATGCCGCCGCCCATATTGAGGCGGATGATCTGCTTCTGGCACGCCGCGAAAATGATGATGACGGGCGTGATCGTGATGATGACCGCGGCGAACAGCTTGGGATAATCGAGGATATAGTCGCCCGCGGTGGTGATGCTGTCGGAAACCCTCTTCAAGCCGACGGCAAGCGTCTCGTGCGAGGGATAGAACATATACGCGGAAGCGTAGTCGTTCCAGTTGCCGATGAATGCCAGTATCCACACGGCGAACATCGTCGATTTCGCCTGCGGCATCATGATCTGTACGAACACCCTCCAGTTGCTCGCCCCGTCTATTTTTGCGGCTTCGGCGTATGTGTTGGACACGCCCGAAAAGATGCCGTACAGGATGAGGAAGTTCATGCCGAACCCGCTCGCCCCGCGGATGATCATGCCCGGGAGCGTGTCGTACAGCTGCAGATCGTTCATCAGGCGGAACGTGACGGGCAGCGAACCCGTGGTCGGGATGAACATGATCAGTATCGCGATGAAGTACAAAACCTGTCTGCCGGGAAACCTGTATTTTGCGACCGCGTACGACACGCAGCAGGTGACGAACAGCGAGACCGTGGGGATGGTAAGGCTCAGCGAAAGGGAGTTGAACAGCATCGACCAGAGGTTGAAAAGCCTGAACACTTCCACATAGTTGCTGAACTTCCAGACCTGCGGCAAAGGCCACGGGTTATCCATGAACTCCGTTTTATCCTTTACGGAGTTGAAGAGCATCCATCCGATCGGGTAGACGATCGTGAGGGCATAGAGCGCGAACAGCACGCACAGCACAATGAGCACCGCCCTGTGCCCGCGCTCCCACTTTTCATGCCCCTCTTCCTTCTTTTCCTCGCGGCGGTTCGCCCGCCAGCGAAGAAAAGACTGTTTCGTGTTGGAGCAAAATTCCTTAAAGCTCATAGTTTATCTCCGAAAATCGGCGTAAGACCCGCAATACGCTCACGCGGAAACCGCCTCGTTGATCGTGATGTTGTCGAAATACATATACACTTTCGTGCTGTTCGCTTTTTCCGTGATCTCGTCGTTGTATACGCGGATGCAGATCACGCCTTCCCAGTCCGCCCCGGCCTCTATGGTGAGTTCGATCACGTCGGAATCGGCATTGTACCCGAACGTATTCTCCTTGTAAAGCTCTTTGTCCGCGTCCGCCGTGTCGGCGCTGTAAGCAACGAGTTTCAGGTCGGCGATATCAAACGTTTCGGACGCCGGCGTGGAAGACACGGCCTGTACGGGGATACGGATCACATATCCCTTGGACGCGTCGATATTTTTGAACGTGAATACGATCTTCTGATGAGAATCGCCGTCGGGAGCGGTAATGCCCTCTTTGTAGATACGGTTCGTCGTCCAGCGCAGAACATTTCCGACGCTCGGCATCGCATCGCTGTTCGGCCCGAGATCGCGCGCTTTCAAACCCGTGTCCGTGACGTCGACCGCATCGCCGCTCGCAGCCACGCTGAGAAGGTCTGCATCAGCCGTTTTGCTCGTGCTGCCCGTGCTCGTCGCGTTTTCGAACGACTCGGTATCCGCTCCGTAAACGACTTCGGACGCCTTATAGATCTGAATGTTGTCGAAAGACACCGTCAGCCTGCCCGTAACGCCCGTATTCAGAGCGCCGTGGCAGCCGACCCAAACTTCGCCGTTCCAGTTGCTGCCTACGCGGATATCCAGATAGACCGTCTCTTCCAAAGCGCTGAATTTTTTGGTCGCATTGCCGCCGTCGCCGGCAAGGGCAACGTCGCCCGTCGTCTGCGTGCTGTATTTCATCGTGCTGTCCAGCGATGCAAGGGCCGCCGTATGGTTATAAGAAAGACCCTTGTCGCCCGTTTCGGCGAAATCGGAGGGAAGCGTGCGGAATCCGTAATAGAGATTGGTGTTCAGAGAAGTTTCCGTTGCGGAAACGCTCGTGACGGGGATGCGCACGACATAGCTCTCTTCCGCATCGATCTCGCCGTTGTAATAGAAAACGACCCTCTCGTTGTACTGCGGCGTATAGATCGTCCACTGCAACGCGCCGTTTTCCAACGATACCGCCATCGGCGTCGTGGAATTGGATCTCGCGCCGATATCGAAGAACGCGCCGTGGTAAATGGTATTGGTCGCCGTGGACACTTTGTCCGCATCGACATAATAAACCCCTTCGGGGTCGATCTCGCCGCGCGCAAACGTTTCCGTCATGATGCCGTTGCTGTCGTCCACGTCGCCGTCGACCGTGACGGTGAAGCTGTCGGCAATATCCGTGCCGCTGACCGTAGCCGTCACTTCCGCCGTGCCGTAACCGTCCGCCACGAGGTCGTAGCCATCCACGGTACGGACGACTTCCACGACGCCCGTTTTGTCCGTCGTCCAGTCAAGGGTATACGCGTCGCAGTCCTCGGGGGTGTTCGCGACGGTAAGGGATACGGTCTGCCCGCGCTGCATCGTGAGCGCGCCTTCGGAAAGCCCTTCCGCCGAAACCGCGATATCCGTTACGGGGTTCGCGACGACGGGGGCAACGACCGTGAGCGCCACCTTGTCGCTGACCGTCGTGCCGCTGACCGTAGCCGTGATGATGACCGAGCCCGCGGCAACGCCCTCCACTTCGCCGGAGGAACTGACCGTCGCTTTGGTATCGTCGCTCGACGACCATACGACGCTGCCCGTCGCGCCCGCGGGGGAAAGCGTATAGCCGAGCGTCACCTTTTCGCCCACGTCGAGCGAGAGATCGGCGGGCGCGCCCGTGATGCTGATCGCCGTGGCGGCGGTATCGCCGCCGTTTTCGTTTTCATTCCCGTTGCCGCTGTTCGAATCGCAGGCGGCGAACAGGCAGAAGGCCGCCATCAGTGCAGCCAGTGCCAGAATAAAGCCTTTGAAAAGCCTCTTCATTTTCCTAACCTTCCTTTTGATTATTTTTTAACGGCCATAGCCGTCAGATCCGATATTTACAGTTTCCAGTCGGGCAAGTACTTCGCCGTATTTTTGACCATTTCGCCGAACAGCACTTCCGCGTCGGCGGGAGAGAGACAGCTGCACAGAGGTTCTTGGATAAACACGTTGAAGGTGCCTGCAAGGTCGCGTTTGCGTATCGCTTTGAGTACGTTTTCCTGCTGCCAGATCTCGCGGAGCACGAGGGACTGGATTGCGGGGAAGAGCGGCTCGGCGCCGAGCGCTTTGACTTCGCCCTGCGTAAAAGACGCGTTCGTTTCCACCACCGCGTTTTCGGGCGCGAAGGGCACCTGGCCGTGGTTGGGCAGGTTGACGTTGGAAATGAAATCGCGCGCGCCCGCAAGCCCTTCCATGAGATACACGAATTCTTCGTCCGACTTTTTGATCTCGAGCGGGTCTTTGCCGCTCACGAGCCCCTCCGTCTGACGGATGCGCAGTTCGAGATCTTTTTTGCGCCAGTCGACCGAAGTGAGCGCGAAGCCCCAGCGTTTGACCGTTTCGGGGTTTTTCAGATACCACGCGCCGTTCATGAACTCCGCGAGGTGACGATCCCCCGCCGCAGCGATCTGCCCGAACCTGCGGAACAGGTCTATCTTGACGAGGTTCGTGCTCTTGAAGGGGTTGGCTTCCACTTCTTTATTGATGGAGTCGCCGAAGTGCCGCTCCACGTATTCGCGGTACATCGGGAAGATGTCCTGCCCCTTATACTCGGCCTTCGTGAACCATGTAAAGTGGTTGATGCCGATGACGTCCGTCTTGATCTCCTGGCGGGGAATGTCCTTTTCGCCCGTCATCTCTTCGACCACTTCCGCGAGGAAACGCTGCGTTCCGAACACTTCGTGGCAGCAGCCGAACGCTTTGATCTTGGGGAACACGTCGTAAAGCGTGCGCGTGCAGAGCGTCATCGGGTTGGTGAAGTTGATAACGAACGCGTCGGGGCAGCAGCGCGCGATCGCGTCGGCAAAAACTTCGTACATCGGGATGGTGCGCATCGCCCTGACGATGCCGCCGGGACCCGCCGTGTCGCCCACCGACTGATAGATGCCGAACTTTTCGGGGGTATGCACGTCGGAGTGCATTTCGTCGAACGTGCCGGGGAGAATGGAGATCATGACGAAATCCACGCCCTTGAGCGCCTCGTCGAGCGTTTCGCAGACGCGGTACTTCCATTTGCTCACCGCGCGGGGATCGTTATAAATGCGCTCGCCGATGATGCGGTTACATTCCGCGGCGTCCTTGTCGATGTCGTACAGATTGACGACGCCGCAAAAACTTTCCTGCACGGCCAGGTCGTACATGAAGGTGCGCGCCCAGCCCCTCGAACCGCCGCCGATATAAGCGACTTTCACATCGTTCCTGTTCATAAATCCCTTTCCTTTGCAGCCTCGGGCTGCCGAATTTATTTTTTTTCTGTTAATGAGGGTACTTTCGCGTCATGACGCGAAAGTAAGAGGCCTCTTACTTTCTGTTTTATGTTAAGGAAGTTTAACCGAAAGCGCCCGATAATATTTTGTAAGCGCTTACAGTTGCATTATATCACAGCACCGCAGATCTTGTCAATACCTATTTTTAAATTTTCAGATATTTTTTTGCGCCGGATCCCGATCAGCGGCGAACGCCCGCGCTCCCGTCGCCGTCCGCCAGGGCGAGCGCTTCCCGCGCGCTTATGAGGTTGTACTCCCCTTCCACCGAATATTTCAGGCAGCCCGCGGCAGCGGCAAACTCGACGATCTTCTGCTCGTTCCAGCCGGAGAGCATCGCAAAGACGACCCCCGCCCCGAACGAATCGCCGACGCCGGCGCGTTCCGCCGCATGCACGGCATATTTACGGGAAAAATAAGCGTTTCCGCCCGCATACAGCATCGCCGACCAACCGACCTCGTTCGCGGAAACGTTTTCGGGCACGGCCGCGGCGACGATCTTGAATCCGAACCGCTTCGTCAGGCTTTCCGCCGCCGAAATGCGTTCTTCGCGGCCCATTATGCCCCTTTCCGAACGGGGAATGCCCGCAACTTCCGCAGAACCGAAGCCTTCCCCGCCGACGATGCAAACGTCGACGCAGCGGCAGATCTCGGACATCATGCGCAGCGAATCTTTGTCTTTCCCCGCGGAAAAGCGGTCTATGTCGCAGGAAACGGTCACCCCGCGCGCACGCGCCTTTTTCGCCGCCGTAAGGCAGACGGAAGCGAGCGTCCCGTTCAAAGCAGGCACGTCGCCCGTAAAATGAAACCAGTCCGCACCCGCAAAGACCGCGTCCCAATCATAATCGGAAGGGAGAGACGAGGCAAACGCCGAACCTTTTCTGTCGTACACCGTGCCGCCGTACCGCCTGTCGGCGCCTTTTTCGCTGTAACAGACGCCCAGCCGCTCCCCGCCGCGCGCGATGCGCGAAACGTCCACGCCGTACCGCCGCAGGCTGTTTTCCGCCGCGTCGCCGAGTTCGTGCGGCGGGAGTTTCGTCACGAAAACGGAATCCGCGCCGAAATTTGCCAGGCAGACCGCCGTATTCGCTTCGCCTCCGCCGTATGCGGCCGTAAACCGATCCGCCTGCACGAAGCGGAGGTTCCCTTCGGGCGTCAGGCGGAGAAGGATCTCGCCGAACGTTACGACTTTCATCTCTTATCCCTTTCCTCCGGCAAATACCGCCAGCGCTCCGTCATTTTTGCGCCTCCGCCCCGAAATACGCCGCCGCGTTGTTGTAAGACACGTCGCGCACGACTTTTGCGAGCGATTCGAAGTCACAGGCGATCTCGCCCGCTTCCGCTTTGCGGCCCAGCCAGTCGCAGAGGATGCGGCGGAAATAATGATGCCTCGGATAGGAAAGAAAACTGCGGCTGTCCGTAAGCATGCCGATAAACGTGCCGATGTGCCCCGTTTCCGCGAGCGCGTCGAGCTGGGCGCGGATGCCGCCGAGGTGATCCAAAAACCACCATGCGGGGCCGAACTGTATTTTGCCGCGCGCGCTCGAATCCTGAAAACAGCCCGCGAGCGTTGTAAGGGGCAGGTTCCACACGGGATTGAGGTTGAAAAGGATCATTTTGGGCAGTTCGCCCGCCGAGTCGAGCGCGTCCATCCAGCGGGAAAGCGCCGCGATGCTCGGGCTGTCGTCTATGCTGTCGTACCCCGTATCCGCGCCGAGGGTCTTATACATGCGCGAATTGTTGTTGCGCATCGCCCCGACGTGCAGTTGCACCGCAAGTCCGTTCTTCGAACATTCTCTCAAAACGCAGCCCATGACGAAAGATTTATACGCTTCCGAGAAGCTTTCGGAGACTGCTTTGCCCGAAACGGCGTCCGCAAAAGCCTTCGCAGCCTCTTCGCGCGGGCGGGGCGGGTAAACCTTTTGCAGCGCGATGTCCGCCGCGGCGGCGCCTTTCGCCTTGAAGTCGCGAACGCGCGACGCGATCGCTTCTTCCAGTTTATCCAGGGACGGGATCTCCCCGACGATCGCTTCCAGCTTCCCGAGGTATTCCGTGTAGTGCGCGTCGTCGATGTTCATGACCTTGTCCGCGCGGAACGTGGGAAGCACGCGGAAGGGAAAGCCCTTTTCCGCGATCCTGTCGAACACGGCGAGGTCGTCGAAGATCTCGTTGGTCGTGCAGACGGTCTTTACGTTCGAACCCGCGATGAGCGCCGAGGGGGAAAGCGAATGCGTCCTGATATAATCGTTCGCCTTGTCCCAGATCTTTTCGGCGTTTGCGGCGCAGATGACGTCGTCTATTCCGAAGTAGTTGCGCAGTTCCATGTGCGACCAATGATAGAGCGGATTCCCGTACGCCGTTTCCAGCGCGCGGACGTAACACATGAATTTTTCCTTGTGCGGCGCGCCGCCCGTTATGTACCATTCGTCGATGCCGAAGTTGCGCATCAGCCGCCATTTATAGTGGTCTCCGCCCAGCCACAGTTCGAAAAAGTCCGCGAACGGTTCGTCCTTTTCGATGACCTTTTCCGAAAGGTGGCAATGGTAATCGAAGATCGGCATTTCAGCCGCGCACTCGTGATACAGCCGCTTCGCCGTATCGTTCGAAAGCAAAAAATCTTCACCGATAAATCCCTGCACTTTCAAATCCCTGCCTTTTGATTTATTTTTACAGCGTAACGCCGCGTTTCCACACGGCGATCTCGCGGCTTCGGTTGCGCTCCGCTGCGACGGGTTCGCCGCCCGCGACCCTGACGAGCAGATCTATGAGCTTTTCCGCCGCCCCGACGATGCCGCAGCCGAACGCGCAGCTTGCGTCGAAGTCGATCCAGCGCGGCTTTGCCGCCGCAAGCGCGCCGTTCGTCGCGATCTTGACCGTCGGCACGACGCCGCCCAGCGGCGTGCCCCTGCCCGTCGTAAACAGCACGATCTGCGCGCCCGCCGCCGCCAGAGCGGTCTGGGCGGTCGCGTCGTTGCCGGGCGCTTCCACCACCGTCAGCCCTTTGGCGCGCAGGCTTTCGCCGTAACGCAGAACGTCGGAAACGGCGGAATGCCCGCCTTTGAGCACGCAGCCGAGCGACTTTTCTTCCAGCGTCGTGATGCCGCCCTTTTTGTTGCCGGGGGAAGGATTTTCCCCCACGCTTTCGCCGTGGCTGATAAAATATTGTTTGAAATCCTGTATGACCTGCGCGAGGGAACAGAACTTTTCCTCGGAAACGCAGCGGTCGAGAAGCTGCTGTTCCGCGCCGAACATTTCGGGGATCTCCGTCATGACCGCGCTCCCGCCCGCGCCGACCGCCATGTCCGCAAGAGCGCCGACGACGGGGTTCGCCGTAACGCCGCTGAACGCGTCCGAGCCGCCGCACTTCAAACCGATGTTCAGGTCTGACAGGCGGCACGGCGTGCGCGCATCGCCTTCACACAGGCGGGCGAGTTCGCACGCGAGCGCCACGCCCTTTTCGATCTCGTCCCCCTCGTCCTGCGTGCGCATCGCGCGCAGGCGCGCAGGGTCGGACAGATGCAGACATTGCAAAAACTCGTCGAGCGTGTTGTTTTCGCACCCCAGCGACACGACGAGCACCCCGCCGTTGTTGGGATTGGAAGCGAGCCCCGCGAGGATCTCGCGCGTCGCGCGGAGATCGCCGTGCAGCTGCGAACAGCCGTACGGATGCGGCATCGCGTAAATTTCGGAATAGCCGCTCCGCTCGCGCGCGATACGCGCGACCTCTTCGCACACGTTGTTGATACAGCCCACCGTGGGCACGACGAGCACCTGATTACGTATGCCCACCCTGCCGTCGAGGCGGCGGAAGCCCGCGAACTCCCTGTCGGGGAAGGGCGGAACGGACGCCGCCGACGGGCGGTATTCGTATTCGTCGGACGCGCGCAGATCGGAACGCAGATTGTGCGTGTGCACGTGTTCACCTGCGCATATGCCCAGCGAAACGCCGATGGGATACCCGTATTTTATGACCTTTTCCCCTGCGGGAATGTCGCGCAGGGCGATCTTGTGCAGGGCGGGGATATCGTCTTTGGCGGCGATCTCCCTGCCGTTCACGCTGACAGTCTCTCCCTTCCGCACGTCTTCGGTCACGACGGCGACGCCGTCTCCCGAATGTAAAAGAAGCCCTTTCATCGTTCGCCCTTTGCCGCCGCGGCGACGGCTTTGTACATACCTTCTTCCGCGATCAGCGCGTCATATTTATAAACCAGATCGGCAAGCCCATCGATGCGGGTGAGGTCTTCCCCCCACAAAACGGCGTCGGAGAGGATCTTGCCGAGCATTGCGCGGCGGCTTTCCGCCTTTCCTTCCGCAAAATATGCGTTGAAACGGGAAGTATAGATCTCCTCGTCGTTCACGGCGCCGCCCGCCTCCCTCTCGTAAAACGCGATGAGCGCCGCCAGCGAAAAGATGAGGCGGGAGGGGCGGATGCCCCTCTTCACGCAGTCTTTGATGCTGCACAGCACGCGGGCGCGGAATTTGGAGACCGAATTGAGCGCGATGCTCGTGAGCCTGTGATGCACGAACGGGTTGCGGAAGCGCTCGAACACTTCCCCTTTATACTTCGCGAGATCTTTTCCGTCGAAAGACGGGATGACCTCTTCGTTCATCTCCCGGTCTAAAAATTCGAAAAACACGGGGTCGGAGATCAGCTGATCCACCGTTTCGAACCCGCACAGATGCCCCGCAAGCACGCTGCTGGTGTGCGAACCGTTCAAAATGCGCACTTTGCGGGTGCGGTAGGACGCGAAATCGTCCGTCACCACGATGTCCAGCCCGCAGGAAGATACGGGCAGATACCCGTCGATCGGCTCTTTCGAATCGATGACCCACAGGAGAAAAGGCTCGCAGACGTCGATGAGCGCGTCGCGGTAGCCGAACCTTTTTTCCATTTCCGCCGCTTCCGATACGGGATAACCCGAGACCACGCGGTCGACAAGCGTGTTGCAGAAACGGCATTCCTTGTCCAGCCATTCCGAAAAAGCGGCGCCCAGGCCCCATTCTTCCGCATAGCGGCAGACGAACCCGCGCAGTTTTTCGGCGTTGTTGTCGATGAGTTCGCAGGGCAGGACTAACACGCCGCCGGCCGCCCCGAGCGCGCAAAAACGCTCGTACAGCCAATCCGTTAGTTTTGCGGGATAATTTTTGTGCGGGCGGGAAGGCGTTTCGCTTCCGTCGTAGCAGATCCCGAATTCGGTCGTGTTGGACACGACGACGCGGATGTCGGGCGAATGCGCCGTCTCCAGAAATGCTCCGTAATCTTTATACGGGTCGATACAGCGGCTTAAACAGTCGATGACCGTTTCTTCGGACACGGGCTTCCCGCCCGCAAAGCCGCGCTCGACGAGCGTGTACAGCCCGTTCTGCGCGTTGATCGCCTCCGCCATCCCTTTCTCCACGCCCTGCAAAGCGACGGCACTCCCGTTGTAAGCGCATACATCGTTGCAGTTTTTCAAGATCCTTCCTATAAACGCGCGCAGGAAATTCCCTTCCCCGAACATCAGGATCTTTTCGGGCCTGCACGGCTTCCGCTCATATTTTTCGTGAATTTTTATCATAGCGAAACGATTCTTCCTTGTATTATTTCTATCATAATATTGACTTTGCCGCCAAAATCTGATAAACTAACGTATATTGGTTTTTGTAAGAAACATTGTAAGCGCTTACATTTTCATGTGAAAACAATATATCACACTTGACCGGAATTGTCAATACTTTTCCGAAAAATTTTTTCAATATTTTTTACGGGAGTACATTGCCGTGGCGAAACAAACGGGAAACAAAGCGAACAAACTCAACATTTACAACATTGCCAGCGAAGCGGGCGTTTCGATAGCGACCGTTTCGCGGGTACTCAACGATTCCCCTTCCGTCAGCGCAAAGACGAAGGAAAAAGTCCTCTCCGTCATCGCGAACTGCAATTACGTGCCGAGCGCCATCGCGCAGAACCTTTCCACGCGCACCTCGGGCAATCTGATCGGGATCGTCTGCTACAACCTGAAAGACATCTATTACGCGACCGCCGTCAGCCTTTTGGAATCGGCGCTCCGCAAGCGAGGGCATCACATCATTTTGAGCTGCACGGGCGAAGATTACATGCAGAAGCAGAAATCCATAGAAATGCTGATCACCAAACAGGTGGATGCGGTCATCCTCATCGGTTCGGTCTTTTTGGACGAATACGGGAACAACGCGTACCTCGTGAACGCCGCGAAGCACTGCCCGCTCGTCATCATCAACGGGAAGATCAAGAGCAGCAACATTTATTCTTTTTATTGCGACGACTTTTCCGCCGTGCGCGACTGCGTCCGCAAAATGTACGAAAAGCACAGGAATTTCCTCTTCCTCTACGACGCGGACACTTACAGCGGCAATCTGAAGCTGACGGGATTTCAGCAGGGGATGAAAGAATGCGGGCTCGACCCTTCAGGCAGGGCCGTGCGCTGCGAACCGACCGTCGAATCCGCGGCGGAAAGTTTTACCGAAATGCTCGACTCGGCCAAGAAAGTGGACGCCGTCATCACCGCGAACGACGTGCTGGCGGCGGGCGTTCTCAACGCCGCCCTGGCGAGAGGGCTGCGCGTTTCGGAAGAAATTTCCATCGTGGGGTACAACAATTCGATCATCGCACAGTGCACCGCGCCGAAATTGAGCAGCATCGACAACCGACTGGAAGATCTTTGCACCCTTGCCGTGGACGGGCTTACAAAGCTGTTCCGCGGAGAGAGCATCGAAGGCGTCACCATGCTGCCGCCCCGCATCGTTTCGGGCGGCACGATGTGACGGCGCAACCACAAAAAAAGGACGGTTCACTTCAATGAAGCCGTCCTTTTTTTGTTCCTTTGCGTTCCGCATTACTTTTCAAACTTTTTTACAATGAAATAAACGGAGACGGCGACCGCCGCGGCAACCAGGCAAGCCCCCGCCGCAATGAGTGCGATCGCCCACCCGGGCAAGCCTCCGCCGTTTTCCGGCGTATCATCGCCCGACGCCGCCAAAACGGAAACCGTGACCGAAGCGCTTTTTTCCGGATCGTCCGAAGAAACCGCCGTTACGACTATGCTTTCCGCGGTCTCGTCGGCGGCAACGCTCAACAGCCCGTTTTCATCTATTTTCGTGTTTGCGCTGTTCGCCCCCGAAACCTTCCAGACGACCGACGCGCTGTAACCGCCCACTCCCTGCACCTCGGCGGTAAATTGCAGCGTTTTGCCCTTTTCCGCATCCGGGGAAACAGGCGATACCGTCACGGATAAAATTTCCGTTCTCTCAAATTTCAGATATTTATAGGAATCCAATTCATTCCCGTCATAGACGGACTCGTTTTTGCCCTCCGCATCCGATGCGGCGAAAACGCTCATTTTCTCCGCAAAGACGGGCGCCGCGTCACAGCTGATTGCGGCGGTGTCGCCGTAAACGACGGTCTCCCCGCCCGTAACGGAAATGCTCCCCGCCGCCCCGATGCCGAAAGACGACCCCGTTTTGTCCGTGTTCGCCGCCCCGGAAGAAAGGCTTCCGCCGCGGACTTCGATGTTTCTGTCTGCATACATCCCGAACGAAAGCGTCTCTCCGCTGCCTTCCGCGAAGACCGTTACGGCGCCGCCCGACACAACGATGTCCGCGTCCGCGCCCTGCGCATAGATCGCCTCGACGTCGGCCGCCGAACCGTTTGAGACCGTCACGTTGAGTTTGCCATCCGTGATCTCTATCCTGCCCGCACCGGCGGCATCTCCGCCTTGCGCCAGCACGCCGACGTTCGGCACGAGGACTTCGGTCTCTCCGCCGTTAATATAAACGTTTCCGCCTTTCGCGCCGTTGCTCCTGCCGACGATCCCAGTCGTAGTGGAATTCTTAAAACTTGAAACGTAAACCTTTGCGTCGCCCCCGACCGTCACGTTTCCCTTCGAAGCGTACAGACCGTATCCCTTAAATTCTTCCGCGCGCACGCTTCCGCCCGCGATCCCGATGTCGCCTTCTACCGAATAAATGCCGCGGCTCTGCCCGTATAGCCGGAGATCCCCGCCAAGTATTTTGACATCGTTAATGACCGTTAAACAGCCTTCCCCGAACGCGTTGCCGGCGTTCATGGAAATCGTACCGCTTTCCAGAACAAAATTTCCGCTTCCGGCATACGCCTCTTCGTCCCCGGACAAATCGTTGTCCGAACGGACGTGTAAAGGGATAACGTTGAAATTTTTGCCCTCAGAAACGTTTTCATGTTCTATCGTCAGCGACCCGTCCCCGGAAACGACGACGTTCGAATCATAAAACATCAAAGCGTCGTTGCTGCTCGACCCGCTCCGCAAATATACGCGGTTATCGCCTTTCAAAACGAGCCGCACGTCGCCCGTCGCCGCCAGCGCGGAATACGTCCAGTTCTGCGACCAATAATTGACTTTCTTTTCCGAATGCAGCACGGCGTTTTCGAGCACGATCTGCGCCGTTTCGTCCGCCGATGCGGGAATGTACGTGACCGTACCCTCCCCTGCCTTGTAAACTTCCGTTTGCACGGGGACGGAAGTAATAAAATCCGCCCCGGTTCCGGTAATGTCCGCCGCATAACCGCCGTCGGCTTCGGCATCGGCCCTTACCGCACCCAAACCGGCGGCCGCGCCGATGAGCGCAGCAATAACGGCCGCAGCGAAAAACAATTTTACGGATAAGCCCGTCTTTTTGCCTTCATTCATGATTTCTTTTTCCTTTGCGATTTATTTTTTCCGATCGGCGCCGCCCGACTTCTCAACGGTTTCGGAGCCGTTCCTTTCGCCATGAACCGGCAGAATCCCGCCGTTCATGCGCCGTTCACGTTTTCATTCGAATTGCCCGTTAAAATCGCGGACGATCACTTTGATCGGGCCGCACCGCCCCGCGTTGCACGCGCTTTCGGAAACGCTGCATGCGGCAACACCCAGCCGCACGTCCGCCGCAATTCCTCGGCACGGTTCGATCGTATATTCCATCGTCATGGCGATATCCTCCCCTTTCCGGCCTTGTTTTTCTCCCGTCCGAAAAATATAAAAAAAAGGACGGTATCATATCAACACCGCCCTTGCTTCGATGGACAGTTCCCGGACAAATCCGTGCCGCTTTTACATTCAAAGACGAACGGATCCGCGCAAATGCTCCTCTCCCCCGAAAAACATCTTTTATATTATATTTGTAAAACCCTGTTTTGTCAACAGATTTTGCATCTCCCCGCCCGATGCGTTCGCGGCGGCCATAAAAAGCGGCGCCGCGTCAGATCCGCACTTCTTTTTTCGTTTCCGCGGACTTATAAATCGCGTCGAGTATTTTCATGAGCGTGACCCCGTCCTCCGCGATGGAAGAAAGGTCTCTGCCGTTTGCGACCGCGTCCACAAAATAATCGATCTCCTTTTCGAACAGGCCGTTAAAACTCAATGCCGTCGACCTGTTCAGCGTTACGTCCGTCAGGTAACCGCAGCTGTCCGTATAAATTTCCAGTTCGGGATTGAGGCTCATTCCGCCGCGCGTGCCGAACAGTTCTATTTTGCCGACGTCGCGCTTCAGATTCAGGCAAAAACTCGCCTCCACGCTCAATACGGCGCCGTTTTCGTAACGCACCAATGCAGTCGCAAAATCCTCCACGTCGCAGACGTCTTGTTCCGATTTGGAAACGGAAGAATATGCCACGCTCTCTTTCAGCCCCCTGCGGTCGCCGAGTTTCCTGAACGTCGCCCCGTATACGGACACGGGTTTCGGATTGCCCATCAGATAGCGGGTAAGGTCTATGACGTGTACGCCGAGGTCGATGAGCGGGCCGCCGCCCGACCTGCTCTTGTCGCCGAACCAGCCCCCGGGATTTCCGTTGCGGCGAAGGTAGGTCGCCTTTGCGTAATATATCTCCCCGACGGCGCCGCCATTGATAAAATCCTGCATCACGGCCGCATCGTTCCCGAACCGCCGCACGAACCCGACCATCAGTTTCCTGCCGCACCTTTTGGCGGTATCGAGCATCGCCTGCGCTTCCTTCGCATTGAGCGCCATCGGCTTTTCGCAAAGGACGTCTTTCCCGGCTTCGAGCGCCATGATCGTACACGGCGCGTGCGCGCTGTTCCATGTGCATACGCTTACGGCGTCTATCTCGGGCAGAGCCTTCAACATTTCCGCTTCGTCCGTATACAGCCTGTCGATCCCGTAGCGCTCACCCGCCTTGCGCAAAACTTCCTCGTTTATGTCGCACAGGGCATACAGCTCGACGTTTTCGTTTTTCAGATACGCGGGAATATGCGAATTCGATATATTCCCCGTGCCGATTACGGCCACTTTGATCTTTTTCAAATCTTTTATCTCCTTTCCTTTCTTACTCCGTAGGAATCCAGAAAACGCACGGCGTCTCCTATGTCTTTTGCGGGATCTTCCCCGCATTCTCTCTCGATCGTCAGATACCCGCCGTATCCTATCTCTTCGAGCGCGGCGAGATAGCTCTTCCAATCCACACCGCCCTGACCGAGCGGGACTTCGCGTATCACATCCCACCCGCAAGGCGTTAACCCGAAATACTGCGGCGCATACAGCGCGCGCGTGTCGAAATTTTTCAGTTGCACGCCGTCTTTCGCATGCGTATGCACGATATATCCGCGCAGGGTATAAACCGCCTGCACGGGATCGTCGCCCGCACACATGACCAGGTTTGCAGGATCGAGATTGACGGCGACCCCGTCGCTGCCCAGCCCGTCCAGAAAACTCTTTAAGACCGCGGCTTTCTCCGGCCCCGTTTCCACAGCAAAATGTCCGCCGAGGCTCTTCGCAAAATCCGCAAGTTCCCTGCAGACCTCGTGCATGCTTTCATACTGAACGCAATCTTTGTTTTCGGGAACGACCCCGATATGCGTCGTCACGATATCCGTGCCGAGTTCTTTCGCCGCTTCGAGGATGCGCTTTTCGCGGTCGATCATGACGCGGTCGCGCTCGTAATACATGGCGCAGCCGAAATCGCCGCAGATCGCCGAAAAACAAAGCCCTTCGCCCTCCACAAACTTCCTGATCTCCGAAAGTTCTTTACCCGACGCTTCGAACGGGAAAGCCTTTCCCGCATAAGCCTGTATGCCGTCCGCCCCGAGCGCCCTCGCAGCCCGTACAGTTTCAGGAAAAGGCTTGCGGAAACTTTCGCTGATGACCCCGATCTTCATGCACTGCCTCCGTTTTTATTTTATCATAACACAATATAACCTGCGGGGCAATCCCGCAGGTTACGTTGACATTGTCAAAAATTCAGGTTATCCCCGTACTTGTGCAAGACCCTGTAAAAAGTGTTGAGGCTGTTGAACCCGACCTCCTCCGCTATGCGGCAAACGGGCGCACGGGGCTGTTCTCTCCGCAATTTATAAAATTCGTTGATCCTGCACCGGTTGACGTAATCGCGCAGCTTCATTCCCGTAAATTGATTGAACAATCCCGAAAGATACGTTCTGGAATACCCGAACGTATCGGCAAGGCCTTCCAGGGTCACTTCGCTCCTGAAATTTCCGTTGATGAATTTCAGGATCTCGACAAAGGTCTGCGTCGTCTTTTTGCCTCGCACTTCCGTCATGGGATACGCGCGGCGCATGACCGCAAGTATCGTGTCCGAAAGCCCGCTCTTCAACAGATCGTCGGAGCCGTCCCAAACGGAATAGAACACGTCCAACAGCTGCGAAATTTTCTTGCTGTATCCGTTTTCGGGCATAAAAGAAGGGAACGTCTTGCCGGAAAAATCGAACTCCGATTTCAGATATCTTGAACTGATCAGGACGACATAATATTCCGCACCGTTTTTCGGTATATAAAAATGCGGTTCGAAACAACGCGCGAACGTGATTTCGCCCTGCCGCACGATTCGTTCTTCCGTATTGATATGCACCAGGCATTCCCCTTTGAGCATAAAGACAAATTCGATGCTGTCGTGAAAATGCGGCAGCATCTGCGGACTGCACGATTCTGTAATCACGTTTTTTTGGAAATAAATATAATTTGCCGCATCCGCTTCTTTTTCGTAAAATGAGGAATTCATTTTTCTCCCCGCCCCTCTCGTGACCTTATATTTATTTTAGTCCAAATGTCTTTGAATGTCAATCCCGTCTTGCAGAATTTAGCGGTACAAGGCTTGAAATGTCTTTTACTTTTAAAAGAGTATGAATCTACGAATGTCTCTTTGGCTGCTTAACAAAAAAGAGAGGTTATCCGTCAATGGATAACCTCTCTTTTTTTGCAGCCGTCTAATCGAACCGCCACGGCGAAACCGCCGCGGAAACAACAAAAGTTCGAGTAATGCTGGTTTGGTGGACACAAAGGTGACGTGTCCGAACACCCGCTTAAAGATAATTCCCGAATGGTTTTATCGGGATCGTCCTCTGCCGGCGGCATATAATTCAGATAGTTGTAGTAGATCTCAAAGCGGTCGTCGTAAAGCACGATTTTCTGTATCAGATTCTTAATCAGCAGTTTCGGTTGCTGCTTGATGGTATGCGTCAGATATTCGACGACTTCTTCCTTCTTTAACTGATTTTGCGCTTTGTATTGCTCCACGACGATTTTATCTTCCACTTCGGAAAGTTGTGCTTCCAGCTCGTCCATACGGCTTTTGGTCGTTGCGTTCAGAATTCCTTGCTCGATTGCCTTCATAATGTTGGCAAGCGACTTTTTAATGGCGTCCCGTTCATTCATTAAAATGGTAAGGACAGACCTGTCGTGCATCCGCTTTTCATGTATCTTGATTATCTCATCTGCGATTGCGGAAATGCCGTCCGGTGTTCCGAATACCTGCATCGTCGCGTCAAGGATCGCTTGCTCCAATTTCTCTTTTGGCATGATATCCTTTTCGCAGATGTTCATTTTCTTGCGCCCCATGCACTTATAATAGTATTTGACTGTTCCGTTTTTAGAAGTGCCGCTGTCGCCTTGCAAGCTCTTCCCGCAATAACCGCATATCAGTTTTCCCTTTAACAGGAATTCGACTTCGCGGCTTTTGGAGCCTATCTTGTTCTTTTCGAGGATACGTCCGACTTCTTCAAACAACGCCGTCGGAACGATGGGCGGATAGATATTATCGTAATCCGTACCGGCGCAGTTGCAGATGCCTATGTATTTTCGCAGGCGCAGCATTCCGTACAATGTGTTAAGTGCAAACGGTTTACCATGATAAGTGACGCCCTTTTCCGTCAGGTCGGCGATGATATCCTTTGCGATGACGCCCTGTGCATATTGCTGAAAGACGTATAAGACGATTTTAGCGCGTTCTTCATCGATAAGCACTCTTTTGTTTTCCACCCGATAGCCGTAAGCAATACGCCCGCCGGGAAAAAGCCCTTTGCTCCTGTTTTCGTGCAATCCGCGCTTTATTTTTTGAGAAAGCTCCGCCGAATAATATTCGGCAAGACCGATATAGACATTTTCCAGAAGGATGCCGTCAAGGTTCTTTGAGCCGTCGATATTCTCCGATGTTCGTTGCGTGGCGGAAATGAGCGTCTTATGGTTCTTCTTCAAACGCTGCTTGTTGACGGCGATCTCTATGGAATTGCGTCCGAAACGGTCGATGGCATATACAAGCACGATATCCCACGGCATCGGTTTTTCGCTGTCCGACAACATCTGCTGAAAAGCGGGGCGATGGTCGTTCGTTCCCGTCATGGCTCTGTCGATATAGGTATCTAAAATCGTCAAGCCGTTCGCCTCTGCGTATTGATTACAGATACGCAGCTGTCCTTCGATGGACTGTTCGTTTTGCCGTTCGCTGCTGTAACGTGCATAGATCACTGCACCTTTCATTGTAACTTCACCTCGTGTTCGGATTTGTAGTTCACATACTATCTTTTTTTGAATGGAAATGTTAGCAAGCCAGCCTATAAGGTTTCCCAACTGACCGTGGCTTTTGCATAAATCTTCCCAAACAAACCCAAAGCGTATGCAAACTTTTCTGTCGAACTTTTTCTTTCGACAAACCGAACCCATCGGGAAAAGACAACGCCGTCAAGGGCGTCAGGGGCAGCGCCCGAAAAATTATTGCGTGCTTATACGGTAAAACAGCCGACCCGCTTTGGCGGATCGGCTCATAGATTTCAGCGACAATTTTTCCCCTTGACGGCAACGGCTTTTTCCGATACCATCCGCAAATCGAAAGAATTTACCCGCCTCCCCACAGTTTGGGAAGATTTAGGGTGTAGTTATTGCCATTATAATTTCTTTCGGAGCGAAGTATGGTTATTGTATAAGCGGCCTTTCTAACAATCTTCCGCGAAAAGTTGTACTCTCCAAGAAAAACGCGGAGGTGTACCATGCAGGAGATAGAAGTCAAGAATGATTTTGACGCGAAGATCCTTATAAACGGCGTTCCCGATCATCGGCTAATCATTGCCGACAAGGAATCCGGCTTTTTAGAGGCACTTGAATTGCAGATAAGCGCGTATTTAAAAGAACAGAATAACGAGTAAAAGGAAAGCCGAGCAGTTTACCTGCCCGGCTTATAAGTTTTCAGCGATAATTTTTCCCCTTGACGGCGACCGATTTTCCGATACACACCAAAGGCAAAAGACAATTTCATAGGAAGTTCTACTTGACAAAACTAATATGATTAGGTATAATTTTATATATGTTAGCATAAGGAGGCTTATCAAATGCCGCGTTTGGGGCTTACGGCAGATACTATCATAGAAACTGCCGCGCAAATTGCAAACGAAATAGGGGTAGATAAAATCTCTATCAAGTTGCTTGCAGAAAAGTGCAATATCAAATCGCCGTCCTTTTACAATCATTTTACAAATTTGGACGAAATCAAGAACAGCATTATGCTTTATGGCTGGAAGCAGCTCGAAGAAAAGGCGTTGCGTGCGGCCGTCGGCGTTTCGGGATATGATGCCGTGAAAGCGATTTGCTATGCGTTTTACGATTATGCCACGAACAATGCGGGCATATTCGACGCCATGCTTTGGTACAACAATTTTCAGGACGAAAGGGCTCATAAAGCAACACAAAATATGTTCGATATGATTTATAAGATAACCGCATCGCTGAACATATCCGAACAGAACAGCCGCCACCTCGTGCGTATGTTCCGCTCCTTTTTGGAAGGCTTTTGTCTGCTTGTCAATAAAAAGTCTTTCGGCCACCCTCAGTCCGTGTCGGATACCTTTGCTCTTTCGATCGATACCCTGATTGCCGGCATGAAATCTTTGGAAAACAAATAATGCAGGGAGCAAAACAATATGATACAGAATTTAGGCGGCAGGATCGTAAATAATTGGCTGTATCGCTATGCGGACGGTTATGTTCTGATAGACACCGGATACGAGAACGGCTACAAGCATTTTTGCAAACAACTCAAAAAGAAAGGCATTGCCCCGCAGGACATTCATTATTTGTTTCTGACACACGCCCACGATGACCACGCGGGTTTTCTGAACGAGCTGCTGGCGGCTATTCCGAATTTGACCGTAATCGCGGACGAGAAAGCACTTGATGTCTTGCGCAAGGGACAGAACCCTTTTACGGGCGGCTGCACGGGCAGGCTGGCTCTGACTTTCTGCAAATTTATGGCTTTGCTCGGAAAGGGCAAGCATCTTTTTCCTCCTTTGAAGAAAGAGTATGAAAACAGGCTCATTCTGATTTCGGACGAGAACATCCATGATTTAGACAAAGTATTGGGCGGCAAAATAATACGCACGCCCGGCCACACCGCCGATTCGATGTCCCTGCTATTGAACGATGGCACCTTGTTTTGCGGTGATGCCGCCATGAACGGTTTTCCGAGCGTAAATAATGTAACAATCTGGGCGGAAGATATGCGGGACTTTGCCTGCTCGTGGGAGAAAATCATCACGTTAAAGCCGAAGAAGATTTACCCCGGCCACGGCAAGCCGTTTTCCGTTTCCGCCCTGCAAAAAAATTTGGCAAAACTGAACAAAGTCAAATTGTATACTTTGGAGCAAAGGAACTAATCAAATGATGAAAGTGTTTTTTGATACCGACAATATCGGAATGATAACAGATATGCTCGATGCGGAAGAACATTCGCATTATCCTATCCAACTGTTTTTGAGCATAGACGAACCGCTCAAAATCACGATTGCGGGAAAGGAAGTATGCGCGCAGTGCATTTCGGTCGGGCAGAATGTACCGCACGCCTTTTCAAGCCAAAACAGGGCGCATATATCCGCCATTATTGAAACGGCATCCGATTTTTCTCGTTCGCTGAACGAAAGAATTGACGGAGCTTTTGCCGTATTTGAAAACGCCGGCTTATCCGCCCTGCAAAGCAAGGCGAAAGAACTGATCGCTGCATCGAGCAAAGAGCAATGGCAAGCATTTATGCGCGATTTCAAACTGTATTTAGGAATTGAACCGCGGGAGCGGCCTTTGGACGAGCATATCACCGAACTTCTTTTCCTGCTGAAACAATGTGATTGCTATGACCATACGATTGCCGCGTTTGCAAAACAAGTATCGCTATCGCCCAGCCGCCTATCTCACCTCTTTCGGGAACAGGTCGGCGTTCCGCTAAAAAGTTATATTGTATTGCACCAAACGGAAAAAGCGTTTGCCGCTTTGCTCGGCGGGGCAAACATAACAGACGCAGCCATGCTTGCCGGCTTTGACAGCCCGTCCCATTTTGCGGCGACAGTCAAAAAGCTCATGGGACAACCGGCATCCAAAGCGACCAAAGACAGCGAATTTTTGAAAGTTTTTCTTTGAGAAATAAAGTACAATATGAGTACCAAAGCAAGAGGTGCTCTATTATGGAAAGATACTTAAAGGAAACGAAAATGCTCAATTACCGCGCACGGGAAATCGTTGCGCTTGTGCGTAGCCGCAAATGGAATGATTTGGATGAGTACGACAAAATCGGAGAAATCTATCGTTTTGTGCAAAATGAAATCGTACTCGGCTATAACGAGTTTGACGATTTGACCGCCACACAGGTATTGGCAGACGGATACGGTCAATGCAATACGAAAGCCACATTGCTCATGGCGCTGCTCCGTGCGGTCGGTATTCCTTGCAGATTGCATGGCACACAGGTCGTCAAAGGTTTTCAGCGCAGCATTATGCCGAAAATAATGGCAAAGTTCGCCCCGCCGTTTATCGTACATACTTGGGCGGAAGTTTACTTTGGCGGCAAATGGTTGAGTTTGGAAGGTGTTATTACGGATAAAGCATATATCGCAGGCTTGAAAAGAATGTTTCCCGAATACAAAGGTGCTTTTGCCGATTACGCCGTAGCGGTCAAAGACTTTTCCAACCTGCAAATTGATTGGGAAGGCAAGGACACTGCCGTACAGAAAGAAGCCGTTGCCGAAGATTACGGTGTTTTCGATACGCCTGATGACTTCTTTCCCGCTCATCCGCAGCTATACAAAGGATTAAAGAAGTTTATTTACGAAAAAATCGGCAGAAAGATTATGACAAAAAACGTAGCGAAAATTCGCCGTTTGGGAGAACAGTCATGAAAATGTACGCATCCTGCCCGATATGCGGGTATAAATTATGCAAAGGCGAAAGCGGCTCTGACGTGGATATTCTCTGCCCACGCTGCGGAAAACTCGTTCGCGTTGTCATAACCGAAACGAATACGAATTGCACCCCCACTGATGCCCCTAAAAGGGCGGCAAAAGAATTGAATTAGAGTTAGTCCGGCTATGCCGGACTTTCTTTTAGTCTATCGTTTATGATTTACTTGCCCGTAAAAAGATGGTATAATATAGATATTCCACCTGTAAGGAGGTATCCATATGAAAATGGGGCTGGATGTTGCCTTCTAAAATTACTACAATTTTAGGAGGTTAAAATGAAATACGAAACAGTAAATCTTGACACTTGGAAGAGAGGAAATCTTTTCCGCTTTTATATCGACAATCTGCGTAATGTTATGAGCATGACGGTCGATATTGATGTATCTTCACTCATTGCCTTTGCTCGTACACATGAATTAAAGTTTTACCCCGCTATGATGTGGGTAGTGTCGAAAGCAGTTAACCAACGTGCAGAATTCAGGTATGGCTGGGACAATAACGGAAATCTTATTCATTGGGACTACATCTCACCTTACTATGCGGACTTCCACAAAGACGACGAGCAATTTGTAAAACTTGTGACGGAATACTCGGACGATTTGTATGAATTCCATGCCCGTTTCCTTTCGGACAGAGAGCGCTACAAAGATTTGCGCGCATTTGATTTGACGGAACATCCCGCAAATACATTCGATGTATCCTGTCTGCCGTGGGTGAAGTACAAGAGCTTTGATATACACGTCTTTGATGAGGGCAAATATCTCGCCCCTGTTATTACTTGGGGCAAATACGAAATGGAGAACGGGAAGGCTGTTTTGCCCTTATCAATGAACATTCATCACGCCGTCGCGGACGGTTGGCACCTGTCGCGTTTCTTTGCAGACGTACAGGAAATCATTGACGCAATGAAATAATGAACAAGGAGGCCAACTCGGTGAAACTTTGCATTGGATATACCGGAATAGTCTTAAAAAAATAAATTCAAAAGGAGATGACTATTTATGGCTATTCCGGATAGCAAAAAGATATATCCCCGCGAAGGGGACGATACGATCGTGTATCTGAAAAACGTAATCACAAACCCGAACATTGAAGTCGGTGATTTTACTTTCTACAACGACTTTGTGAACGATCCGAGGGATTTTGAAAAGAACAACGTTCTCTATCATTATCCCATCAATCACGACAAGCTGAAAATCGGAAAGTTCTGTTCGATCGCTTATGGAACCAAGTTCTTGTTCAACAGCGCAAACCATACGATGCGCTCGCTCTCAACCTATCCTTTTCCCATCTTCTATGATGAATGGGAACACGGGATTTGGGCAGACAAGGCTTGGGACAACAAAGGCGACATCGTGATCGGCAACGATGTTTGGATCGGCTTTGAAGCCGTTATCCTTGCGGGGGTTACTATCGGCGACGGCGCCATTATCGGCGCACGGGCGGTTGTGACGAAAGATGTTCCGCCCTATACCATAGTGGGCGGCGTTCCGGCAAAACCGATACGAAAGCGTTTTTCGGATGAAGATATAGCGGCTCTTATGGCATTAAAATGGTGGGATCTCCCTCCTGCCCAAATATTGGAACGGATCAAATACATACAATCGGGAAATCTTGCCGCATTGAAAGAAATGAGGTAAGCATCGAAATGAAAATGTATGCGTCCTGCCCGATATGCGGGTACAAGTTATGCAAAGGCGAAAGCGGCTCCGACGTGGATATTCTTTGTCCGCGCTGCGGAAAACTTGTGCGTGTAGTTATCACGACAACTAACACGAACTGTACACCCACTGAACCGCCTAAAAAAGCCGCCAAAGAAACAACTTAATAGGCTATAAGCCAAAGCCCTGCGTACAATTTTTGTGCGCAGGGTATTTTTTTGTCCGTTTTACAAATATTGCTATTACTGCTGTATTATATTGACAGTCGTAAAAACCATTTTGCGCCTGTCGTTGATGTAAAATATATACAGAGGTAGCAAAATGTTGAACTCAATGGAGCTGTACGAAAAAATCGAGAAGATACGCATACAGAAAGGAATGTCTGTCGCCAAGCTCAATAAGGCGGCGGGGATTTCTCATAGTACGCTATCTTCTTGGAAAACTCGACAAACGATGCCAAAAATCGAAAGTCTGGATAGTATATGCTTTGCATTGGGAATATCCCTTGCCGAATTGCTGTATGACATCGATTCGGACAAACTGACAGGAGAAGAGATCGAATTGCTCACCTATTGGAAACAACTTGATAAAGAGCAAAAGCAAGCATTGATGTCAACCGCAAAAGCTATGGCTAAAACTGAATAATAAGAGTGTTTGTTGAAAAGAGAAGTTATGATCTGCGCAGAGAGAACAAACTGATCTTTCTGTGAACAGATAGAAGCCTGACAGACGAATTAAACCCTTTGAGGGGATAATTTTGTCTGTCAGTTTTTATTTACTCGAATTCTATCCCCCTCGACGGCGTTTGGTTCGCACTGCGCCGTCGGGGATTTTTCTTTTTATAGCACAAGACCGCCCGATGGCAAACCGCCGTCGGGCAATTTCATAGATATGTGCTTTTCTGACGCTCCGGCGGCGAGAGATCGTCTTCGGAGGGTTAGAGTATGGTGCGTATCCGCTATTTTGACGGCGCAAAGCACGTTGAAATCGAGGTCACGGAAGAGTTTGCTTCGGAATATGCCGCAATGGAGCATCGGGACAAGCTCATAGAGCGCAAGGAAACGAGGCGGCATCAGTCGCTGGATAAATCGCTCGAACACGGCTGGGATGTTACAGATCCGTCCGCCGACGTCGCCCTGCAAGCCGAACGGAATGAAGAGAAAGCACGGCTTTCCTCCGCTCTGAAAAAACTTACGGATAAGCAGCGCGCCGTCCTGCTCCTCTACATAGAAGAAGGCTTGTCATTTCGCGAGATTGGCGAGAAACTCGGCATTCATAAAGATACCGTCAAGGAACATTACCACGCGGCGATAAAAAATTTGCGAAAAATTTTACGGTAACACCCCCTCAAAACGCCTTTCCCGTGGCTATTAGGTGAAGGGCTTACGCTCTATCTCATTTTAGGAGGCTGCCTTATGGTGCCATTAGACAAAATCAGAAGCGACCTGAAAGAGATCAGGTACTACTACTCCCGCAAAGCGATGTTCGACGAATGCAAGAACATCGTCATCGGCAGCAGCATCATGGAAAAAGTACGGCGGTATAACGAAGCCGTCAAGGCTGCGCCGCCGCGCCTGTACGATATGTACATGATGCTGTACGTGAAAGGATATACGCAGGAGGCGTTGTCGGCAGAACTCAATTATACGCCCGTATATATCCAGATGCTCAACAAACAACTGCTTTTATTCTTGCAGTCAAAACTCACCGATTGAAGGAGGAAGATCATGAAAGACAATATCCCGGATTTTATCAAAGACGCGACCAACGTGTACCGCACGAAAGGCTATATCGTCAAACAGGTCATCGGCATTCAGTACGACTGCAAGGAGAATAACGTCGTGTTCAGCCACGACACCTTTTATAAGCGGACGCCAAAGCGCGACAAAGAATATGAGATATTCTTCTGCCACCGGCGTCACATCGACGGAAAGCGTCTGCCCTCTACCATGTACGCAAGAACGTATATCGACTGACCGTAAAAGCCCCGAAATTTTCGGGGCTTTCTCTTTGGGAAAAGTTGTGGTTTTGTTATGGAAAGTTAGTCAACCTTTGAGGTATATCAGGGGTTTGGTATAGGCGGGCTATGTGGTTTTCGGCAGCCAAACCCGCTATACTTACGGTGTACTTGGACGCGAGAGGAAAAACCGATAAATCCCTGCGGTGCTTGCAAGTATAAGAGCGGCCGCTCACCGTAAGGCAATCGCAGGAAACGGAGTGTTTCAAAGAGCGCGTGACCGGTACTACAACTGAATACGCTGCGCTATCGGCACGACGGGCAATCAATTTTGGAGGTTTACAAATGCCCAGAAACAGCAGCACCGGGAAATCTTCTTCCGGCAACGGCGGCAAGTACAACTCTCGCCGCTGGTACATCCCTTCCAAGCGCGCCAAGAGCTACGCGGACGAACGCAGGGCGAAAGTCCATCAGCACGGGCCGAAGGAAGGCAAAGAACTCACGGATTACGAAGCAGGCATCCGTTCGGGATACTTGCAGTGCCAGACCGACCACAGCGGCATCTACAAGTATAAGAAGGCGCTCGCGGAAGGCAAATCCAAACAGGAAGCGCGGGAGATCTCCCAGCGCAGAGGCAGAAATTAACAGGAGGCTCATTCAAAAATGGCAGAAAAGAAGAACAACGAACAGCAGCTCTATGTACAGAAGGAACCCTTTGAGTACAACGGCAAAATGTACAACCACTACTACATCAAGGGTGTCGTGCGCGGCAGAGAGGTAAAGATCGACCTCGCCCCGCCCAACAAGGATACCGACATGGGCGGCTATACCGTGCTGGACATCGTATTCGGCGACGCGGACAGGGCCGACCTCATCATCGAGCCGTTCGAGATCGAGGACGAAAAGACCAAGAAGGTCATCAAGGCAAACCGCTATATCGTCCGCACGGTGGACGAGGACGGCAAAGTCTACGAATGCACGGTAAAGCCCTCGCGCACGTCGGACAGGTCGCTTCTTAATATGCTGCTCGCGGAATAACGGCGGCATAAAAAACCGAGG
>CDZB01005878.1_pt1 | contig 83468 bp, 77 predicted proteins | sample 554961 | NCBI WGS metagenome assembly CDZB01 (sample SAMEA3182106, study PRJEB8094) | gut metagenome | biome: human; feature: gut; material: Stool; isolation source: human stools | place: Canada | collected 2013-02-26 | reverse complement strand
GTCACATCCTGGGGCTGGAGAAGGTCCCAAGGGTTGGGCTGTTCGCCCATTAAAGTGGCACGCGAGCTGGGTTCAGAACGTCGTGAGACAGTTCGGTCTCTATCTATCGTGGGCGTGGGAGTTTTGAGTGGTGCCGTCACTAGTACGAGAGGACCGTGATGGACAGACCTCCGGTTTACCAGTTGTGCCGCCAGGCGCACCGCTGGGTATCTGAGTCTGGATTGGATAAGCGCTGAAAGCATCTAAGTGCGAAGCCAGCCGCAAGATGAGAACTCCATTGAGGGTCGTCAGAGACGATGACGTTGATAGGATGCAGGTGTAAAGACAGCGATGTCAAAGCCGAGCATTACTAATTGCCCGAACACTTTCTTTAAGAAAGTTCATAGTTTCAACTGTATGAACAGTCTGAATGAGTGCTGAAAGTTGTAATTCAACATTCAACAATCAACATTCAACATTACTTATACGTTTGCTTGTGTACAAATACGTCATAACCCATTATCAGGTGGTTATTGCGGTGAGGTCCCACCTCTTCCCATTCCGAACAGAGAAGTTAAGCTCACTTGCGCCGATGGTACTGCAATGCAATGCGGGAGAGTAGGTAGCCGCCTCCTTTCAATTTCAGAAGCCTCGATTACGAAAGTAGTCGGGGCTTTTCTGTTTAATAACACTGGCTATTTAGTATAATTACCCTTGCTATATAATATAATAACCCCTCGCTATTTACCATAATAGCGAGGGGCATTTCTGCGATATTCTGAGTGCTTTGTCTACTGCTTGGTGAATTTCAGTTTTTTAGGAATCTTCACCCATTTCCGGTTTCGGGCAATTTTCAGGTTACTTCCTTCTTTCTGCTGCAACTCGTAACTACCATCGGGCAAGGCTATGAGGTCGGCAGTAAGATCTTCGCTCCCGTAATCATTGATAATGGATAGATGAGCGGTCTTTCCCTCGATGTCAGCATCTGTAATCAGCCATTTGCGACTATCACGTCTGTCACCGAAATATCCGGGCATTTCACCGAACAGTTCCTGTCCTGGAACCTTGAGGTTCTTATGGTAGAAGTCTATATTCATATAGACATCATACTCTTTGTTTGTAATCTCCCCCTTGAATAGGGTGCTGTCTGTTTGTGCCATACTAGATATACTAATTAGGCATAATAATGTTGCTAAAATCTTTCTTTTCATCTCTTTTTTCAATTAACTGCGACAAAGTTATTCATTTAAATCAAGAAAACTGCATTTTTTTTAGGATTTTAATAAGATTAATTCGTTTTTTTGCAAATATTTATTTATCTTTGCGGTGTTTATTGATAATTATATATGGAAAAGAAAAGATTATTTCCAGATTACATATTTGAGTCTAGTTGGGAAGTGTGTAATAAAGTTGGTGGTATCTACACCGTTCTTTCAACTCGAGCTAAGACTCTTACGGAAAGGTTAAAGGATCAGCTAATCTTCATTGGTCCTGATTGCTGGGGAGACAAGGTTAATCCTTATTTCTCTCAAGATGATACGCTTTATGCGGAGTGGAAAACAGAAGCTCTGAAAGAGGGCTTAAAGGTTAAAGTAGGTAGATGGAATATACCGGGAGAGCCAGTAGCTGTTTTAGTAGATTTCAATCCTTATTTTGCTGTTAAAGACCAGATCTATGGACAACTATGGCAGGACTATCAGGTTGATAGTCTTCATGCTTATGGTGACTATGACGAAGCATCGATGTTCTCTTATGCTGCCGCTCTGGTAGTAGAGAGTTTCTACAAACATGTTGTTGGAAAAGGCAAGAAAGTTATCTATCATGGAAATGAATGGATGACAGGACTTGGTGTGCTCTATGTGAACAAGCATCTTCCTGAGGTGGCTACTGTGTTCACCACGCATGCTACAAGTATCGGTCGTAGTATTGCCGGTAATAATAAGCCTCTTTACGATTATCTTTTTGCCTATAATGGTGATCAGATGGCGCAGGAACTCAATATGCAAAGCAAGCATTCTATAGAAAAGCAGACTGCTAAGTATGTTGATTGTTTCACAACAGTGAGTGATATTACTGCCAACGAGTGCAAGGAATTGCTCGATAAACCGGTAGATTTCGTTTTGCCTAACGGATTTGACAATAGTTTTGTACCTAAAGCAAGTACCTTTACAAAGAAACGTAAGGAGGCAAGAAAGCGTTTGCTCGATGTAGCCAATGCTTTGATGGGTACAGATTTGGATGATGATACGCTCATCGTTTCTACCAGCGGACGCTACGAGTTCCGCAACAAGGGTATCGATGTCTATATTGAGGCTATGAACCGACTGCTTCGTGACAACAATTTGAAGAAGAATGTATTGGCATTCATTGACGTACCTGGTTGGGTAGGAGAACCACGTCAGGATCTGTTGGATCGTCTGAATAGCGGTAAGAAGTTTGACACGCCATTGGAGGTTCCGGAGATTACCCATTGGTTGCATAATATGAGTCATGATAATGTGTTGGGTATGCTGAAGTACTTCAACATGCATAATAATAAGGAAGACAAGGTGAAACTGATATTCTTACCTTGCTACTTGACAGGCGATGATGGCATTATCAACAAGAGCTACTATGATGTAGTGTTGGGTAATGACCTCTGTATCTATCCTTCTTATTATGAGCCATGGGGATATACTCCATTGGAGGCTGTTGCGTTCAAGGTGCCTTGTATCACCACCGATTTGGCTGGTTTCGGTCTTTGGGCTAACTCAGAGAAGGGAAGTTACAGTGAGATAGAGGATGGTGTGAAGGTTATCAAGCGTACCGACTATAATTATTCTGAGGTAGCTGATGCTATCAAGGATACCGTAGCTAAGTACTCGGGATTCACCAAGACACAGGTGAACAAGTGTCGTAAAAATGCTGAGATTCTTTCAGAAAAAGCATTGTGGAAACACTTTATCGAGTATTACTATGATGCTTATGACTTTGCCCTGCGCAAGGCTGAAATTCGTATGAAGAAATAATAATCTCTCTTTCTTGATGGCGTAAGCCATAAAACAAATATTTGGATTCTGCAAGAATCGCTATGTTTGCAAGATAGAAAATATACATCTTAAAAATAAAACACAATGAAAATTAAGGCAGACTATGCTAATGCTCCTCAATGGAAGGAGACAACCATTAAATCAAGCCTTCCTAAGGAGTTGAAGTGCTTGGATGAGATCGCTCACAATATGTGGTGGGCATGGAATTATGAAGGTCGTGACTTGTTCAAGAGCCTCGATGCTGATTTGTACGAGAAGTGCAATGCTAACCCTGTATTGCTCTTGGAGCGTTTGAGCTACGACCGCAAGGAGGCTATTGTTAAGGACAAGGAGACAATGGCTAAGGTTAAGAACGTCTATAAGATGTTCCGTGAGTACATGGATGTGAAGCCTAATGCTAAGCGCCCTTCAGTTGCTTACTTCTGCATGGAGTATGGTATTAACCAGGTGGTTAAGATTTACTCTGGTGGTCTTGGTATGCTTGCTGGTGACTACTTGAAGGAGGCTTCTGACAGCAACGTGGATATGTGTGCTGTTGGTTTCCTCTACAGATATGGTTATTTCAAGCAGTCTTTGAGTATGGATGGTCAGCAGATTGCTAACTATGATGCTCAGAACTTCAACTCTCTCCCTATCGAGCGAGTATATGATGAGAATGGTAACCCATTGGTAGTTGATGTGCCTTACACAAACTATCAGGTACATGCATACGTATGGCAGATGAATGTAGGTCGTATCAAGTTGTATCTCCTGGATACAGATAATGATATGAACTCAGAGTTCGACCGTCCTATCACTCACTCTCTCTACGGTGGTGACTGGGAGAACCGTTTGAAGCAGGAGATTCTGCTCGGTATCGGTGGTATGCTCGCATTGAAGAAGATGGGTATCAAGAAGAATATCTATCACTGCAATGAAGGTCATGCAGCTCTTTGCAACTTGCAGCGTCTCTGCGACTATATCGAGGAGGATGGCTTGAACTTCAACCAGGCTCTCGAGTTGGTTCGCGCTTCTTCTCTCTATACTGTTCACACTCCTGTGCCAGCTGGTCATGACTACTTCGACGAGGCTCTCTTCGGCAAGTACATGGGTGGCTATCCACAGCGCCTTGGCATCTCTTGGGATGAGTTCATCGGTATGGGTCGTGAAAATCCAGACGATCACAACGAGCGTTTCTGTCTCTCTACATTCGCATGCAACACTTGCCAGGAGGTTAACGGTGTAAGTAAGCTTCACGGTTGGGTAAGCCAGCAAATGTTCTCTAACATCTGGAAGGGCTACTTCCCAGAGGAAAACCACGTAGGGTATGTAACCAATGGTGTTCACTTCCCAACTTGGACTGCAACAGAGTGGCGTAAGCTCTACGATACATATTTCGACAAGAACTTCATGAACGACCAGAGCAACGAGGAAATCTGGCATGCCATCTACAATGTTTCAGATGCTGAAATCTGGAATACCCGTATGACATTGAAGAAGAAGCTCGTAGCTTATATCCGTGAGAAGTTCACCCAGACATGGTTGAAGAACCAGGGTGATCCTGCTCGTGTAGTATCTTTGCTCGAGCGTATCAACCCTAACGCTTTGATGATTGGTTTCTGTCGTCGTTTCGCTACATACAAGCGTGCTCACCTGCTCTTCACCGACTTGGAACGCTTGTCTAAGATCGTTAACGATCCTGAGCACCCAGTATTGTTCTTCTTCTCAGGTAAGGCTCACCCAGCTGATGGTGCAGGTCAGGGCTTGATCAAGAAGATTTTCGAGATCAGTCAGCGTCCTGAGTTCCTCGGCAAGATTATCTTCCTCGAGGACTACGATATGACTTTGGCTCGCCGTCTGGTTTCAGGTGTTGATATCTGGATGAATACTCCTACACGTCCATTGGAGGCTTCAGGTACATCTGGCGAGAAGGCTGAGATGAATGGTGTTGTCAATCTCTCTGTACTTGATGGTTGGTGGGTAGAAGGTTACCGCGAGGGTGCTGGTTGGGCTCTTCCTGAGAAGCGTACATACCAGAACCAGGGTTACCAGGATCAGCTTGATGCTGCTACTATCTACAACCTCTTGGAGAACGACATCATCCCTATGTATTACAACAAGAATAAGGAAGGCTTCAGCAAGGAGTGGATCCAGGTAGTAAAGAACTCTATTGCTACTATCGCTCCTCACTATACAATGAAGCGCCAGTTGGATGACTACTATGATAAGTTCTACAATAAGGAGGCTGCCCGCTTCAAGAAGTTGAGCGCTAACGACAATGCACTTGCTAAGGAGATTGCACTCTGGAAGGAGAGCGTTGCAGAGCGTTGGGATGGTATCCACGTTGTATCTAAGGACGACTGCATGCTGATGGCTGCTGAGACTGGTCAGAAGATCAAGGTTCAGTATGTTATCGATGAGCAGGGCTTGAACGATGCAGTAGGTTTGGAGCTTGTTGTATTGAAGGATCAGCCAGAGGATGGCAAGCAGATTTATGCTGTTTATCCATTCAAGATGGTTGGTCACGAGGGTAACAACTTTACATTCGAGGCTGAGATTGAGCCAATCAATGCTGGTTCATTCAAGACAGGCGTACGTATGTATCCTAAGAATGATAAGTTGCCACACCGTCAGGACTTCTGCTACGTGAAGTGGTTGAACTAATATAATAGCGACATTGTCACATTATAAATATATGAATCCTGTATCTCTTTTTGGGATACAGGATTTTTTTGTTTGAAATCGAACAATGAACAGTGTTATTGTAGTTGTGGAAAGTGAATTGTGAAAAGTGAATTGTGAAAAGTGAATTGTGAAAAGTAGATTAGAAACAGGGGAAGAATGGAATCATAAAAAAGGAGTCTTCCTTTTTAAAAAGAAAGACTCCTTGTAAACTTGTATGATGATATTTCCTTATACCAGATACTGGGAAGAGATACTCTCGTTATCCTCAACACGGCGAATGGTTTCTGCAAACATATCTGCAATAGAAATCTGCTTAACCTTTGCGCAACGCTTGGTGTAAGGGATGGAATCAGTGAATACTATCTCCTCAAGAGCTGAATCCTGAACACGCTCAGATGCAGGACCACTCATCACGCAGTGAGATGCACATGCACGAACAGTCTTTGCACCAGCCTGCTTCATGATGTCGGCAGCCTTCGTGATAGTACCGGCTGTATCGACCATATCATCAATGATGACAACATTCTTGTCTTTTACATCACCGATAATCTGCATGCTTGCTACTACATTGGCGCGAGCACGGGTCTTGTTGCAGAGCACGAGAGGGCAGCCGAAGTACTTAGCATAAGTGTTGGCACGCTTAGAACCACCAACGTCTGGAGAAGCAATGACCATATCCTTGAGGCGTAAGCTCTGCAGGTATGGCAAAATAACGCCAGATGCATAGAGGTGATCTACAGGAACATCAAAGAAGCCCTGAATCTGGTCGGCATGGAGATCCATGGTGATGAGACGGTCGATACCGGCAACGCTGAGCAAGTCGGCTACCAGTTTAGCGCCGATGCTGACACGTGGTTTGTCCTTGCGATCCTGACGGGCCCATCCGAAGTAAGGAACAACAGCAATAATATTGCGGGCAGAAGCACGCTTTGCTGCGTCAATCATCAGGAGCAACTCCATCAAGTTGTCTGAATTAGGGAATGTGCTCTGTACGAGGAAAACATCGCGTCCGCGGATAGACTCCTCGAAAGATACGCCAAATTCACCATCAGAGAACTTGGTTACAACCAAATTACCCAGTGGGCAACCTAAACTAGCGCAGATTTTTTCTGCAAGGTATCTCGAGTTAGTACCAGAGAATACCAAAAAAGAGTTTTTGTCACTCATTTCTATTAGTGTTTATGTGTATTAATAGTTATTTTTATCTATTTTCATGTAGGGGGATGAATCTTTTTTCGGGAACCTCAGTATTAGCTGATAGCCTTTCTCAATTTCTCGAAGTGAAGAATCAACTCTTTGAAATCGCGCTCGTTGTGAATGTCGAAACGGTTCCAGAGATCTCCACAGATTACTACTCCTCCAAATCCGAGTTCCTTGGCAATCTTGAGATTTTCCAGACTCATGCCTCCCAAGGCGTATACCTTCTTGTCTATGAGTCCTGCCTTGGCTGCATTCTCAAGTTGCTGCAGATTGAAGGAAGACTTTTCATCTTTAAACTCAATACAGTCGAAGATGTTTTTCAGAAACACATAGTTTGATTTCTTCTTCATCTCTTTCAGCATCGAGAGATCTGTGCAGGTGCGACTGAACTTGCCTTTGTATCCATCCGGTACCGGTGCTAGCGGATCGTCTATATGGATTCCTGCTAAATCATACTCCTGTTTGAGGTAATAATGATCATGAACAGTAATCTTGCGAAGATAGTCTTCAGGCAGTAACGTGAGCAGTCGCTCAGCATACATTGGTGACGAACCTGGCTTGAAAAGATGCAGGTTGTCCATGCCCTCGTCGAACAGCGAGGATAGTATTTTATCTTCTTCCACAAAGAATGTGGACTTGGTCATTATCGCTAATTTCATCGTCAAAATGATTTTTATGATGCAAAAGTATTAAAAAAAACGCAAACTAGCAATTATATTCGGGATAAAAAGCTATCTTTGCACCATAAAATTAATATTTATCAAGTTATGCAAGTAAATTTAGCGAATTTTAATGAGATTCATCGACCAATTTACGTTTTAGAGGAAGAACGTTTACGACACAATCTGTCGCTCATCAAGAGTGTGGCTGAGCGTGCCGATATGGAAATTATTCTAGCTTTTAAGGCTTATGCTCTTTGGAAGACATTTCCGATTTTCAGAGAGTATATTTCTTCGACCACGGCCAGCTCTCTTAGCGAGGCAAAACTGGCGTATCATGAATTTGGCAGTAAGGCGCATACTTTTTCTCCGGCTTATACCGATTATGAGATTGATGAGATAGCTCAATGCTCAAGTCATCTTACTTTCAACTCGCTTACGCAATATGAGCGATATCATGAACGGGCTCGTAGGGCAAATTCTGACATCAGACTGGGATTGAGAGTAAATCCGGAATATTCTGAAGTCGGAACATTGCTGTATAATCCGTGTGCACCTGGAACCCGATTCGGTGTATCGGCAGATAAATTGCCTCAAACTTTGCCTTCAGATATAGAAGGATTCCATTGTCATTGTCACTGCGAGAGTGGGGCGGATGTCTTTGAACGTACGTTAGCTCATATCGAAGAGAAATTCTCTCCTTGGTTTCCGCAGCTGAAATGGATCAATTTCGGTGGAGGTCATCTGATGACCAGGAAGGATTATGATGTGGAACACCTTATTAATATAATAAAGGGATTTCATCAGCGTTATCCTCATCTTAAAATTATCATGGAACCTGGTAGTGCCTTTGGGTGGCAGACCGGGCCGCTTGTAACTCAGGTAGTAGATGTGGTTGAAGATAAAGGTATCAGGACAGCTATCATAAATGCCAGTTTTACCTGTCATATGCCCGACTGTCTGGAGATGCCGTATATGCCAGCTGTCAGAAATGCAGAAACCCTGGAGGTTGATGATCCGACGAAGGCTCCTGAGGGCGCACATATATATAGAATAGGTGGCAACAGTTGTCTGAGTGGAGATTTTATGGGCTTTTGGAAATTTGACCATGAATTGCAAATAGGCGAGAATGTTATTTTCGAAGATATGCTGCATTACACTACGGTAAAGACAAATACCTTTAATGGAATCACTCATCCATCAATAGGTATCGTACATTTAGATGGAAAATTGGAAATTCTAAGAGATTTCAGCTACGAAGATTATCGCAGTAGGATGGATTAGTATAATTTCCATTTTCCCGATTTTTCTGCCGGATGAGTTTAAAAATCGGCAAAATAAGGCTTAAAATGTGTGTTTTGCTCACTAAAAAGGGCAAAATGCACATTTTTTTTCAAAAAAATCGAAGAAAAGTTTGGTAATTCAGAAAAAAGTAGTACCTTTGCACTCGCATTCAGAGGAACGCTCCTAAGTAATAGGAAAAACTGCGGAAATAGCTCAGTTGGTAGAGCACAACCTTGCCAAGGTTGGGGTCGCGGGTCCGAGTCCCGTTTTCCGCTCATTTTTTTTTTGGAAACAACATCAAGTTTTATCTTGGTTAGATAATTGATGGCAATATACATGGAGAGGTGGCGGAATTGGTAGACGCGCTACTTTGAGGGGGTAGTGACAATTGTGTCGTGGGAGTTCGAGTCTCCTCCTCTTCACTGGTATTGTTATCTTACAAGCGGAAATAGCTCAGTTGGTAGAGCACAACCTTGCCAAGGTTGGGGTCGCGGGTCCGAGTCCCGTTTTCCGCTCGATCATTTTTGTATTAAACCAAGATAGGTTTAAGTTTAGGGCCCAAGTGGCGGAATTGGTAGACGCGCACGTTTCAGGTGCGTGTGTTTCACAACGTGCAGGTTCGAGTCCTGTCTTGGGCACAATGTTTAAATTAGCTTAGTGTTGGAGAGGTGGCGGAATTGGTAGACGCGCTACTTTGAGGGGGTAGTGACAATTGTGTCGTGGGAGTTCGAGTCTCCTCCTCTTCACTGGTATTGTTATCTTACAAGCGGAAATAGCTCAGTTGGTAGAGCACAACCTTGCCAAGGTTGGGGTCGCGGGTCCGAGTCCCGTTTTCCGCTCGATCATTTTTGTATTAAACCAAGATAGGTTTAAGTTTAGGGCCCAAGTGGCGGAATTGGTAGACGCGCACGTTTCAGGTGCGTGTGTTTCACAACGTGCAGGTTCGAGTCCTGTCTTGGGCACAATGTTTAAATTAGCTTAGTGTTGGAGAGGTGGCGGAATTGGTAGACGCGCTACTTTGAGGGGGTAGTGACAATTGTGTCGTGGGAGTTCGAGTCTCCTCCTCTTCACTTTTATTGTTGTTTTATAAGCGGAAATAGCTCAGTTGGTAGAGCACAACCTTGCCAAGGTTGGGGTCGCGGGTCCGAGTCCCGTTTTCCGCTCTTTTTTTTAGAACTCGAGAAACATACCCATTTATGAATTTATATTTAAGATATTTTGATCAGGAGACATTAGTTACTAGTGTTGATGATGCTATTGGTTTTTTAAAGAGTATTCCTGAGATTGAGATGGATGCGGAGCTAGAGGCAGATGTTCGTGAATATGCCGCTAGCGATTTGACGTATCCAAAAAGATATAAGGTACGCCCACGTGTTTATTTTATTGTGATAAAGACTACGGCGCAAACTATGCAGGATTTTAAGGATAAGAAAGCATTGCGTACTCCTACTCCTGCAGAGAGAATGGAGAATCCTGTTGTTGCCAGTTTGGCTCAAGAGGCTCCAGGCTGGTATGAAGGATCACTTGATTTCAAGCGTGTTGTGATGGTACCGGCTACAGGAAAGTTTGAGTACCGTGATACTCATTTCGTTGCGGATGTTAAAGCTGAATCAGGTTTGGATTGTTACAATCGCATCGTAGATTATCTGCGCGATTGTGTAGATTCACGCAGCCAGTTCCCATCTGCAAAAGGTAAGAATTTCCATTTCCGCTATTTGGGAATGTGGAAATAAAATATTCAGAAATTTAAAAGATTCGTGTCATGAACAAGGTTATGCTAATTGGTAATGTAGGTAAAGATCCTGATATTCATTATTTCGAAGCAGATCAGGCAGTAGCTCAGGTCTCTCTCGCAACTACAGAGAAAGGATATACTTTGCCTAATGGTACCCAAGTGCCAGACCATACAGATTGGCACAATCTTGTTTTTTATCGTGGGCTTGCAAAGGTAGTAGAGAAGTATGTGCATAAGGGTGACCGCCTTTATGTGGAAGGAAGAATCCGCTACCGCTCCTATGATGACAAGCAGGGTAGAAGACAATATATTACAGAAATCTATGTAGATAATATGGAGATGTTGAGTACTCGCCCTGCTACTAAAGAACAATAATTATTAATTTTTAGCTCAGAAATTGGATATATCCACCATAACTGATGCCTTTGGTGATGTGATGCTGATGCAGCCTTCCGCCGGGGTTATTGTAGCTGCTGTACTTGCAGCTATATTGTTAGGCATGTCTGCTTTTGCCAGTGGTTCCGAAATTGCTTTTTTCAGTTTATCACCAACTGATGTTGCGGAACTTGAGGATGAAAAGACTGATGCCGATAAGAAAATACAGATGTTGCGTGATGATTCTGAACGTACGTTGGCTACTATTTTGATAACCAATAATTTTGTGAATGTCACAATCATCATGCTCCTTAATTATGTATTCGCAGGAATCGTAGAGTTTGGTCCTAAAGCTTATTGGCTTCAGTTCCTGATTATTACGGTTATTCTTACTTTCTTGCTTTTGCTTTTTGGTGAGATTATGCCGAAAGTGTATGCCCGCCAGGATCCTCTGAAGTTCTGTCGCCGGTGCGTAGGGGGAATTCTGTTTGCCAGAAAGTTGTTTTGGCCTTTAGAAACTATCTTGCTGAAAAGTGGAATTCTTGCAGAAAAGATTATACAGAAGGAAAATCATGTGCTGAGTGTTGATGATTTGGAACAAGCTCTGGAACTGACTGATAAGAATGATATCAAGGACGAGCAGAGCATGCTGAAGGGTATCATCCGCTTTGGCGATGAAACAGCCAAGGAGGTGATGACCAGCCGACAGAATATTGTTGACCTGGATATCCGTAGTTCTTATCCAGAAGTATTAAAGTGCATTGAAGAGAATAATTACAGTCGTATTCCTGTTTATCAGGATAATACAGATAATATTCGTGGTGTACTGTATATCAAGGACTTATTGCCTCATCTTACGAAGTCTTCCAACTTCCGTTGGCAGAGCCTGATTCGTCCTCCTTACTTTGTTCCTGAAACCAAGAAGATAGATGATCTGCTTCGCGAGTTCCAGGACAACAAGGTTCATATCGCCATTGTGGTAGATGAGTTCGGAGGAACATCGGGTATTGTTACTCTCGAAGATATTCTGGAGGAAATTGTAGGTGAAATCAATGATGAATACGATGAGGAGGAGAAGTTCTACTCGAAATTAAATTACAATACCTTTGTTTTTGAAGGTAAAACGCTTCTTTCTGATTTCTGCAAAATCCTGAATGTAGATGACGAAGAGTTCGAGGAGGTTGAGGGTGATGCTGATTCTCTGGCTGGTCTGCTCTTGGAAATCAAAGGCGATTTCCCAAGTATGCACGAGAAGATAGATTATAAGAACTATACTTTCGAGGTTATGCAGATAGAGGAGCGTCGCATCAGCAAGATTAAGGTGACGGTACATCCTTTAAAAGATAACGTGGAGGATTCTTCTAAGTAATCATCAGTATTCATCAATATCAGAATATAAAAAATATGGCAGTTGTCAATATACGAGAAGTTTATCCGGGAGTGAGTCTTGGTTTATGGCAGATGGATGAAACTGTAGAACAGTTGTTCGAGCAGTATTCTCATCTGCAGGCTTACCGCTCTCAGGTGGAAGAGAAATATAAGAACGATGGCAGGAAACTGGAGTTTCTTGCCATTCGTGCATTAATGTATGAGATGCTCAAGACGAACGGGGCTTCCAAGGGCTTGCTTTCTCATGCAGGTGACATTACCCACAACGAGGCTGGCAAGCCATTGTTCCGTGGTTATCATATCAGCGTTTCGCATACCAAGGGTTATGCTGCGCTTATCCTTTCCAAAAATCAGGAAGTGGCGGTGGATATCGAATACTTCAGTGATAGGGTTGAGCGCATCGCATCCAAATTCCTGCGCAAGGATGAGAAGGCGGAAGATCTGGATGCCAAGCTGGTGCATTGGTGTGCCAAGGAAACGGTCTTCAAGTTATTCTCTGAAGAAAAACTGATGTTTGAGGATATGCGGGTGAAGCCGTTTGATACGATGGCAGATTGGTCGTGTGATGTGGAGAATCTTAAGAGCAGGAAGACGGCGCATGTAGATTTCGAGTTAACCATGGAATTTGTTTTGACTTATGCTGCGCTGTAATATCCTGTCTGTCTTCCTGGCATTCTGCTTGCTGGCTGGGGCACAGGATTGGAAAGTAGTGAGAGAGAATTCTCAGAAAGCTTTTCCGAAAACCGTGGCTGCGGGTAACTACAGTGGCATTGCTCATCTGCATGATGATATCTATGCAGTGGTAAGCGACAAGTCGGATAGTGCCCTGTACTTCAACTTCCGGATTCAGGTGAATCCCAAGACCGGCGAACTGGAACAGGTAGAGAACCTTGGGCTTACCGAGAGAACAGATGGAACGCTGAACGATGGAAAGTTTTGGCAGGGGCAGGAGAAAGGCTTTGACCACGAAGCCATCGTGAAGGCTTCTGATTCTACCTTGGTGATAACAAGCGAAGGATATTGCCGTTTAAAGGAGTATCCTGTTCTGCCTATTTCGGCTAATGCTCCCAAGATTAGCTATCAGCAGAACCTTTGGGAGAGCAGATGGCCTTCTTCTGATTTTTATCCAAATTATAATTTTGAGTCTTTGGCTTTTGATTCCGTCCGTCAGTATCTCTGGACGATTCCTGAGAGCACGCTCCGCAAAGACGGACAGCCTGCTACTCCTCAAAACGGATTGGCCAATCGGCTTCGTTTGATGAGGTATGATTGGGGAAAGATAAAGGAAAATCGTAACAAGGAAAATAATGGCAAGGAAGACTGTAGCGAGCAAGAGAGTAGCAAGAAAGCCTCTCGTTACATGACAGCCTATGCCTATCAGATGGATCAACCTTCTACCCATAAGAAAGCAGATATCTATGTGATGGGGGTGAGTGAGCTTTGTGCCTTGCCCGATGGACAGCTTCTGGTTCTGGAGCGTGAGGCCTTTATCCCGAAGATTAAGATTGGGGCTTTCTGCAAGTGTAAACTCTATCAGATTAATCCTTTGAATTCTGAGGAGTTTGCTTTGAAAGAGAAGTTTTCATCAGATACTCCTTTCTTGAAGAAGAGATTGCTTACGGAATGGAAAACCGGCTTATCGCTTTCCAAGCGTTCCTTTGCCAATTACGAAGGTATGTGTCTTGGCCCCAAGTTGGAAGATGGTTCCCAGGTTGTCATCCTGCTGTCTGATTCGCAGGATCAATATGCGGGAGTATTGAAAGACTGGTTCAAGACGATTGTCATCAGAAAGGAATAAAGTTGTTATGTTGTAATCTTCAATCTCGTCCATAACCATCTAGGAATGAGTCGCCAGAGGAAGACGAGGATATCATATCTCCAGTCTATTACCTTAACTTCCTTTCCGTTTTCGATAGCATTCACGATATGTTTCGCCACATCTTCCGGTTTGAGCTGCAGCGGATAGCTGCTGCCTGCGATGAGGTCGGTTTTTACGAAGCCTGGTCGGATATCTGTGATGGCGATAGGGAGATGACGCATCCGTGCCTGCTGCGAAAGGCATTCCAGATAATGGTTCTGGAATCGCTTGGTGGCAGAGTAGGCAGGGGCAGCACCGAGACCTTTGGTTCCGGCAATGGAAGTGATGCAGGCAATGCGGGCTTTTGAATTGTTCTGATGATGAGTAGCAAACCAGTTGAATGCCGTATCCACCATTCTTGTGAATCCCAAGCCGTTGGTTTCCAGGGTCTTCAACTCCTTTTCTATATCCAGCGTATTATTCTGCCAGCCAATGCCGGAACTATGGAAGTAGAGGTCCATGCCTCCCAACTTATCGATGAGTTTGGGAAGTTGGGCAGGAGCATCGGGAGAAGTCACGTCTATTTGCTGGTAGCAGGTAATGCCGCTCTGCGAAGTCAGAGCCTGCAATCTTTCAATTCTTCTTCCGGCAATTCCTACCTGCCATCCTTTTGCAGCAAGCAGTTTTGCCACTTCCATTCCGATGCCCGATGTGGCACCCATTACAATTGCTTTCTTTGCCATATAGTCCTATTATTTAAGGTGAAATCTTGATAGTTCTATTTATATAAGGTGAAGTTTGGTCTAAATTTATCTAAATATCTAAACCGCTTTTACTCTTCAGCAAGTCTTCCGCCTTCTTCACGCTTCCTGCTTTCTGTATCAGTTGCTTCACTTTCTCGTAATCCGTATATTGCGGATTGCGTTCCATGAAGATGCGGCAGGCGCGGTCGATGAGTTTATGGTTGATAAGCTTGGCGTTCACCATCTTGTTGCCTTCCACCCGTCCTTGTCTTATCTGAAGGGAAGTGCTGATCATATCCAGAATCATCTTCTGCGATGATCCGGCTTTCATGCGGGTACTTCCCGTTACGAACTCCGGTCCCGTGATTACTTCTACGGGATAATCGGCTGCTTGGGCGATGGGAGCATGAGGATTGTTGACGATGCATCCCGTAGGAATACCTGCCTCCTTGCAATGTTTCAGGATGGCGAGCACGAAGGGTGTGGTGCCGCTTGCTGAGAAGCCCAGCACGAAATCCAGCTTTGAGATATGTTTATCGCAGAGCTGGTGCCAACCATTCTCCAGGTCATCTTCTCTGGATTCTCTGGTTTGTGTAAGGCAGCCGATGCCTCCGGGGAAGATGGCTTGTATCTGCGAACCGTCGATGCCATAGGTGTTCTGCACTTCGATGGTATCGAGCGTAGCCAGTCTTCCGCCCGTTCCGCAACCGGCATAGAAGAGTCTACCACCCTTCTTCAGCTGCCCTTCAATGGCGGAAATCAGTTGGTTGATGGTGGGTAATGCTTCTTCTATCGCCAGAGCCACCTTCTTGTTTTCTGCATTGATATGAGCGGTAAGTTCTTCCACGCTCATCTTTTCCAGATGTTCGTAGAGCGAGCTCTGCTCTGTTATTCTCTTTTCTTCTTTATTTGGCATATTACTTTATCTTTAGGGTGTAGATTTAATGTAATGAAGCCTAGATGGTCGCGGAGGCTATGGCTTGCAGTCATCTAGAGAGTTCTATCATGATGAGACCTATCATCCGATGGGCTCCTATTCTTCTGCCAGGAAATAAACCGGCGCATTCCGGGAACCTTCTTTAATCAGAAATCCGGATTTTTCCAGTTTCTTCAGCCAGTTGAGTGCTGTCTGTTTACGGATATGAAATTCCGCTTCCAGTACTTTTCTGTTAATGGAACGGTTATGCTTCAGATACTCTCTTATTTTCTCCTTCAATGCATCTTCAGAGAAAGGGTAGGAGCGGGAAGTATATTGTGATTTCTCGAAATGGGTATTATATTTCACCTGTTTTAGCAGGTCTGCATTGGGGCGAAACTTGATGCCTCTTACGCTTACATATTCAGCTCTCACTTTATTGTCGGGTTTCAGGTCATCCATATCCAGATCTACCGAGAGCGAGAGATAACCTATTTCCGGAATGTTGATACGTTTTCCATCCTGCAGGTCTTCTTCTATGATATCACGCAGTTTCATGAGTACGGACGAAACTTCTCCTTCTCCCAGACAGCTATGTCTGGCGATTCGGCTGATCATCTCCTTGTCAGTCATAGCTGTTTGCTCAAAGATATGGGCGAATCGGCGAGTCTCTTCATTTCCTCCTGCATTGGGCAGGTAATGTATTTCGTATTTGATAGCCATAATTGTCTTGTTTTTATTTTGTTAAGATTGTATGCAGCCACAAAGGTAAGCATTTCTTCTGATAATAACGAATGTTTGGGCGGAAATATAATGATAGTTGGGCGGAAATATAATGATAGAAGGTGAAAGATATATCAATAGCAGTTGAAAGATACGTTGGAAGCGGTTGAAACATGCAATGGAAGTCCTTAAAAGATACTATAGAAGTTGTCGTAGAGATAAGGTTATGTCTTTGAGATATATTGATTCGTTGACCGCCCAACAGCTGTTGTGCGCTCGCATAACAGCTGATATGCACACGCACATCACGTGTTGTGCACACGCCAATCAGGTGTTGGGCGGCCTTTTTGGTAATGGTGTCTGGTCTTTGTTGGTATTATCAGTGGAGGTTAATCGGTAGTAGCGATGCCGTGTGAGCGTTAGTAGCGATGGAAAATGTATGATATAGCGTAACTTTTAACATGAAAAGTATGGTTATTTCAATATTTTATTGTACCTTTGCCCTTGGATTTGGCAAATGCCATTTCTTTTTATAAAGTAATATTTGAACATTATGGCAAAAACGGTTCCTCACATAGTACAATATCAAGGCTCAAAACGAATTTTAGCTCCTAAGATTCTTGAGTATTTTCCTCATCGCTTTGCGCGGCTTATAGAACCATTTTCGGGTATGGCTGCTATAACAATGGCTGTTGCTCAGCAACATAGAGCACAGAAATATTATTTAAATGATTTGAATACACCTCTGGTAGAAATATTGAGAGAGGCAGTTGAAACTCCAGATATACTAATCGCAGAATATGAAAAAGTATGGAAAGAGCAATTGTCGTTTAATGAAGGTAGTGTTGCACATTTTTATAAAGTTAGAGAAGAGTTTAATCAAGGAAATAAAACGGCTGCTAATATGCTATATTTATTGGCTAGATGCGTGAAAGGTTCTGTGAGATATAGCAGCGCAGGGATGTTTAATCAATCCCCTGATAAAAGAAGGAAAGGAACTTCTCCTTTGACATTAGCGAAAAATATTTATCAGATTTCTGCAATGTTGAAGGGTAAGGCTGAATTTACATCAATGGATTATCGAAAAGTGTTAGAGCAAGCTGTGCCTGGAGATTTGGTTTATATGGATCCGCCTTATCAAGGTGTATGTAATTCTCGTGATAATCGTTATTTTTCGGGTATTAATTTTTCGGAATTTGTCGAGGCTATTGCTGATTTAAATGCTCGTGGTGTAGATTTTGCGATTAGCTATGATGGCTTATGCGGTGATAAGCAATATGGCGAAGATTTACCAGAAACATTGGGCTTACGAAAAGTTTTATTGAATGCAGGTTTGTCAAGTCAAGCAATTTTACTTGGACGAAAAGAGACGACTTATGAGGCTTTGTATTTGAGTCGTAATCTACACGAGAAAAATTATGTAGTTAGTGAGCAACAACTTTTGTTTAATGAAGTAGTATGAAACTTTCAAAATCAGTTCTGGATAAATTAAATGCAATAACAGATAAACGTCCTTCAATAGTAATTCAGCATATCCTGAAATATGGCTTTATAACAACAGAGGATTTAAAAGAAAAGTATGGCTATGAGCATCCTCCACGTGCCGCAAGAGATGTTCGTGAGAGAGGGGTGAATCTATTGACATACAAAGTAAAAAGTTCGGATGGACGAAATATAGCGGCATATAAATTTGGTAAACCAGTTTTTTTAGATGATAAAGTGTCTAAAAAAGCTGGTAGAACAGCTCTTTCGAAAGCTTTGAAGAAGGCGTTGGTAGAAAAATATGGGGCTATTTGTTTCGTTTATTTACAGCCAATGCCGGAAGGTTTGCTTCAGGTGGATCATAGAATACCTTATGAAATTGGCGGCGAAAATGAAGGGAATGATATAGATTGCTATATGTTGTTAAGTCCTTCAGCTAATCGGGCAAAATCATGGACTTGTGAGCATTGCTCAAATTGGAATTTGCATGACGTGAACTTTTGTAAAAGTTGTTTTTGGGCATATCCAGAAGAGTATACTCACATTGCTGGACGAAAAGAGAGGCAGATAATAGTCACGTTTACAGACAATGAAATAGAAGATTATAATAGGTTGATAGAGTTGGTTGGAATAGATAGAGCAGAGAGAACGATAAAAGATATGATTTCTGAGTTCATTCAGACAAACAATGATAAATAAAGGAATAGAAATGAGGAAATACTATATGATATCTTCCTCATTCCTATTTTGCCATTATTAAACTTTAACGTTACACAAATTTCTTTTAAAGGCTTGAAGACTTATTGTCAATTTGTTGAAACATCAGGAATTCAGTCAGTTCGGGTCTATTTGCTGACTGCAATTTGTTCATTGTTCTTTACGTTATTCATAAAAACATTGGCCAAGTTGATTGCTGATTGTTGGGGACATTGGATAATGAGACAAAATAAATAGTTTGTTATTGAAAACATCCTTCAGCAAAACTCTTTGATACTTTGAATGTTCAATGAAATTACTGAAGGATGTTTCTATAATGTTAATTCTTTTAATTGCTTTTTAGCCATTTCTGACACTAAATCTATTAATTCCTTAGCTGGCTCAACCAATGGAAGTACCTCTGTTTCCATATCAAGAATATGACGATCTTCATAGTCGCCAGTTAATCGTAAGGAGAAAAGCTGATTGAAAGTCTTGCCATACTTTTTGTCAATGATGTTGTTCCTCAAAAAGACTTTTCCAAACATTTGGATTACGCCATTATGAGTACTAGCTTCATACTTATAAGAAATGAGTAAAGCAGAAACTGCATAGTAAGCTGCATAGTATAAACGATTGGCTGCAGTTTCGACATAACCATTTTTTATAGAACCGACAGCTTCATTATATGTTCGATATGCTTTTTTTCTAGTCTATATTTTACAATTTCGGTTCTGTCAGCGTCTGTAAGTTGTCCCTTTATCATATTGTAATTCCTTCCTTATTTACGTTATGATTGAATAATGTATAATGGTTCTCCTCCCATTCTTTTTGGGAGAAAAGTATAGGGTTGATGATTTCATCAATATCCCAGCCTAATTCTCTTAGTGGATAAGAATACTTATCGTAATCTTGAAGCGTAACTTTTGGTTTGTCTAGAAGAATCAATACATCCCAATCACTTCCTTCATGTTCTGTACCTCTAGCGCGGGAACCAAACAAGATGGCTTTTGCATGAGGATCAATCTCATGCAATCTATTGTGCATTGCTTCTATGATTTGTTTCTTCTCCATATCTATCAATATTAATATATGTTGCAAAAATACAATAATAATACGAAACTACAAGGACTTTTTATAACTTTTTACGGTTAATTTTCTCTAATTATGTAATGTGGCATTATCGTAATTGCAAAAAAAGATGTATTTTTGTAGGCAAAAATCGTATAAAAACAAGACCCGATAGCTTGACGAATCAGAGGCTACCGGGAATCAACGCTACAAAGATAGTGCTTTTTCTTGTTATAACCAAGTAAATGAACGATTTTTAATGAATTTACCTTATTTTTTCATCACCAAATCTGCGAGCACGATGGCGGATTCCTTCTCATCCCTCGGTGCATCTTTTGACTTCCATGCCACGATGAAGCGGATTCGGGCAGCGGTTACCTTGTAACCTTTCAACTCCCATTTGCCTAGTTCCTCCTTCATCTTGATGGAGAGCTGGGCTATGTCTCTGCCTGTTGATGGGAGACAGAGGCAATGGTCGTGGTAGGTTAACGGCATACCACTTCTCAGGCAAAGGATAGCGTCCTTGTGAGGCTTGGAGAAGCCCAAGTTTACATCCTTGTGTGAGAGCTGAAGCACTATTTCGTTGGGCTCATCGTAGGCTTGGGCATCATAGAGATGCTGGGCACTTTTCAGACTGTCGAAGAGATTGCCGTTGGTGTGGATGGCAAGCGTATGCTTGGCACGGGTCATACCCACATAGTATCGGCGCAGTATGTCATCAGTAGGATGTTCGGGATGGGTAATGAGCATCAGTACATGGTCGAACTCATGGCCTTTTGCCTTGTGGATGGTGCTGACCACGATGTCTGATTTCGAGATGTCACAGAAGTCTTCTACTGATGATTCAAACACGAACTCCCTCAGGTCGCTGTAGTATTTGGCACGATTGGTCTGTTCAAATATCTGGAGGCTGCGGCGCAGATATGGCAATGCCTGGCTGCTGGCATACTTTTGAAATGTCTGCTGCTTGGCTGCTTCCCAAATATCATCAGGGATGATAGGGGATTTCGTCTCCTTGATGCCTTGGTCTATCTTCTTCAAGAAGTATCTTACCTCTGCCAGATTCCAGAAGCGCAAGCCGTCCATTGATTGCACCAGCTTGGCCTTGATGCCATGACTGTGAAGAAGAGCCAGCATGATGACTGCCTCCTCATTGGTCTGCGTGAGGATGCTGATTGTTTCGTTCTTCTTGCGGGAAGAAGCATCGGCATCTTTTGAAGCGTTACTTCCCAGTAATCGTGTAACATCTTCTAGAATAGGCTGATACATATAAACCTTTTTCTCCTGAATCTCGTATGGATGCTTCACGATTCTTACCTCTCCATCTTCTTGACTCATGGAGATGATTGGAGTAGATTTGATTCGTTGGCGGATGTTTCGGGCGAAGTCATTGGCTGTATCCACGATGTGGCGAAGGCTGCGGTAATTCTCGGTCATCTCGATGAAACGGCTATGTTCTGTCTGGGTCAGTTCATAGAGATACTGCGAGTTGGAACCTCTAAACTCATAGATGTTCTGGTCATCATCTCCTACGGCAATCACCCTCATCTCTTCGTTGGCTTTCATCAGAGCAGAGACAAGGGCATAGTCATCCTTGCTCATGTCTTGCGCCTCGTCAATAACGAGCACGGTCTTGCTGATGCGATTGGGTTCCACTTCTCCATTGTTGATCATTTCGGCGGCTTGCTTAACCACATCTCCAGACTCATCCAGATTGCCAACCCTGCCCAGCAGGTCGAAGCAGTAGGAATGGAAGGTCTTGATTTCTACGAAATGGGCGGCATTGCCTATGAGTTGCATCAGTCGCTGCTTGAATTCTGTAGCGGCTGCACGCGAGAAAGTGAGCATCAGGAGTTGTTCGTGCTTTACATCTTCCAACAGTAGGAGAGAGGCAAGCTTATGTACGAGCACACGTGTCTTGCCGCTGCCAGGACCGGCAGCGACTACGATGCAGCGAGACTCATGGTCGTCGATGATTTCCTTCTGTCGCTTGGAGAGTATTCCGAAGAGTTGCTTATACTTCGAAGGTGTTACGTTGCGCTCTATCTCAGTCTCCCGGTTGCCCTTGAAGTACTTTGAGATGAAGCGATGGTAGTCCATCTGGAAGTAATCCTGCACATATTGCAGGGCGGCGTCATAATCCCTTACCATTAGGTTGGCATATTCGCCCACGATGTGAATCTGCTGAATCTTCTGCTTGTAGAATTCATTGAGCATGCGGTAATCCTCCTGCTTATAGTGGAGGCGAGGTTCCTTGATGCGTTTAATTGCCATCGCATTGTAAAGCACCAGGAATCCTCCTTCCAGCTTCATGGCTCCTATCTTGGAGAGATAGAGCAAGGCTTCCTCCACGTCTTCCAACTGTAGGGAAGAGAAGTCGGAGAAGAGTGACTGGTTGCTGGATTTCAGATCGTTCAGAAGTTCAACTACCGAGAATTGGAGAGGCTTCTCTCTTGAATCTACAGAAGAGCTATTGTTGCTCTCTTCTGTTACAGTTTTACTGTTTTCCTCAGCCAGGCTGTATAGTCTTTCGATAATGAATCGGCAAACTTCAATTCGTCTTTCGAATCGCTTGATGATGGTCTCTATGTCCTTGTCTCTTGTCACGATAAGATTGCGGACGCCATCTTCCTTCTTGTGCGCATATCCCTTCACTGCCAGGAAGTATAGCAGTGTGCGGATTTTCTTTTCGGTTGAAGTGTTGATACCGTCGTGTACGGCATTGTCATTGAGTTGTTTGTATGTGATATGCAGCGATTCATCCGGGATATGTTCCAGAATGTATCTTTCCAGTTTGGCGAAGTTTTCCAGCATCTGCTGAGGCTTGCGTTGCTTGTCGCTGATGTCTTGCAGATAGGCTGATATGTCACGGGTATCGGCAAGGATGCCTTCCTGTCGCATTCGGTCAACGGAGGAGATGACGTCTCGCTTGCTGAGTCCTAGGATGTCGGCGAGGTAATCGATGCGGGATTCAGCCTCGCTATCCTGTGCCTTGGCTATATGCTTCTGGGTGATGAGCGACTTGATGATGCGGATGGCATTCTTCATCTCATCTTCCGAGAATAGGGGTGATTCGGTGAGGCGCAGTCTTGCCTCGTCCATGTTCTTGACGGTGATACCTGTGGCATAGACATGCGGAATGTTGTTGCCACGCTCTATGTATCCGCTCTGTTCTAGAGCAGAAAGGGCGGTGCGAACACGGGTTTCTATGTCGGATACCGAGTCGTCCCAACCGGCTTGGCGGGCTATCTCCAGTGCCGAACAACTTACGTGTGGACGCTGCTTGGTAAAATCCTTAATGGCTTTCCATACCTGTTGTATCTCGCTGATGCTCAGCTTGGTTTGGTTGAGTAGGATGAAGTGCTTGTCCAAGTCCTCGTCGCTATAGAGTACATAGCATTTGGCATTGAGGTGTGGGTCTCTTCCTGCACGTCCAGCCTCCTGTACATAGTTCTCCAGAGAGTCGGAGATGTCGTAGTGGATAACCAGCCCCACATCGCTCTTATCTACTCCCATGCCGAAGGCGGAGGTGGCAACGATGATTCTTACCTTATCGCTCATGAAGGCATCCTGATTGTGTATTTTCTCATCGGCATCCATCTTGCCATTATAGGGCAGGGCGGATATGCCGTCACGGGTCAGCTTTTGGGCGAGTTCCCGGGTTCGCTTGGTGCGGGATACGTAGATGATGGTAGGGCAATCAGCCTGCTCTACCAGCGAGCGCAGGAGATTGTATTTGTTGCCGTCACTATCTACGTGGATAACGGAATAGTGCAGGTTGGTACGTGAGGCCGATGAGGCGAAGAGCTGGAGGTCGGTGCCCAGCCAATGCTTGAAATAGTCGCAGATGTCTTGCACCACCTTCTGTTTTGCAGTGGCGGTGAAGCAAGATACGGGTATCAGGGTCTGACCATGATTGCGGGCCATGGCGTCCTTGCCAAACTTGCGTTCCTGATATTCCTTGATAAACTTGCCGATATATAGGTAATCCACCCGGAAGTCTTGTCCCCATGCAGAGAAGCAGTGAGCTTCATCAATGACGAATCTCACCACATGCCGTGCCATCAGGATGCGCTCGATAGTTTTGGAGCGCAACATCTCTGGTGCTATATATAATAAGGTGGCATCTCCGCTCTGTACTCGTTCGATGGCTAGGGAGCGGGAGATAGGGTCGAGGAGACCGTTGATGGTTACGGCATCGGTGAAACCGCGGTCTGCGAGGTTATCTACCTGGTCTTTCATCAATGATTGCAGAGGCGAGATAACCACGGTGAGTCCATGTATGGTTCTGCCATCCATCAGGGCTGGCAACTGAAAGGTGAGCGACTTGCCGCCACCCGTAGGAAATATCGCCAATAATGACTTACCATCCACTGCTGCCTGCGATGCCTGTTCCTGCAGTGGTTCTCCGTCATAGGTACGGAAGGCATCATAGCCGAAGAGTTGCTTCAGGTTGTGATGAATGTCGAGCATGCGGTTGCAATACTCGCAGCCATCGGTGCATTGAGTATGGCAGAGCATATAGATAATATGTTCTACTTCGGGATAATGGAAGAGTACCCAACCTGGGGTTACAGATTGGTAATCGTCTGTGCCTATGAGGGCCAAGGCGTATGCCAAGCCGCAAGGCGATTGGGCTGCAAGAGCCGGAATGTCGGCATGGGCGCAAATATGATTCTTGTATTCCGAAAGAATGAATTCAGAAACGTCTATGATTGCATCATCCTTTTCGATGGCTCCCACATACATCAGGAATCCTCTGAATTCCTCTTCATGTTGGAGCAGCAAGGTGAAGATTTTCCTCTTTCTTTCTGATAATTGATTCCATGCAGCGATTTCATCCATCAAAAGCTCCTTGGCTTTCTCGCAGTCATTGACTGGATTATTCATCTGCTCGCTCATCAGTTTGTCGTCCTTTACCAGATGATGGTAAGGGCGCTTGGGGAAGAGGAGCGGGGAGAGATAGAGGGTATCTATCAGTATGCCGTTGAGTTGGAGATAGCGGGCATCGTGATGAATGAGGTTATGCCCGCAGATATAGTCAACCTTTCCTTCTTGCAGGAACTTGTTCAGTGCCGTCTGCGATGCTTGGTGAAAGTTGGCTCCGTCATAACGCAATGCTCCGATGTCGTGTATTTTATGGTCTTTCAGTCCCACTTCGGTATCCACGAAGGCAATGTTCCTGCTTCTGGCATCTTTCTTCTTGATGTCAGAACTTACGGTGAGATTGTTTTTCCTTCCAAAGAGGTGACTGAATATTGACATAATCTTCGATGTTTATATTTCCACCGCAAATGTACAATTATTATTTGATATATGCAAATAATCAAGTGCTTTTATCTTCTTTGAAAGCTGTTTTTATACAATTCCAAGAGGCTTGTGAGGATATCTTCAAGGCAGATTAATATGCCCCTAAAACCTTCCAGTCGTCTATGAGTTTGAACAGTCGGGGCATGGCTGGCTTGTAGCTGTCGGGATAGGTGAGGGAATAGACGAAGAGTATTCTGCCACTCTTGATGAATTTATCGTAATGACTGTAGCCATCTACTCTTACTCCGTTTTCATAGGCAGGACCGGAGAGGATGAATGCCTTATTCGATGCCTGCATCGTCCGCTCCGAATGAAGCTTCTGGGCTAGAGAATCGGCACAAGTCTGAAGGGTGTTGCTATAGTTGGGGGTAACATAACTTTCTAGAATGATGTTGGCATGATTGGTGAATGAGAACCGTGCATAGCCCTGGTATCCCGATACTGAAGTATCCTCCTGCTGGAAGAAGCAAGGATATTTGATAACGTAGCCGAAGTCCGGGTCATTGTATTCCTTCATGGGCGCCATCTCTACCTTGGTCTTGAAATCCGCCATCGGTGTATGCTGCTCTTTCGTAACCTCATGATGATAGTTGATGATGAAGTTTATCATCATCAGCAAGACAACTGCTATCAAAAAAAATTTCTTCATATCTTTGCCACTTTTATATTTTAGCCGCAAAGGTATGAAGAAGATGTGAAACAGCCAAATAACAAGTATGACATTTGACTGACATTTCTGAACTTATCTGATTATCAGTCGGTAAGACTTGCCTCTTTCCGACTCAATCATGAGGTTGCTATTCTGCTCAATCACCGGTTTGATACGGCGAATCAAGGTATAGAGCGTTTCGCTGGCATCCGGTTTCTTGGGCCAAAGAGCATCACAAATCTCCTGTTTGGAGAGTTGATGATGCGTATTGTTGAAGAAGAGTTGCATCAGCTGGTGCTGCATCGGAGTAAACTTGATGGCTTGTCCGCTTTCCTGATTGTAGAAGGAATCCTCGTCTTGAGAATAGCACATGGTGCCGAACATATCGGCCTCATGATTCCAGGGTTGTTTTCTGCGATGATAGTATAGCGATGCAATTGCCCAAATCATAGCCATGAGGGTAAGCGTCAAAGATGTCCTCTGGTTGCTCATACTCAAAACATCTGCCATCGAACAGTTAGCATAACTTTGGATAGAATGCTCGTTGAGAAGCATCTCTTTGCTGCTGAGCAGGTTGGCGCTATTTACCAACTGGGAATTGTTCTTGCCTCTTCTTCTGTCTTCCATCACATAGCAGAGATTACTGGTCGACTTCAGCAGGTCGATGCTGAGATGTGACCGGTAGCTCTGGATGGTATCAGGCGTAATCCATTGATATTTATTTTCCTGAAGAGTCAGAGCCAAAGCTTTGTTCATATCTTGTACAATGGCATACTGTGCCTTGCGGTAGTTGCTTACGCTGGAGAATGCCGCAGATATCACAAGGATGGCAAAGATGAGGATGGAATGATATGCTTTCAGTTTCATATTATCTATTCTGTTTAAATGATATACTGTTTAAAGATTCAAATGCAAAAGTACAGAAATTCTTTGAAAGATGGTATAAAACTAGATATAATATTCGTTAATTGATAAATGTCAGACTCATGTCAGCCATATTTTTCGCTTCGGTCTTCTCTTTTTGATACCTTTGCAGCAGAAAACAAGTTTTAGAAAAGTATATGATGACAATGAAGAAAAGTAAATTGTTAACAGCTATGGTGATGCTGTGGGCATTGATCTCTTGTTTAGAAATACGTGCCCAGGAAATCCAGAAGGTATCGAATGATTCTATAGCCTTGCAAGAGGTTGTTGTGAAGGCGGCACGAGTAGTCAACAAGGAAGATGGCAAGTTGATATTCCCAAGCGATATTCAGAAGCAGCGTTCTTTTTCTGGTTTTTCGCTTTTAGGAAAGTTGGCTTTGCCTCATATTAGGGTTGATGAGGCTGGTCGTTCCATTTCTGCTACCGATCATAAAGGAGAAGTACAGGTTCGCATCAATGGCATTCTCGCCAATATGCATGACGTCCAGATGCTGGATGTAGCTTCTATTATGAGTGTAGATTATATCGATAGCCCTGGCGTAAGATATGGAAAGAATATTGCATATGTGATAGATATTCATACCCGCAGGGCTTCATCGGGTGGCAGTTTGGGCTTCAACCTTACTAATGCGCTAACTACCAAGCTCGGTTCGAACGATGTCTATGCATCTGTCAATAGGGGCAAGAGCCAATTGAATATTTTATATGAGCAGACTTATGTGGATAATAAGGCATCCGAATATAATGAGGATGCTCAGTATCTTCTACATGATGGTTCTGAGTATCAGATATCTCGAAAAATCATGAATGTGGCAACTCGAAATTATGATAATACATTGCAGTTGAAGTATAATCTGGCTGATTCTGCCTTATATGTATTCCAGACAACGCTTACCACGGATTTCAGCAATCAGCCTTATACATCGAATGAGATGTGGTTTTCTGAATCTGGAAAGCCTGCGTATCCTGTTTACAGAACCAGCAAGGGTAGGGATTTTACTCCTACTCTCGATTTGTATTTCTATCATCAGCTGGGCAAGCATCAGTCTTTGTCGGCAGATGTTTTGGGCACTTATATCCACACCAAAGGAGCCTATTATGAAGGTGAGGGCGAACCCTATCAATATCAGGTAGATGGAAAGACCTATTCGCTCATAGCCGAGGCTATCTATGAAAACCGGTTGAAACCCTTTACTTTTTCTGCAGGAACCAACTTGAACTGGAAATATATGGATAATCAGTATTTGGGTGATGTGGTTAGCGAGAATGGTATCCGTTCATTGGGTATTTATGGCTTTGCACAAATCAAGGGAAGTTTGGGACAATTCAAGGAAGGAACATCCCGTTTAACTTATGTGGCTGGCTTCGGGTTGAGTAATCAGTCTTATCGACAGGGAGATGAGGAATTTAGTTTTTGGCTTTGTCGTCCGAAACTCACATTGGCTTATTCCTTGACATCTTCGTTTCAGATCCGCTTGGGAAGTGAATTATCACAGCATATTTCGCAGATAGCCATGATTTCGGATACCCGTATTCGAAAGAACAGTATGGAATGGACTGTGGGTAATCCTTCGCTTAAGCCTAACAGTAGATATGAGAACTGGGTTGCGTTCTCTTTCAGTAAACCAAGGATAAATACTGATTTTACCTTGAATTATCGCATCAATCGTCATTGTGATTTGGCGAAATACACCCGCACGGAAAATGATCAGTTTCTTTATTCCCAGACGAATCAGCCCCATTGTAATATGTTGTATCTTACGAATGATACCCGGTTTGACATTATCCCCGATCACCTTATATTATCTGTGAACGCAGGTATTTACCGTTTTTTCAATAAGGGCGATGAGTACAGTCATTGTTATACCGCTTATAATTATGGTGTAACATTACAGGGATATTGGGGAAAATGGACTGTGATACTGTATGCTGATAACGGTTGGAACTTTATGGAGGGAGAGAACATCGGGCATAATCCTCCTTCATTGGCTGCCTCAGCCAGTTATCATATGGGTGATTTCGATTTTACGCTCTATATGCATAATCCGTTTATGGCTCATCCGAAATCCTATTCTGCAGAAATCGTCAACGCCTTGCTCCGCAAGCAGGTTCGTGGTTATGACAATTCGGGAGGTAATTTGTTCCGTATCGGTGTTGCCTGGAATATCAATCGGGGAAAGGAATACCATAAGATACAGCGAAATATCAACAATGAGGAGCGCGAAACGGGTATCTTGAAATAGTTGGCTTTACTTTCTATATGGGTTGCATGGGCAACAGCCGGAATTTATTTCTTCCCTTTATTGATGATATAAATTCCGGCAGTAGCCAATGCGCCTGCTAGCAGATACTTCCAGTAGAAGGTTTCGCCCAGACAGAGGCAGGAGGTGATGGCTCCTACTACGGGGATGAGCGAATTGTATATCGCTACCTTTCCTACGGGATTGCAGCTCAATAGTTTGTTGTAGAGAGCGAAACTGATGGTTGAGATGGCAATGAGCAGCAGAAGGATGGTGATGCCCCAGAGGCTGGTGACTGGCAGATAGCCACCCATTAACAATGCAGGAATCACCAGTAAGGCTCCACCGATGCTCAGCGAATAACCGGTTCCTACGAAAACATCCACCCTCTTGCTCAAGCCTCGGGTCAGCAGGGAAGCACTGGCTCCACACAGGGCATTGAGGATAATCATACCATCGCCCAGGAATGTGAAACTTCCGCTTTCCTTTCCGCCAAGGTTCAAGGCAAGGATGCCCAGGAAGCCGATGATGCAGCCCAATGCCTTTCGCCACGTCATCCTGTCGCTCTTGAAGAAGATGCAGGCAAGGATAACCACCGTGAAGACGCTCATCGAATTGAGTATCGCCGAACGTGCTCCTGCATTATGCGAGAGTCCGAAATAGAAGAAAGCATAATGAAGGGTGGTGTTGAGGAGTGCATAGAGGAGAAGGAACCAGACATTCTCTTGAACAGTTTTCTTCTTGAATCCGAATTTACGGTGTGAACTTCTGGCGATGGCAAGGATGATGATGCCGGAGATGAAGAAGCGGATGCCGGCAAAAAGCATCTTGCTTCCGGTCATGTCTGCTGTAATCTGATATTCCTCCATTCCCATTTTTATCAATGGGTAAGCCCATCCCCACGAGATAGCAGCCGTAAGGGCGAACAGGCTTACCCATACCGGGCGCTGAAATATACTGAGTGTATTTGTTTCTTTCTTTTCCATTATAATTTAATTGGTATTCCCTTGCTTCTGTGTTTGCTAAATGGCAATCTACAAGTCCCCCAGATGTCTTTCTATCGGAATTCCTCGGTTCTTGTCCTTGTCATCCTTGTTGATGTCTATCCAGTTGCGTAGGGTATCCATGGCGATGCGGGTGGCATGGCGAAGATGATCGCCATCCTTCAGTCTGCCCACGATGATGCTGGAGAAGATGTCGCCGGTGCCCGGGAACTGAACAGGGATTTCTTCGTAGGGCAGGAGGAAATACTCTTCTGTAAGATGATTGAAACCTACCACGGCATGCTGACCCTCTACGATGCACGAGGTGATGAGCACGGAGTGGGAACCGATGGCTCTCAGTTTATCTATCAGTTCATAAGCTGCCTTCTCCGAGATTCCCTCTTCCTTGTATTCCGAATCCGTCAGCAGGCAAGCCTCGGTATAGTTGGGAAAACAGAGATGCGATACGCTCAGCATCTCCTTCATGCATCTCACGGTACTCTCACTGGCTCCACCATAGAGCTTGCCGTAATCGCCCATCACGGGATCTACATAGATGTCGGTGCCCAGTGCTGCCTGTTCTCTGCAATAACGTGCCACCAGCTTAGCCTGACGCTCTGAAGCCATGAAACCCGTGGTGATGGCATCGAAGTGAATGCCCAGTTCGTTCCACTTCTGCAAGGCTTCCTCGATATACGAAGTGCATTCCAGAATGGCGTACTTGCCGTATGGGAAGGTGTTGCTGATGAGCATGGTGGGTAGATTGAACACGTCGAGTCCCATATAAGAGAGGATAGGCATCTGAACAGCGGCAGATACCTTTCCGTAGCCACACATGTCGCTGATAATAAGGATATTACTTTTCGCTTTCATTCTTTCTTTTTTCTACTTGCTTTTCTTTCTTATCCTAATTATCTCTTAATAGCTGGCTGTACACTTGATACCCAGTGCCTCTACACGCTCCTTGATGGCATCGAGTACTTCCTTTGGTGCCTTTTCCAGCAACTTGTCTGGTGTTTCACGGGCGATGGTATAAACCATTACCTGCTGAGGCTGGATGTCTTTCACTGCCTCCAGCCAAGGAGCTACGAAATGCTCGCTGGTATTGTCCAAACCGTCACCTCTCAGGAACATGGTCTGGATGATGACGTGACCCTTGAACATCTTCAGATATTTGATCACATCCTTCACGTCGTAGTTAGGCTGCTGAGGGCGGTCCAGCTTCTTGATGTAATCCATATCCACGGTATCCAGTTTCAGGATGTTGTTATCCACGAGCATCAGCGCCTCTCTCACTTCCTCCTTATATATATAGGTGGCGTTGCTGAGTACGGATACTTGTGCTTCAGGGAAATATTTTTTGCAGAGTTCCATCGTATCTTCCACGATGCCCTTGAAGTCAGGGTGCCCCGTAGGTTCACCATTTCCGGCGAAGGTGATGTCGTCCAGAGGCTGGTTGTTATCGTGGCGCTCTTTCAGAACCTTCTCCAGTCCTTCTCTTACCTCCTCGCGGGTAGGGCGCTTCTTCTTAGGACGGAAGTCGGCGTTGAATCCGCATTCGCAATAAACGCAGTCGAATGAGCAGACCTTGCCATCAGATGGCATGAGGTTGATGCCCAATGAAACTCCAAGACGGCGGGAGTTTACCGGACCGAATATCGGTGATGGATAAATAATCGTTGACATAATCTTATTCTCCTTTATCTAATCTATTCTTTATTTTATCTTGGTAATACCTATTTTATACCAATCTTATTTACTTGTTCGTAATTTGGTGGGCAAAAGTACTAAAAAATGTTGGAATGAACAAATAAATCAACTGAAAATCGATTTATCCTTACCATTTGTCTTCTATCTCCGATAGATTGTGTACTTTTGCATTCAAATCCGGGGAGAATCTTGGTGATTTCGATTCGGATTTAAAGAAAAAAACAAAAAAGTTGATGTTTTATTATCCCTAAATCTGCAGCGTAATTATCTGATAATCAACTAGGATATTTCCGATTTTTACATATATAACACCGAAAATGCACCGAGTTGCGTATCAAACAAGTTACAGATACTCAAACAGTTGTGTGATTACGACAAAACAAATGTTTGGTAAAATGACTCATTTTCCGCAAAACGGTGCAATAAAAATCTTAGTTTTCTAACATCTTTTTGGTAAGCCTATCGATCGTTTTCTGTTGACTCTCGATAGTCTTGTTCTGTCTCTCAACGATTGTCAACAGGTTTCCCTGGTTGCCTTTCGTGAGTTTCTCTCCCATGATTAGGTAATTAGCGTCTACCCAATCGACGGCGTTAATGATCTTCACGATAATGTCGTAACTAGGGGCATTTCTGCCAGATACGATATTTTTGATCGTGGTCCATGGTACACCAATCTTCTTTGCGAATGTAGCAATGGTGTGACCCTCTTTTTCAATGATGCTGTTCACGCGTTCATTGATAGTTTCTGTTACTTCTTTTTCTTTTTCCGTACTCATAATATGTAAAATTCAAACAAAATGCTGAAAAATACAAAAATAATCAGTGAAATGTTTGGTTGTGTCACTGAAATGTTATATATTTGCAGCGTGTTATTAATTCTCACGGTGCAAATATACAAAAAATATCGCACATAATGATGATTTCAAACAAAAATTTTAAAAAATATGGGTTTTAGTGAGTACATGAAAAGTCTTCCATATCCACGTTGTGGGATAGTAGGAGAAATTGCTGAGAAATGCAAAGTATCTAATAATTCCGTCTATAGATGGATCCAGGGCAAGTCCAAACCGAACGCTCTATGCAGAGGAATTGTCGCTGAGTATCTAGGTAAGCCAGAGCATGAACTTTTTCCTGATGAGTAAGTATGGAGTCAGTCGAGTTTTATAATACGCCAGAAGGTGATGTTATGTATAAGCAACTGGGTAAACCTGTCCAGGAACTTACAGCTGACAGCCGCAAGGTTGTCGAGGAGATGCTAGACCTTATCAAAACTAGATATCCTAAGGCCTTCAAGGCTCTGTGTGGTCAGTATACAGCTAGCGAGCTAAATCGCAAAGTATACGAGTTTAACATTGTGTCCAGGTTCGTCAGATGCAACTTTGGAGAATATGATGCACATACTCCTGATATTGATACAGATGGTTTCTTTCATTTCGAGGAAGTCAAGTGCCCGTTGCGTGGCGAATGTAGAATGGAGGGCGTTATCTGCAAGCCAAAATTAGACTCTAAGCTTACAGATCGCGAGTTAGAGATAGCGGAGCTCATATCTAGGGGTCTGCACGCTCAAGAAATCGCAGATCGCCTTTATATATCTATTAAAACCGTACAACGACATAGGGAGAATATCAAGGCTAAGCTTCAGCTAAGGTCACTAGCACAGGTGGCGGCATATTACCTGGAGCATATAAAAAATAAATAGCTTATGCCCAAGAAATGCGTTATATGTAAAAATGGCAGAGCATGTATCAACGGCTTGTTCTGCCTTAGGTTAAAGAGGTATGTCGAATATATAAATAAGCCAATATGTGACTATGAGTAATAAAAAATGGACTAAAAATGAGATAGCATACCTGGTAGAGAATTACGGGAGAATGAGCCTTGAGGATATGGCCATCCATCTCAACCGTTCCGTCATGGCCGTGCGGTTGTATGCTCTTCGGCATAGACTAGACGACAAACACCAGGTTGTTAAAGAAAATCGCCTGAAGAAGTTGCTTGAGTATCGCTTTCGTCACCTTGAGGATTTCCATCCGAGCAAGTTCTTCTTCCGGGAGACCGGAATTAACCAGGTGAGATATTGGGATCTGTTCTTCGGGCGGAAGTCAATCAAGCCGGAGGAATACAAGGCTGTTGCCGAATATTTCAATATCACGATCTCGGAGGCATTCGATTCCCTTCAGCTTAATCTTTTTTATCAATAAATATGTATATGAAAATCAACTCAAACTTCATCGAGAACGTCAAGAGTAAATTGGATATTGTTGACGTGATCGGTTCATATATCACCCTCACGAAGGCTGGCATCAATTACAAGGGCATTTGCCCGTTTCACAATGATAGCCATCCTTCCATGATGGTGAGCAAGACGAGGCAGACTTATCATTGCTTCGTTTGCGGAGAACATGGAGATGTCCTGGACTTCCTGAAGAAGTACAACCAGATCACATTTCCTGAGGCTCTGCGAATGGCCTGCAAGCTTGCAGATGTAGAATTCCCCGAGCAGGAGGCAACTCCTGAAGAGAACGCTGCATATAAACTTCTGGAATCTCGCCGCATAGCTATTGCTGCGGCTGCTAAATTCTATCAGGGGAATCTATCCCAGGCAGAAAGCTTCCTCAAACGTCGTGGCTATGACTATACGGACAAGACGCTTGTGGAATATGGTGTTGGATACGCACCTGTTGGCAATGTAGCAATGAAGCACCTTACGGAGAACGGATATAATCTCCAGGTTCTCACAGACGTTGGGGTATTAGGAAAGTCTCAAGATGGGAGAAGCTATGATTTCTTCCGTGATCGCGTCATGTTTCCATTCTACGATGTATCTGGAAGAGTTGTTGCGTTTTCCGGAAGAATCGTAACCCCGAATGATAATGCCGGCAAGTATGTTAACACTGGGGAAACTCCTATTTTCAGAAAAGGCCAGCATATTTTCGGACTCTACCAGGCTAAAAGAGCAATCGCCAAAGAAGGATTTACATATCTTGTCGAGGGACAATTTGATGTCATTACCCTCCATAAATATGGGGTAGAGAATGTCATCGGCGGTTCTGGAACCGCGTTTACCGATGACCAGGTAAGGCTTATCATGCGCTTCACCCAGTCTGTGGTCATGATATATGATGCTGATGATGCGGGTATGAAGGCTGCTGTCAAGAACTGCGAGCTGCTGCTGAAGGCTGGTGCGAGTGTCAAGTGCATCCGCTTGCCAAAAGGGTACGACCCAGACAGCTATGGCCAGCTCTGCAAGGAAGAAACAAAAAAGAAGCTATCTGAAACTATCGAGGCCTTCCCGAAGGCAATGAAAAGGATGCTGGTTCCTCGTGGTTGCAAGGATGAAGCAGTCATTGCTGCAGCAATGAATACAATCTCCAATCTTATAGCATGCGTCCAGGATGCAGGACTCCGTCTCGAGTACATGAAGACTATGGCCAGAGACTTCGATACGAAAATGACCATCCTGGAGGATAAGGTAAGAGATATTCGCCGTAATATAGATAGTGTCAAGAAGGAAAACCTACAGCATGGCATCTTTGGTATTGATAGCTTGAAGGAGAATCTGAGAAACAACGAGCCTGCAGTAGTGACCTCATCGATAGATACATTCTTAGAGTCATACGGAGATAATCCTATCGTGTATGTTTCCGGCACGCCATCCTCTACGGATATCGAAAACCTCAGACGCATCTGCTGTTATTTCGTCACTACTGAAGAGGGATGCAGCATCAATACCACTACAGGTGAGGATAGCGCCTATATGACAACGCTCGCAGAGATGTATAAGGCTGGTATCTCTCAGATAAGAGTCACGCACGAGGATAAGGTGGAATCCTTTATCGATTTCTATATCCGCATACATGGAGAGCTGCTGTCCGGATTTCTGGGCGACAAGGTTCCGATCATTACAAGGTGTATCGAGTTGACCAGCTATGCGGAGGAAACCGTGATAACTGTCAACAAGAATCATTACTGCAGTAAATTAGGGCTATCCAAGGGCCAGTTCGACGAGATCCGTAAGCCGTTCGTCAACAAGCGCAAAAATGTAATGAAGGCGAATGCCCTGAAAGATGATCTCTATGATGATGACTTTGACGGTGATGAAGTTCCCAGTTATGTCAAGGAGGGAGAGTACGCACAGATGTTTCGTGAGTGCAAGTATTATCCTCGCCTTAATAAGCAGGGCATACCAGTCTGCTATATGTTCCAGAATAAAAACGGACGTGGATTCTCTCAGGTTGCAGACTTCTATATGGTCCCTCTTCTCCATATCTTCAACGAAGATTTCGAGCAGAACAAGCGAGTGCTGAAGGTGAATCGTCGTTACTTCGACAAGCCGTTATATATCGAGGTACTGTCAAGTTCTCTAAAGAAGATGAGTACCATCGAGGACGTTCTTGTCAACTATGAAGGCGTGAATTTTACAGACGGAGAAGAATGGCAGTGGAGGCGTATCAAAGAATATATGAGCCGCCATTTCGTTCAGTGCCGGGAGATACAGGTATATGGCAACCAGCAGTCGGAGGGAATGAGCCGGAAGACAGATGAGCAGTTTTTTGCCTTTGCCAATGGTATCGCCCACGAGGACAAGGACGGGAAATATGTGTTTGAGAAGGTTAACGAGCTGGGTGTTGTCACCCATAATCACATGAACTATTATCTTCCTGCATTTTCAACCATTTACGCCGGATCCGGGCGCCAGTCAGACAAGTACGAGCTGATATCTCAGCTGACATACGATGATATTCCTGCTGACAAGCAGGTCAGTTTTGAAAAATGGGCATCCTTAATGGATAAGGTCTATAAGATTAATGACAACGGCAAATGGGCTATCGTTTTTGCGTTGATGTGCGCATTCCGAAGTAACATACATTGTCTGGACCGACTCTTCACGGCGCCCTTCTTCATGGGCCCAATGTCTTCAGGTAAGACTCAGATCGCGATATCTATCCGTTCTCTCTTCATTAGTCCGACCATCCCGATTTTCAACCTCAATACAGGTACTGATGCGGCCATGAGTACGATGATGGGTACATTCCGTGATGTTCCGGTTGTTCTCGATGAGTATAATAACAAGGATATCTCGGATACCAAGTTTCAGGCGCTGAAGGGTATTGTATATGATGGTGATGGTAAGCAGAAACGCCGTGGAACCTCGGGAAGGTATATCGAGAATGATAAGGTATTTGCGCCGGTGGTTATTTGCGGTCAGGAGACCCCTCAGCGAGATGACAATGCCCTGATGAGCCGCGTCATCATTTGCGAGGTCCCTAAGCCTAAGAACAGGACACCGGAGGAGACTAAGCTGTTTGAGGAGCTCAAGAATATAGAGAAGAATATAGGGCTATCCAACGTATTACTAGAAGTGCTGTCGCTCAGACCTGCAGTCATGGACCATTTTCGTGCGCTCAAGCAGGAGGCATACAGCGAGCTCAAGAGTGATGTAATCAATTCCGGAGAGATGGACCGACTCATGAAGACGGCTTCCTTGTTCCTGGGAATGGTTAAACTGGTGGAGCGATATTCGGATCTGAAACTTCCGTTTACATACGAGGAGTTCTTTGCTCTTGTGCAGGAGAAGATTAAGTTCCAGCTATCTCTGATCCGTAGCACGGACAAGCTCGCTATGTTCTTCAATGCAGTCAACAACATGATCGATACCAAACAGGTGCTCGTTGGCCGAGAAATGCTCATCGAGCAGCCTAAGAGTGTTACGGGTAAAGATTCGCACGGAGACAAGAAAACGTTCGCTTTCGAGCCTGGTACGCATGTTCTGTTCCTCCGTCTCAGTAGCGTTTATTCCATTTATGACAGGAGTGGGTACAACAGCGAGAATACAACATTATCTACCCTTGAGCAGAATCTTCGCTCACATCCATCATATGTTGGAACCGTACCATCTCGACGCTTCGCCTGGGAGGAGACCGTTGAGGTAGCCAAGCCGGACGACCAGGAAACAATGGTAAGAGTGCGTAAGGAGCGCTCTACATCTACAAGTGCAATTATCATCGACTATGACAAGTTCATGGAGATGTATAATATCGACTTCAGACGAGGAGAAATCCTCGCCGAGAGCGTCGCTCAGAGTACTCCAGGAGTAAATGAGGAGGCTAATACTGATATCAATACCCAGCAATACAAGCCTGGCAGCATACCATTTGACGAGACTGACGCAGGTAAGAATGGGGATAAACCGTTCTGATAGGAGCCAGAAAACTACCTTATATAAGGTATAGACTACCCCAATTTAACGATACAAAGATACAAAAAATATTCGAGAAAACCAAAAGTTTTCCGCATAAATTTGAGTTGAATTTTGCATATTTTTACCCACGTAAACCCGGGAGGGCGAGCGTGGGTATTTCTTTACATTTATGTGTGTTCCAGATGCGAAAAATCCCCCGTACCCCCTAAAATTTCAAAAATAACCGAGAAAACGAAGTTTTGAAAATGATTTTCAGAAAAATGCCTTCCTACAATCCTACAATCCTACAAATGCATTTCTTTTCAAACTATTATTATTATCTATTTATCTTATTATCAGTATGTTATGTGTATTTTTGCGTTTTTGTGGTTTTGTAGGAAATGCTGTAGGATTGTAGGACGTTGTAGGAAATAGGAAATTTTTACATTTTGGCGCTTTTGGAGATTTCGTCCTACAGAATACCCCATTTTGTAGGATTGTAGGACGTGTAGGAAACGAAAAAATGAGTGTGTAGGACAAAAATATGTTTGATAAAATTTGTGTAACTCGCTGAAATGTAGTATCTTTGCATTCGTAAGCCTACAATTTGTAGGATTGTAGGACGGTAGGAAGCAAAAATAAGCAAAAACGATATGGAAAGAAAAAAACGTCTCTCGAAACGAACAGCGTCTGTTAGAATTGAGCCCTATCTGGCTGAGTACATTCAGAAAAAGCTAGAAATTGAGCCAGAAACAGGCGGAGTAAAAATACCATACACCACAGATCTGTATCATGTGGTGTGGAATTGTATGGCCAAGCCCGACTCTCATCATGATGTCATGGAAGACTGTAATCTCAAGATATATCTGCCTTCTCGGCGCTCAAAGATGGATGGACATCCTGGTAAGGATCCGGCTTACTTCAATTATCTATCCAGTAATGCGGCGAAAAAAATAGAAGAGCATATTCGACTTCTCTTCAATTTCGAGTTTCACCGACTCATGATTGAGAATGAAGAGCTGGGCAGGCCGTTACGGAACCAGGATGTGGTAGACAATTTCATCAGGAGATACTCTCTGAGGTCTATATCGCCCGATGCGCTCCTGAAGAACTTTTATCGCTACCGCCAACGGCTTTTTCCGAAAACACCTCGAAAATACCAAAAAAAACGGGGCATTTAATTATTTTTAATACATACTGAGTGCAAATTTCTGTCACTCAAAAATTAGCAATAATCACTCTAAAATTTAACATTATGAAAGAGTTTTCCTGTCTTTTAATGATTTCCTATCTCGGAGGGATGGAAAGAAGCATCGTCCTCAGCACCGATCCGTTCACATTCGAGCCTTCGATAACAGAAGAAAATGGAGGTGTGTACTGGGATTGTAGTAAGACATTTATTGTCGATATAGCGGACGAGAGCATTTTTAACGAACTAAAGGTTCCTCGCAGCGCTATCGTTACGCTCGCAAGTGTTGGACTTCCTGACGCACGTACGTATGCAATAGGCACAAAAACAATACCGGCGAAGGTTCAGCTCGTCAGACATCTGAATAAGGCGAAGCTTATTGTTAAGTGCAAAATGCTTGCGAATCCATTGTTTTAAGGTCTTTTATATACCTATTATATATATATACCTTTGCGGAAAACTTAATCAAGATGGATGAAATACAGACCCTTCTGCTTTCCACTCTACCTCTATGGATTACTGAGGATGCCTACCGTCAACTGATGGTGGCTGCTTTCCCGTTGAATGGCACGGTGGTAAGCTTCGAACAGAAAAAAGCCGAACAGGCAATGAGTATTCCTGAGATCCGGGAGTATCTCAAGACTCATACGTATTATCAGTACGAGACGCATGAAGCGCTGTTAGCGATATCTTCCAAGGTATCGCAGAGAGATGAAACGAAAAGTGTGCAGCTCACGGATGAATATGATTCGCCATCTCTGGATGATGGTACAATCGCATATCATCGTGTATTCGGAGTTGTGACAGCAAACAGCTACTGGTATTTCTCTTCCAAACAGCTGGAACAGGATATTATTGCCGCTGAGAATAACCCGCAGATATCCGCTCATCTCCTTCATATCAATTCTCCAGGAGGAGAGGCATGGTACATGGATCGATTGAGCGAGACTCTGCGAAGCGTCAAGAAACCTATCATTGCCATCTACGAAGAATACTGCGCATCGGCGGGCTATTACATCGGCTGTCATGGTCAGAAACTTTACGCCACAACGAATCATGACTTCGTTGGATGCATCGGTACTATGTGTTCCTTCTGGAACTTTGAACCATACTTCGAGAAGTTAGGGCTGAAGAAAATTACAGCGAAGGCTACCAATTCTAGCCGGAAAAATAAGATTTTCGAGGACCTGAAGGACGGTAAGTCTGAAGACTATATTAAGAATGTTCTTGATCCGATGAATGAACAGTTCCTGGCAGAAGTGAAATCTCAGCGTTCCAAACTGGCAGAACTGGATGATGATGCTCCGGTACTTCAGGGCGAGAGCCTGTATACCGCTCCAGCAGAAGAAGTCGGTCTCATCGATGGCAAGCGCACCTTACTGGAGGCGATTGCAGAGGCGGCGCAGTTGGGTGATGCCTATATGGGCGCACAAAGCCTTTACGGATTTAGCTAATATATTATTTTTGTTTGATCTAAGTTGTTTTAATATTTAAATGATTGATTTATGAATTTCAAAGCAAAGTTAAACAAAGTTCTCGAGAAACTTGGTTTCGTCAAGAAGTTCGAGAATAAGAGCCTTACCGCAGATGAGTATAAGGCTCTTTGCGAGGCGTATCAGAAAGAGTACCAGAGTACTCTCATGGATGACCTCGCTGCGGAGAATAGTGCAGCCGAGCAGGCTGAGCATCAGAAGCAGATCAATGAGCTCTATGCCATCGTGTCTAAAGCAAACAAGTCAAAGGATGATGATCCTGATGACGATAAAGGTGGCGAAGGCGATGACGATGATGATGCAGGAAAGAAGAACGAGAACAGTCAAAACGTATCGTTCGAGAAACTCTGTACAGCTGTCAACACTCTCACCGAGAACATGAAGAAGATGGCTAATAGTACAGCAGATGACAAACCCGCTGCTCATGTTACTGCTCCTTCTATTCCTATTAACGGTTTTGAGACAAATGCGAACTACCTTTTCGGAATTGAGCATTCTATGTTCGATATGAAAAAGCGCTGGAACCGCATTGTCGCTAATCCTGAGATAGCTTTAGCATCCACACCAAACGAGGAGACAGACGGCAAGGCATTCCGTACCGAAGCGATGGCATTCGCGAGATCACTCCAGGAACGCTACAAGTATCACCAGGTACGCAACGAGCTCGGTAACGTCAAAGCTCTCGCTTCTGGCCAGTTTGCCACAAATTACTCAGGCGTGGATAATGCCGGACTGGGCGATCAGTTCGTAATCCTTCGCCAGGATGCGCTTATTGCCCGAATCCTTGAGCTTCGTAATCTTACAGAGTTCTTCCCTGTTCGTTACGGCGTTCAGGATCGCGATATTCTCTTCAACGCATTCTTCGATGAGGTATCCCAGGGCTACCAGGAAGGTGAGATCTACAAGGGTGGTATGCAGCTCGAGAACGAGATGGGCTATGTTGATGACGCCATGATTAAGGTTAAGTTCGGCCCGATGAAGGAACTTGAGCGCAAGTATATCGCTTATCTCAACAAGGAAGGCTCTGATCCTATCAAGTGGTCTATGGTTGAATTCTGTCTCCTCAACCTTCTGAAGAAGGCTCAGGACGAGCAGAACCAGCGTCGTATGCGTGGTATTTATGTAAAGCCAGAGACAGGTCAGGCATCAAGCTACCTCAATGCAGGTACAGGTATCTGGTACACATTGCTCCGTTACATCCATGACTACAGCATCAAGCCATTTGCCAATAAGAGCTACAATACTTATACTTCAGCTAATATGCTGGATGCGGTTAAGGAGTTCATTACCGACGTTAAGACTCACCTCTCTGAGGGCATGACCATCGATAACCATGTTCTCTATCTCAACGAGAACCATATTGACTGGTGGCTTGCTAACTGCCGCGAGACTTACGGCAAGGATCAGGACTTCACCGGTCCTAACGGCTACAAGAACCGTGTCCCAGACTCTACCATTCAGATTAAGTGGCTCCCATATGAGGGCAAGTCTTGCTGGATGTTTATGGACGTTCCTGGCAATATTCAGTTTGTAGAGAATCTCCCTGGCGAGATGTTCGCCGTAAAGATGGAGGAGCAGATGGAGATGGTTCGTGCCTGGAGTACCTGGAAGGAAGGTTGTGGCGCAGCCTTTACCGGTCGCAAGTTCGACAATAAGGCTGCTATGGATGCCAACGATTACGAATTCCAGCAGATCTTTACCAACCTCCCTGCAACTGTTATTGGTGCAGAGATCAACGGTGCAAACGGCTTCTGGCAGATTACAGATGCTGCTACTACAGCAACCGCTATCGAGGATATTACGAATGCGAAGGCTGGCGTAGCTTACTGCATCGAGATTGGTGAGGATGATACCAAGCATCAGCTTACCATCGCCAAGAGCGACAAGTTTGCGAACATTACCGCAGAATGGACTCCTAGCCAGCCGGGCGACTACATCATGGTTATTCTCGGTAAGGACGAGAAGTTCCGTGAGCTCGAACGTCGCATAGGTGGCAAGCGAACCATTAACAAGGCTGTTCAGCCTAATGTTCCTGGTGGCCGTTAGTCCTTATTATATATATTGTTAACTCGTAGGTGAAGTACGGCGTACCTCGCCTACATTTTCAGAAAAAATTATGAAGAAAAACAATATTCCAGTACGTTCTCGTACTTATAACCCTAACGAGGGTTATCATTATGCCCAGCATAAGGGCCGTCTTCTCTTCATGACGCTCATTATGCTGCTCGGCATCGTTTCACTTCTGCAGACGTTAGCTGATCCTACATCTACCTTCGGTATAGGTGGCACAGGAGTCTCTATGGCTTCATTCGTTGCGCTGACCTCTATAGAAGATGTAACAGACCGAGATACTCATGGTTCTGCTATTGCTTACCAGGTAGTGTTGGTCCCTACGACGTTAATTGATCTATCGAAGGCCTTCCCTCAGCCGGATAAAGACCGCATGGTCAAGGCGATGCCGTTTAAGACGGCTGCCGCCGACACCCTGAAGGCATTTCTCTTCGATGCTCATGATATTCCTACGTTCACGGCTACGACAGAGAAGGGAGATATTACGACATCTGGCGAGAATAACCTGGTAATTATTATGGGTGGTACTCGCGTGGATCTCTATAACTTCATCGAGCAGTATGCTGGTGGTAAGTTTATTATTCTCTACAAGCATGTAAAGGAAACGCAATGGTATATCGTCGGCGAACCTGAGCGTCCTATGATTCTCAATAATACAGAGACTAAGGATGATAAGGATGGCCGATACACCACCTTCACCTTTAAGCGCACATCTGTAGACCTTCCTTGTCTGTATGCTGAGGATCCTCTTGGTGTGACAGCTGCCGAGGCTGCCGCTCATTCAGATACATCTGCTGGCGCAAAACCGGCTACTACTTCAGGTTCTTCAACCGGTAAGTAAGACTGCAGCTTCTTAATGTTTTCATTTTATTTAATTATTGATTAATTTTAAGGTGTGTCGCCACAAGAGGTGGCGCACCTTTTATAATATATAAGGTATGATTAGTAGAAGAGAAAAATTACAATTATTCAATAAGCTCAGAGGAGCCGGGCACGCTGAAGCCGACCTTGCTCTCCTGGAGGATGCAAACCCTCGCCATCCTAAACTTACTCGTTTCGCGCGTGATCCGAAACGGTATGCAGACGAAATACTCTACGCCCTTTTAGATGAGTGCGATGAGGGAGATATCGTGGATCATCGAATCTATTTCGAGAAGTTGAATGAAAATATTGACGATACCCCAGTCAATGATGAGCAGGGACCGGAAGGCGGTTCAAGTGATACTTCAGCCGATGATAAGCAGCCCCCAGCAGATGGTTCAAGTAATACTTCAACTGGAGATGAGCAGGGACCGGAAGGCGGTTCAAGTGATACTTCAGCCGATGATAAGCAGACCCCAGCAAATGGTTCAAGTAATACTTCAACTGGAGAAGAGCAGGGACCGGAAGGCGGTTCAAGTGATACTTCAGCCGATGATAAGCAGACTCCAGCAGATGGTTCAAGTAATACTTCAACTGGAGAAGAGCAGGGACCGGAAGGCGGTTCAAGTGATACTTCAGCTGAAGGGAAGCAGATACCTGCAGATGGTTCAAGTAATACTTCAACCGAAGAAGAGACTCCTGAAGGTGAAAGTCAGCAGGAACCAGAACAATCTGATACTGCCGACCCAGGCGAGGACTCAAAAAAAAAGTAGTTCAAAAGGAAGAGGAATATCCTAACATAGATTGGGATAACCTCTATAATGAGGACGTGCAGATGGCAACCGTCATTTATAACGACCGCATCAACACCTGGCGCAAAATGAAGAAACTCGACGAACTCCTGGACAAGAAACCAAAGGCGAACGATGTGGCTGCCATGGCGGAACTCCGCATCCGTAACCTTCAGGCATTCGACGAACTGAAGGCATACAACGATACAGGAAAGTTCCTGTATAAGCATCCATTGCTGAAGGGAAAGTCTGAATTCGATGAACTCGTAAAACTGTTCAGGAAGGATCCTGCCGAGTTTCTTCATAAGCATAAAAACGTGCTCGATAATATCAAGCGCTACAAGAGCTACATTAAAAGAGATGATCGCAAGGATAAACGTGCCAGCGACCGTGAGAACCTCCAACGCCATCAGGAACGTGAACGTATGTTTAAAATGGTAATGGAGCAGTATAGTGACAAATCAGACAAATCAGATAGATAAGATGGATAAGACGGAATTAAAGAAGATTGCAGAAACCTGCGTTTCGATGGTGAAGAACGGAGGTGTACTAGAACAGGCTCAACTCAAGGCAGACGAGAAGATAGCCGAGCTGGCAGCAAACGGCGACCTCGATGCCATCAAACTGTTGAATGAGCGGATGCAGGATCGCGAAGAACTGAAACTTAGAAAGAAGTTGTTTGGCGTATGAAAAGCGAGATAGAAAAACTGGAGAGCGTTCATCCGGACCTTATTACCACCTTCCTGACTACAGGTGAAGGCAAAGGCATTCCAGAGGACGTGCAGACCTTTCTGAAGCAACTGCAATGGGCTGCCGAAATATACGAGTACGAGCGTAACATAACTCGTGGCGCCCGTCAACTCAAGCAGCGCATAGCCGCACAGCAGAAGATTACCCTCGATGTGCGCACCTGCATGACACGCATCAATCAAGCGATATCTTACTTCAACGTGGATTGCAACGTAAGCATCAAGGTCTGGGAGAATGATTTTGCCAACAAGTATGAAGACCTTGCTAAGCTCTGTTCTGCCAAGCGCGACTACAAGATGCAGAAAGCCTGCATGGACCAGGCTCTGGAATGCCGCAGACGTGCGTCTGAGCAGGCAGAGGCAGATAGAGATCTCGGAGTTGTGTTCCTCATTACTCCAGAGGTTACCCCAGAAGAGCTAGGTTTTCAGAAAAAGAACCTCAAGGAAATCGCCGGCAAGTACAACCGCGGTTTTTATATATCTCTCATCGATGGTTTGCCTATCGAGAGTTCAGAAAAGAAACGATTGCTTCGTGATGCTGACATTCAGGAAGCGGAAATAGTGGAGGATCTAAGCGATGAGCCAACTGATTTTGAATGATAATACCCTCGGTGAATTCGAGCATTACTACATGAACAACATGCAGCTGCTTGCCAACATCATCGACCCCAATATGCTTTTTGCCGAGGTTGCCCGTGCCGGAGGTAAGACCGAAGGTGTGACGGGTCCTCGCCTGATACGAGTTGCCAACGATATGCCGGGAGAGCTTTCTTTCCTGGTGCACAAGACGTATGTGGCGCTGATGACCAACGTCTGGTCAAACATACAGGCATACTTCTCGCGCCAGGTAGTAGTAAACGGGCAGCAGAGATCCATGCTGGAATATGGTATTGATTATGTAGTAGGAGAGAGCACGCTGCCTTCCCACTTCCGCAAGCCGAGATACCCGATAGCCTATGCTAAGCATAGCGTGATATTCCGAAATGGCGCCCACCTTCAGCTGGTATCAAGCGACCAGCCGGAATCCGTTGCCGGTAGAAATGCCGTGCACGCTTTCGTTGAAGAAATGAAGCATAATAGTGGAGAAAAACTCAAAACCCGCCTGTTTCCGTCTTTACGTGGAGGTCCAGCCAATGTGCGCTGTTCTGCTTATTATGAGGGTGTTACAGGTGTGAGTGATACGGCTCGCGTCGACCTCGGAGAAGATGACTGGTTTGAGGATTATGAAAAGAAAGTGAATCCGAAGCTTATCGAGGAGATTGCAACCGTTGCCCTGGAAGTTAACAGAAGTCTCTACCGCCTGTTCATACTCAAGCAACAGGAGCGGGACTCAAAAGACCCTGTTCTTCTGGAGAAGATGCGTCTTGAGTCTGTTAAGCTCAATGCCTTCGTGGCGAGATGGAAACCTCGTCTGGCAGATATGAGGCGTAATGCCATCTACTATATCCGCGCATCTTCTTTCTGTAACAAGGATATCCTCGGGCCAAAGTTCTTCAAAACCCAGTTGGACACTCTCGATATAGACGAATTCCTAACGGCTATCTGTGCCATCCGCCACAAGGAGGTAACCAATAAGTTCTTCATTAACTACGATCACGCAAAGCATCAGTTCAAGGATAGCTATAAGTATGAGTCCATTCTTCGCCTGAATCTGAAGGATAGGTTTATCCTTACGGCAGAGTATCTTCTACATTACGACCCTCAAGAACCGCTCTACATGGGATACGACCCTGGCAACTTCCAGTCGCTCGTCGTAGCCCAGAAGAAGGACTATGGCAGACGACTCGACATCATCAAGGAGTTTTTTGCCTTCCTTCCGAAGGATTACAACGACCTCGTGGCAGAGGTGCACCAGTTCTTCGGATCTGCGGCCGTAAATAAGACCATCTATCTCTATCCAGACCGAGCCGGCAATAAACGCAGGGAGGAACGGGAACAGATAACTACCGACTCACTCAACCTGAAGGCAGCCATGGAGTCGTATGGCTTCATGGTGATACTCTATAACGAGGATGCGCCTACCATCTACCATTGGCAGCAGTTCAAGCTCTGCCAGATGCTCTTCGGCGAGCGCAGTCCGCTTCTGCCTGTCATCCGTATCGATGAGAATGAGTGCAAGAACCTCTGCTCTGCCATCATGATATCCCCTCTGAAGAAAACGGACGGGAAGATAGAACTGGATAAGAGCTCAGAGAAGAAACAACAACTGAAGAATCAGGCAGGACTCACCACGCAGCTGCCTTCTGCGATGATTTACCTACTTTACGGCCTTTATTCTGATGCCGTGAAGGCGGAATTAAGTACATATCCTACCGATTTACCGGACAATTTCGAGATATAAACGCAGAATAATGCTGCATTTCTGCAGTAATAAATTTCGCGCGAGTATCAATAAATCACGGAAAATGAAAGGGTATAAATGCTAAAATGCTGATAATCAGCCCAAGCGGACCGGCTGGGAGAAAAACTCCCAAAAACACCTCACCCAAACGTGCACGCACCGCTGGGAAAGGAAAGAGAGGTGCAGGCCTTACGATTTCCGGAAATATGACGGGAAACAGGTGCAGCCGGTCTTTTGCAGGGCGATAAATTTTCGCTATCTTCGCATCATTATGAGCAAGACAAGTAAGAACATCATCATGGATGGCATCACGGCACTCCAGTGGGCCAGAGAAATCAGTAAGCTTCCCGATGGGGAGTTTACCCTGGTTTTCTTTCCTTACTCCAGGGCGAGAGGTGAGGCGAGCGCAAAGCTTCAGGTGCGACACCATTGCAAGTACCGCACTCAGTTGCCGAAGGAGCGGTTCGCCATCGATGGAGAGAACTACCTTCTCTTTACAGACGAAGATGGAGATCCAAAGATGTGTTATCGCATCCTCATCAGGTACATGGGCTTTCCTCAAGATGGATACAAACTTCACAAAATAAATTGGTTATAATTGGTTATGAAAGAATACGAAATTGATATGTATGGCAACGCCGGCATCTACCTTGCCGATGGTAATACCTTCACCTTCCAGCTAGGTGAAGGCGACTCCATCTTTGGTGCAGACCAGCTCTTCCAGTCACCACTCCTGGAGTCTCCATTCGGTGGTACGTTCTGGATGCAGCAGCACCACTATCTGGGCATACAGGGATATCAGGTGTTGATGCGTGGCTACAACAACCAGCAATGCGACGAAGTGACCAAGGAGATCAAGGAGAACCGACTGCTCCCTCGTCTCTATTCCAAGGAGATCAAGATGCTCTATGGTCACGGACTCGCCGTGTACAAGCAGACTATTGAAGACGGCAAGCTGGTACGCAAGTACGAGGAGCAGCCTGAAGTAATGGAATGGCTCGACTCCTGGAGTTACCGCGGCATCCCTTCCGTCGAGGAGTTCTGCAAGACCTGTATCAAAAACTTTTATTATTTTGGCGATTTCTTCGTAAAGTGGCGCTTCACCCGAGGCAAGATGATAGGTATGGGTAAGCCGGTGGCTGCGCTTGAGGCAATGGAGAATCGTTACTGCAGATTGGCAACTACCCGCCAGGATGTTGCTTCAGAATTGATTTCGTACGGAGACTTTAAGCAGGTTGTTGTAGGGCGATTTGCCTATGGCTTATCGAGTTACTCGGTTTATCCAAAGTTCAGCTTTAACGAAGTTGACAACTATAAATATGCTGCGATCTCTCATCACAGAGAGAAATCAGTAGACGAATTCTACGGCGCCAACGAGACGCATCAGGGAGCTCGCCCGTACATTCAAGGTAGCAACAAGACAGCCCGATACATTAACAGTTTTCTGAAAAACTCGCTGGCTGCGAAGGTGCATGTCATTATTCCTAATGCCTGGATACAGAGCAAGCGCACCCAGATGACCAAGCTCTGCGAGGAGAACAAGCGACGCAAGGCAAAGAACATGGAGTTACTGAAGTATAACGGTATCGATATCGGTACAGACTTCAAGGAGTCGTGCATGGTCCGGTATGTTCGTGACGAGGTGCGCAAGTTCAGCTCCTATCTCTCAGGTGCAGACAACCAGGGCAAAGGTTTCTCTTCCATCTCCTTCATGGATGCCCAGGGTCACGAGCAGGCGTGGAAGGTGGAGACCATCGACCTCAAGTATAAGGAATATATCGAGGCGCTCATCTCCTACGACAAGCGTACCGAACAGGCCCTTCTGTCTTCGGTAGGTCTCGATGCAGCTATATCTGCAGTAGATAAGGATGGCGTCATCTCGAAGAGTGGAAGTGATACCTATTATAATTATCTCATCTACATCATGTCGCTCACCTCAGAGGATGAAGTCTGCGCAGAACCGCTCAACTGGGCGTTGCGCATGAACTTCCCAGAACTCTACAAGCAGGGCTACAGGCTAGGGTTCTATCGCGAGGTTCCACAACGGCAGGAAGATATAACACCATCCCAACGACTTAACCAACAGCAGTCATGAACAAGAAATTTCAACTCAATCAACTCTTCGCCAGTTATGCGCAGTTCTGCAACTGCGCACCTGGTGCAGATACAAGCGCCGACTTCGACAGCCTTCAGGGCTCTGCCGTAGCTGCGCGCAAACGTATTGTTGCCATCATCGGCAACAATACGTTCTTCGATATTGTGAGCATCGGGGAAGAAGAGAGTGGCATCAAGGATTTTCTCCGTGCTGCCATGGCGAACCTCACGTTAGCCACACAGATCATCTTCGATGCCGTGAACCGCAGAAAGAACGATATCAATCTCTACAAGTACGAGATGGAAGGCATGAAGCGCTCCTATATGGAGAACTACTTTAACGCGATGGATTCGCTGATTTCCGAACTTACTGAAGAGATAAGTGCCGACGATCCTGCCGATATCCGTCTCGCCATGGAAGACTGGCGCAAGACCAATTACTACAAGATGCTCAGTAAACTGAAGGTAGTTACTGCCGATGAATTCGACGAAATTTATCCTATCGACCTCTCGTATCTCTTCTTTTTCCGATGCGTCCCTCTACAGAAGGAAGTACTCGACGAAAGCATAGGCGCCTACTTCGACCGACTCGAACAGGGAGGAGAAGACCAGACTTTTGCCGAGTTTGCCCAGAAGGCGCTGCCTATGCTCAAGCGTGCTCTGGTGAAGAAGACCGTGGCGAAGGCTCTCAGACGTTTCGATATTCTGGAGTTCCCTGCCACCATCCGCAACCTCTTCGACGATAATACCGCCACCCGCTCAGGCAGCGACGAGGCAAGCCGTGCGCTGCAGCTCGCCACACAGCTAGATGGGGAGGTGGAAGATCTGCTGCATAATGTGGATATGCTCCTCGATGCTCAGGAAGGAAACGATTTCCTTTCCTTCTCTGCCGAGAACCGTCCGGACGACAATATGTATTTAATGCCATAAGCTTAAGCTTATGAAAAAGACGATAACCGTAAGAGCAAACGGAATAGAGCATGAAATCCCGAACTCGTGGGAACTACTCACTTCTGACCAATATCTGAAGCTGGTGGAGCTGCTTTCTCTTATGGAGAGTGGGCAGTTTTCCCCAGGCGCCGTGAAATGTCTGTTCCTCTGCTACATGAAGGGATGGAACCTGAACAAGATTAAGCGCGATGAGCGAACTCTGGAGAACTTCATGTCTATAGCCAGTCAGCTCTCGTTCATCTTTCAGGAGAAAGATGATAAGTTCGTGCTCGATCTCTGCTTCTGTCGGCAGCAGTTGCCGATTATCTTTATCGACAAGAAAGCCTATTATGGCTATGAGGTCAATACAGATTTCAAGTCGCTCACCTGTTCGCTCACGGCCCTTCAGTATATCGAGGCGCGCCAGCTGCTCGATATGGGCGAGGAAAGTCTTCCTCTGCTGGCTGCGATACTCTACTTCGATAAGGGAGTATATTCCTCGGAAGAGGCGCAGAAACTCGCTCTGAAGTTCAAGAAACTGCCTGTCAATACTCTCCGGGCGATAGCCCTGAACTTTACTGCAGTAAATAATTTCCTCTTCTCGAAGACTGAATTCTCCCTGCTTACCAAGTTCATACCGAAGGAGGGCAGCAGTATTACTACCGATGCTACCGATGCACTCTACGATCTCTCCAAGGATGGACTGGGTAATGCCCGGCAGGTAGAACAGCTGAACGTGCTTACCTATCTCCGCATTCTCAGGAAGAAGACCATCGAGGGAGTGAAGAGTCTGAAGGCTACCGGTATGGAGTTGGCCAAGATAGCAGACGAGGTGGGCCTACCCCTGGAGATAGTTAAAAAGATTATATAACTAAGGCAGGGAAACACTCTCTGCGACAAAATTATAAAAGCCTATGTTATTGGATTTATTCGAATATTTCGCCAAGTTTCCTGCTACTGCAGGAGTTACGAAGGGTATTGCCAACAAGGGCGAGAGCAGTATGGAAGAATATGCTACCGTGCTCAAGGTAATCGAGGAGATGCCAGAGAAAGAGCTGGTCCCGGAGATAGAAAACTACGTTTACGGCCAGTCTTTCGACGAACTGAAGCAACGCATCGATAAGCTTACCGGTTCCTTCCTGTTCGTAGATTATGGAGAAGTGGATATGCAGAGCGATGGGCGCCGGAGTTTCCAATGTACCCAGCGCATAGCCGTAACTGTAGCTATGAAGCTACCTGCCAATGCCGATATGCTCGAACGGGTAATAGCCAACGACCGCACCCTTCAGATGCTCTCCAAGGTCCATGCCCGTATCTTGGCAGATGTGGAGACAGAAGGACTCTACTGGATGGACCGGGAGAGCGTTACTACCTGCGAGATTATTCCGTTCGTATCTGCAGAACTCCAGAGCTACGGCTGGACCCTCATGCTATCTGCCACAGGTGCAGATATCCTCGATGTCCACCGGATGTCGCGAGAGATGGCGCGCTAGCGTCCTTTGCGGATCCGGAATATTTGCGTAATTTTGCAATGTCTAAAAAACATAAGGCCGAAATGTTATGAAACAATATAAACGAAATATACCGATGATAGCAATCACCTCGCTCCCTCTGACCGCTGTGTCGGAAGGGTTCCAGTATGTGTATCAGGACTGGGAGTTCGCCAAGTGGATAGCGATAGCCGTCTCTATCGATACCTTCCTGGGTGTGTGGAAACATCTTATCCACAAGGATGCGTCTAGCGAATCCTTCTTCTCCAGGTTCACGAAGAAGATTGTAATCTACATCTTCCTGATGATCCTGAGTAATTTTGCAAGTCATGCCACCGTAGAGGGCTCTACCGTTGGCGCGATGCAATGGATAGGAACCTATATCTGCGTGTTTATGATGGTGCGTGAGGTGTTCTCCATTATTGAGAACATACAGGCTATATATCCGATATTCCCGAGGAACTTCGTAAAGCACATGAAGGACTTCAACGACAAGGGAGACTACATCGGCGGCGGGCCTATCAACTTTTCAGAAAAAGATGCGCCCGATGATGCATAATTAGGTATACATTATTATAATATATATAAAGGTATGGCAAGTAAAACTCAATTAGCCTTCGCCCGCCAGGTGTATGCTGCGGCCGTGGAGGCAAAAACAGAAATAGATCCCGCCTTCGTTACTGCCCAGGCGATGCTTGAGACAGGATGGGGTGCAAGGGTTATCGGTAAGGCTAACCTCTTCGGTATTACCAAGGGTAGCAAATGGGACGGAGATATCGTCATGGTGAAGACGCACGAGTACTTCAAGAATTCTAAACAGAAGTTCAAGGAGCCAGACCGCATCGTCTCCGTGTGTAAGGTTGCCGGCAAAAATCTCTGGTATTATACCGTGATGCGTGCCTTCAAGGATTTCGGCTCGATAGGCGACTGCCTGAAGGAACATGAACGTCTCTTCCAGAAGCCTGGCTATAAGGATGCCTGGCCATGCCGAAAGGACCCGTTCAAGTTTGCCCAGAAGATATGCGACGGGGTAGGGTGCAAGTACGCTACAGATCCTACGTACCTCACCACTATCACCTCGATTATCAAGACGATCCAACGGAAGTGTGTATAGATTTTAAGTATTTTTGTTGTTATTTGTTGTTAGTGTGAATAGGTTTATAGGTTTTATTAAGGTTATTTTTCTAGTGCTGATTCCGCTCGCCCTGGTTGTGGCATTCAAGGAGTGTCACGACCTCAGGGGCGAAGCGGAGCGCACGAAAGAGAATCAGGATATCCTCCTTCACAACGGCAGGGTAGAGATAGGACGGACGCAGTCAGGCAGGCCAAGAGCTTCCGTGTCAGCCATCACGTTGAAGACGTCTGACCTAAAGCGTAACCCCGACTCTCTCCTTGCCGTTAACAGAAAGGAGCTCAAGATAAAGAAAAGCCGGATCATGGCGGCAGCTACAACCTCTACCACCACCCAGGTAGACGTGAAGGCAGCCATCCAGCCGGTTCCTCACGATACATGCAGTCGAAGTCTTTCCGGTCTTTACCGACCGCCCGACGTCTCGCAGACGGTTTCCTGGAGCGATCCATGGATAACCCTGCGGGGCGATATCGAGGGCGACAGCATGCAGGTGCATATCGAGAGTCGCGATACCCTTCAGATGATTGTTCATCGTGTGCCGAAGAAGTTCCTCTTTTTCCGCTATGGAACCAAGGGCGTCCGCATGGAGGTGGTGGGTCAGAACCCGCACTCCCGGCTCTCTTATCCCATGATTATCATGTTTAAGAAATAGTTTAAGTGTTTATAGGTATGTATAGTTAGGCTGAATTTTATATTAGATGTATCTTTTTTATACTCATGATTATTAGTTACAGTTATGATCTTCTAACATTGCACAAGCGTGTGTTCTAATTCTCATATGGAAATCTATCGTTCTTGTTGTAGAGTACGGTTTTCCAAGTTTATAAAGTTATCAAAATTATCAGGAAGCCCCGGTGCGAGATGCATCGGGGCTTTTTCTTGCTGTTTTCTGAAAATAATCAGCAAAATGTTTGATGGTTCCAGAGAAAAGTGTTATCTTTGCAGGCGTAATGATGACATTGAACTAAGGTTGTGTGCAGATTGAGCAGAGTTTGTACATAACAAGTGAAAAGAAATACAGCTGTGTGGCTCGTGCTGAAGGACTGCTCTCCGGATGCACGAGCCCTTTTTTATGATTATGAGACCAACAGACGATGACGACTGGATTCCTCAGCGTGGAGGTGGAGACGACCGCTCAAATGGCGGAACCGTGATACATCCCCAGAGCGGAAGCTAGAAACGAGATGACGGTGATGATGGTGGCTACAATAACAGTACACTTGATCACCGTCATCGCTTTTTCTATTTGGGCGCAGCGGTTGGCAAGAATACTCTTGTTGCGGTCGATGATTTCCTGGTTATTGCTGATGGCATCGAGAAGGGTATTGACGGAGTATATGGCGTTCATCTCTTCCTGGTTATGCCCCTTCTTCAGAAGTCTGTCGATGTTTTCCTCCTGTATCATGTTCCTGGGCTCGTTGCCTGTATGCCTGAAAGGGTGAATCCATAGAACCTGGTTTATCATAATGTATAGCGCGATAAAGATGCCTGCCCATAGAACAGCAGCGGTAGAGAGCTGCCATAAAGATGGGCTGGAGAATACGAATGCCGTGAGGGCGATGAACACCGTGAGCAGGAACCCGGTCATGGTGTAGGCGCGGTCGGTAGACTTGCGGAGCTGCTCCAGCGTGCTGCTTGCCATTCTGTCTGAGCGCTCCAGGATGATGCGGGCTGTGTGCTCGCTCAGGTTCTTGCGAACCTTGCCGGTTATTATCTTTTCCATACCTTATATATATATTAATAGGTGAAACATTTCTTTTCTGCAAAGATACACTTTTTCCCGCTCATTTTCTACCTTTTCGCATACAGAAAGCTTAAACATAGTTAATACTACGATTTTTCGTATAAAACATTTGGCTACTACGAAAAATAGTAGTATCTTTGCAGAGTCTTAAAATAAAACGATATGAAGAAGATTTTAGTAACAGAAAAAGAGGAAGAACTGATAGAGGCTATCAGAAATTTCCGAAAGTCATACCCTAGAGGTAACCCACAGTTATTATGGTACGCTCAGCAGCTGTTTGATGAGATGATTGAGCCACCAGAGTATTACACCAAGTATTAACAACAGCCTTCCCTTCGGGGAGGGCATTAAAAAGCATAAGATTATGGAAGTAACAATGAAGCAGGCTAAGGACAGCACAGTAAAGCAGCGCATACAGGATATCCAGATGACGGTATCATGGCGCGAGATAGCACATACCTATTTCGGGAAATCGGCATCATGGCTTTATCATAAGCTCGATGGTATTGACGGGAATGGTGGTGTAGGTGGTTTCACCGAAGAAGAAAAGGTTATGCTCCGTGGAGCACTTTGCGATGTTTCCAATCGCTTGCGTGCGGCTGCGGACAGGATATAATGAGGCTGGGGTCATCGTTCCCCATAAGACAGAAGTCGCCATAGCCTTGTGGCGCATCAGCCCCGGTGCAGCAACGCATCGGGGCTTTTTCATTCCCATTTTCAAGTTTTTTGTGTTAAATACCCGCTTTCGTTTGTTCTGTTCAGAAAATAATAGTATATTTGCACCGTGAGAATTAGTTACAGAACGTGGACACTCAAAAATAAGAAAGATATGAGAATACTTAATAATTTACTGGAAGGGTTAATCAGCCTGGGAAGACTGGGCGGAGACAACAGCCTGTTCAACGATTATCTGAAGGGCGATAATGCTTCAGATCTGAGAAAGGACTGGGAGGCCATCGGTAATGATATGAGAAAGGTTATGAACTTAAAGCAGAAGTCGGCTTATGTCAGATAAGAAAGAATGTAGCGGAGAGATGATTCCTGCCAATATCAACGATATCCTGGAGGAACTTCCGGAAGACAAGCGGAAGGTGATTGTTTCCACGATGCTCGCCATTGAGGAGCGGTCGTACAGCGGACCTCTTCCTTCGCCCGAAGATTTCAAGGCATACGAGCAGACCCTGAAGGGTTCTACCGACCGCATCATGTCGATGACCGAGAAGCAGGTAGATCATCGCATCGATATGGAGAAGACCATTGTGAAGAAGAAGTTTTTCCAGAGCACGCTGGGGCAGGTTCTTGCCACCATACTCATCCTCTTCTTCGGGTTTATATCCTATAGCCTTGCCATGAATGGCCATGATACCGTGGCCGGCATTATAGGCGTAACCACCGTTATCGGTCTTGCTGTGGTATTCGTATTGAATAAGATTCCGCCAATTTATCAGAAAGGTGAATAATAACATATCAGCCCCGGTGCAGCAACGCATCGGGGCTTTTTCATTCCCCAAACCCCTCATTTTTATGCTCTACAGCATATTTAAGTGTTAATTATTCTCATCGTGAGAAAATTTCCCGATTTTTATTTGGCGGTTCCGGATTTTCTTCTTACCTTTGCCAACGCTTAAGAGATGATAGTAGTCTATCCGGCAGGGCGACCGTTTCGCCTATGGCTTCTGGCCGCAGGCTTTTTTTATGCCTAATCGGGAAAAATATTTTTCCTAACTGGGAAAATATATTTTCCTAACTGGAGAAATAATTCTCGCAATAAATGGCGGCTGCATGAACCGTAGATTTGATTAGTCCTTCCGGATAAGTCATCATCTCTTAAGCAACGGGGAATGCAGCCGCCACCCTTTTGTACAATCGGCTGTTAATGCTTAAGAGATGATGCGATATGCAGAATTCTATTTTGATTAGTGATGCTCAGGTGCGCCCTGCAGGCATCAGCGTAGAGGAGGGCGTGAAGGCCCTCAAGTGTGAAATCAGGAAGCTCGCCAAGACCAAGAGCGAGACCTTCTCCTACCCTTGCGGGGAGGCGGTTACGTATGGCGAAGTAGCTATGACCATGGCAGGTTTCTTCGCCTTCATGGCAGTAGCTGTATTAGGTGGCTTCATTATGGGAGGGGAGGTGATGTAGCTATGGCTAAGATTGATATGCTTAAAGATGTAGCGGAACGTCTTGCCGAGTACAAGATATTCTATCCCGACGCCACGACGACAACGGTAAGTGTTGCAGACGCCAAATCCATCTCCTACGAGAAAGGTTTTGAATTGAGCAAGAAGATATGCCGCATGACGCATAGCGGGCTGCTTGAGTTCTCGATATTCGGCAACAATATGTTTGTCTTCAAGTCGAAGGAGTTCCTGAAGGTGGCAGACGGATTCAAGAAGGGAGCCAAGATAAGGTTCTATGACCCTCGCACGCCCGATATAAGCCGCGAGAGCGTAATGCTGGCAGACGGAATGCGCTATAACTGCGGCCTTCCCTTTATCTGGACAGAGGATAGCGAACTCGATGACCTCAAGAATAGCGACACCTTCGCCATATACTGGCGCCCGATAGAAGAAATGAGTGAAAAATAGCCAAACATCACTCATATGTTTGTCCTTTGACGTAAGGCAAAGATTTCGTACCTTTGCACCGTGAGAATTTTAACACAAATATTTATGGTACAACTTAATTAAAATTAATGATTATGGAGAATAATAATAATCAGGAGCAGAATACCGCTACACAGGCAGCGCAGAACTTAACATTAGGTAATATCGGCACGCAGGTTAAGCCGCTCACAACAGAGGGTTTCCACACCCTTCTTGCAGCCAACACATTTGAACTCTCGAAGGCGAGAATAGCCTACGCCACCGAGATTGCCGACCTTCAGCAGGAGTATGATAACACCATGGACACCATACTGGAGAAGGAGCACCAGGCGAACTATGAACTCCGTGAAGCCCGCGAAAAGTTCGAGAAGGCCAAGGAGGAGTATGAACTGTTCCTCAGAGAGTTGAAGAAAGAGCGCAACGAGGCCGGGCGAACCCACAACGAGGGCAAGGCAGAAGCCAAGAACCGCTGGGCTGCCGTCAACGAGCAAATTCAGTCCATTCGCCACAACATCTTCGAGCGCTATAGAAATTCTGGGGGGGCACTCTCGCAAGGTACCGAAGGACTCCTGCACCCAGCCTGGACCAAAGACAAGAAAGGAGAAATGAGCGATGAAGAACGATAGAAGCAGAAGAAGGCTCATCGCCAAGCTGACAGCCAAGGAGATTAAGTCTTGCCAGTTCTTTGCTACTTCAGGCAGAAGAATGAATGCCCATAAGGTGGAAATTAAATTTCAGGGAGACAACAATGTTGTTGTATCAGCCGTATTCTTTGATGATGCGCCACACAAGCAGACAATTATCCGATGGTATAATCATCGCTACTATACTCTTCAATATGGAGCTAAAGAGGTTAAGCCATACAACATGACTCTAGCCAAGTGGAAATCCATGAACAACGGATAAGGGTCTCCAGAGAGCAAGCCAATCAGTAACAATAATAATTAAACTAGTAAATTATGGAAAATCAGAATAAAAATGCTGCAGCTAAGGTTGCGGCCAACGTGGAGGAAGAAAGAAAGCACCCTATCTTTGAGGAGTGCGAAGTGATGGTTGCCGGCAAGCCGGCACGTGAACACATGCTCAGCATGAACGGCATGTACATCTCTAGCATTACCGATGAACAGCTCAAGGAGATGTTCGAGAAACTGGTCGAAGTGCTGTGGAACGAAAAAAGTAGTTTTCTAGTCTATCATGTAATAAAGTGACAAATAATTTAATTTAGTCAATTCTCTAACTAAGGATGGCTGCCCGTGAGGGTGGCCATTTTTTCTGGAGCATAAATTTGGTTTTTCAGAAAAAGTGGTGTATCTTTGCACCCGAGAATTAGTAACACATTAAAATATATAGATTATGTTAGATACTTTCTTTGGCTTCGTGCAGTTCGTGTCGTTCGTGATTGCGCTTGTTCTTGGACCGTTTGTTGTCGGCTCGAGGATGTTTGCAAAATGGCTTGTTTATCTGACTTTATGTACCATATTTACTCCTTTGTTTGGAATACTTATATACGTAAAGTTCTTCAGGTACTAGTCCTTTGCCATATACTCGCCTGTTATTATATTTGCATTGCTAATTAGTAATGTATAAAGAATATGGTAACAGACAGTCTTGTTAAAAAGAAATTTGTTCACGAGACTCTTCAGGAAGGTATCCTGAAGATATACTCCACACAGGAGAACGTGGTGCGCAGCAACTTCCAGCGCCGTACCGGAAGACTTCTCACCACGCTTTCCGCACACTCGTTCGACAGCCAGATTTCGGGCGAGAACCGCACCATCTTCGTGCGAATCCTTCCTTATCTCCGTTTCCTCGATATGCAATACCGCCAGCGCAACGACCGCATCAGCAAGTTCAAGCGCAGGAACCTTGCACTCTACAACCGTGTGGTATGGGGCGTGCTCTATCACGAGACGTTCCCTAAGCTCCGTTATGGCTTCACGGATGAGATACGCCAAGGCATCCGTCAGGAACTGGAAAAGTCACTCAACCCTCAAAAATCATAAGTTATGGCAAGTAAACATTTAACGGAAGACGAAATTCGCTACACCGTCGATGTGAAGGCGGCAGCAGCCCAAAAGGAAATATACCGGCTGGAGCAGCAGAGCAAGAAGCTGCGCTCCGAGAACAAGGCACGACTCAGCCAGATGATTCAGCTGGAGGCAGCTGGCAAGAAAGAGACTGATACCTACAAGAACCTCAAGAAGCAATATACCGAGACTGGTAAGGAAATTCGCAACCTTACCTCTCAGATAGGCGAGCAGACCAGTAAACTCAATGTGCTTGATATGACTATGAGTCAATTGAAGAAGCAGCAGAAAAGTTTGCAGAAGGAATTTGAAAACACCTCAAAAACGCTCAACCCAGAACTTTATGATATATTGGAGCAAAAGTTGCAAGAGGTAAGCAGTAGAATGGCTGAATTGAAACAGAACGCTAAAAGTTTTGGTGAACTTGCGGCTAGCGACCAAGCTAACGGAATGCTATATGGTAACATGATGACCAAGGCAGCAGAACTCTTTGGTAGTTACGCACAAGGTTTCAAAGATTCCGTCAAAGAACTTATTGATGGTGGCTTGGAGATGGCAGAAACCGCCGATGGTGTGACCAAGGCTTTCAAGGATATGGATCAGCCTGACCTCTTGGAGAATCTTCGCAAGGCAACCAAGAACACAGTCAACGATGTGCAGTTGATGACCGCAGCCGTGCAAGCCAAAGACTTCCGCATACCACTCGAAGACCTCGGTAAGTACTTGCAGTTTGCCCAACTGAAGGCACAACAGACAGGCCAGTCGGTTGACTACATGACCAACAGCATCGTGACCGGTCTCGGTCGCAAATCTCCTCTAATCCTCGATAACCTGGGTATCTCTGCGGCAGAAATCTCAGAGAAGACTAAGGAGACGGGCGACTTTATGAAGGCTGTGGCAGAGATTGTGGATACCCAGCTTGCCGAGGCAGGAGAGACCTATATCAGCGCAGCCGACCGGGCAGCCCGGAAGACGGTAGAACTGCAGAACGCCCAGAAGGCTCTGGGAGACGAAATCCTCCCGCTCAAGGAACAATGGGATGATGCCTATGCAGATATGCAGCTGAACACCATCAGTCTCATATCCTGGTGCGTAAAGCATCAGGGCGTGGTGAAGACGCTCGGCATCCTGCTCACAGCCTTCACGGTTGTAGCGATTGCCACCAGCAACGCCATCAAGACGAATATCGTTGTAACCAAGGGTGCTGCCGCAGCACAGCAGGCATGGAACGTAATCTGCGCTACCGGAACCGGACTTCTGAAACTGCTGCAGGCGGGCTTCTACCTGCTCACGGGCAGGGTGACGCTTGCCAAGAATGCCTGGACCGCCATGAATGCAACGATGAAGGCAAGCGTCTTCGGACTGATTGCTGCGGGAGTAACGGTTCTCTCCCTGAAGTTATGGGATATGCACAAAAAGCAGAAAGAGGCAGCAGCTTCGGCCAAGGAACTGGAAACCATGGAGCGAGACCTGAATGCCCAGGTGAACGAGCAGACCGCCAAGGTGAAGCAGCTCAATGAAACCATGCGCAACGAGAAGATCTCCATGGACCGCCGTAAGGAGGCTCTCAATGAACTCAAGAAGATTATTCCTGGTTATAATGGCCTGCTCTCTGAAGAGGGCAGACTGACAAGGGACAACAAGAGTGCCATTGATGACTATCTCGTTTCTCTGGAGAAGGAAATCAAACTGAAGGCATACAAGGATAAGCTTGAGGACCTGTATAAGCAGAAAAGCGACCTTGAGGATAAGAGAGACGAGCAGGATAAGACTTATCATGATGCAAAAACAGACAACATCCTTCATCCACAGAATAGTTTTATCAGAGGTGTCTCCAAGTTCTTCGGCACAGATACGGAAACGAATGCCAAGAAGGCGCTCAACAATACCGAGCAGCAGATAGACCGCGTAAACGGAAAGATAGACGAGCTGAACTCCAAGATTGCGAATATCGGTATTGTGACTCCTAAAAAAGGCACAGGAAACGGCGGTGGTGGTGGAACGGGAGGCCATACCGGAGCAGGTGGTCATACCGGAACCACAAATACCACATCCAAGCCTAACCCCGATGATATCGCATCGAATAGATTTTCTGAAAACCGACAGACAGATATCGATGCAGCCAACCAGGACTATCAGCAGGACGTGAACAACTGGAACATGGCTCTCGCCCGGAAGCAGGTATCTCAAGAGAAGTACGATCTCGCCATGCAGGCTCTGAAGACCCAGCATACCGCCAACATCCTCGCCATCGAAACCTCGTATAGCGAGCAGTCGCAGAACATCGAAATCAAGGATGGCGCAAAGAAGAAATCACTCCAGGATAAACAGCAGTCGAACCTCCGGGCTGCAGAACAGGCTCATTTTGACCAGCAGGTGACAGTAGAACAGGCTTATCAGGACGCCCTGGCAAAGGTGATGGAGCAAGGGGAGACGCAGCAGGAACTGACCCTGGAACAGCAACGCGACCAGAAACTGGAAGTTCTGAAGGGATATTATCAGGCTGCGCTCAATATGGCCAAGCAGAACGGGGAAGATACTGCACAGCTGGAGAAGGCATATAAGGATATACAGACTCAGATAGAGAAGGAGTATATCACGAAACAAAAAGAGCTGCTTGACGAACAGGATGAAAAGAAGAAACAGGCAAGGCAGGCTCTCGGTTTCGACCAGCAGAGCGAATACGACCGGCAACTGCAGCAACTTCAGCAGGCACTCGACAACCAGTATATCACTCAGCAGGAATATGAGGAGAAAGTGCAGCAGCTGAAGAGAGATTCCTTCATGAAGCAGGCTCAGTACTATACAAACCTCTTCAGTAATGCCGTAACTTCGCTGCAGAATGCCGAGATGGCGAACGTAGACGCCAAGTATGATGCAGAAATCAAGGCAGCCGAGGGTAATACGGCACTCCAGGAGAAACTGGAGAAGAAAAAAGCCAACGAAAAGCTGAAGATACAGAAAAAGTATGCCGACGTGAATTTCGCCATGCAGGTAGCTCAGATTATCTCTAATACTGCAGTATCTATCATGAAGGCATACAGCGAGATGGGTCCGATTGCCGGAAGTGTTGCTGCAGCCCTGATGGGTGTGACCGGTGCTGCTCAGTTGGTTGTGGCAAATGCAGAGCGACAGAAGGTAAAGCGTATGACCCTCAACGGATCAGCTAGTGGATCCTCTTCTGTAGGTTCCCGTGTGGCAAGCGGACGAGAGAGTGGTGGACGTATCGATGTAGAGCGCGAACAGGATGGAAAACACTTCAACGCCGAATATGCACCAGGTAAGCGCGGGTACGTAGACCATCCTACCGTCATCGTAGGCGATGGGCCTAGAGGTAGGAGTAAGGAGTGGGTGGCATCGAATGCAGCCTTGGAGAACCCTACCATCGCTCCGCTCATCAACCTGATGGATGCAGCTCAGCGTGCCGGGCAGATAAGAACCTTCGATATGAGCAAGTATCTGATGGCCATGCAGGGCAGGGCGCTGGGTGGAAGCATCGCCCGCCAGTCTGCCCGGATCAGCCATGAAATTGCTCCGGGAGGGGCAGATTTTTACGTCGGGACGCAGGAATCTGCGCATCGCGATGCAGGAAACGCTACGTCGGGACGCAACAATGACGAGCTCCTGGAACTGCTCAGAGAGCTCAAGAGAGACGGAATTCGCTCGTTTGTGTCACTCTCGGATCTGGACGCCAAGCAGGAACTGAGAAACCAGGCGAGAAAGTTTGCTAAAAAATAAAATCTTCTGAACATGAAAATAACAAATCTGGATAAAGGAAAGGCCTACCAGCTTGGCGAAGACGCCAAGCTGGAGGTAGAACGTACCAACCCGTTCTTCAACGATTACGGGGAAACGACCTCCCCGCTGGATATTCCGGCAAGCGACTACAACCGCATGATACTGAACTATCCCGATACCTTCGGAATGAGAGACAAGATGGTGGCTACGAACGTAAGCATCGAAGACGGCGAGTATTTCGCACAATGCCGGCAGATAGTTCTCTCGGCACAGCACAAGGGAAATATCTCCTCTTCCTTCTATATCAACGACGGGTCCTTCTACTCGAAGATACAGAACGTAAAGCTTAAGAGTATCTTCAAGGACGAGATGATACCCGGGTGCACGACCGTAGACGAGTGCATCGAGTTCTGCAAATCTCTCGTAGGTGGCAAAAACGAGAACTATGATATCTTCCCGGTTCTGCTTACTGATGACTCGGGTAGAGATACCGAGTACAACTACAAAATACTGAACTGGGGATGGAATGCAGGTACTATGCGTACTGCCAGCTACTGGAGATATAAGGAAGGAGGCGGTTACGAATACGTAACAGCTCACGAGATGTATACATATTCTCTGGGCGTTGACTCGCCGTATTTTGCGGGTGAATGGCTGCTTACTGATCATGTAAACGAAATACCGATATCTCTGACGAAGGGATATTATATATCTCCTTTTATCCGTGCCAATTATTTGCTGAAGCGGATTTTCAAGCATTTCGGGTATGACCTCAAGGAGAATTTCTTCACCAAGACGGCTCCATTTAATAAGATGGTTGTCTTGAACAACGTGATAGACGTGCTAGTGAATGGACATATCCGTGTCGAAGATCTTCTGCCAGACGTGTCAGTATCTGATTTTCTCTCAGTTTTTCGGAAAAAGTTTCTGTGCGAGTTCGTTTCTGATGAAGGAACTCATACTGCAGATATCATCTTCCTGAAAGATGCGATAGACAGTAAGCCGGTTGCGGATCTTACCCGCCAGATGACTGAAGAACCTACCTTATCTTATAAGGCTGCATCCGATTATAAACGTGTGGTACTGCGCCCGAAGTATCAGGCGGATAGCGATACAGAGGATAGTTACGATGATATTAAGGATATGGTATCGAAAAATTCTGGAGCCTACTTTGATAGCGCAGACGGTTGCTTTTATAAGAAAGGTTATTCCGGAAACTACAGCGTGAAAGTAAAAATAGGTGGCTGTTCTCAGAGCTACGATTCTGGAGATGATGATATTGATACTCAAGATGTAGAAATACCAGAGATGATACCGGAGGTTCGTACGCTCAAGTATAGGGAAATCTTAGACGGGGAGACCGTGGAAAGAGACATGGACAGGCAACTGTATATCGGCGATTACGCTACGCTGAATTCATCGATGAAAGTTGCAACGGAAGACGGAGAAGAGGCAAGTGAATCGACTCCTATGTTGCCCGTCATGCTTGCCTTCCCTTACGTATCTTCAGATGGTATAGCTTGTGGAACCGTGACTGCATATGATACGCATCTGTATTCAAATGTCGGGTTCGGCTCGCATCATCAGGGAGAACAGACACCCCGGAAGATATTCGATTATTCCCTGGTGTATAATGGTGAGGATGGTATCTATGAGAAGTTCTACCGGCAGTATGACCTCCTGCTCAGGAATTCACTCCAGGAACTCAAGGTAAAACTGCTCCTCTCACAGTCGCAGAAGCAGAACCTGCCTTCTTATGCGAAGGTTGTGATCAGAGGTGTGAGTTTCTTCTTCAACAAGCTGAAGTTTACTCTTGGGGGAAAGAGTGAGCCAACGGAAAGCGAACTCAGAACCATCGCGCTCACTACACCTGTTAACGAGGCAGAGAGCCTTGAAGATTTAATGCCGGCAATGACCTGCAAGTACCAGTGGCTTGGATTCGAAGAGACGGTAGAGGTTTCGGAGAATGACTATAGAAAATCAGGTAACGACCAGGACCGCACCTTCAAGGTCATTTACCCTCCTCTCCCTTCAGCTGAGTATGTTGGCCAAAAATACGGCCTGCAAAAATCGTATGTAAGCCAGAAAACCCGACACGCAACGATGTTCCGTCACAGCAAATGGGTATATCATTGTACGACCGTCTGGCTGGAATGCATACCGATTTCGTAGGATATTGTCCTTTGTTATATACCTGTATTATCTTACCTTTGCAATATAATCAAAGCAATTTTAAGATGATACAGGTTTTATTATATCCAGATGCTCTGAGCATGGTAGGCTCCATGAATGCCTTTGAGATATTCAGTACCTCGAAGGCTGATGTGGTTTTCGCTCTACGCTATAAAGGCTCAAGCGCAAACATCGTTCAGCACACTTATACGCCGAACGATAAGAACCGGATTACGTTATCCGTCAAGGATATCATCCTTCCTCTTCTCAGCTTTGAGGTAAAGGACAGTAGTGAACCTTATGCTCAGCCGAACATCATGAAATCCTTTGTGGCAACGGTTTACGAGGTTGGCAGCGAAGGCAGCAAGAAGGAATTCACCTTCTCCGTGATACGTGCCGGTGTGGACAGACTCTCTGATTCGGCTACCAATTTTCTGAAAAACAATTTCCTCACCTGGCAGCCGCAGGTGAAGGCCGTAACCTATTATTCTCCGGAATTCCTTACCTATTACGCAACAGCCACCAGCGTGATGAAGTGCAAGGCATACATGTGGAATGGAACCGCCTACGAAGAGAAGGAAGTGGTACTGATGAACCATATGAATGCCGGAACCGTATATACCGTACCGGCGCAATACGCCATTATCGCCAAGAAGATAGGCGGTTCTATCCAGCCATCTTATTACGATATCTGGGTAGAACAGGACGGGAAGCGGGTTACCTACGTACAACGCTACTATGCTAGCGACATGAAGAGCGAAGAAGAAGAGTGGTTCCTCTTCGAGAATTCGCTAGGAGGTGTAGACTGTTTCCGCGCCTACGGCAACAGCGAAAATACTGCAGAACATACCCACAATGTTGCGGAAATAGAGGAAGACTCTGAGGAATATCGCGTAGATACCACCCGCAAGTTTAAGAAGAACACCGGATTCCTGGACAAGAAGGAGCGCCTGTGGATGCTCGATTTCTTCCCGTCTCTGGGTAAGTATGTTTACCATGGCAATTCTCTTCGTAAGATAACCGTTACCGAGAGTGACGTGAACTACGAGGCGAAGGAACTGCCTTCGAACTATACCTTCACATACAAATATTCAGATGCCCGTCCGTACCTGAACCTTACGAGGTCGGATGCCAGCGATTTCAAAGAGATGGATATCCATCTACCCGAAATCGGAAATTTTACTATCGCCCCTCGCTTAGTTGAGTTCCCACGTCAGCTGCTGAGTGGAGGGGTACTCTTCCCTGTTCAGGAGCCATATTCAGAAACATGGGGTGTTACTACTGCAGACGCTCTCTTTAACTACTTTGCAAGTACTCTGACCGACCGATATAGTGGCGGAGGAGGTATTGGCCATCAGCATTTCAACATCGAAGTGCTGAACGGACTGTCTTATGATTACGGTTATATCCTGTACCAGGGCGACAGAATAAAGGCAGGTATGGCAGACGACTGCACTCCTGGAGGCGCGCTCGAGAAGAAGATGTTGCGCAAGGATATAGACGATACGGCTAAAGGTAAGATTACCTTCGAGGATGTGATATCCCTACTGAAAGGATTGAAGCTTGGAGACGGAAAGAGTCAGATAACTGGCGAGGGATTAGCGAAACTCTATGCCTTCATGACATACAATTTCGTTTCCGGAGCCTACGGTTCCGGCGCAAGTATCGATAATAATGGTGACGCAGAGATGAACAGCCTGTTCGTCCGTCAGTTTATCTCTGCTCCTAAGTTTGTCTTCAACGAAATCTCTGTAACCAAGGCAGAACAATGGAATACGAATGGCTATGGAACCATCGAGAGTGTAGATACCGAGAAGCGCATCATCTCTCTTCATCTTGAGGGAAATGATTATGGATCTCTGCAGGTGGGCGATATATGTCGTGGTATCTATGCTGATATAGATAACGCCCATGGTGCAGATAAGATTACTGAAGGCACATTGGATGACTGCAACTTCGTTCTGCATAAAGGTTTCTTTACTACTTACTTCTATGTGAAGAAAATCATCACTAACGAGAAGGGTAAGTTCGTATTCGAATACGGCAAGCGTTCGGAGGCAACTCCGGACCCTTGTGCCTATATGGATTTCGCCCAATATGGCAGCTTTACAGATGACAAGCGCCAGAGCAGCATGTATTTCTCCTCAAGGGGAAACAGCTATATCGAGGTATTGGACGGCGTATGCAACTGGGAAATATATCCTCAGAACCGCGTTTGTCGTTACGGATGGCTCGGAGGACTGGCCATACAGAGAAGAAATGGTTCGTATGTCTATCCTTCGGGAAATGGTATCTTTGTGCAGGATAACGTATACTTCGGCGGTAACGTGGAGTATCTCGGCGATATCCTCGGTCTTGATGATCTGAAGAACGAGGCGAAGGCTTATGATGTAAGTCTCTCGCAGTATCAGAGTGTCATCACGGTGGATGATATGGGTAATGTTATTAACGGTCTCTATACTCAGGACGAGGGAAAGGCTACCAAGCAGTACCGCATCTCTACGGCCGTCTTCGTGCGTAAGGGTATGGATATTCTGCTCGAAGAAGATGCGAATAGCGAGGACGTGACAGAAGGCCATTATCGCTTGTATGTAGTAAGCGAGGACTGCGACGTAGAGGTGAAGAACTCTACCGTTTTCATCAAGGGTATCAAGAACATCAAGGATGGTGTTGCCGGAACTGCAGATGATACCAATTTCGATTACGCAGCTATGCGCAAAATGTCGGATGCGATGGTGACCATCGTCGTAGACCTTGAAGGTAAGACCTCGAAAACGGTGCAGATGCCTATCCGTATACAGCACGACAGCCTTCCTTTTATGGTGTGCGATCTGAGCAACGAGAGCGCATCGGTAGCATGGAATACAAAAACGGCTAAGTATATCGGCTTGCCTATCAAGACCAAGGTATCACTTATGTATCACAATGAACCATGGGCGATATCCTCGCTCAATATCTCTAAGGTTGCCGGACTGAAGGCATCGATGAGTATTGACGGCAAGGCAAAGATCATCACCATTGATGCAGATAATCTTACTGCCGATACCCTCGACCAGGTTACGAAACTGGACATCACGGTTGTGGGCAAATATGCCGGAGCCAGCTACGAGTATACCCGAGAACTTACTGTTCTGAAATCGTCTGATACCGTAGTCTACGAGCTGATACCTTCTGCCGATAGCGTGATTATAGACAATCAGGGCAATATGAGCGCAAAAAGTATCTCATGCGATATATGGGCAACATCATCCGACGACAAGAGATATAAGCTGACAGAATTACCGACAGGGTATCATCTGAAGCATGGAACTGCTGATACTCCTGATACCAACATGAAAATAGGCGCAGAGGTATCTGTGCAGAGTAATGCCCGTCAGGTGGTGTTCGCTTTATACGATGCTTCCGGAAATGTACTGGATAAGGAAAGCGTTCCGGTACTCACCTGTGGAGCGGATGGCGATGGATATGAGTATATCTATTATCTCTCTGACCAGTCTGATTCGAGTTTCATTACACGGCCTTACCGTCAGCAGGGCGCCTTGCAGCCTAAGGGATGGCAGGATGATCCGATGGAGCCGACTCGGGAGAAGCAGTATGTATATGTGGCATACAAGACGGGAGAGATAGGAGCGGATGGCAGTTTCTCTGAACCTAAGCTCTTCAATCGTTACCCGAAGAGTATTTCAAGCATCGAAACCTGGTATTATGCTGCAGGTAGTTCTGATATAAACGAGAGTCCGACATTATTCAGAGAACATGGCAGTAAAGACTTCAGCCAAATTACCTTTGACGATGTTACTCCGTGGCTGTGGATAATGAAAATCACATGGTTTACGGATGGGGACGAAGTTATAAACTTTTCGTGTGGAGGTTATAAAGCTAAGGATGGTAAGGATGGCGAGAATGGTAAGGATGGTGAGAATGGTAAGGATGGCGTTGGTCTCATCGTAGGCTATCAGTCTTCAGCTTCAGAACCATCAGTTCTTCCTGTCTTAAAAACGCTTGCCGACTATAATAAAGCGCAGGATAATATTGGCAGCGGCTGGATAAAGACGGCTCCTGCTACGGGAGGTAAGAGCATCGTGCTGGGTGGTAAGATTACAACAGATGAAATTATCGACCGGTACAACAGCGGTACTAGCTCATGGGGAACAGAAGAAAGTGAAATTCTGTTAGATGGTATCAAGCAGAAGAAAACTTTCTATAAAACTCCTTCCTCTCTTGGTAGCAACGGCAAGTGCATACGTCGTATTAAGGTTGTTAACCATTTCCGGGATAGCTATCTCAGGGTGATGCTGAAGTCTTACTCAGAAACCAACTATGATCTGGTATGTATCTCCCGTCTCTATCTGCCGTCTGAGGTTATCAATAGCGAGGGCAAGCAGATAAAGGAAGATAGCGAATATCTCAACAGATCGGAGCATGCCTATGTAGTAAGCGGCGACGGTCAGAGTCTTGTTGCCAAATTATCCATGCCTGATGCAGGAGAATATTATTTCTTTATCGGATATTTCAAAGATGGCGGCACAGACAGCTACGGCGACTATGGTCTCTTTGCCTGGCAATCGATGATAGCTCTTACTGAGAGTTTGTGGCGTACAGACGGAACCGTAGATGCTATAGGCAACATAACCTGGAGCAAGGCGATGCCGATGCAGGCTGAATCCATCGTTATGGAGCGCGCCTATATCGCTACCACTAACGATACGGTGGCGCCATCTAAGCCTTACCGTACAAATGGTATCCTACAGGGAGGATGGACGGCAAAACGGCTAGCTGTATCGTCTGTGAACCGGTTCATCTGGGAGTCTGTTCGTGCAGGAAAACATGGTACCGATTCTGTTCAGGATGATTGGAGTCAGCCTGTTGTGGTAGCCAACTTTGCCGAAGCCGGAAAGATGGGTAAGAACGGCTGCATCGTCCGAAATTCTGAAGGATGGAAGAGCGGGACAACCTACCACAATGACTCTGCCCTGACCCTGGAACAGAAGTATCTCGATCTGATATATATCGAGGATAGTAATGCTAACGATGGTTGGTCTGTCTACCAATGCAACGTTACGCATACGGCTACGGGCAGTTCCTTCGACCCTTCGGCAGTTGACTCTAACAACAATAAGCTATGGGTGAAACTGAGTGATGCCGGTCCGATGTATTGTCCTCTTATCGTGGGAAAGAATGCGGTTCTGAAGTTCGCCCAGGGCCAACAGTTCAACCTGATGGAGGGTAACAATATCTTCGGCTCGTTCCGATGGGTGAAGAATGATGCGGATTATGCGTTCTGGATAGGCGGTACTGAAGGCAGCAAGGCTACTACTTCTATAACTAGAGGTGGTAAGCTGACAGCAAAGGATGCCGTGATTACAGGAACGATTTATGCAACTTCAGGAACTATTGGAGGTCTGAATATTACAGAATCTGGGCTTAGTATTGGTACTTATTATCAGAATGTTCTATATATGGGTACGGTACTGGAACAATCATCGTTCTGGAATGGATACTATAATAATGGGTATGGAGAGGTATGCGTCGGTAAGGCTGCGTTACTAAATCCTCTTACCAATTATTGGCAAACGACATGTGATATGTATGGAGATCGTGCATCTGGCCAGACAGGATCTTCTAATGTCGCTAATGCAACGATGATAGTTCGCAAACTTAGTAACGGATTGAACCTGAACAGCTCTGTTAGCGCAAGAAATCCAGTGAATAATCCTGCTTACGCAGCTTTACATGTTGATACAGACGAAGGCATCGGCATACGTAGCATTGGCGGTAATCTTCTGGGATGTATCGCGCAGAACGTGATTCGAACTGATTCTGTGACAGCGAAAGAGCAGGTTGCCATCGATAACAATAGAGTAGGTATAATTGTTATGCTCAATAGTAGTGTAGCTGACATAAAATTGCCGAAGAATCCGATAACGGGGCAGATGCTCATTGTTATACAGGGTAATAGCAGGATATATTTCGACCCTGTTGTTTCAGGCAGAAAACTATATTGCTGCGGCAAGATACATACAACCTCAGATAAGTTCTATTCTGATGATGTCGGGCAGTTTAATATTCTGACTTGGGATGGAACTTACTGGCAGTTGCAATATATATGTCATTAATAAAACATAAGATTATGAAGATAAATCTAGAAAGAGTGGAGGTCTTTACCGACCTCAGTAAAACGCAATGCGCGGTAGTAGACATGCGCAAGGAGATAGCTAACGTCATCTATGAGCGCGGGCAGGGATTAGCCTGCTCCGTGCTCGCTCATAAGCTCTACGAAACACAGGGCGAAGTGGAGATTGATGATAGCGAGAAGGAAATCTTAAGCCGCGTAGCCGAGCAACTGCTTACCCCGGCTGCAGGCGAAGGTGTAATGAAGCAGATTAAAACAGAATAGCATTATGGCAGCAGTAAACATCAACGACGTAGCCAGCCAGCTGAATACGGCATCCCGCCTTGTGGTGAGTACCGACTTCTTCTGGATTTATATGGCTAGCGGCTCACAGGTTAAGATACCTGCCGAGTTCGCAAGGGCTTATCTGATCGCAGGTATTAAGCCAGCAATCAACAGCAACGGCCATTGGGAGATAGGTGGCGAAGATCTCGGTGTAGTAGCCGAGGGAAAGACCCCTCAGTTCCATGGTGGCACGATGGGTATCGAGGTGAGCTATGATAATGGCAAAACGTGGTCTCAGGTAGTAGCTTATACCGACATAGACCCAGATCTGGAAGCTCTTGCCGCAGCTTACACTAAGGTGACGCAGGGCGAAGCTGACCGAGTGAAGGCTGAAAGTACTCGTAATAGCAACGAAGCCGCACGTCAGAACGCCGAAACTACTCGCAATAATAACGAGACGGCACGCAAGACGGCAGAAACCAAGCGACAGCAGGATACCTCCGCCGCCATTACCAACTCAAAGACGCAGACCGACCTCGCTAAGGAAATGAACGGTCATCCACCCAAAATGGGAAGCAACGGAAACTGGTGGCAATGGGACCTCTCCAAGCATGAATATGTCGATACGGGTGTCATTGCTCGAGGCGGCGCTATGTATCCGTCATTCCGCCAGCATCGTAACAAGTTACTTATGATTGATTACGGAAGCCATGTCGCAGAACATGTTGTCAAGCGTAGAAACAAGTTAGTCATTAAAGTTTAATAAATATATGGAAGATAATACAAATATCATTGTTGTTGGTAATGTCGCCTTCACCGATCAAGGTACCTGGAAGTCGGACTACTCATATGAAGAGGATGGACAGACTGTTAGGGGCTACGATGAAGGGGATATAGTTCATACATCTACAGGAGTCTATGCGTCACTGGAGGATGGTAACACAACAACTCCTTCGGATACAAACACCAAATGGCGCAGATGGCTCGATAAGACACCAACCATCAAGGCACAGAGTGCAGCCGACGATGCCAACAAGGCAGCAAATCTCGCTCAGAGTGCAGCCAATACTGCACAAGAGCAGGCTACAGCTGCAGCAGCACAAGCAGCTCTAGCTGAGACAAAGGCTACTGAGGCAGATGCTGCCGCCAAACGAGCCGATGCCAAGATTGCACAAATGGATGGATTGGCAGGTCAGATAGCCACAGGCTTCATCGCACCATCGCGAATGTTCCTAGACTATCTCCCGGAGATAAGCCTACGCAACAAGGTGGCACAGCGCATCACAGTCCAACTCATACCGAGCTACCTCCCTCAGAGCGTGCTCTTCCAGCGTGCCGAGGGCGACTCGCTGGTGGCAGACCCAAGCGGCAACCTCATCGTCAAGGGCGAGGGCACGACCAAGTTCTGGGTCATCCCCACAGCCAACACACCGCTTTGGCAAGAGGTGAGCATCACTATACACCAGCCACGCCTTCGCCTGTCGGCATCGGGAAAGCTACGCAAGGTGGGCTCATCATTACGCATCATTTAAATCACATTGTTTAATCAATTAAATACAGTTTAATTATGGCATTAACATCAGAAGAAGAGGCTAAGGTCAAGGCTATCATCGCAGCCTTCGACGGGGCGCAGCAGGTGGCAGACCTCCCTGCTGCCGACACTTCCTCGACAGACAAACAGATTGAGGTCTACGATAGAAAGACGGGCACGGCACAGCAGATGTCGCTCAAAGACGCTGTAGATATGGGACAGAATCTTTGGTGCGGGCGTGTCTGGAATCTAGACAACGCAACCCCTCAGGCAGCAACCTATGTGGGATCGCTTGAGCTCTTGAGAGAGCTGCCAATTCAGCTTGGTCTCGGTTGCTACCTGGTCAAGAATGACCATAGCCGCCGAAAACTCGACTCCAAAGATCATCACAAATATGCCACAGGAGAGGCTGCAAAGTTAGACGGATCAGAGGGACATTACCAGTGGGGATGGAACCGTAAGTTCTATCTGGTATTCAAGACCGTAGGCCGCTTGTTCTATATGAAGGTTGGACTTACTCCAATCAAAGGTGAATATAACTACACAATCCCTATCGGATCACGTTCTGCATCTGGCCATGCCACTTTAGAGCGCAGCACAGGTCGTCTGGTTAGCTTCCTTAATACAGGCGCAGACTACAGAGGTGGCAATAACGATGCCACCCTCGACAACACCAACCGTTCGCTCCTCGGCAAGCCAGCCTGCAACCAAAACACAGAGTACTGGCGAGCTGCGGCCAGAAAGAACGGCACGGGGTGGCTCTGTTCCTCGATGCGCCACTTCGCCGTGACCGCTGCGCTCTTCGGGGTTATCTTCGGCACCCACTACGCACAGGCGGCAGTCAACACAAAGCGAGATGCAAACGGACTCTATCAGGGTGGTCTTGGTCCTGGCGTGACACAAAAAGACTGGAGTGTGTGGAATAGCTACAACGGCTGCCGCCCGATCGTCCCGATGGATGCCGGTCTCGACCTGGGCGATAGCTGCGGAGAGACTACCGTCAATGTACTCAACGATGACGGCTCTACCTGGTATGCGGCCAAGGTCAACTCCTTCTTCGGCCTTAAAAACTCTTACGGTCATCTCTGGTATCATATGGATGATGAGTTCGTAAGGGTCAACGAAGATACGACAGTCACCCACCTCGTGGCACCATCTATCTATGGCACATGGACAATCGGCAACGAGACGGGCATGAAGGCCTACAGCACCTCCATCAAAAAAGGTGAAGGATGGGCGACCATGCTCTCCATGGACAACCTGGAGAATTTCCCTACCGCCATCGGCGGTAGTCAGACTACCTACTGGTGTGCTTATTATTGGAATACGTCCGGCGCAACAAGCGGTTTCCGTCTCTGCCTTCGTGGTGGTAGTGTTGACAGTGGTGGTCAATGCGGTCTTTCGACGCTCGACGATGACTATGATGTCTCGGTTGCCCTCGTGGACTGCGGCGCCGCTCTCTGCGAAGCAGTAGAGGAGTGGCCAGTCGAACCAGTGTACGTGGCGGCCTAAAGATTTCATGAGTTTGCTGGGTGTACATAAGATTACTGGGTGTACATAAGAGACCTGAGTACACACGGCGAAGCCGAAGCACCCAGCGAGCTCTGCTCGCTTCAATAACCGCCTTTGGCGGTCGGCGATAAAAAATTTTAGAAAAAAGTTCTTTGACATACTTCCATACCGATTATTTTTAGTATCTTTGCAGCGGTATTCATAATAATACCAGGTTGTGACCCTAGGTGCTGGTTTCCGTCTCTGCCTTCGTGGTGGTAGTGTTAACAATGGTGGTCAATGCGGTCTTTCGACGCTCAACGATAACAATGATGTCTCGAATGCCAACGTGAACTACGGCGCCGCTCTCAACTTTAACATATCTCAATACGGGGTGTTTGCTCTCCGTTCGAGACAACAGGGTCAGACCTCGCCCCATGGCGAAACATACACATAGTTCATCTAGCTGGTAGATGATGACAATAGGGTCATCCGGTCGAAGGTTATAGGATAAAAAATAGCAGACAACAGACATTACACAGTTTCACACAATTACACAGACATTACACCGCTTATGAAAAGATTTGGTAACATTTCTCCACAAGTCGAGACAAATGACAATTTTCGTCGGGCTTTCTATAATTATGCCCGACAAAAGATGTCTCGCAGGGGTGTGCAGAAATTTGATGCCAATCTAGATCATAACATAGAGCGTATGCTTGAAGCATATGCAGCCCAGACTTGGCATACATCAGGGTATGTACCTAAGGATATAGAATACCCGAAGCATCGCCAGGTTAACAAGTTGCCAGTCATAGATCATGTCATGCAACACGCAGCCCTCAATCCTGTAGAGGATGATATACGTAATACCATCTACTACCATTGCCCTGCAGGCTCTAAGGGCAAGGGCACTCATTATTTCTACAATCTTATTAAGAGAGACATATTCAACTCTCCACAGCAAGATACATTTTATTGCCTTCCTATTGATATTCACCACTATTTTCAGTGTATAGATCACAACTTGCTCAAGAGTGAATATCGCCGCAAGATTAAAGACAGAAAACTCCTCTCCTTTATAGATGAGATAGTTGACTCGTTCAACCCAGGAATCGTACTTGGAGTAAAACTAGCCCAGCTACTGGGTCAGCTCTTTCTCGCCCGGTTCGACTATCTGGCACTCAGATGCTTCGATATCATCGACGACCCTGAAAAATTCCACTATTGGCAAGCTCGCTATGTGAGCGACATGCTTGTTACCTGTCGCACTCAGCAACAGGCTCAACTACTATGTGGGGGGGTCAGCTTTCTTAATGAGCGTTTCGAAAAGTTCTGCCGCCATGGACTCCATCATTATTATCGTTTCATGGATAACATCTATATTCTCCATGAAGACAAAGTTTTCCTGCGTCTGATGGCGGAGTTAGCTGTCATGCACCTAGCTCGTGATTGGCATCTCTCAATAAACAAGTCGTGGGGAATCCATCGAACTTGCGATGGTATAGATTTTTGTGGACAGGTCATCTATGCCGACCACGCACTCTTGCGAAAACGGTTTAAGCATGATCTCTGCAAGCAGGTGGCTAATCTTCGCAAACATGGGTTTACACAGAGACAAATAGAGCTCAAGGCAGCTTCACGCCTTGGGTTAGGAATTCACGCCAATTCAAAAAACTTATATAAAAAAATCGGTATGGAAAGATTCGGAAAACTCGTTAAGGCTCGCAAATCTCGTGTGCCTTTCGAGGGAATGCAAAAATCACAGCAGCAGTCCATTGAGGACATTATCTGCCATGAGGGACAGGATGAGAACAAATTCCTCATCCAAGTGATTGATTACAAGGTTGACGACTCTGTCATAGAAAAAGAGGTCGTACAGGTAGAAGAGACCGCTGCCGATGGCAGCACTCATTTGGTCAGCAAAGAGATGCCTAAGAAACGTCTCTCACTGCGCTATCGTATCATCGACCATTTTGAAGGAGAGAGCGAGGTCTGGCAAACTGTAGAGCACTATCTATATACAGGTTCCAAGATTCTCATAGATCAAGCCCTAAATGACTTCTGTCGTGATGAACTTCCATTCTCCACCGTTGTCGCAGAACTGCACAACAAGTTTAAAAAGAAGTTTTATAAATTTACTTAACGATGAAAAAGGTATATTTATCTCGCAAAAGTTACGTCAGATTTGACGAGGACCATTTCCTGCTTTACATTGGTGAGCAGAAAGTAGAAAACTATCATCCCGAGACTTCCGGTACTTCAGATACAAAATCTGAAGCTTCAGATTCGGGTAAAACCGCCTTCAGTTACGAAGGTGATGAAGCCGATGGTTCTACCAAGATTAAGGCAAAGTCTGCTACTTACGGTGATTTCACGGCAGGTTTGGTACGAACCAAATACAGCCAGAATCAGGTAGAGGCAATCTTGGCCAATCGAGGAGATGGAGATAAGAGCCACGAAGCAGAGTTCGATGCTTATCAGGCCTGGAGAATACAAGCTAAGCAGATAGCCCAAGAAGTTCTTGCAAGAGAACTCTAAACGTATCATAATACGAGATTGGGCTGAGGTAGCAGGTTTCTTTGATGTTTTTACATCATATGATATTCCAACAGAAAATGAAATTTCAAAAATGCTCGACAAAGGTTATGAGCTTGAAATGTACATCATCGATGGACGCATACATGTAGAGTGTTATCCAGGTGGTTTGTAGGAAAGTAGGATTGTAGGAGAAGAAATCTCCTACAATCATTATATTAAAATACGCCTTCATACCCTATAAGATCACGATTCGCTTCTTTGCAATCCTGAGGGGTGTAGATGTTTGTAACCTTCACTGACGAGTGTCTGGCTTGATCTCTTACCGTAAGTAGATCGGTTTTTGCTTTAATCATATTAGTGATTCCCGTATCCTTCAGGCTGTAGAATTTATAGAAATCACTTAATCCCAACGTCTTTTTTACATTGTCGACCCAAAATCTAGAGAATCTTTCAGCCAGTATCGGCGTCATTCCCGGGCGGAACTTTTTCCCGAAAAGATAGAAGTCGGGCGGCGCTGAAAAAATATCCAATTCTTCCATCAATGCGATGACATGATTCGGGATAGTAACGATGGCATCATGCCCATTTTTAGTATATGTGCCATTAAGAGTTAATGTCTTCTTTTCCCTAGATATATCCTTGATTTTCAGAAAAGTCATCTCGTGAGGACGAACAAACAAGTAGTGAAGGATATAACAGGCTAAAAGAAAGTGCTTATTCTCCTTCTTTAGATATGACTTAATTTGCAATAGTACGTCATTTGGTATGACGCTTCGATTCTTCGGACCCAGTTTTGTGGAGGCGTTAACGCCTTCAGTCGGATCCTTCTGAACATATCCTCTCTCCATGAGATAGCCGGAAAACGATTTCAGCCAACCAATATAGTTATTTCTCGTTCGCAAGGTATTATTTCTTTCAACGAGAACATAATCTAAAAAATCGCACACAAACTTCTTGTTAAATTGATAGATATAAGTAATCTTCTTATCTTTCTCTACCCACTTGAGCATAAACGACAATTTGCACTCGTAATTACATTTGGTTCCAGGCTTTATGCCACCTTCTTTAGCAATTTTGGCGAGATATGTTTTATATTTATCGCACACGTCACTAAATAAAGCATACTCCTCCGGGTATGACTCTTCGATCCACGGATTCCATCCGTCAAGAAGCTTCTGGGTAAGACGCTTAACGAGTTCTTCTCCGTAAGCTCTTTGATTTCGCTTTCCTTTAATATGGTTAAGCATAATCTTCTTCAGGCGCATTGTATTGATACAAGGATCGAATGCCTTGAAGGATACGTAGCATTCCGACGCCTGATGAAAAGCAGGGGGAGTCCATCCAATTATTTGCTGGATAGCCTGTTTACTTTCGCGATGAGACAATTTTTTTTTGGTCATTTCTCTAATTTTCTTTAGTGAAACGCCCTAGTTGATACTATATTAATAACACACACAGAATTGAGGCATTATATAATATATGCTTCATGTAATCCGTTATATATAAAACGGACTCATCGAAGATATATTATATTATATAGCAATTTCTTCTTCAGTTTAAAAGGAATATCGAAACAAAGAGTGATAGTAGATTTTTAGTAAATCCAGCTAATCGACACCGACTTTGCACCGACCGACCAAACTTAAAATAGGTGTTTTGGTCTGAAAACCAAATGCTTACGGCATTTTTTGCAAAAAAGTTGATGTTTTGCTTAGTTTTTCGCTTGGCTCAACTGTATATATAGTATATGAACAGAAAAAAGGACATAGAACAGTTATTCCGTCAGCATTACGCGAAGATGTACAATCTGGCCAGATGCATTCTTTCGGATGATGACGAGAGCAAGGATGTGGTGAGTGAAGTATTCGCCCAGATTCTTGCCGATGATGTGGTTCTGGTGCCTGGGAGTGAGGATGGTTACTTGATGCGGAGCGTACGCAACCGCTGTCTCAACCTGATAGCTCATAAGAGCGTGAAGGAAAGGGTGGCGAAGCTGCTGCTGGATGATGCCGACGTGATTCTCTCAGAAGAGACCGATGAACGGCTCGACCGGCTGATGCTTCTCATCGAAGACCTGGAACCGCCTATCCGGCAACTCATTTTCCGTCTGCGCTATCTTCAGGAGAAATCTTATCAGGAGGTGGCTGATGAAGTGGGAGTGAGCAAGGTGACGGTATTCAACCATCTCTCGAAGGCGATGGACTGGATTAAGGAACAATTTAAATGAGCAAGACAATGACAAACATGAGTAAAGAAGGAAAGCGGATGATGCTCTTTGACATGCAGGAGCATCCCGAGAAATATACCGACGAGCAGGTGGAACGCCTGCTTGCCGATGAGAAAGTGAAGGAGTTCTTCCATGAACTGGCGATGGCGAGAATGGCTGGCAAGAAAGCCAATCCGAAGAATGTGGATGTGGATGAGGCTTGGAAGGAGTTTGTTCAGGCACATCACGAGGATAAGTTGGCGATGGATGCCGGCAAATCCAAGGGCGCTTATCGCAACCGGATGAAGATTGCCGCATCCATCGTCGGCATCATCTTCCTTTCGGGGGTAGCCTTGGCTGCGATTCACAATGGCTGGTTGGGGTTCCCGGCTTCTGATCAGACAGCGGATAACAAGGCTGCGACAGAACAGCTGGCAACAACCCAGGCGCTGCCGAATGACAGTCTTCGTGCTGCAACAGCAGAGAACAAGGATTCGCTTGATATGAAGCCGGTGGTGTTTGATGATGCTGAATTGGGAACCATTCTGGCTCAGTTATCCGGTTTCTATCATGTCAAGGTGGAGTATGTGGATGCCGGTGCCCAGCACATCCGTCTCTTCTTCAACTGGAACAAGACGAAGACTTTGGAGCAGAACCTGAAGATTTTGAATGCTTTCGACCGCATACAGATAGAGTATATTGACGGAACATTGATGGTGAAATAAGATAGGAGGATATATTTATGAGAGATTTTTGGAAACCAATGCCCGTTAGCGGCAAGCTTATCAGAGAGCTTCTTCTTCTCTTCCTGTTGCTTTGGGTTCAGCAGTCTTATGCCCAGCGCATCACCCGACAATATAATAATGTGTCGTTCTCTGCGGCGTTGAAGGATTTGAACGCCCGCCAGCATAAGTACACCATCAACTTTGTGTATGATGAACTGGAGGATTTCAGGGTGACCAAGAGTATCAGGAACCAGAGTGTTCCCGATGCCATCATGCAGCTGATAGGATTCTATCCCATCAGGATGACGCAGGTGGAGGATAATATCATGGTGGAGTGTACGCAGAAGACTCCCACAAAGATGATAGGCCGCATCATAGACAATAAGAATCGCCCTATAGATTTCGCCAATGTAGCCCTGCTGAATGTTCGTGACTCTTCATTGATAAATGGCGGCGTGACGAATGAGAACGGCCAGTTCGTGATTCCCTGCGAGGCGAGAAAGGCGATAGTAAGAGTAAGTTGCGTGGGCTATATTACGTCAAGCAATACCTTTAATATAGGTAAGATAGGGACAATAACTCTGAAAGAGGCAACAATGAACCTGCAGAAAATTGTAGTGAAAGGACATCGACAGCCTTTCAGAATGACTTCTGAAGGATTGGTGGCTCAGGTAGAAGGAACCTCCTTGGAGAAAATGGGCTCGGCAGAAGATGTATTGAAACATCTTCCGAGAGTAATGCAGAAGAACGGTGATATAGAAGTCTTGGGCAAAGGTAAACCTTTGATTTATATCGATAACAAGAAAATCAAGGGAACCATTGATCTCGATAGATTGAGTTCTTCTGACATCAAACATGTAGAGGTGATAACCGAGCCGGGTGCAGAATACGATGCAACCTATCAGTCTGTCATCAGAATCAAGACGACAAGAAAAAAGGGAGAAGGTTTGGGATTGACTTATCGGCAGGTCTATCAGCGCAATCATCAGGACAATCATCGTGAAGTCCTAGATTTGAATTATCGCTATCGGGGATTGGATATCTTCTCCAATTTGTATGGCGGTTTGTCTCAGGGCTATCAGAATCAGCATAATGATAACAGACTCTACGGCAAGACGCTCATGAGTATCAACGAAGACTTGATTATCAAAAACAAGAGTTACTATACCAGTGGAAGTCTTGGCTTTAATTATGTTTTCAATGATAAGCATTCCGTGGGTGCCACTTACGAGGTGAACATTAATCCTTATAGTCGGGGTGGATGGAATTCGCTGATGGATGTCTGGAAGAATGGCTCCAAGACAGAAAGCTATACAAATGATATGTATTGTCGTTTCAAAAGCCGACCTACGCAGGATATTACGGCTTATTATGCTGGACAGATAGGAAAGGTGAGCATAGAATGGAATGGGGAAATATATCTTCGTAAAACAGGACAGACTCAATATTCTGAAGAAATAGGAATGGAGGGTGGAGATTCTCGTACGATAGAATCTGATTTCATGGCTGATAGTTGGATGCATGCATCTAAGCTGGTACTGAGCTTTCCGGTAGGGAAAGGTACTCTGAAGGTTGGTAATGAGTTTACCGAAAGTTGCCGTGCCAATCTTTACACTATAGATGAACAGGGAACTGATTTGCCAGGTAAGACGGACGACCAAGTGAAGGAAAGTAATCTTGCAGCCTTTGTTTCTTATGGATTGAGACTAAACAAGGTAGAACTGAATGCTGGCCTCAGATACGAACATGTTTCTTCCAATTACTATAATACAGGTGGTGATTATTGGAGCGAGGAAAATAAGGATTATTTCGTACCCGACCAGAGTCGTAAGTACGACCATTTCTTTCCGAATGTGTCCTTGACCTTTCCTATCGGGAATGTGAAAATGAATATGGTTTATAAGGTGACGGTGAGTCGTCCTTCCTATAGTCAGTTAAGTAGTAACGTGCAATATAATAGTCGCTATTATTATCAGGGTGGAAATCCATTACTCACGTCAACCTTCGAACATGGCATAGGGATTAATCTGGGATATAAATGGCTCCAGTTTTTTGCCAACTGGCGTTATCTTGTAGATCCTTGCTATCAGGTGATAGAACAATATCATGACAATGAGTTAATCAGTATGTACACCTTTCGTAATTTGAATCATACTCAGGTTTGTTACGTGGGACTGACGGCATCGCCGACGATAGGATGGTGGCATCCTACGTTGGACGCTGGTATTAGAAAGCAGTTCCTGACCATTGGTGGTAAGGCATACAGCAAGCCGATATTCATCGGCTCTTTCAATAATGCGTTTTCACTACCATGCGGTTGGACGCTTAATCTTGATATGAGTTGGAACACGCAGGGCCATTCTGCGCTTCCGCTTTATATGGCACAAGGAGGAGTGGACGTCTCTTTGCGTAGAAGTTTTCTTCACGACCGCCTGAATGTCATTTTGGCGGGCAATGACCTTTTTGCGACGATGCGCAATTCCACAAGATTAGTATATGGTACCAGCGATATCTATACCAGAAAATATACGGATACCCGAATGTTCATGTGCTCATTCAGCTATAAGTTTAATGTTAGTAGAAGCAAGTATAAGGGTACGGGTGCCGGTAATACTGAAAAGAGCCGCTTGTAGTTCTTGTTAGGAAGAAACTCTCTTAATAAACAATGAATATATGATAATCGGTCAAGCGAAGGCAAAACCATGTTGGTTTGCTCTTTGCTTGACCGATGTTTTTTACTTCTCTTCTGTTAGATACTCCTTTATTTGTTGCTCTAATACCGGAAGGTCGTTTGTAATCACATCCCAAACAACGTTGTTATCAACTTGGAAATATTCATGAACGATATAGTTCCTCATGCCGTTCACTTGTTTCCAAGGAGTCTTAGGATGCGCTTGTCGAAATTCTTCAGTTAGCATATTCGATGCTTCTCCAAGAATTTCTATGTTCTTGACTACTGCGTAATACATCATGTCGTCTGCGATAAAATCCTCAAAGTTTTTACCTTTTGTATATCGGCAGATTCTTTCTATCGCCTGGAGCATGTGCTCTAAGCGGTTTTTATCTCTACTTCGTTCTCTCATAAACTAAGATTTTATCACGTTCTACTGATTCCTGTGCAAAAGGGAGTAAGGTTCCTTCTGATACCAAATCAACTTTTCTACCTAAGAGTTCTTCCAAATCATTCCACATACCGAAGAATTTTAAACCAATAGGTTTGCTCTTGTCCAAAGAAACCATAATATCGACATCGCTATCCTTCGTTTCTTCCCCTCTGGAGAAAGAACCGAACAGCCAGGCTTTCAGTACGGGTTGGGTGCTGAAATAATGGCGTAAAGCTTCTATGATGGCTCGTTTACCCATAATATAATGATGTTGTTTCTTGGTGCAAAGATACACTTTTTATTCGAAA